>VFQO010000322.1_pt1 | contig 55569 bp, 50 predicted proteins | sample 3512331 | NCBI WGS metagenome assembly VFQO01 (sample SAMN10412371, study PRJNA504923) | tailings metagenome | isolation source: Replicate 3 from Balatoc abandoned mine | place: Philippines: Itogon, Benguet | collected 2017-08-28 | reverse complement strand
GATGATGAAGGGCTTTCCAGGTGCGGCCGGCCCCCGAAAGGGGGCCGACCAAACCGTCGCCGGATTGTTCCGGCATGCGCCGCAACGCATCGTTTTGCGGGCTGCTGATCGCGAGAGAAGCGGACCGGGATGACGTGGGGCGGAGTATGAGGAGCAGGACCGGATAGTGGGGGCTGGCAGCGATGTCGGCCCCCATTTCGTTTGTTCGCCAACAATCCTGACGACTATCGCCCCGCCGTCCGCCGTCCGCCCCGAGCGGCGCCACAAAGCCGCGGCTACACTGCATCCCCACAATTATTTTCGAGCATGTGACATTCGTCACATCGCCGTCAAACACGGCTGGTTAATGCCATGCTTGCGACCCGGAGCAGTTCTTGATCTGGAACTGATCCCACTTTCCCGGCCGCGCCCTGCTGGGCCGGCCGGGAACCTTTCGCTTCCCTTCCGCATTGTGTCGGCATCGTTGAAACGATGTCTGGACGCGACCGGACGTTCATAAGTCAGCCGGGCATCTGCGTCTGCCCGGCGGTTCAGGAAGGGAAAAATCATGGGCTTGATCATCACTCTGATCGTTGGCGGTATCATCGGTTGGCTGGCGAGCATCGTCATGCGCACGGACGCGCAGCAGGGCATCATCCTGAATGTGGTCGTCGGCGTCGTCGGGGCGTTCCTCGGCAACTTCCTCGGCAGCTTTTTCGGTATGGGCGCCAGCCTCGATACCTTCAGCCCGATTGGTTTGCTGTGGGCGTTCATCGGTGCGGTGGTCCTGCTCGGGATCATCAACCTGATCCGTCGCGGCAGCGTCCGCTAACAAATATCGGGTGGCGGTGGTGCGAAAGGCGCCGCCGCCATTCTGCTAGGCGATTTCAAATATTCGGGTTATCAGCGGCATGCCTGCAACGGCGGGCGACACAATGATCGTAGGGGGTCAAAATCATGGATTTCATTATCGCAATCGTCATGGGCGGCGTCATCGGCTGGCTGGCCAGCATCGTGATGCGTACCGATGCTCAGCAGGGCATTTTCCTCAACATCATCGTCGGCTGTGTCGGCTCGATCCTCGGTCGCTTCCTGTTCGGCCAGTTCCTGGGCGGCGGTCACCTGCGCGGTAACGCCTTTGACCCGATGACCCTGCTCACCGCCTTTATCGGCGCGGTGGTGCTGTTGGCCATCGTCAATCTGGTGCGACGCGGCCGGGTACGCTGAAGCCATAACAACGCGCGGGACCATCCAGTCCCGACCGGAACAAGGGGTGGCCCGCCGACCGGCGCGCCGCCCTTTTTCGTTTCCGCAACCGCTGGAAATCGCGGCCATATCGCCTTATGGGCCACCGCGCGGGGCGCCGGTGCGGGGACGGCGTTTGTCCTCTTGCATGTGGTGATTTAATTAGGTAATACACCTCGTACGGGATTCCGGTCCTGTCATGCGGGCTTGAGGGGGCGCGGCGCGGTCGCGCTTACCGCATCGGATGCCGCAGGGGACAGGGGAGGATTTCGCGTGAACTACGAGCGGAAAGTGGATGTGATGGACAGCCTCGCGGGTTCGACCCAGAGCTATTATGAAGAGGCGGACAGCCGCCGCAAGCGCACGTGGCTGATTGTCGCGGTGGTGCTGATCGCGCTGGCGCTGGCGGCGACATGGTACGCCTTCACGTCGAACAAGGACGGCGCCGCGGGCGCGCCCGGCGGCGAAGCCGCTGCGGCGGTACCCAGCATCACGGTGATGATCCCTGGCCGCCAGTCTGTGCAGGCGACGATTTCGACCAACGGCACGATCGCGGCGCGCCGCGAAATGCCGGTCGGGGTCGCGGGCGAAGGTGGTCAGGTCGTGCGCGTCCTGGTCGAACCTGGCCAGTGGGTCGGCGCCGGACAGCCGCTGGCGATCATCGATCGTGCGGTCCAGACGCAGCAGGCGGCCAGCCTTGCCGCCTCGATCCGGGTGGCGCAGGCCGATGCCGATCTGGCGCAGGCCGAACTGACCCGCGCCGACGCGCTGGTCTCGCGCGGCTTCATCTCGAAAGCGGACATGGACCGCAAGCGCGCGACCCGCGACGCCGCCAACGCGCGCGTCCGCGTCGCGCAGGCCCAATATGCCGAGGCGCAGGCGCGCAACGGCCGCCTCAACATCGTCGCCCCCGCAGCCGGGCTGGTGCTGACCCGCGGCGTCGAACCCGGCCAGATCGTCGGCGCCGGCAGCGGCGTGTTGTTCCGCATGGCGCGCGGCGGCGAGATGGAATTGCTGGCGCAGATGGCCGAAGCCGATCTGCAGCGGGTGCGCGTCGGCACGCGCGCGACGATCAGCCCGGTCGGCACCAATCTGCAGATCGCGGGTCAGGTGTGGCAGGTGTCGCCGGTGATCAACCCCGACACGCGGCAGGGCATGGTGCGCATCGCGGTGCCGTACAGCGCGGCGCTGCGCCCCGGCGGCTTTGCCGACGCGCGGCTGGTGTCGGGCAGCGAAGAAGCGCCTTTGCTCCCCGAAAGCGCGGTGCAGAGCGGCCCCGAGGGCAATTATGTGCTGATCGTCGACGGCAAAAACACGATCCAGCGCCGCGCGGTCAAGGTCGGCACCGTCACCGATGACGGCGTATCCATCGCGTCGGGCCTGGCGGGCAATGAACGCGTGGTCGTGCTGGCCGGCGCCTTCCTGAACGTCGGCGACAAGGTGAAGCCCGTCGTACAGAAATCGTCGCAATAATTCCGGATCGCAGCCCCAATATCTGGCGCACAAAGGCGTTTGAATCATGAGCTTTCGCAACATTTCCGCCTGGTGCATCCGCAATCCGGTGCCGCCGATCGTCATGTTCGTGCTGTTGATGCTGGCGGGGATCGTCAGTTTCAACCGGATGGACGTCAACGACAATCCCGACGTCGAATTCCCGGCGGTGCAGGTCGTCGTGGCGCAGCCGGGCGCGGCGCCGTCGGAATTGGAAACGCAGGTCACCCAGCGCGTCGAAGCGGCGCTGCGCGGGGTCAGCGGGGTCGACGAAATGTCGTCCTACGTCGGCGAAGGCAACAGCCGCACCTTTGTCCAGTTCGCCATCGGCACGCCGATCGACCGGGCGTTCAATGACGTCAATCAGGCGATTTCGCAGATCCGCAGCGACCTGCCCGACGGCATTTTGGAACCGCAGGTCCAGCGCGTCGATATTGCGGGCGGCCCGATCACCTATTTTGCGGTCGAGGCGTCCGACATGACGCTCGAACAACTGTCATGGTTCGTTGACAACAGCGTCGCGAAGGAATTGCTGTCGATCCCCGGCATGAGCCAGGTGCGCCGTTCGGGCGGCGTCGATCGCGAAATCCGCGTCATCCTCGATCCCGCGCGCATGCAAAGCTATGGCCTGACCGCGAGCCAGGTGAACCAGCAGCTGCGCCAGACTAACGTCAACGCCGCGGGCGGGCGCACCGAAATCGCCGGGTCCGAACAGGCGGTGCGCGTACTGGGTAACGCAGGCAGCGCCTTTGACCTTGGCGAAACCCGCCTGTCGATCGGCAATGGGCGGACCGTGCGCCTGTCCGATGTTGCCAAGGTCACCGACGGCTATGCCGAACAGCGCAACTTGGCCAAGATCAAGGGCCGCCAGGTGCTCAGCTTCTCGATCGAAAAGGCGAAGGGCGCGTCCGACGTCACCGTCCATGACGAGACGATGAAAAAGCTGGAAGAGATCAAAAAGGCCAACCCCAAGGTCGATTTCAGGATCCTGTTCACGCGCACCGAATATACCAAGGAACAATATCGCAGCTCGATGCTGGCGATGATCGAGGGCGCGGTGCTCGCGGTGGTCGTCGTCTTCCTGTTCCTGCGCGACTGGCGCGCGACGCTGATCTCGGCGCTCGCCATCCCGCTGTCGGCGATCCCGACCTTCTGGTTCATGGACATGATGGGCTTTTCGCTGAACGGCCTGTCGCTGCTCGCGCTCAGCCTGGTCGCGGGGGTGCTCGTCGACGACGCGATCGTCGAGATCGAGAATATCGTCAGGCACATGCGAATGGGCAAGACCGCCTATCAGGCGTCGATCGACGCGGCGGACGAAATCGGCCTTGCGGTGGTGGCGACGACGATGTCGATCGTCGCGGTGTTCCTGCCCGTCGCGCTGATGCCCGGGGTGTCGGGTCAGTTCTTCATCCAGTTCGGCATGACTGTCGTTTTTGCGGTGCTGGTCAGCCTGGCCGTCGCGCGCATGATCACCCCGATGATCGCCGCCTATTTCTTGTCGGCGCAGGGCGAACAGGACCACGCCTCAGGCCCGTGGATCGACCGTTACGAGCGGCTGCTTGCGTGGACGCTCGACAGCACGAAGCAGCAGGCGGTCCGGGCACGCTATGATGGCACGCCGACCAAACTCGCCTATCTCGGCGTGCCGCTGGTGCTGGCAGGTCTCTATGTGATCTTTGCCATCTTCACCTATTTCCAGCCGGTTCCGGCCGGGCAGGATGGTCCGAATCCGGCGCTCTATTTCCTGTTGCAGACGCCATTGACCGCGATCGTCATTTTTCTCGCGTCGAGCCTGCTTGCCATCCTGCTCGGTGCACTCGCCTATGTCATCGGTGTGCGCGAATGGGCTTTTACCCATTGGGCGAAGTTCATGATCCAGCGCGCTTATGCGCGCCTGCACGATCATCGCGTGTGGATCGTCGGGATCGGCCTGTTCGCCTTCCTGTCGAGCATCGGTCTGTTCATGGTCCTGCCGCAGCAGTTTCAGCCGACGACCAACAGCGATTACAGTCAGGTGCGGTATGAGTTGCCGCCGGGTTCGACGCTGGCGCAGAGCGAAACCATCGCGCGGCAGATTGGTGCGATTCTTGACAACAACCCTGTGGTCCAGACGGCATTTTACGACGTCAATGTGGGCGGCGGGAACGGCTTCATCACGCTCAAGAAAGATCGGGAGACGAGCAGCGTCGAATGGGAACGCAGCCTGCAACCGAAACTGGCGGCGATCCCCGATGCGCGGGTGTCATTCCAGAGCCAGTCAGGCGGTTTTTCGGGCCGCGACATCACGATGGTGATCGGTGGCGACGATCCGGTGGCATTGGAACGGCATGCTCGGACGATCGTCAACCAGATGGGCGGGCTCAAGGAACTGCGGGCGGCGCGGATCGAGGGCGACATTCCCCGCCCCGAAATCATCGTCAATCCGCGCATGGACCTGGCGGCCGAACTCGGCGTCACGACCGCGGCGCTCAGCCAGACGATCCGCATCGCGACGCTGGGCGACATCGATCAGAACGCGGCGAAATTCTCGCTGTCCGATCGCCAGATCCCGATCCGCGTGCTGCTGTCCGAAGATTCGCGGCGCAGCCTGGCGACGATCGAAAACCTGCCGGTGCCGACCTCGCGCGGGACCACCGTGCCGCTGAAATCGGTCGCCGAGATCGGGTTCGGCGCCGGGCCGACCGAACTTCGCCGGTACAACCAGACGCGGCGCATCGTCATCGGCGCCGACCTCGCGCCGGGGCTGGTCACCGGTAACGCGCAGAAAAAGATCGATGCGCTGCCTGCGGTCAAGAATATGCCGCAGGGCATCCGCAAGGTGGTGCAGGGCGATGCCAAATGGCAGGCCGAACTGATCACCAATTTCATGATCGCAGTGGTGTCGGGCCTGCTGCTCGTCTTCTCGACGCTGGTGCTGCTCTACCGCCGTTTCCTGTCGCCGCTGGTCAACATGTCGTCGCTGCTGCTCGCGCCGCTTGGCGGGCTGCTCGGGCTGGCGATCGCCGGCATGGAAATCTCGATGCCGGTCTATATCGGGCTGCTCATGCTGCTCGGCATCGTGGCCAAAAACTCGATCCTGCTTGTCGATTTCGCGATCGAGGAAATGGACCAGGGGGTCAGCAAGATGGACGCGCTGCTCGACGCCGGGCGCAAGCGTGCGCAGCCGATCGTGATGACCACGGTCGCGATGGTCGCGGGCATGGTGCCGACGGCGATCTCGCTGTCGGGCGACGGCGCGTGGCGCGCGCCGATGGGCGTCGTCGTGATCGGCGGGTTGATCCTGTCAACGCTGCTGACGCTGCTGATCGTTCCGGCTGGCTTCAGCCTGGCCGACAGCATGGAAAAGCGGCTGGGACGCTTCTTCTCGCGCAATCTGCTCACCTATCGCAAGGGTGACGACACGAAACCGCATGGGGAAGCCGCGCCGCAGCCTGCCGAATGATGCGGCGCGCGCAAATGTGCCGCCTTGGTTGCAACTTTTGCGTCGCGTCGCCATTTTAAGCGGATGATCGATAGCAATTCGACCCCGGACGAAACCGGACGCGCCCACCCCCTGCGGGTGGGCGTTGCCGTTCCGACCGGCGGGCTGAACATCCGTATGGTCGCAACGGGCATGTTGTTGGTCATGGCGATCATCTTCGTCACCGCCAAATTCTACCAGGACGTCCATCCTGCGGTCGGTTTCATCCGCGCCTTTGCCGAGGCGGCGATGGTCGGCGGTCTCGCCGACTGGTTCGCGGTCACCGCTTTGTTCCGCCACCCGATGGGGATCCCGATCCCGCACACCGCCATCGTCCCGCGCAACAAGAACCGCATCGGCGACACGCTGGCGCGTTTCCTGCTTACCAACTTCCTGCTGCCGCGCCTCATCGCGCGCAAGATGCAGACCCTCGACGTCGCGGGCGCGGTCGGCAAATTCCTGTCGCAGCCGGGCGAAGGTGGCGGGCGGCTGCGGCTTGGCGCGTCGCGCATCATCGCCGATGCGCTTGGCGCGCTCGACCAGCAGCGGCTGGGCGGGATGGTCAAATCGGCGATCGCCGACCGCCTGCGCGAACTCGACGTCGCGCCGCTGCTGGGGCAGGCGATGCAGGCGGCGCTCGCCGAGGGGCGGCACCAGCCGCTGCTCGACGCGATGGTCAAATGGGGGTCGAAGACGCTCGAGCTCAACGAGCATCTGATCCACCAGATGGTGCATGACAACAGCAATGCGATCGTGCGCTTCACCGGGCTCGACGAGAGCATTTCGAACCGCATCGTCGCCGGGCTGTCAAAGCTGCTCAGCGAAATGGCGGTCGATGAAACCCATCCGCTGCGCATCCGGGTCGAGGAAGGCCTCGCCAAGATGGCGCTCGACCTGCAGCACGACCCGGAGGTTCAGGCGAAGGTCGCCAAGGTCCGCGACGAACTGCTCGAGAACAAGGCGGTGAAACGCTGGCTCGACGGATTGTGGGAGCAGGGCCGCGGCGCGCTGCTCAAGGCGGCGCGCAATCCCGACACGATGCTGGCGGGGCGGATCGGCGAACTGGTGACGCAATTCGGCGCGATGCTGGGCGAGGATGCCGCGATCAAACGCACCCTCAACCGCTACGCGCGGCGCGCCGTTGTCGGAATGGTCGACAGCTACGGCGAAACCGCGCTCAAGCTGGTGTCAGACACGATCCGCGGCTGGGATGCCAAGACGATCACCGACCGGCTGGAAAATGCGGTGGGCGACGATCTGCAATATATCCGCATCAACGGCACGCTGGTCGGCGGGCTGGTCGGGGTGTTGATCCACACGGTGGATGTGTGGATTTGAGGACGAACTACAAAACCCGTTCGTGCTGAGCTTGTCGAAGCACTGTCCTTTTCTTTGGCGTCGCAAAGGAAGAACGGCCCTTCGACAAGCTCAGGGCGAACGGACGAGAGGAAGGCAGCCCGCCAACCCCTCGCGAAAACTCGGATAGCGCGGCGCCCAGCTAAGCAACCGCTTCGCCTTCCCATTCGCGACCCGCCGGTTCTCGGCATAAAAAGCGCGCGCCGCGGGCGACAGCCCTGCCTCGTCGAGCGTTTGCAGCGGCGGCAACGGCGCCCCCAGCATCGCGCAGCCCCATTCGACCAGCCGGTTTTGGTGACAGGGCGCGTCGTCGGCCAGATTATAGACCCCCGCCGGTCCCCGGAACGACGCGATCACGCCGCCTGCGATGTCATCGACATGGACGCGGCTGAACACTTGATCGGGCAGGGCGATCCGGTGCGCGCGGCCCTCGCTGATGCGGTCGAGGATCGAGCGGCCGGGACCGTAGATGCCGGGCAGGCGGAACACCGAGACGTCGCTGCGCAACGCTTGCCACGCCGCATCCGCGGCGTTGCGGTCGGGGCGGCGGCCGTGGATAGGCGCGCTCTCGTCGACCCACGCGCCACCCGCATCGCCATAGACGCCGGTCGAGGAGAAATATCCGACCCACGCCGCCGGTGCGAGCGCGATCGCCTCGCCATAGCGCGCCAGCACCGGATCGGCGCCAGCGACGGGCGGTACCGACGAGAGGACATGCGTCGCCGACCGCAACGCCGCCAGCACGCTCGCCTCATCGCCGAACGCGACGCTGTCGCCGCGCCCGTCCTGCGTCGTCCCCACCACGTCCCACCCGCGCGCGCGAAGGCGTCCGGCGAGGTGACCCGCGGCATAGCCCAGCCCGAAAATCAGCATCTGTCCCATCGTCCGCCTTATTGCGCGCCCCGCGCCCGGCGCCTAGACCCGAAACATGACCGACGCCTCTTCCACCCCCGCCATCCCCGTCACCATCCACCGCGGCGATTATCGCCCGCCCGACTGGCAGGTGCCCGACGTCGCGCTCGATTTCGCGCTGGCGGTCGAGGCGACGCGCGTTGCCGCGGCGCTGTCGGTGGTGCGGCAGGCCGACGCGCCGGTGCCGCTGGTGCTGCGCGGCGACGGACTTACCCCCGCGGCGGTGCGTATCGACGGCGAGGTGTGGAACGACTGGCGCATGGACGGCAGCGATCTCTTGATCGATCTGGGCGAGCGCAGCGCGGCGACGGTCGAGATCGACACGCTGATCCACCCCGCGGCGAACACCCAGCTGATGGGACTCTATGCCTCGAACGGCATGCTCTGCACCCAGTGCGAGGCCGAAGGGTTTCGCCGCATCACCTTTCACCCCGACCGCCCCGATGTGCTCAGCCGCTACAAGGTGCGGATGGAGGGCGACAAGGCGGCGTTCCCGATCCTGCTATCGAACGGCAATTGCATCGCGAAGGGCGACGGCGCGGGCGGCAATCATTGGGCGCTGTGGGAAGATCCGTGGCCGAAGCCGAGCTATCTCTTCGCGCTCGTCGCGGGCGACCTGGTGGTCAACAAGGGCAGCTTCACGACGATGTCGGGGCGCGAGGTCGAACTCGGCATCTGGGTGCGCGATGGCGACCTCGATCGCACCGGCCATGCGATGCAGGCGCTCAAGGACAGCATGGCATGGGACGAGCGCGTCTATGGCCGCGAATATGACCTCGACCTGTTCAACATCGTCGCGGTCAGCGATTTCAACATGGGCGCGATGGAGAATAAGGGGCTGAACATCTTCAACACCCGCTACATCCTCGCCGATCCCGACACCGCGACCGACGTCGATTATGACGGGGTCGAGGGGGTCGTCGCGCATGAATATTTCCACAATTGGTCGGGCAACCGCGTCACCTGCCGCGACTGGTTCCAGCTGTCGCTGAAAGAGGGCTTCACCGTCTATCGCGACCAATGTTTCTCGGCCGACATGGGATCGCCGCCGGTCAAGCGGATCGAGGATGTCCGCCTGCTCCGGGCGGCGCAATTCCCCGAGGACGCCGGGCCGCTCGCGCACCCGATCCGCCCCGACAGTTTTCAGGAAATCAGCAACTTCTACACCGCGACCGTCTATAACAAGGGCGCCGAGATCATCCGCATGATGGCGACGCTGGTCGGAGCGGAGCGCTTCCGCAAAGGCACCGACCTCTATTTCGACCATCACGACGGCGAGGCGGCGACCTGCGAGGATTTTGTCCGCGCGATCGAGGAGGGGGCGGGGATCGACCTCACCCAGTTCCGCCTGTGGTACAGCCAGGCGGGGACTCCGCGCCTGTCGCTGGCGCTGGTTCAGGACGGCGGCGAATGGCTGCTCGACATTCAGCAGACGGTGCCGCCGACCCCGGGGCAGCCCGACAAACAACCGATGATGATGCCGCTGAAACTCGCCGCCTTTGCGATGGACGGCAGCGGCGCGGTGCTGCCCGAAACGCTGGTCACGCTGACCGGTGCGGCGCAGCGGGTGGCGCTCGGCGCCTTTGCCGCGCGTCCGGCATTGTCGATCAACCGCGGCTTTTCGGCGCCGGTGATCGTCGATTACGCCCGCGCGCCGGGCGAACTCGCGTGGCTTGCCGCAAACGATGACGACCCGTTCGCGCGCTACGAGGCGTTGCAGCAGCTGATGCTCGACACGCTGGTTGCCGCGGTGTCGGGCGGGGCGCCCGATCATGGGGCGGTGATTGACGCCGTGGCGGGGACGCTGGCCGCGCGTCAGACCGACCCCGCCTTCGTCGCCGAAGCGGTGCTGCTGCCCAGCGAAGCCTTTATCGGCGACCAGATGGTGACCGTCGATCCCGACGCGATCCGCCGCGAACGGCTGGCGTTGCAAGCGGCGGTCGGCGCCGCGCTCGAAAGCGAATGGCGCGCGATCCTGACGGGCATCGCGCCGCCCGCGACCGACCTGTCGCGCGCCGCGAAGGGCGGCCGACGTTTACGCGGCGTGGCGCTCGCCTATCTCGCGGCCACCGGACTGGACGATGTGCCCTCGCTGGCGTTCCAGATCTTCTCCGCCGCCGACGGGATGACCGAACGGCAGGCGGCGCTCGCGACGCTGGCGCATGGCGACAGCGACGAGCGCGTGGCGGCGCTCGATATCTTCTATCAGCGCTACCGCGACAATCCGCTCGTGCTCGATAAATGGTTCCAGGTGCAGGCGTGGTCGCTGCGGCCCGATACGGTCGATGCGGTCAGGGAACTGGCGCAGCACCCCGACTTTACCTTGGCCAACCCGAACCGCGTCCGCGCGCTCTATGGCGCGCTGACCGGCAACCAGGCGGCGTTCCACCAGGCCGACGGTGCCGGGTACAGGTTGATCGCCGACCTGGTTATCGCGCTCGACCCGAAGAACCCGCAAACGTCAGCGCGGATGATCCCGCCGCTCGGTCGCTGGAAACGCTTCGACGACGCGCGCGCGACGATGATGCGGGGCGAGCTGGAACGGATATTGGCACAGCCGGGGCTATCGCGCGATGTGGCCGAGCAGGCGAGCAAGAGCTTGTTAGGGTAGGCGAGGGCGGCTTTGGGGTGGGAAGCTACCTTTCCCCTCTCCCGTCGGGAGAGGGATACGAAGGCTTGGTTGCGCAGCGACCTAGCCGAAGTTGGGTGAGGGGATCACCTGCAGCTGCGAAGACTAACCTCCCACACCCTCACCCAACCCTCTCCCAAGGGGAGAGGGCTTTACGTCCGCAACCGGTCGCTAGCTGCCCTTCGAATATTTCGCGCAGAGGCCGCAGAGAACGCAGAGAGAAACCGTAAACTTCTCTGCGTTCTCTGCGGCCTCTGCGCGAATCTCATAACAGCCTGACAGCAGCTTTCCGTCGCAATCTGCCATTCAAAGCGCGGCGCCTAACCCCCCAGCCACGCCGTCACCTCACCCGCGACCTTGTTCGCCGCGCGCGTCAGCGCTTCGCCGACCGGCTTCGCCTCGATCTCGCCGCCGATCGCCTCGCGCGCTTCGAAGCGGCGCTGGCTGACTGTCTTGCCGCCCGCGGCGACCAGCATCGCCTGATAGACGACGACCGCTTCGCCCGTCCGCGCATCGACGCCGAATTCCATCAGCTGTCCGGCAAGCTGTTCGCCCGGCGCGGTCAGATATTGTCCCTCGTCGAGCACGACGCGCGACGTGCCCGCGGCGACGGTTTCCGACACCAGCCGTTGGAACAGGCGCTGCGGTGCTTCGACCCATTGCGCGTCCTTGACGTAGGTGACGCTGCTGTTGTCCTGCTGCACCGGGATGCGCGTCGTGCGCAGTTTCTGCGGCGCGGTCGGGATCAGGATGGTCAGCGTCGACGCGTCGCTGGCGGTGCGCGCGGCGCCCGCCGTGGGGGCCGCTGCAGCATCGAGCGTCAGCAGGAACGGCGGGGTCTTGCCACCCAGCCCCACGCACGCCGACAGCGAGACGGCGAGTATGGCAGCGAGCAGCGGGGTGCGGAGGTGGCGGATCATGATCGTCCTCATTTCTTGTAATCGGGCAGCTTGCTGCCGCCCAGCACGGCGCCGGCGCCCTGCTGGTCGAGCTTGTCGGTCAGGCTGGACAGCGAGGCGGAGGTGCGGCGCAGGTCGCGGATCAGCGCATTGGCTTCGGGAATCGTCGTCTGGCTGAAGGTTTGCAGGCCGGGGCGGGCATCGGCGATCGCCCCCTCCAGCGTCTTCATCGATTCGTTCGCCGACGCCAGCGTGTCGCGGAGGTTGCGCATCGCCGGGTCGACGTTGCGATCGATTGTCCCCTGGGTCGCAGCGGCCAGATTGCCGATCTGTTCGGCGGCGACCCCGGTCTGCTGGATCGCAATGCGCGTGTCAGCCAGCGCGCGTTCGATCGCGGGGCCATTGCGCGCCAGGATCGCGGTTGATGCTTCGACATTGTTCAGGATGCCGCGCATGCTCGCCTGATTTTCGTCGTCGGCCAGCTCAGCCAGCCGCTCGGTCAGCGTCGACAGCCGCTGGAGCAATTGCGGCGCGGTATTGAGCAGTTCGCCAAGGCCGCCGACGCGGGTCGGGATGACGGGCTTGCCCGCCGGCCCTTTATCGGTGATCGGCGGGGCGCCCTTGACCGCGCCGTCGAGCGAAATCTGCGACACGCCGGTGAAACCGACGCCCTCGATCGCGGCGGTCGTGCCTTGCAGGACGGGGACGCCCTCATTCACCTCGATCCGCACCCGGACGAATTGCGGGTCCTCCGGCCACAAGGCGATTTCGCGCACCTGCCCGGACGGGACGCCGGAAAATTGCACCGGGGCCCCTTTGTTCAGGCCGTCGACCGACTGTTTGAAAAATATGTCATATTCACGCTTTTCGCCGCCGGTATCATTGGCCAGCCACACGATGAAAAAGGCGAGGGCCGCCGTAAAGAACAGGACGAAGGCACCGACCAGGACGTTGTTCGAGCGGGTTTCCATCAGCTTTTCCTATCCTGCCGCGCGGCGGCGATGTTGCAACCGGCGGCTGCGCGGCCGCGGGGGCCGTTGAAATACTCCTGTATCCACGGATGCTCGGTGGCAAGCAGTTCGGGGATGGTGCCGACCGCGATCACTTTCTTTTCGGCGAGCACCGCGACGCGGTCGCACGTCGCATAGAGCGAATCGAGATCGTGGGTGATCAGGAAGACGGTGAGGCCCATCGTGTCGGCCAGCTCGCGGATCAGCTCGTCGAACTTCGCGGCGCCGATCGGGTCGAGCCCCGCGGTCGGTTCATCGAGAAACAGCAGCGCCGGATCGAGCGCCAGCGAACGCGCGAGTCCCGCGCGCTTGACCATGCCACCCGACAGCTCGGCGGGATATTTCGGCCCGGCATCGGGGGGCAGGCCGACCATCGCGACCTTGTACGCGGCAATTTCGTCGAGCAGTTTCTGGTCGGTGCGCGGATAATATTCGCGCAGCGGCACCTGGATATTTTCCGCGACGCTTAAGGTCGAAAACAGCGCGCCGCCTTGAAACATCACGCCCCAGCGGCGGCGCAGGTCGCGCGATTCCTCTTCATTGGCAATGGTGTCGAGCGTCTTGCCATACACCTCAATCTCGCCCGCCGACGGGGTCTGCAGGCCGATGATCGAACGCATCAGCACCGATTTGCCGGTGCCCGACCCGCCGACGACCCCCATGATTTCGCCCGATCGGACGTCGAGGTCGAGCCCGTCGTGGATCACCGCGTCGCCGAACTGGTTGACCAGGCCGCGGATGCGGATCGCGTAATCGAACGCCTCTGGACGCACCGCATCGGCGGCGGCGAGCTCCTGGGCAACCTGTTCGTCGATCTCGTCGCTCATCAATTCCATCCGATCGAGGAAAAGAAGACCGCGAAGAACGCGTCGAGGACGATGACGAGGAAGATCGCGGCGACCACCGCCGACGTCGTGCGCTGGCCGACTTCCTCGGCGTTCTGGCGCACCTGCATCCCCTCGTAACAGCCGGTGACCCCGATCAATATGCCGAACACCGGTGCCTTGATCAGCATTGCCCAGAAATCGGTCATCGGAACAATATCGCGCAGCAGCTGGATATAGGTGAGCGGCGGAATATCCAGCCCGATCCAGCAGAACACCCCGCCGCCGATGATCGCGCAGATGCTGGCATAAAAGCCGAGCAGCGGCATCAGGATCGTCGCGGCGGCGACGCGCGGCAGCACGATCGCTTCCATCGGCGACACCCCGATGGTGCGCATCGCGTCGATTTCTTCGGTCAGCTTCATCGTGCCGATCTGGGCGGCGAACGCCGATCCCGATCGCCCCGCAACCATGATCGCGGTCATGAGCAGGCCCAGTTCGCGGATCGACGCGCGCCCGACCAGATTGACCGTGAATATCTCCAGCCCGAACTGGCGCAGCTGCACCGCGCCCTGCTGCGCGACGACGATCCCGATCAGAAAGGTCATCAGGCCGATGATCGGCAGCGCATCGACGCCCACGGTCTGGAACCGGGTGACAATGGCGTGCCAGCGCAGCCGCCGCCGCGCGCGCAGCTGGGTGCCGAGCGCCATGATCATCGCACCGAAAAAGCCGACGATGCCGAGCAGTTCGCGCCACACCGCTGTGCTGGCGACGCCGACCTGTTCGAGCATGCGGATCAGCGGCGGGCGGCGGTCGCGGTGGACGCGATATTCGCTCTTGTCGCTGGCCAGCGCATCGAGCAGCCGCTGCGCTTCGGGGCTGGCGCCGGTGACCTTGGCGCCATGCTCGTTGACGGTGCGGGTGACGATCCAGGCGCCGACCGTGTCGATTCGCTCGAGCGCCGACAGGTCGAGCGTGGAGATCGGGCCGAGTGCGTCGAGCCGCGCCGGCAGATCGCCCAGGCGCGCCAGCGTCAGCCGACCGGTGAAGCGGATATCGGTGCCATTGGCACCCTCGCTTTGTTCGAAATCCGCCCTGGCCACCATCGTGCGGAGGACATTGTATTATTTGCCCCACCACGGCAAGCAAATCCCGCCCCCCTTGGCCGCCGCGCGGCGTCGTTCTATGACGACGCGATGGAAAGCCCGCCAATCGCCCCGCCGCCCGCCTATGCGCACCGGGTGGCGATGTACGACATGGACCGAACGATAACGCGATCAGGGACTTACAGCGGGTTCCTGATGCATGTTGCACGTCGGCGGCAGCAATGGCGGTTGCTGTTGTTGCCGCTCGTGGGTCTGGCGAGCCTCGCCTATGCGCTGCGCCTGATCGACCGGTCGCGGCTGAAGGCGATCAACCTGCGGCTGCTGATCGGACAGCGGTTCGCGCGCGCCGAAATCGCCCCGCTCGCCGAAAGCTATGCCGACAAGGTGGTGGCGCGCGGGCTGCATCCCGCGGCGCTCGAACAGATCGCCGCCGATCGCGAAGCGGGATACCGGCTGCTGCTCGCGACCGCTTCCTTTCACCTCTATGTCGATGCCATCGCCCGGCGGCTGGGCATGGACGACGTGCTGGCGACGCGGCTCGACGAACCCGACGGCGCCGACCATATCCATGCGCGATTGTCGGGCGACAATTGTTACGGCGACGCCAAATTCGCCCGCATCGACGGCTGGATGGCGGCGAACGCGATTACCCGCGATAGCGTCCACATCCGCGCCTATTCGGACCATGTGTCCGACCATCCGATGCTGCGCTTTGCCGACGAAGCGATCGCAACGACGCCGTCGCGCGGGCTCAAGCGACTGGCGCCGACGATGGGCTGGTCGGTGGTCGATTGGCGGGCAGCGAAGCGGCGTCCCAAATAGCCCTCCCCCTTGATGGGGGAGGGTTGGGTGGGGGTGATGGTGCGGCCTTGCACCGTCGCTTCAGGCCGAGAGTACACCCCCACCGCTGCGACTAGGCCAGCGAGCTGGCAAGTCTCGCTGCCTCCCCCATCAAGGGGGAGGGTTTTGTGTTTTCAAACCGCGTCCAGCGCCTGCGCGAAATCGGCGATCAGATCGTCGGCATCCTCGATACCGATCGACACGCGCACCAGATTGTCGGTGATGCCCAGCGCCGCCTTGCGCGCGTCGGGGACCGACAGATGCGTCATCGCGGCGGGGTGGCTGGCCAGGGTTTCGGTGCCGCCCAGGCTGACCGCGAGCTTCGCGATCTTCAGCGCGTCGAGGAAACGAAAGCTTTCCGCCTCACCGCCCTTGATGAACAGCGAAAAGGTCGACCCGGCGCCGGTGCAATGGCGCTCGAAAATATCCTTCTGCGGTCCGTCGGGCAGAAAGCCGAGATAGCCAAGGCCGTCGACCTTGGGATGATTGCGCAGGAAAGCGCAGACCTTTTCGGCATTTTCACCGGCGCGGCTCATGCGCAGTTCGACGGTCTCCATCGAACGCAGCAGCATCCATGCGGTATGCGGATCGCAGATCGTGCCGATGGTGTTGCGCATCATGCGGATCGGCCCCAGCCAATGTTTCGATCCGAGCACCCCGCCCGCGACGAGATCGCTGTGGCCGCCGGCATATTTGGTCAGGCTGTAAAGGACGATGTCGGCGCCATGCGCCAGCGGCTTCGACCACAAGGGGCCCAGAAAGGTGTTGTCGATCGCGATCGGCGGCCGCGCGGCGTCGGCAAAGGCGGCGTCGGTCGCGGCGCGCATCGCCTGCACATCGACCAGCGCATTGGTCGGGTTGGCGGGGCTTTCCAGATAGACCATCGCGACCTTGCCGGCCTGATCGGCGGCCATCTGCTTGGCGCGGACCAGGATCGCGTCCATGTCTTCGCGCGACGCTTCGGCCGGGAAATCCACGTAAGTGGCGCCGAAGCGCGACAGGATGCGCGCGATCAGCGTCTCGGTCGCGGCATAGAGCGGGCCCGAATGGACGATGACGTCGTTCATGCTGACATGCGCGAGCAGCAGGGTGGCGATCGCCGACATGCCCGACGAGAACACCAGCGCATCTTCCGCCTTTTCCCAGACGCCGAGCCGCGCTTCCAGGATTTCCTGATTCGGGCCGTTGAAGCGCGAATAGACGAGGCCGTCGGCGCCGCCGGGGCGCTTGCCGGTGATCCCCTCGAAATGATGTTTGCCCGCTGCGGCGCTTTCGAACGCAAAGGTCGAGGTCAGGAAGATCGGCGGCTTCAGCGATCCTTCGGACAGCATCGGGTCATAGCCATAGCCCATCATCAGCGTCGCCGGCGACAGCGCGCGCCCGCCGATTTCGGTGACGTCCTGCTTGGGTTTGCGGCGCGGGCTGGTGCCGGTGAGGTCGCTGTTGTCGATCGGGGGCATGACGATTTCCTTGGGGTGCGGTTAGTTTCGGTTGCAACTAGCGCCCTTTGCCCCGCGCGTCACCCCAGCATCGCGACGGTCCAGATCACTCCGATCAGCAGCGGCACCCCGATGACGTCGAGCGCCAGTCCCGCTTTCAGCATCCGCGGCAGCGCGATATGGTCGGTCGCCCAGGCGAGCGCGTTCGGACCCGTCCCCGACGGCAACATGAAGCCCCAGCTCGCCGCCATCGCGACGGGCAGCGCGAGCAGCACCGGATCGACCCCGGTCGCGGCGATCAGCGCGGCGAGCACCGGCATGATGCCGCTCGCGGTCGCGACGTTGCTGGCAAATTCGGTGATCAGGATAGTGAGCGCGACGATGATCGCGGCGAGCGCGATCGTCGGGAAGTTGCCGAGCGGGGCCAGCACCGCGCCCAGCCACGCGGCCAGTCCGCTGGCGGTGATCGCGGCGGCGAGCGCCAGCCCGCCGCCGAACATCATGATGACCCCCCACGGCGCGCGGTCGGCCTCTTTCCACACCAACAAGGGGCGCCCGGTGCCATCGGGCAGCACGAACAGCAGCAGGCTGCCCGCGACCGCGATCGTACCATCGGTGAGCGCGCCCTTGGGCAGCAGGGGTTCGAGCCACGGCTGCGCGATCCACGCGATCAGTACAAGCAGGAAAACGGGGACAACGCGGCGCTCGGCGGTCGACCAGATCGCCTGCTTGCCCAATGCTGCCGCCGCCGCGGTGCCGTCAAAAGGATGCGCGCCAAGCCTTTGAACCCGCGCGACGATGATCATTGCGGCGGGGGTCGCGAGCAAGACGACGGGGACGCCATAGATCGCCCAGTCGAGGAACGAAATGCGCAGCCCGAGCGCCTTTTCGATCAGCCCCGCGGCGATCGCATTGGTCGGGCTGCCGACCAGCGTGCCGAGCCCGCCGATCGACGCGGCAAAGGCGATGCCCATCATCACCGCGCCCGCGAAGCCCTCGGTCTCCCCCTCGCGCACCCCGCCGGCACGGACGACGGCCAGTGCGATCGGGATCATGATCAGTGCGGTCGATGTGTTCGAAATGAACATGCTGAGCAGCGCGGTGGCCGCCATGAAGGCGAACAGCAGACCCGTCGCGGTCGGCGCGGCGCGCTTGAGCAGTGCGAGCGCCAGACGGCGGTGCAGCCCGACCCGCTCGATCGCCAGCGCCAGAAAGGCGCCGCCCAGGATCAGGAACAGGATCGGCGAATAATATTCCTTGGCGATGGCGTTGGCGTCCATCACCCCGAACGCGGGGACCAGCAGGAACGGCAGCAGCGCGGTGACGGTCAGCGGCAGCGCCTCGGTCATCCACCAGATCGCCATCAACACCGTCATCGCCGCGACGTGCCAGGCGGTCGTTTCCATGCCTGCGGGGGCGGGGAGCGCCAGCATTACGATGAACGTCAGCAGGCCGCCGATCAATCCAAACAGGCGCGTCCGTGTCATCCGTCCCCCAATCCCGTCTCTTTCATTTCGTCATCCCGGCGAGATCCCGGCCTTCGCCGGGATGACGAATGCAAGACTATCTACGAAGCCCGATCACCGACAATTGGCGGCCATAGGAATTTTCCCCTGTGTGGCACGCGCGGCGATAGCTGAAATAATCTTGCGGCAAGGCATAGGTGTCCTGCCCGCCGATGGCAATTCGGGTGACCCCGGCGGCCGCAAGGCGCGCCGCGACATAGGCGGCGATATCGAACATCGCGTGGCCGGGTTTGCCCGCGGCAAAGAAGCGTTCGTTGGCGCGGTCGGCATCGATGAAACGCTGCACGAAGCCGTCGTCGACCTCATAGGAGGCGCGTCCGATACACGGCCCGATCGCGGCGGCGATGTTGGCGCGCTTGGCGCCCAGGCTTTCCATCGCCGTCAGCGTCGCGTCGGTGACCCCGGCGAGCGCGCCCTTCCATCCGGCATGGGCGGCGCCAATCACCGCCGCATCGCGATCGGCGAACAGTACCGGCACGCAATCGGCGGTGAGAATGCCGAGCAATATGCCGGGGGTTCGCGTCGCCAGGGCATCCGCCTCGGGCCGCGCCGTCAGGTCGCTTTTGTCGTCGACGATGACGCAGCGGTTGCCATGCACCTGATAAACGCCCGTCAGCGTCGCGCCGGGCAAGGCGGCGTCGGTGACGCGGCGCCGGTTCTCGGCAATCAGCGCCGGATCGTCGCCCGAGCCCAGACCGCAGTTGAGCGACGCGAGTTCGCCGGTCGACACCCCGCCGCGACGACCGAAAAAGCCGTGTGCGATGCCGTCCAGCGTCGGCGCGGTGACATAGGGCGCGCTCACAGGTCGAGCCTGAAAAAACGGTCTTCGTCGATATGATTGCCGACGCGAAACGCGTTGCGGCCGACGTCATAAAAACCATAGCGGCGGTAAAAGGCCTGCGCGCGGGCATTTTCGGTGAAGACCGACAGATACAGGATCGATGCGCGCGCACGCGCCCAGGCCAGCCCCCAATCCATTAGCGCCGCTGCGACCCCCGTCCCTTTGGCGGCCTCGGCGACATAGAGCTGGTGAAGTTCCACCGCGTCATCGGTCGGCTGCTCGGGGGGCAGGTCGAAATCGACCGGACCCATTTTGATATAGCCGATTATGGCCCCGGCTGAATCGCGAACCAGACCGATGTCATGATCGGCCGCGCCGATCTGCGCGCGCACGCGTTCGGGCGGGTTCCAGGTCGCGAGGAAGGCGGCGAGGTCGGCGGGGTCGTAGATATGACCGAAGGTACGGGTAAAGGAATCGGTCGCGAAGGTCGCAATGGCCTCTGCATCGTCCGGAGTGGCGAGATGGACGCTGGTCAAATATTGTCTCCTGGAAACCCGGCGGGGCTTGGCCAACCCGGTGCGGTGATGGCCATCACCTTGAACAATTCGCCCATCGCGTCGGCGGCGACAAGCCGGTCGCGCTGGCTTTGCAATTCTGTGGCGCGTTCGGGTGCCGCTGCTGCAAGCGATTGCAGCCGCGCATCGATGCCCAGCCGTTGCAGCCAGTCGCCCTGCGTCGCGAGCGTGCCGACCGCAACCCCGGCGTTCCGCGCCGCATCGCCGAGCGCGGTAAAATCGACGTGGGTTGTCAGGTCCACCTCGCCCGGATCGGCGAAGGGGTTAGCGAAGCGATGCGCCTTCACCGCCTGCAGCGTGTCGCCGACCGCCGGACCGCGATAGCCATAGTCGATCACCAGCATCGCGCCGCCGAGCCGTGCCAGGCGAAACGCGCAGCTTTGCATGACCGCCGCCGACGCCGGTGCGGTTTCGACGATGCTGCCGGTGGGTGCGGCGCGCAGCGCGGCAGGGACGATGTCGTCGGCGGGGGTCTCGCCCGGCACGGCGATCAGCCGGTCGCCCTGCCGCTCGACCATCCGCTCGCGCCAGCCACCACTCGTGCGGACATATTGATGGACGGGCAGGGCGTCGAAAAATTCGTTGGCGACGATGATCGCCGCGCCGTCGCTCGGCAGGTCGTCGATGGCGTCATGGTGCAGGGCAGTTGGGACGCGCGCCAATTGCGCCGCGCGCAGCGCCGGGCTGGTTTCGACAAAATGGATCGTCTGCGGCGCACAGCCGAAGCGCGCCATCGCGCGCAGCGCGTCGGCGGCCAGCGTCCCGCGCCCCGGACCAAGCTCGACATAGCGAAAGGCGGGGCTTCCCGCGCGCGCCCACAGATCGGCGATCCACACGCCGATCATCTCGCCGAACATCTGGCTGATTTCGGGCGCCGTGGTGAAATCGCCCGCGGCGCCGAGCGGGTCGCGCGTCGCGTAATAATGGCTGTTGGCAGCGGCCATATAGTCGGCGACCGTCGTCGCCCGCGCCGCCGCGATGTCGCCGATCAGCTGGTCGGGGGTCGGCGGTCCGTCACGCAACGCTGTCGGGTCCGGCGACCGGCTCGACGCGCTGGCGGCGTCCCTTCGCGGTCGCGACCAGCCAGATGCCGCCCGCGATCATCGGCACCGAAAGCCACTGGCCCATCGTCAGACCGGTGGCATCGACGATCCATTGGCGCTGGACATCGGGCTGGCGAAGAAATTCGATCAGGAAACGACTGATCCCATAGTCGATTGCCGCCACGCCAAAGAGCAGACCGGGTTTGTATCGCGCGTCGGTGCGCCAGAAGAGCCAGCTCAGGATGATCATCATCACCAGCCCTTCCATCCCGGCTTCATAGAGCTGGCTGGGGTGGCGGGGTTCAGGACCGCCGTTCGGAAATATGATCGCCCACGGAACGGTCGTCACGCGGCCCCATAATTCACTGTTCACGAAATTGGCGATGCGACCAAAAAACAGGCCGAACGGGATGACGCAAGCGACATAGTCGCAAAAGCGTAGGAAGCTGAGCTTTTCCTTGCGGGTCACATACCAAATGGCGATCAGGACGCCCAGCGCGCCGCCATGCAATGACATCCCGCCATCCCATAGCCGGAAAACCGACAGCGGCTCCCGCACGTAGGATTCCAGATTGTAAAACAGCACATAACCCAGCCGTCCGCCGATGATGATGCCCAGCATGGCGTAAAAGATCATGTCATCGGCATGCCGCCGCGCCATTGGCGCTCCCGGCTGCGCGATCAGCTTGAGCAGATACCAGTAACCGACGAAAATCCCGGCAAGATAGGCGAGCGCATACCAGCGGATCGGCAGGCCGAAGACGCTGAACGCTATCTCGCTGTTTTCTCCCATCAGATCATGGAAGTTCACATATTGCGTTGCTTCGGCTAGGGTTGCAAAAAGAAACATAAAGTCGCGCGGTCCTTCCCCAGGAGAGGCCTCCCCATAAGGGGTTAGGCCAGCGAGACCAAGAGGAGAGATACACGATGCCATCTGCGCTCGATTTGCGCCTGGAAGCCGCCTATAATCTGATCACCGGTCCGGGCGGACCGATCCAGGTCGGAACGGTCGAACGCTTTGGCCAGCAGCTGCCCTTCATCACCAATGCGCCGACCAATCTGGCGGACTATGTGGCATTTTTTGCGGCGCAGCACGGCGACGCGACATTTCTGGTCGAAGGCGATGAGCGCCTGTCGTTCAAGCAGGTCTATATGGCGGCGCGGCAGGTCGCGGCGGGGCTGGTCGAGGGCCATGGCGTGCAGCGCGGCGACCGCGTCGGGCTGGCCATGCGCAACGCCAATGCGTGGTGCGTTTCCTATATCGGCATCTTGCTCGCGGGCGGCTGTGCGACCCTGCTCAACGGCTGGTGGCAGGGCGGCGAACTGGCGGCCGGTATCACCGACAGCGAAGCCAAGCTGGTGATTGCCGATGAACAGCGCGCGGCACGGCTTGCGGAGGTCGAGCATGGGGCGAAGGTTGTAACGCTCGACATCCGGCAACCGATCGATCTGGCGATCGCGCCGATCACCGGTGCGGGCGGCAGCGCCGCGACCACGCTGCCGGTGCTGACCGGGCAGGATCTGGCGACGATCCTGTTCACTTCGGGCTCGACCGGTCAGTCGAAGGGCGCCTTTTCGCGTCACGAGGCGATCTGTCAGGCGATCTTCAACTATGTCACGCAGACCGCCAGCATCGTCCACCTGCTGACTGAAGACGGGCTGATGTCGGACATCCAGCCGGCGACGCTGGTTTGTACCCCGCTGTTTCACGTCACCGCCGAAGTGCCGGTATTCCTGCAAAGTTTCGCGCTCGGTCGCAAACTGGTGCTGATGCCGAAATGGAACGCCGATGAGGCGATGCGGCTGATCCAGGACGAGAAGTGCAATTATTTCGTCGGCGTGCCGCTGATGAGCTACGAAATATTGATCAGCCCCAACCGCAAGAATTATGATCTCTCGACGTGCAAAAGCTATGCTGGCGGCGGCGCGCCGCGCCCGCCCGAGCATGTCCGGCGCCTCGCGTCCGAAATGGGCGAGGCGAAGCCTTTGCTCGGCTATGGCCTGACCGAAACCAACGCGGTGGGCTGCGGCATCATCAACGAAAATTATGTCGCCAAGCCGCTGTCGACGGGTCCGGCGTCCAAACCGCTCGTCGATCTCGCGATCCTCGACGATAATGGCGAACCGGTCGCGCAGGGCGGCGTCGGCGAAGTCTGCATCCGTTCGGTAGCCAATTTTTCGGGCTATTGGAACAATGAGGCCGCGACCAAGGCGGCCTTTTTCGCCAACGGCTATTTCCGCTCGGGCGATCTCGGTTATCTCGACGAAGACGGCTATCTGTTCATCGTCGACCGCAAAAAGGACATCATCATCCGCGGCGGCGAAAATATCAGCTGCCAGGAAGTCGAAGCGGCGATTTACGAACATGCGGAGGTCAACGAATGCGCGGTGTTCGGCCTGCCCGACGAGCGGTTGGGCGAGTGCGTCGGCGCAGTCGTGTGGACGAAACCCGGCAGCGGCGTGACCGCCGGCGATCTGGTTTCCTTCCTGAGCGCGCGGCTGGCGCCCTATAAGGTGCCGTGCAGGATCTGGATGGCCAACGACGCGCTACCCAAGCTGGGCAGCGAAAAGATCGACAAGGTCAGCCTGCGCAATCATTATCGCGCCGAATATGCGGCGGAGGCGGTCGCGTAACTTGTCGCGGTGAAGGAGCGAACAGGGATCATGGCCGAGGCTGAAACTCCCGTCGTTCCGTCGGCGACCACCCCGGCGCCGGTGCGTGTCTATCGCCACCGGCTGCCGACCCGTATCTGGCACTGGCTCAACGCCGTCACGCTGCTCGTGCTGCTGATGAGCGGATTGATGATCTTCAATGCCCATCCGCGGCTCTATTGGGGCGAATATGGCGCCAATTTCGACCGGGCGTGGCTGGTGATCGGTTCGACCGCCGACGCGGGCTATCTGCGCATCGGCGACTGGCGGGTCGAGACGACCGGGGTGCTCGGCCGCTGGACCGACGCGGCGGGGGAAGAAAAGACCTGGGCCTTTCCCGGCTGGGCGACGATCCCGACCAGCTACAGCCTGGCCGACGGGCGGCGCTGGCACCTGTTCTTTGCCTGGGTGATGGCGATCGGGCTGACGCTTTACATGCTGTGGAGCCTGATCGCGGGGCATTTGCGCCGCGATTTGCACGTCCGCCGCACCGAATGGTCGCCGCGCCATATCTGGCACGACATCAAGGACCATGCGCGGCTGCGCTTTCCGCGCGGCTCAGCGGCGGCGCGGTACGGCATCCTGCAAAAATTGAGCTACATCGGCGTGATCTTCGTGCTGCTGCCACTGATGATCGCAACCGGCCTGACCATGTCGCCGGGGCTGAATGCCAGCGCGCCGTGGCTGCTCGACCTGTTCGGGGGTCGCCAGTCGGCGCGCTCGATCCATTTCATCGCGGCGTGGGCGCTGGTGGCGTTTTTCCTCGTCCATATCCTGATGGTGCTGCTCGCCGGACCGGTCAACGAGGTGCGGTCGATGATCACCGGCTGGTTCCGCCTGTCACCGGAGAAGGTGGAAAGCGAATGAAGATCAGTTTGCACCCTCTCGTCATCCCGGACTTGATCCGGGATCCACTGACGGCGTCGAGGTCATGGACCCCGGATCGAGTCCGGGGTGACGAAGCAGAAAAAATCTCGATTCTGCCGCGGCGACAATTGATCGCCCGCGTCGGCGGCCTCGCCGCGACGTTACCGCTGCTCGGCGCCTGCGATGCGATCAACGACGCGCCCGCGGTGCGGAAAATCCTCTCGATGGGTGAGGAGATGAACCGCGCGAGCCAGCGCGCGCTCATCGACCGCAACGCGCTAGCGCGCGAGTTCAGCCGCGCCGACCTGTCGCCCTATTTCCGCCCCAACGGCACGCGCCTGCCCGCGGGCGCCGCCTATGCCGCGCATGCGGCGAGCGGCTTTGCCGACTGGCGCGTCGCGGTCACCGGGCTGGTGGCGCGGCCCTTGTCGCTGTCGATGGCCGACATCCGCGCGATGCCGCAGCGCACCCAGATCACCCGCCACGACTGCGTCGAAGGGTGGAGCGCGATCGGGCAATGGACCGGGGTGCAGCTCAGCCGCATCCTGGCGGCGGCGGGCGTGAAGGACAGCGCGCGCTATATCGTCTTTCGCTGCGCCGACCGGCTCGGCGACGCGCTCTATTATGAAAGCTGCGACATGGTCGATGCGCGGCACCCGCAGACGATCCTGGCCTGGGCGCTCAATGACGCGGTGTTGCCGATCGCCAACGGCGCGCCGCTGCGCCTGCGGATCGAGCGCCAGCTCGGCTACAAGCACGCCAAATATGTCAACGCGATCGAGGCGGTCGCCAGTCTCGACGGCATCGGCGCGGGCAAGGGCGGCTATTGGGAAGATCGCATCGATTATGAATGGTATGCGGGGATTTAGTCCGGATACCGCCGGTTCATTTCATCCCACGTCAGGGCGACGAGCTTTTCCAGCACCGCCAGATCGACGTCGGCGAGCTTGTTGATATAAAGGCACACCTTGCTCGTCTTGTGCTTGCCGAGCGCCGCGAACAGCGCGTCGGCCTCGGCTTGCCGATCGCCGTAATTCTCCATCAGATAGAGCGTGATGGCCGCCTTGCGCGGGCTGAACCCGGCGCGGCACATCGTCCCCGAATGGCCGCTCTCATATCTATAATTATAGCTGCCATAACCGATGATCGACGGCCCCCACATCTTCGGTTCCAGCCCGGTCACCCGGCGGTGGATCGCATCGATGACCGCGGCCTCTTCGCGCCGCCGCGCCTCGGGCAATGCGGCGATGAAGTCGGCGACGTCGATTTCGGTGGCCTTGGTCTTGATCTCGGTCTTGCCCATCGCGTGTCTCCCCGCGGTAGGTTAGCGCCCTGCGATGCAGAATCCAATCATCGGTGGCGCGCCGCGATCCGTTCGGCCAGCGCGGCGATGCGGCGGCGGAAATCGCCCGGCGCGACGACCTCGATCTCGGCGCCGAGCGCCAGCATATCGCGCGCGCCATGGTCGCTGTCTTCGACCATCATCGCCATCGTGCGCCAGCCGTCGGCGGCTGGCGTGTCAGCCGCAGCGACGGCGTCGGCGCCGCGCGGCGATTGCGCCGCCAGCCGCTTGCATCCGTCGGCCGAAGCGCGGACGATCGCCCGCGTCGCGAACAATTCGGCCTCGAACCGCGCCTGTTCGGCCTGCCACCAACGCGCAAGGTGGAAATCGGCCGGGCGCTCGAACGATGAGACCCCGATTTCCAGCCGGTCGATGTTCGCGATGCGAAAGATGCGCGTCTTGCCGCCGCCGCGCGCCGCCAGATACCAGATCCCGGCTTTCAGGACGAGCCCGAGCGGATCGACCGTCCAGTCGCGCACCCCCTGCCAGCTGTCGTAGCGCATCGACAGGGTGCGCTGGTCAAGCACGGCGCGGGCGATCGCGGGCAGGTGGGGCAAGGCCTCGCCGCCGCGATACCAGTCGACGGCATCGAGGTGGAAGCGCGTCGCCATCCGTTCGGCCAAGGCGCCACCCCCGCCGGGCAGCGCGGCGATTAGCTTGTTGTGCGCGGCGCTCGTCGCCGCCCCGATGCCAAGCTCGCCCGCCGGACCGGGCAGGCCGATCATCGCCATCGCCTCGGCTTCGTCCGCCGATAGGCCAGTGAGCTGGGTGCGGTAGCCGTCCAGCAGCTGAAAACCGCCACCGGGCCCGCGGTCGCCATAGACCGGCACCCCCGCCGCCGAGAGCGCGTCGATGTCGCGGTAGATCGTGCGTTCGGACACCTCGAATTCGGCGGCGAGCCCGGCGGCGGTCAGCCGCCCGCGCAGCTGCAACAGGATCAGGATCGAGAGGAGGCGGCTCGCGCGCATTATTTACTGTAGCAGACAATAACTGACAGAAAATGTCAGGATGGCTCGGGTAAGCAGGGCGACATCAAGGGAGCACCATATGAGCCCGATCGACCGCCGAACCGTTCTAACCCTTTCCGCAGGAGCCTTTATGTCCAGCCTGATCCCCGCCGCCGTTGCCGCCGCGATCAATCCGCCGACCGTCGGCAAACCCGGCGATTTCGATTTCCTGACCGGCGAATGGCGCATCCACAATAAATTCCGCGAAGGCGAAACATGGATCGAATTCCCCGGCGAAGCGACCGTCGTGGCGATCCTAGGCGGTATCGCCAGCGTCGAGGAATTGCGCATCGCGGCGCGCGGCTTTTCGGGGATGGGGCTGCGCCTGCTCGACGTCGAAAAGAAGATATGGTCCGACCATTGGGTCAACGCCAAGTCGGGGGTCGTGACGGTGCCAGGCCAGATCGGGGTGTTCGAGGACGGTGTCGGCACCTTCCTGTCGGAAGGCGAAGGCGAGAGCGGACCCGAGCTTTATCGCGGCGTCTGGGATCGGATCACGCCGACCAGCTGCCGCTGGTTTCAGGGGACGTCGCGCGACGGCGGCAAGACGTGGGACGACAGCTGGTTCATGGACTGGACCCGCGTCGGCTGAGGCGGCGGGGACGGTCGCGCCGCCCCCGCCGTGCCTGCCACGCGATCAGCGCTTCGCGCGCTTGCCCGCGAGTTCGGCGACCAGCGCCGGGGCGGGCCAGATTTTCTCCAGCCCCTGCTGGATCGCGGCGGTCGACACCGCGACGGTGCGGTTGAGCGTCCCGTCGTATCCGAAATTGCCGCCCAGCGAGTGGATGTTGCCGTCGAACGCGGTGCCGATCACGCTGCCGTCGCGCGCGATCACCGGCGATCCCGAATTGCCGCCGATGATGTCGTTCGTCGTGACGAAATCATAGACGACATTCTTGTCGATGCGTGCTTCGGCCTTCACAAACCCGTCGGCCAGCTTGTACGGCAGCTGGCCCGTCGCGCGGTCGTATGTCCCGCCCATCACGGTGGTTGCCGGCACCGGCTTGCCGCGCTCGGTCCACCCCTTCACCTGGCCATAGGACAGGCGCAGCGTGAAGGTCGCGTCGGGATAGAGCTTGTCGCCATAGGCGGCAAAGCGCGCCTTTGCCAATCGTGCCTGCGCCGCCGTGACCGGCGCGTCATAGTCGCGGTCGAACGCCGTCTTGATCGCGCGGGCGCGCGGGTCGAGCTGGGTGAAGAAGCGGATCATCGGGTCGTCCGACGCCGCGATCGCGGCCGCGCCGCCCTCCCACAATTGCTTGCGATAGGCGGGGTCGGCGAGCTTGGTGCCGGTGACGAGCCGCTTGCCGAGCGCTTCGGGGCTTTCCTTGCCCAGCAGCATTTTGACGTCGGCATTGTCGGCGCCCAGATATTCGCGCGCCTTGCTCGCCCAGAAACCGACGCCCAATTCTTCCAGCCACGGATAGGTCGGGACCGGATCGGTCAGCCGCTTTTCGGTCAGCGGCAGCGCCGAGTCGGTAAAGCCGGGCAGGCGTTCGCTGTTCGGCTTGCTGCGTTCGGCGGCGGCGCGCACTAGCGTCTGCGCATAACCGGCGAGCGTCGAATAGCTCGCAGGACCGCTCTGCAGGAACACACTGTCGAGATAGGTGTTGCGGCGTTCGGCCATCGCCTTGTCGATTTCGGACCAGGGATCGCCGATTTCGGCATTGCCCTTGACCCGGGCGCGCAGGTCCGCCTCTTCGGCGGCCAGCTTGGCGGTGAAGGCGGGATCGTTGAGCGCGCGCAGCTGCCCCGACAGCGCCTTGAAGCTGTTTTCATAACCGAACAATTCGTCGCCGCCTTCGCGGGTCTTGGCGGCATCGCCCTCCATGCTGGCGATCAGGCGGCCGCGGAACTCGGACAGCAGGATCAGCGTCAGCGGCAGGCGCTCGGCGCGCTGGAATTCGCGCTGCGTTTCGGTCAGCAGGCGCTGGGTCGACCCGGGGTTGCCGACGACAAAGGTGATCTCGCCTTCCTTGGGCGCGCGCGGGTTCCATTTGAGGTGGGTGGGCGTCGCAACCGGCTTGCCATCCTCATAGGCGCGCAGGAAAGCGGCATCCATCGCATAGCGCGGGAAGTTGAAATTGTCGGGGTCGCCGCCAAAGAAAGCCGCCTGAAACTCGGGCGCCCACGCGATGCGGACGTCGCTATATTTGCGATATTGATACAGCTTGTACTGGCCGCCGCCGAACAGCGTGACGACCTGGCAGCGCGTCTTGGCGCGGTCGCTACAGCCGGCCGATTCCAGCTCGGCGATCCGCGCGTCGCGCGCCTTGACCAGCGCCTCGCCGGTCAGCGCGGCAATCGCGCCCTGAATGTCGCCGGTGACGTCGGTGATCGACGTGACGACTTCGGCCTGCTGGCCGGGACATTGGCGTTCGCGCGCGCGGTCGGCGGCGTTGAAGCCGCCCGCGACCAGATCGCTGTCGGCGGTCGACAGATTCTGCAGGCAGCCGATGACACAGTGGTGGTTGGTCAGGATCAGCCCCTCGCCCGACACGAACGACGCCGAACAGCCGCCGGTCAGCCGCACCGCCGCCGCCTGCGTGCGGTCCAGCCATTGCTTGTCGGGCGCCCAGCCATAGGCGCTGCGGATCGCGTCGGTCGGCACCCCGTCGAAGGTCCACATGCCTTCCTCGGCGGCAGCGGGGGCGGTGGCGGCAAAGGCGGCGGCGACAGCGGCGAAAGCAAGGGTCAGGCGCATGTAATTCCTCGTCCGTGTGATATGGTATCGTCTGATACTAGCGGGGCTGTTACGCGCGGCCAAGCGAATATCCGCGGCGGCAGGGCGATGCGGTTCGCCGTGCGCCGCGGCGCGACAAAAATAGGATCGCCCGCTGCTTTCCTACCTTTTTTCAATGTGCTTGCATCGGCAATCCGGGCTGGGCTGGGCGTTCCGATCATCGTTCGGCCTCGCGCGGCGCGGTGGCGCGCGATGAACCGCCACGGCAAATTTCGGGGGTCGATAGAGTGACAAGTTTGACAACTTCCACCGTCGGTCCCGGTTCGGGGGCATGGCGGTCGTTGCGTCGCGCGTGCGGGACTGCTAGCCGCGCCCGCGTTCCTCTTTTCGCCAAAGGTGCCGTCATGTCCGAATCCTTCAAACGCGTCGTCCTCGCCTATTCGGGCGGCCTCGATACCAGCGTCATCCTGAAGTGGCTGCAGGTCACCTATGGCTGTGAGGTGGTGACCTTCACCGCCGACCTGGGGCAGGGCGAGGAGCTGGAACCCGCGCGCGCCAAGGCCGAGCTGATGGGGATCAAGCCCGAACATATCTATATCGACGACCTCCGCGAAGAGTTCGTCCGCGATTTCGTCTTCCCGATGATGCGCGCCAATGCGCGCTACGAGGGCGACTATCTGCTCGGCACCTCGATCGCGCGCCCGCTCATTTCGAAACGGCTGGTCGAGATTGCCCGGGAAACCGGCGCCGATGCGGTGGCGCACGGCGCGACCGGCAAGGGCAATGATCAGGTCCGCTTCGAACTGTCGGCCTATGCGCTGAACCCCGACATCAAGGTGATCGCGCCGTGGCGCGAATGGGATCTGACCAGCCGCACCGCGCTGATCGCCTGGGCCGAACAGCATCAGATTCCGGTGCCGAAGGACAAGCGCGGCGAAAGCCCCTTTTCGACCGACGCCAATCTGCTGCACACCTCGTCGGAGGGGAAAGTGCTGGAAAACCCGTGGGACGAGACCCCCGACTATGTCTATTCGCGCACCGTCAATCCCGAGGATGCACCCGACACCCCCGAATATATCACGATCGATTTCGAACGCGGCGACGGCGTCGCGCTGAACGGCGAAGCGATGTCGCCCGCCACATTGCTCGCGGCGCTCAACGACCTCGGCCGCAAGCACGGCATCGGCCGCCTCGATCTCGTCGAGAACCGCTTCGTCGGCATGAAGTCGCGCGGCATGTACGAAACCCCGGGCGGCGAAATCTATGCGCGGGCGCATCGGGGCATCGAAAGCATCACCCTCGACCGCGGCGCCGCGCACCTCAAGGACGAGCTGATGCCCAAATATGCCGAGCTCATCTACAACGGCTTCTGGTTCGCGCCCGAGCGCGAGATGCTGCAGGCGGCGATCGACCACAGCCAGGCAAAGGTGTCGGGCACCGTCCGGCTCAAGCTCTACAAGGGCAATGCCAGCGTCGTCGGCCGCAAGTCCCCCAACAGCCTGTACAGCGAACGCCATGTGACGTTCGAGGATGACGCCGGTGCTTATGATCAAAAGGATGCGGCAGGGTTCATCAAGCTCAACGCGCTGCGGCTGAAGCTGCTGGCGAAACGCGACCGCTGAGCGGCGGCCGGAGCCCCGCTTCGTTCAGTGCTCGCGCGCCTCGTCCCATGGTCGTGCGGCGCTGCGTCCAGCCGCCTCGTCACTGCGTCCGTCGGTGCGCGGCCGTCCGCCGTTCGCAAGTTCGTTCAGTTTCGATAAACATGTGAAAATATAGAAGAAAATCTTCGCGGGTGGGCATAGCGGGATAATACGCGATGTCGAACGAAGATAATCTCGAAAAGTCGGACCATGATTGGCGCTCCCGCCGACTGGCGTTTCCGCGCCTGGGCCTGCTGATGGATCGCAACGGGGTTCGCACCCGCGTGATATGGCCCGGCCTCTATCATGTCCGCAAATCGCGCTCCTTCGGGAAATGGATCTATCGCCGCTCGTCGCCGGGTTCGTTATCGTAGCGCAGTCATCAAACGCCCAAAAAGCCCATGGCTTACCCGCGCGTAACAGGCCACAACCGGCGCTGACGGGAGACGGTGATGCGGTTGTTCGATTTTTCATCCTGGCAAAGCATCGGGACAACGCTGCTCGGCCTGGCGCTCGTCACCTTGATCGGCGTCGGCATCCGGCTGCTGGTGATGATGACCGTCCAGCAACGCCGCGAGCGGATGAACCGCCAGATCAACGAGCGGTTGCGCACGCTGATGGCGGCGCACAAGACATTGGGCGGTTCGTTCACGGGTGACCTGACGGTCGACCCCCGGCATTTGCGCGACATCCGGCGGACGGCGTCTGCCGCCGGAGAGACCGCGCCACCAATCGACTTGTCGGGGGATGCCGATAACGGCGATGCGAGCGAAGGCGAATCGGACCGGCCGCGCCGGATCCGGGACGCGGTGGAGGCCGCGCTTTCGGACATCATTCTGCTGGGGACCGAAGATCAGGTGCGGCTTGCCAGCCGCGCGGCGGGCGAACTGGCCGACGGACGGCCGGTGCACGTCCATGACCTGGTGATCGCCCTGCGCGATTTCATTCGTCAGGCGCTCGACCTGGATCCGGTGCCCGGCGACGTCGTCATTCCGCTGCAAGGCCCGACCCGGCCGTCAGGCGGTGGTGGCAAGGGTGGTGGATCGGGTCGTGGGCAAGGCGGCAGTGGCGGCAGCGGCGGTCGTGGCGCCGGTACGGGCGGCGGCGGGGTCGGGATGGCGGGCGGGCTTGGCGTCGCTGGCGGCGCGACAATCGCGCGCGGATCGGCCGATGAGGCGGATCGCGATCCTGTCAATGAAACACAACTGAAATGATGGGAATGAAGGGTTAGCATGACGCGCGGACCTGCGCTAAGGCGCGATTCGTGACTGCGACCCGTTTTTTCTCCGACAATGCTGCAACGGTTCACCCGGCGGTGATGGAAGCCCTCGCGGCTGCCAACCATGTCGATACCGCCTATGACGGCGATGCGCTGAGCATGTCGCTGGACGCGACCTTTTCCGACTTGTTCGAGACGACATGCGAAGTCGTGTGGATCCCCACCGGGACCGCGGCGAACAGCATCATTCTCGCGCATTTTGTGCGGCCTTGGCAGGGCATCCTCTGTTACGAGGAAGCCCATATCGAGGTCGACGAATGCGGCGCCCCCACCTTTTATTCGGGCGGCGCCAAGCTGATGACGCTGCCGGGCCGCGGCGCAAAGATCGATGCCGAGGCGCTGAAAGCGCGGATCGCCGGGATTCGGCAAGACGTGCATCAGGTCCAGCCCGCGGCGATCAGCATCACCAACGCGACCGAATATGGCCTGGTCTGGCGCGCTGAAGAGATCGGCGAGATCAGCCAGATCGCGCGCGCCAATGGCATGAAGCTGCATATGGACGGCGCGCGCTTTGCCAATGCCGTCGCCTATCTCGACTGCGCCCCCGCGGACGTCACCTGGCGCGCCGGGGTTGATGCGCTGTCGTTCGGCTTTACCAAGAACGGCGCCATGATGGCCGAGGCGATCGTGTTCTTTGGCGGCAGCGGCGGGGCCGGGGTCCGCGAGCTGAAGAAGCGCGGCGGACACCTGCTCAGCAAAGGGCGCTTTGTCGCAGCACAGGTCCGCGCGATGCTGGCCGATGATCTGTGGCTCAACAACGCGCGCGCGGCCAACGCTGGCGCGGCGACGTTGGCGATGGCGTGCGGCGACCGGCTGATGCACCCCGTGGAGGCGAACGAGCTGTTCGTGCGCTTCACGCCCGAGGAGGCCGCAAAACTGCGCGCCGCCGGGTTCGATTTCTACGATTGGGGCGACGGCGCGGCGCGTCTGGTCGTCAGCTGGGATCAGGATGCCCAAGCGGTCGCGCCGCTGGCGGCCGCCATCTCGGCGCTATGACCGCGCCGCCCGGACTGCTCACTCCGCGCGTCCTTTTCCCCTTCCTCTTCGTCACCCTGATCTGGGGATCGACGTGGATCGTGATCACCGGACAATTGGGCGTGGTGCCGCCAAGCTGGTCGGTCGCGTATCGCTTCTTTGTCGGTGCGGCGGCTATGTTTGCCTATGCGATGTGGCGGGGCGAGCGGTTGACGCTGTCGGGCGCGGGCTGGGGTTTCGCCGCGCTGCTCGGCCTGGCGCAGTTCGCGCTCAACTTCAACTTCGTCTATCGCGCCGAACAGCATATCACCTCGGGCCTGGTCGCGGTGCTGTTTGCGCTGCTGATCGTCCCGAACACGCTGCTTGGCCGCGCGTTCCTCAAAACGCGGGTCGAGGGGCGCTTCCTGCTCGGCGCCGGGATCGCCATCGTCGGGGTCGGCATGATGATCCTCCATGAATATCGCGCCGCGAACGTCGGTGCGACCGAAGTGCTAATCGGCACCGCGCTGACGCTGTGCGGCGTGATGAGCGCGTCGGCGTCGAACGTGATGCAGGGCACAAATGTCGCGCGCGCGCAATCGATGGCGGTGATGATCGCGTGGGCGATGCTGTTCGGCGCGCTTGGCGATGCGGTGTTTGCCTGGGCGACGACCGGGCCACCGGTGATCGAGATGACGACGGCCTATCTTGGCGGCGTATTTTATCTCGGCGTTATCGCGAGCGCGGTCACGTTTCCGCTGTATTTCAACATCATCCGCGCCGTCGGCCCGGGGCAGGCGGCGTGGTCGAGCGTACTGATCCCGATTATCGCGATGGGCTTTTCGACCCTGTTCGAAGGTTATCGCTGGGCGCCGCTGTCGATTGGCGGCGGGGTGCTCGCGCTGATCGGGCTCGTCATCGCAGTGGCCAAGCGGCCCGAAAAACCGTCGGTTAGCGGCGGCACCGTGTCGGTGCCGGTAGATCCGGAAGCCGCCGCCTGATTACGCTTGGCGCGAGCCGAGCAACATCATCCCGCGCTGATCCGTTCGATGTCGGCACCTACTGCCTGCAGCTTCTCTTCCAGCCGTTCATAACCGCGGTCGAGATGATAGACCCGGTTGACCTCGGTCGTGCCTTGCGCGGCAAGACCAGCGATGATCAGACTCATCGAGGCGCGGAGGTCGGTCGCCATCACCGGCGCGCCGACCAGCTGGTCGACCCCGCGTACGACGGCGCTGCGGCCACGCACGTCGATGTCGCAGCCCATGCGCGCCAGCTCGGGGACGTGCATATAGCGGTTCTCGAAGATCGTTTCGGTGAACAGGGATGCACCCTTGCCGAGCGTCGCCATCGCCATGAACTGCGCCTGCATGTCGGTCGCAAAGCCCGGGTAGGGGGCGGTCGACAGGGTGACGGGTTCAGCGCGGCCCGACATCGCGACGCGGATGCCGGTCTTGGTGTCCTCGACTGTCGCCCCGGCTTGGCGCAGCGCGCTCAGCGTCGCTTCCATCTCGTCGGCCTTGGCGCCGACCAGCTCGACATCGCCCTCGGTGATCACCGCCGCACAGGCATAGCTGCCCGCTTCGATGCGGTCGGCCATGACGCGATAGGTGGCGCCGTGCAGGCGATCGACACCCTCGATCGTCAGCGTTTCGGTGCCGATGCCGTCGATATGCGCCCCCATAGCAACCAGGCAGTTACACAGGTCGACGATCTCGGGCTCACGCGCCGCATTTTCGAGAATGCAGGTGCCCTTGGCCAGCGATGCGGCCATCAAGGCGTTCTCGGTCGCGCCGACCGAAACCACGGGGAAGGTGAATTTGCCGCCCGCAAGGCGTCCACCCGGGGCGACGGCTTTTACATAACCCGACGTCAGCTCGATCTGGGCGCCAAACGCCTCAAGCGCCTTCAGGTGCAGGTCGATCGGGCGGTTACCGATCGCGCAGCCGCCGGGCAGCGAAACGGTCGCTTCGCCGGCGCGCGCAAGTAACGGGCCGAGCACAAGGATCGACGCGCGCATCTTGCGCACGATGTCGTAGGGCGCGACGGTCGAGGTCAGGGTCGTCGTGCGCGCGGTCATCACGCGGCCGAAATCCTCGGGCCGCGACCCCTCGATCGTCGTCGAACACCCCAGCTGGTTGAGCAGGTGGCCGAACCCGTCGACGTCGGCGAGCCGCGGCAGGTTGCGCAGCGTCAGCGGCTCGTCGGTGAGCAGCGCGCAGGGCAGCAGCGTGAGCGCCGCATTCTTGGCGCCGGAGATGGGGATACGGCCCTTGAGTCGCTGGCCGCCGCGAATGACGATCTGATCCATCGGCTGTCTTTAGCGTAAGGGCGCGGGCGCGCAAGCGGCGGCGGTTGCAAGGCGATGGAGCAATGCCTTACAGCGTATCGATGTCGTCTCTCGCTCTGTTGGTGCTGGCCTCCGTACAACCTGAATTGCCGCCGCTGGTGCAGTGTCCGGTCATGGCCTTAATCACGTCTCCGGATCGCCGCGCCATATTGTCTGCTAGCGAGGTGAACAGCTGGCGTGGACCGGTGCTCAATCTCGATTTGGCGGTGACAAACGCAGAGGCGGAGGCGTTCGGCAAATTGGCTTTCATTAGGCTTGGCGGCAAGGTTTTTGCCGGAGGTATTCTCGCTCGCCAGGGTGACGATCGGAGTTCCAATATCTTTCGGCTGGCGTTCGCACGGGAGCAGCTGTCCGACCTTGCAAAAGGTGGCGCCTTGGAACTGGTGGAGCGTGATGGCGCTGGACTATCCTTCATGCTTGCGCCTGCCGATCCCGCACCGCTTGCTGCCTGCCTGACGAAAAACGCGGCGCCGCCCGATGCGGCCACAGCGGCCTTTGCGCCCCGTAGTTGGACCTTTGTTCCACTTGAACCCAACCAGCCCCTCAGCATCCGGTCGCGCGGCAATCCGGATTTTGCATATCCGGTCAAGGCATTGGCCGAAGATCGCGAAGGGAGCAGCCGAGTGGCGGTGACCATTGGCACGGATGGCCGCGTCGACACGTGCGAAGTAATTGTCAGCAGCGGTCATGCCGACCTGGACGCAGCGTCGTGCAGCGCTGCCCGCCGATCGACTTACCTGCCTGCGACGGACGCCAAGGGCGAGCCAATGGAGACGAAAGCAGAGCAGAATCTGGTGTGGAAAACGGAGGGTTGATCCCGATATGACGGGCCTACCCAACGCGGCACTGATTCGACGCGCGACGCGCTAACTGGCGACCAGCGCCTCCTCCACCTGCGCCAGCCGGTCCTTTCCAAAAAACATAGCATCGCCGACGAAGAAGGTCGGGATACCGAACACCCCCCGGGCGACCGCGGCCTCGGTGTTGGCGACCAGCTTCGCTTTGATCGCAGGCTCCTGCGTGCGCGCGAGCAGCGCGGGACCGTCGAAGCCGTTGGCGGTGAGGAAGGTCGCGGCGGCCTCGGCGTCGTCCATCTTGACGCCTTCCTCCCACATCGCGCGGTTCACCGCGTCAACATAATCGTCGAGCACGCCTTCGTCCTCGGCGACGATCGCGCCGCGCATAATGAGCAGCGTATTGATCGGGAAATGCGGATTCACGCGAAATTTGATCAGACGGTGCCGCTCGATGAAACGCCGCATTTCGAGATTTTCATAAGCGAGCTTCGCGGGTACCTCGGCATATTGAACCATCGGCGCTTTGTTGCCCGTTGCCTTGAAGATGCCGCCCAATAGGCTGGGCGTAATGACGAGGTCGGCGCCGGTGCGGTCGAGCAGTTCGGGCAATGCCTTCAATGTGAGATAAGCGTTCGGACTGCCGAAATCGAAGATCAGTTCGAGGGTTTTCGTCACCATTTCTCTCCCCAAGGACGGAGGTCGAGTTCGTGCGTCCACGCGCTTTTGGGCTGCCTGTGGAGCATCACATAGTTTGCTGCGATCGCGGTGGGATTAAGGATGAGGTCCTGCGCCTTGGCATTGTCGAAATCGGGGTGGCGGCCCTTGATGAAATCGGTGTCGATCGCGCCGTCGATCACGGTGTGCGCGACATGGATGCCCTGCGGCCCCAGTTCGCGCGCCATCGATTGCGCGAGCATCCTGAGCGCCGCCTTGGCGCCCGAAAAGGCGGAGAAGCCGGAGCCGCCGCGTAAGGATGCGGTCGCCCCGGTAAAAATGATCGTGCCGCGGCTGCGCGGCGCCATGCGCTTCGCCGCCTCGCGTCCCATCAAAAAACCACCGAGACAGGCCATTTCCCAGACCTTGGTGTAAACGCGGACCGTCGTCTCGGCGATCGGAAAGTTCACATTGGCACCGATGTTGAACACCGCGACCTCGACCGGGCCGATCTCGGCCTCGACTTGGTCGAATAGCGCGATCATTGCTGCTTCGTCGCGCGCGTCGGCGGGGAAGGCGCGGGCGCGGTGTCCGTCGTCGCGGATCGACTGCGCCAGCGCCTCGAGCTGGTCGGCATTGCGTTCACGGCGATTGACGCAGGCGGTCAGGCCCTCGGCGGCGAAAGCGCGGGCGATGGCGCCGCCGGTGGCGTCGCCAGCCCCGATGATGACGGCGGCGGGGTTGGGCATATCCGACTCTCCCTCTTGCAAGCGATAGTAACTATGATAATCATAGTGAAAAGAGATTTTTCCATGAAGGTTTTTTTGATGCCACGACAAGAAACCTCGTCATTGCGAGCGCAGCGAAGCAATCCAGAGTTGCGTAAACCGCTCTGGATTGCTTCGCTGCGCTCGCAATGACGACCAAGGGAGGCGGGTAGTGCCCAAGCGCGCCGATCTGTCAGCGACCTTCTGCCCCGTCGGCCGCTCGGCCGAACTGCTCGGCGACCGCGCGGTGCTGCTGATCCTGCGCGACCTGTTCTTCGGCAATCGGCGGTTCGAGGTCATCGCCGCCAATACCGGACTTGGCCCGCAGCTCGTCTCGGCGCGGCTCAAGATGCTCGAAAGCGAGGGCGTGGTCGAACGGCGCCCGTATCACGAGCGTCCGCCCCGCCACGAATATTGGCTGACCGCCAAGGGCAAGGACCTGTTCGATGTGCTCTACGCGATGCGCGGTTGGGCCGAACGCTGGGCGTATCGTGAGGGCGAGACGGGCGGCGGACCGGCGATGCGCTATATCCATCGCACGTGCGGCGCCGATGTCGGGACGGCGATGATCTGTCCGGGCTGCGGCGAAACGCTGGGCTATGGCGATTTAAAGGGCGAGCCGTCGCCAGCGCTCAAGGCCGAACGGGCGCGGCGCGCGGGCTAGACACATGGCCGCGTTCGGATAAGCTTTCGTTTTGATGCCAGGGGAGGCGAAGTTGCGCGGTCGGTAATTGGTCAGCCTTGTCGCTTTCTTGACCTTTGCTATGCGGGTTCACGCTATCCCGCCGCCACCGCCGGTACCAGACCCGGCGGCGGTGATCGAAGCCGATTCACTGGCCCATGAACTGATCGTCTTGAACGAAAGCGATTTGGAGGATCGAACCGGTTTCGCCGTTGCCAGCGAGGCGACGGGGTGGCTGACGACGACACATCCCGAAGTTCAAGACCCTGCGGTTCTCCGCCGATTTCATCGCGCCATTCGAGCCAGAGTGGACGCTGTGTGGTTAGAGGAGCGGTCTAATATACAGGCGGTTCTAGCCAATCTTTATCGTCAATTGATGTCGGCGAACGACTTGGCCGCCACGCGTGCGTTCATCGCCAGCCCGGCGGGCCAGAATTTCGGACGGATGCTTGTCGGGGCCGACATCCACTTGCTCGACGGTACGGCGTCCGACGCCTTGTATCGCCGGTTGTTCCCGGAATTGCCGGGCCTAATCGACGCCGCGCAAAAGCGGGCCGCTGAATAGGCGTCAGGCTTTCTCCAGCGTGCATTGCAGCGGGTGCTGGTTCTGCCGCGCGGCGTCCATCACCTGGTTCACCTTGGTTTCGGCAACTTCATAGCTGAATACGCCGCATACGCCGACGCCCTGCTGGTGGACGTGCAGCATCACCTGCGTCGCCTGTTCGATGTCCATGTTGAAGAAACGCTGCAGCACCATCACGACGAATTCCATCGGCGTATAATCGTCGTTGAGCAGCAGCACCTTGTACATCGACGGCTTTTTCGCCTTGGCGCGGGTGCGCGTGGCGATGCCGACGCCGGGGGTGGCGGGCGCGCCGTCATCCTTGTCCGCCATCGCGCGGACCAGAGGTAAGGTGGAAACTGGAAACATCATAGGCAGGAATATCGCAAGCGGCGGGCGAAGCGCAAGGGGGCGTGCGCGGGGTTTTTAACCTCTTGTTCGCCAGCCGGGGTCGGTTCGCCCCAAAACAAGAACCGCCCGCTTCCAGGGAAGCGAGCGGCCTTGGGGGTGTCGGCGCAGGCGGGGAGGGAGGGGGAAGGGTGCCCGCGCCAACGGAAGGTGAAAGCGCCTTAGGCGGCCTTCAGCTTCGAGGTGATGACCGAAACGCGGTTCGAGATCGGCGCGAAGCTGTCATTCGTCAGCTTGACGACGAGTTCGCTGGTCTTCGAGGTCTGCGCAACAGCGGCGTCGAACGCCTTCTTGCTGTTTTCGGCATAGAGCTTGAAGAAGTCGGCCGGGGTCTTGACGGCGGTATAGCCCTTCAGCGCGGCGGTCGTGTCTTCAAAGCTCTTGCGAGCGAAGGTCACGCCTTCCTGGCCGAGCGTTTCGATGCCTTTGGCAGCGATCTTGCCGGCTTCGACGAGAGCTTCGACGTTCGCCTTGTTAAATTCGACGGCTTCTTCAGCAAGCTTGCTGGTCTTGCTCAGCGCTTCCTTGGCCTTCTCGTTGAAGTCGGCGGTCAGGGCTTCGGTGCGGGTTTTCGCTTCGTCGGCGAACTTCTTGACGGTGTCGTTCATGGTCTTGATTCCTTTGCTGACGGCAGCAACCGGCTTCGGTGCGGCCTTGGGGGCAGTCTTCGGAGCAATTTTCTTCACGGCCGCCTTCTTGGGGGCAACCTTCTTGGCGGCGGCCTTGGGGGCAGCAGCCTTTTTCGCGGCCGGCTTGGCTTTTGCCTTCACCGTCTTGATCTTGGCGGGAGCCGCAGCCTTCGCAGCTGCGGGCGCGGCGACGACGGCGGGGACCGCCGGAGTTTCCACCGGCTTGGCGGCGGTTTCCAGCGTCGCGGCTTCGAAAGCCTTCTCGGCACTATCCATCTTGGTAGCCATGGGTAAAACTCCTTTATGTTGCAGTGCACAATATAGGAGTGAGTCGTCGATTTCAAGGATATTTTTGTGCGGCGCACAAAAAAATTCTTATCGCCATCCGCGGCTGGGATAATCGTCAGATATTACCGCTGTTTGACATAGCGGCCGGGCGCGTCCTCGATCGCCTTTTTGGAGCCTTTTCCGGGGATGCGGGCGCCTTTGACGGCGACTTTTTCGTCGTCTTGCGCCGAAATCCAGTCGATCCAGTGTGGCCACCAGCTGCCTTTCGTTTCGCTGGCGCTGGCAATGAACTCGTCCAGCGTCGCGGCCGTGCTGTCACCGGTCCAATATTGATATTTGCCCGCGGCGGGCGGGTTGACGACCCCGGCGATGTGGCCCGATCCGGCGAGCAGGAAGGTTTTGGGCCCCGACAGGTGATCCATCAGCCGCCAAACGCTGGCGAGCGGCGCGATATGATCCTCGCGCCCCGCCTGGATATAGGCGGGGGTTTCGATTTTCCTGAGGTCGATCGGGTTGCCCAGCGCCGACAGGCTGTTCGGGATGACCAGGCGGTTGTCGCGGTACAGGTCGACCAGATATTGCCGGTGCCATTTTGCGGGCAGGTTGGTCGTGTCGCCGTTCCAGTAAAGCAGGTCGAAGGGCGGGTAATCGTTGCCGAGCAGGTAATTGCTGACGACATAGTTCCAGATCAGGTCGCGCCCGCGCAGGCTGTTGAAGGTCGCGGCCATGTAACGGCCGTCCAGATACCCCGGCGCCGACAGCTGTTCGAGCAGCGCCAGATAGCCGTCATCGACAAACAGCTTCAGGTCGCCGGCCTGTTCGAAATCGACCTGCGCGGTGAAAAAGGTGACCGACTTGACGCGGTCGGCTTCGCCCTTTGCCGCCAGGATCGCGAGCGTCGCGGCGAGCGTGGTCCCGGCGACGCAATAGCCGATAGTATGAACCGCAGGGACATCGAGCGCCGCGCGCACGGTGTCGATCGCATCGATCTGCGCCGCGATATAGTCGTCCCACACGACGTCCTTCATCGACGCATCGGCCGATTTCCACGACACCATGAACACCGACAATCCCTGTTCGACCGCCCAGGCGACGAAGCTCTTCGCGGGGTTGAGGTCGAGAATATAGAAGCGGTTGATCCACGGCGGGAAGATGACGAGTGGGACTTCGAACACGTCTTTCGTCGTCGGCGTATATTGGATCAGCTGATACAGGTCGGTTTCGTGGATCACCTTGCCCGGCGTGGTCGCGATGTTGACCCCGACCTCGAACGCATCGGGATCGACGTGGCTGAGCTGCCCGCGCGACAGATCGGTCAACATGTGCTTCAAGCCCTTGAGCAGGCTTTCGCCGCGGGTTTCGACCGCGCGCTTGATGACTTCGGGATTGGTCAGCGCCAGATTGGTCGGTGCCATCGCATCGGCGATGCCCTTGGCGGCAAATTCCATCTTGGCGCGTGCCGCGGGATCGAGCCCGTCGAGCTGGCGCGTCGTCGCCAGCATCTGTTCGGCAAGCAGACCGTAAGTCTGGCGGATCATCGCGAACACCGGGTTTGCCGCCCAATCGGGGTCGGCAAAGCGGCGGTCCTTCGCCGTCGCGGCATCGGGCGCCGCGGGAGTCATCGGATTGAGCGTCGCGAGCGAGGTCCAGAAGGCAACGCCTTGGTCCCACAGTTTCGACGATTGCTGCGTCCACAGCTGCGCCGCCGGGTTGTTCAGCCAGGTGGCAGGGTCGAACATCGCCGCGGCGCTCGCCTGGCCGTCATTGGCTTGGCCCAGCGCAAATTCCAGCATCATCTGCTGCGCGCGGCCGATGACGCTGGCCCAGTGCTGCATGTCGTCGGGCGTCGGCAGAAAGGGGTAAGGAGCGTCGGTGGTATCGCTGGTGCCTGCGTCGCTCATGCTCGTTCCTGCTGGTCAGTGCCGATAGAAGCCTATAACAAGCCGCAGTGCGGCTGGCGAGGCGCCGCCGCGCTTATATCCGATAACGAAAAGGAGTTGTTCTAGTTTCCCATGTCCGAAGATGAATTCTATCGCATCAAGCGCCTGCCGCCCTATGTCATCGCCGAAGTGAATGCGATGCGTGCGGCCGCCCGCGCCTCGGGCGAAGACATCATCGACCTGGGGATGGGCAATCCCGATCTGCCGCCGCCGGCGCATGTGATCGAAAAACTGTGCGAAGTCGCGATGAAGCCCGACGCGCACGGCTATTCGCAGTCCAAGGGAATCCCCGGGCTGCGTAAGGCGCAGGCCAATTATTACGCGCGCCGCTTCAATGTCGAGCTTGATCCCGAGAGCGAGGTCGTGGTGACGATGGGGTCGAAAGAGGGGCTGGCAAGCCTGGCGACCGCGATCACCGGTCCCGGCGATGTCGTGCTGGCGCCGAACCCCAGCTACCCCATTCACACCTTCGGCTTCATCATTGCGGGCGCGACGATCCGCAGCGTGCCGACGACGCCCGATGAGAATTACTGGCGCGCGCTCGACCGTGCGATGGCCTTCACCGTCCCGCGGCCGTCGATCCTGGTGGTCAATTATCCGTCGAACCCGACCGCCGAAGCGGTCGACCTCGCCTTCTACGAACGGCTTGTCGCCTGGGCCAAAGAGAACAAGGTTTGGGTGCTCAGCGACCTCGCTTATTCGGAGCTTTATTACGACGGCAACCCGACGCCTTCGATCCTGCAGGTTCCGGGCGCGAAGGACGTCGCGATCGAATTCACCTCGATGTCGAAAACCTATTCGATGGCCGGCTGGCGGATGGGTTTTGCGGTCGGCAACAAGCGTCTGATTGCGGCGATGACGCGCGTGAAGTCCTACCTCGATTATGGCGCGTTCACCCCGATCCAAGCCGCGGCCTGCGCGGCGCTCAACGGCCCGCAGGACATCGTCGCGCGCAATCGTGAGCTGTATCAGAAGCGCCGCGATGTGATGGTCGAGAGCTTCGCCCGTGCCGGTTGGGAGATCCCGAGCCCGAAGGCATCGATGTTCGCCTGGGCGCCGCTGCCGCCCGCACTGAAAGAGATGGGTAGCCTCGAGTTTTCCAAGCAGATGCTTATCCATGCCAAGGTCGCGGTGGCGCCCGGCGTCGGCTATGGCGAGGATGGCGAGGGTTATGTCCGCATCGCGATGGTCGAAAATGAGCAGCGCATCCGCCAGGCAGCGCGTAACATTCGCAAATTTCTCCAGCTGCACGGCGTTAACACGCCGTCGGTCGCGGTCGGCGCGGAGGGATGAGCATGACCGGCTCGGCGATGATCGCCGAGACGATCCAGCTGTCGGTCACCCCCGTGTTCCTGCTCGTGGCGACGGGAAGCCTGCTCAACGTGTTGACCGGGCGCCTGTCGCGCGTTGTCGATCGCTCGCGGGCGCTGATGGAGCGCTGGGCGGAGACCGAAGGGCAGGAACATGAGCGCGTGGTCGCCGAGCTGCGCGCCGCCGATCGACGGATGGACGTCATCAACAATGCGATCGCCGCCGCCGTCGCTTGCGGTATCGTCGTATGCCTGCTCGTCGCGCTGCTGTTCGCGCAGGCGATTGCCGGGTTCAACTTGGGGCTGGCGGCGTCATGGGCGTTTGCGATCGCAATGCTGCTGTTGCTCGCGTCGCTGGTGCTGTTCTTGATCGAGGTGCGGATGGCGATCCGCAACATCCATGTGCCGATGGAATTGCTCGAGCTTGAGGAGATGGGCTGGAAGCGGCGGCGGGATAAACGCTGACCACTTGAAGATCGTCATTGCGAGCGTAGCGAAGCAATCCAGAGTGGAATACGCGACTCTGGATTGCTTCGCTGCGCTCGCAATGACGATTGATTATTGTGGCGCGACGCTGGCTCGATAAGTCGGCGTCACCCTCTTCTGGCTCGCCTGTTCATAGGCGTAGCCCGCCGCCAGCACGTCGGCATCGCTCCACTTCGCCCCGATGAACGACACGCCGATCGGCAGCCCCGCAACAGCCCCCATCGGCACCGTCAGGTGGGGGTAGCCTGCAACGGCAGGCAGCTGGCTGGCGCTCGGACCGGTATAGTGATCGCCGTTCACCAGGTCGCTCGTCCACGCCGGGCCATTGGTCACGCCGACGAGCAGGTCGACATTGTGCGTCTTCATCAACCGGTCGATGCCCTCGGCCCCCGCCAGCCGCGCCGCCTTGGCGCGCGCGGCGATATAGACGGGGCTGTCGAGGCCGCCCTTGCTTTCGGCCAGCTCGAACAGCGACTGGTCGAACCATTTGAGTTCGGCAGGGTTCGCCTTGTTGAACGCGATCAGGTCAGCGAGCGTCTTGGGACCGGCCTTGGACGGCAGGCTGGCGAGATAGGCCGCCATGTCAGCCTTGAGTTCGGTCATCAGTACCTCGAACTCGGCTTCGCCCAGTTCTTCCAGCCCTTTGCGGCTGTCGGCGATTTCGACCACCGTTGCACCCAAGTCGGTCATTTGTTTGAGCGCCGCGTCGAACAGCGCCGCGATGTCGGCGCGGTCGCCAATGCGGTCGCGCAGGACGCCGATACGTTTTCCCTTCAACGCATCGGGTGACAGCGCGTCGGCGTAGTTGACCTTGCGCGCGTCAGCCTCGGAGGTCGCGGGATCGGCGGGGTCGCTGCCGGCGATGACAGTCATCACCAGCGCCGCGTCGCGCACGGTGAGCGTCATCGGTCCCGCCGTGTCCTGGCTGTGGCTGATCGGGACGATATGGGTGCGGCTGACGAGCCCGACGGTCGGTTTGAAGCCGACGATGCCATTGACCCCGGCGGGGCAGGTGATCGATCCATCGGTTTCGGTGCCGATGGTTATCGGCGCCAGGCTGGCCGCGGTCGCCGCGCCGCTGCCCGCCGACGAGCCGCAGGTGTTGCGATCGAGTGCGTGGGGGTTTTTGGTCAGCCCGCCGATTGCGCTCCACCCGCTGGTCGAATTGTTCGAACGGATATTGGCCCATTCGCTGAGGTTCGTCTTGCCCAGGATGACCGCCCCGGCGTCGCGCAGCCGTGCCACCAGCGGCGCATCGCGGTTCGTAACATTGTCCTTCAGCGCCAGCGATCCGGCAGTGGTCGGAACCGGCCCCTTCGCCTCGATATTGTCCTTAAGCAGAATCGGGATGCCGTGGAGCGGGCCGCGCACGCGCCCGGCCTGACGTTCGAGATCCAGGGCATGCGCCTGGCTCGTCGCATCGGGAAAGGTCGCGATGACCGCATTCAGTTGCGGGCCATGGTCGTCGAGCGTCCGGATGCGGTCGAGAAAGGTTGCGGTGATGACGTCGCTGCTCATCCGCCGCGCGGTCATTTCGGCCTGCAAGGTCGCCGCATCCTTGCCCTCGACCGGCGGCAATGGCGGCGGCATCGCGGCGGCCGGGGTGGTCAGGATGAGGGCGGTGGCGGCGAACAGCGAGATTTTTTGCATGCGCCGCAAGCTGGCAGCCGTAGCGGCAATTGCAAGCAGCGATTTTCGGAGTGCCGCAAGGCCGTTGACACCACTCCCCCCGGTCTGCTCCCATGGGTCCGGGAGATAAAAATGACTGATAAAGCTGCCTTGTCGCAGGGCATCGCCACACCCGCCACCGGCGTGTCCGCGCAAACGCGGTCGATGCTGTGGATCCTGTTGATCGTTTATATTTTCAACTTCCTCGACCGGCAGATCGTCAACATATTGGCCGAACCAATCAAGGCCGACCTAGGGCTTTCGGACACCCAACTCGGCCTGCTGGCCGGACCAGCCTTCGCCGTCTTCTATGCGCTGCTTGGTATTCCGATTGCACGCTATGCCGACAAGGAGGGCACCAACCGGGTGCGGCTGATCGCGATTTCGCTGGCAGTCTGGTCGGCGATGACCGCGGTGTGCGGGCTGGCGCAGAATTTCGTCCAGCTGCTACTGGCAAGGGTCGGGGTCGGGGTCGGCGAAGCGGGGTGCACCCCTGCGGCCCACTCGCTGATTTCGGACAGCGTTCCGGCCGAAAAACGCTCGTCGGCGATTGCATTCTATGGACTGGGGGTGCCGATCGGTTCGCTGCTCGGGCTGATCATCGGCGGCATTGTCAACGACATCTATGGCTGGCGGATTGCCTTGATGATGGTCGGTGCGCCGGGCATTTTGCTGGCGCTGGTGGTGCTGTTTGTCATGCGCGAGCCGCGCCACAGTCGGACGGCCGAGGCGGTGGCGACGGCGCGCGCGGTGGTGCCGTTATCGACCAGCGAGGCGCTGCGCGAAATTTTCGGTTCGCGCGCCTTCATCTACATCCTAATCGCTGCATCGGTCGTTGCCGTCCTGGGGTACGGCAAGGCGCTGTGGACGATCAGCTTTTTCATCCGCAGCCACGGGCTGTCGACAACCGAAGCGGGGCTGTCGATGGCGGTCGTGCTGGGGCTGGCGGGCGCGTTCGGGACGTGGCTCGGCGGCAAGATGGCGGACAAATATGGTCCGCGCGACAAGAAACATCTGCTAACCTTTCCCGCCTACGGCATGGCGATCGCAGCGCCGATCCTGTTCCTTGGCTATTATATGGAGGATTGGCGCATCGCGGTGGCGATGCTGATCATTCCGACGATCCTCAATTCGGCCTACTATGGTCCCGCCTATGGCTGTGTGCAGGGACTGGTTCAGCCGCGCGCCCGCGCCGTCGCGGCGTCGATCATGCTGTTCGGTCAGAATCTGATCGGTCTGGGACTCGGGCCGTTCCTGTTCGGCGTATTGTCCGATGCGTTGCAGCCGGTGGCGGGACAGGAAAGCGTGCGCTGGGTGCTGTATGGCGCTGCGTGGCTGGGGCTGATCCCCGCCTTCTTCTTCTGGCGCGCCAGCCTGCGGCTGAAGGCCGAGCTCAAGTCGGGTTAGCGGCCACGTCTCGTCATTGCGAGCGAAGCGAAGCAATCCAGAACGGTTTACGCCTACTCTGGATTGCTTCGCTGCACTCGCAATGACGTATCAGTAGGGAGGGTCTTGTTTTGCGCGCTGTGCTTTCGCGGCGTCGATCCACCAGTTGAGGTCGTCGGCGAAGCGCGGGAAGCTTTTGACCAGCCGCGCGCCATCGTCGCCCGTCGGTTGGCCATCGGCATCGAAGGCGCCGCCGATCCGCCCGACGGGCAGGATCGACGAGGTGACCGCCATGCCCATTTCGCCCAGCGTATCGCGCCATCCCATCATCGCGCGCACTCCCGACCATGGCCCCGCCGAGTAGCAGGCGATTGCGGCGGGCCGCCAAAACCATTCTTCGAGATAATGGTCGGTCAGGTTTTTAAGCCCCGGCTGCGGCCCCCAATTATATTCGCCAGTAACGAACAGAAAGCCGTCGGCGGCGCGGATCTTGGCGGCGAGTTCGGCCATCGCGGGCGGCGCTTCGCCCTTCGGATATTCCTTGTACATGCGGTCGAGCATCGGCAGATCGACCGCCTTCGCATCGATCAGCTCGGCGCCGTCGCCGCGTGCGCCGATCGCATCGACCAGCCACTGCGCCAGTTTGATGCCCTGCCGGTCGCGGCGATAGCTGCCGTAGAATACGAGGATATGTCGGGCCATTGCGCGAGCGTGGCACGGCTTGCGCCGCAACGGAAGTCCCCTAAACTGATCGCGACCAAGGGTGCGGGAAAACATTATGCGCGTTTATCGCACGCCGAACGATCGTTTCGCGGATTTGCCGGACTGGCCCTATGCGCCAAATTATGTCGAGATCACGGGCGGCCTGCGCGTCCATTATGTCGACGAAGGGTCGCGCGACGCGCAGCCCGTGCTGATGCTGCACGGCGAGCCGACCTGGTCCTATCTTTATCGCAACATGATCGGCCCCACGGTCGATGCCGGGTTTCGGGTCGTCGCGCCCGACCTCATCGGCTTCGGGCGATCGGACAAACCGCTCGATCGCGGCGCGTACAGCTATGCGGCGCAGGTCGCGTGGATGCGGCAATGGATCGAGGCGCTCGACCTGACCAACATCATCCTGGCGTGCCAGGATTGGGGGTCGCTGATCGGCCTACGGCTGGTCGCCGAGATGCCGGAACGCTTTGCCGGGGTCGTGCTGTCGAACGGCGGCCTGCCCGAGGGGCAAGCGGCGCCGCGCGCCTTCGCCATTTGGCGGGCTTTTTCGCGCTACAGCCCGGTGTTCCCGATCGGCAGGATCGTCAAGGCGGGCGCCAAGCGCGAACTGAGCAGGGAAGAGATTGCGGCCTATGATGCGCCGTTTCCGACCCGCGCGTCAAAGGTCGCGGCCCGCGTCTATCCGTCGTTCGTGCCGCTGGGCGACAATGTCGCGGTGCCCGATCAGAAGCGCGCCTGGGCGGCGCTGGAGTCTTTCGACAAGCCCTTCCTGTGCTGTTTTTCGGACGGCGATCCGATCACCCGCGGCGGCGATGTGCTATTTACATCGCGCGTTCCCGGCGCCGCCCGCGTCGCCCACCGCACGCTGCGCGGCGGTCACTTCATTCAGGAGGACGATCCCATGGGCTTTGTCGCGGCGATCCGCGACGTTGCTGCTGCGGGGTGCTGATTGTCAGTCGCTGAACGGGTCGCGAATCAGGATCGTGTCCTCGCGCTCGGGGCTGGTCGATACCAGCGCGATCGGGGTTTCGATCAGTTCCTGCACGCGCTGGATATATTTGATCGCCTGCGCGGGCAGGTCGGCATAGCTGCGCGCACCCGCGGTGGTTTCGTGCCAGCCGTCCATTTCTTCATAGATCGGTTCGACCTCGGCTTGATCAGCGGCATGCGCCGGGAAATAGTCGAGGATTTTGCCGCGGAGGCGATAACCCGTGCAGATGCGGATCGTGTCGAAGCCGTCGAGCACATCGAGCTTGGTCAGCGCGACGCCGGTAATGCCCGACACCGCACAGCTCTGGCGCACCAGCACCGCGTCGAACCAGCCGCAGCGACGCTTGCGTCCGGTGACCGTGCCAAATTCATGACCGCGCTCACCAAGTTTCTGACCGATGTCGTCTTCAAGCTCGGTCGGGAAGGGGCCGCTGCCGACGCGCGTCGTATAGGCCTTGGTAATGCCGAGCACGAAACCCGCTGCCGACGGGCCTAAGCCCGATCCGCTGGCGGCGGTCCCACTGACCGTATTGCTGCTGGTGACGAAGGGGTAGGTGCCATGATCAACGTCGAGCAGCACGCCCTGCGCGCCCTCGAACAGGATGCGCGCGCCGGCCTTGCGGACCTTTTTCAGGCGCTTCCACACCGGCTGCGCATATTCGAGGACATAATCGGCGATTTCGGTGAGGTCGGCGACCAGCTTATCGCGGTCGATCGGCGGCTGACCGAAACCGGCGCGCAGCGCGTCGTGATGCGCGGTCAGGCGGTCGAGCTGGGGTTCGAGCTTGTCGAGATGCGCAAGGTCGCAGACGCGGATCGCGCGGCGGCCGACTTTGTCCTCATACGCGGGGCCGATGCCGCGCCCGGTGGTGCCGATCTTGCCCGCGCCCGCGGCGGTTTCGCGCAGCGCATCGAGGTCGCGGTGGAAGGGCAGGATCAGCGCGCAATTGTCGGCAATCGCGAAATTCTCGGGATTGATGGCGACGCCCTGGCCGCGCAGCTTGGCGATCTCGTCGCGCAGCGCCCAGGGGTCGAGGACGACGCCGTTGCCGATGATCGACAGCGTGCCGGTGACGATGCCTGAGGGGAGCAGCGACAGCTTATAGACCTGCTCACCGACGACGAGGGTATGACCGGCGTTGTGACCGCCTTGGAAACGCACCACGGCATCGGCGCGGCTGGCGAGCCAGTCGACAATCTTGCCCTTGCCCTCGTCGCCCCATTGCGACCCGATGACGGTAACATTTGCCATGATGCTGTCCTGCTGAACCGGACCCGAAAACGACCAGCGCGGGTCCGGCGCGGCCTTAGCGGATTTGGCCGCCGAGGCAAGCACGCTGGGATGAATTTGCGACATTTACGCTGGACAACGGGATGGCGCCGGGGGGCGATGGAGGTGCGGATATGAGCAAGCGATATTGGATCGGGCTGTTGGCGGCGGCCGCCGTTGTGGCAGTCGGCATGCCGACGAGCGCTGCGCGCGAGACGCTGCGCCATCGGCTCCGCGAGCGGATGGCCGAACGCATGGGGGCCGAGCAAGGGTCGAAGGCGCCGGGTAGCGAGACGATCGCCTATGGCAGCGATCCCTTGCAAGCGCTCGATGTATGGCGCGCCAAGGATGTTCGCGGGCCTGCGCCGCTGATCGTCTATGTTCATGGCGGCGGATGGAAGCGCGGCAGCAAGGACAATGCGACCGGGCGCTTCAAGCCGGTGCATTATCCGGAGCAAGGCTATGTCTTCGCCTCGATCAACTATCGCCTCGTCCCCGCGGCGACCGTCGAGCAGCAGGCGGCCGATGTGGCGGGCGCGGTGAAGGCGTTGATCGACCGCGCCGCCACGCTGGGCATCGACCGGCGACGCATCGTGCTGATGGGACATAGCGCGGGCGCGCATCTGGTCGCGCTGGTGGGGACCGACGAGCGTTATTTGAAGGGCGCCGGGCTGTCCTTTGCCGATATCGCGGGCGTGATCCCGAATGACGGCGCGGCTTATGATGTCCCCGCGCAGATGAAGGATGGTCCGCCGATCATGCAGGCGACTTACAAACAGGCTTTCGGAACCGATCCGGCGCGGCAAAAGGCCTTGTCGCCGACGGCGCACGCAGCCGCACCAAATGCGCGCGAGTTTTTGCTCCTCTATGTCCAGCGTCCCGACGGGATGCGGCAAGCAAAGGCCTTGGGTGACGCGCTGATCGCGGGCGGCAGCCGGGTCGAACATGGCAGCTTTCCGGGCGAGGGACTGAAGGGCCATGCCGAGATCAACCGCAGCCTCGGCGACCCGGCCTATCCGGCGACCGCTACGGTCGATGTTTGGTTGAAACGGGTGTTGGCAAAATAGCCATGGTCATTGCGAGCGTAGCGAAGCAATCCAGAGCAGGATAAGGCCGCTCTGGATTGCTTCGCTACGCTCGCAATGACAGTGTGAATGCAAAAGGATCGACATCTTGACCAACTCCGACGCACCCTATCACGCCCATATCTATTACGACCCGGCCGAGCGCCAGGTCGCGGCGGCGCTGCGCGACGATTTCGGCAAGGACCCCGCGATCCTGTTCGTCGGCGCGATGACCGATGGGGCGGCAGGGCCGCACCCGATCGCGCAAGATGAGGTGCATTTTCTGGCGCGGTCAGAGAGTGAGGTTGTCGCGGCGATCGCGGCGACAGGATTACGCGCGCTCATCCACCCGCTGACCGACGATGATCTGGCGGATCATACGACGCTGGCGCACTGGATCGGCGAGCCGGTCGAACTCGATGTGACGGTCCTCGATCCGCCTGGGGTCAATCAGGGGGTGCCGCGGTTCGGGATTTCGGATTTTTAGACTGCTCAGTGCTACGGTTCGAACTTAAACCGCCACCGGCCCATCGGGGCCAAGCCGCCACCCGCACCCGAGCGCCCGCGCATCATCCGCGTCCGACAGCGCCGCCACCGTCTGCCAGTCATCGGCGCGCAGGCTGCCTGCAAGCGCCGGATCATGACCGAGCGGCAGGAAGATGCGGCGCTCGGCATCGTCTTCGGCGCCAAGCCCCGCGTCGATCAGCGGATCGGGATAGAGCGAGAAGCCCACCGCGGCTTCTTCCTGTTCGCCGACCGGGATCGCATAGCCGCCGCCGCGGCCGACGGCGTCGCCCTGGCCGGGGACGAAAATCTGGAAACCGAACCAGCTTTGATACGCAAAGCCGTGGCGTTCGGTCGGATCGAGGGTCAGCGTGACGCGGTCGCGGATGGGGGCGGCGATCGCTGCGAGGGCGTCGATACGGCCGCTCAGCACGCCCGATACGTCGAAGGCGCGCAGATCGGCGATGGCCTGATCGAACGGCCCGGTGGCGCGGAGCAGCGGCAGATAGGCGGCGGCGCCGATCCGGGTCAGCGCGCCAGCGTCCTTGGCGTCGAGTTCGTCGCGCAACTGCTGGATGTCGGCCTCGACAGGAAGCGGGCCATTCGCCAGCAGATCGACGACGTCGGGAAGGGTGAAATCGATCGTTACTGGCCCAATCCCGGCCGCTTCGAGCGCGTCGATCGCGACGGTAACAATCTCGCGCGCCGCGGCGACGCTGTCGCTGCCGATCAGTTCGGCGCCGACTTGGAGCATTTCGCGCGCGGGTCGGAGCTGGCTGGCGCGCAGTTTGACGACTTGACCGGCGTAGCAGAGGCGTAGGGGGCGTGGCGCACCCGCGAGCAGCGAGGTGGCGATGCGGCCGACCTGCCGCGTGATGTCGGGGCGCAGCGCCAGTGTGCGCTGCGATACGGGATCGGTGAAGCGGAGGAGATCGCGCGCGCTGCGATCGTCGTCGCCGCCCAGCGTCTCGCGAAACTCGGCGAGCGGCGGCGCTACCCGGCCATAGCCATGCGCGCGCATCGCATCGACGAGCGCGCGGGTGACGCGCGATGCGGCCTCCGCTTGCTGGGGGAGGCGGTCGCGGAGGCCTTCGGGCAGCAGGGCAGGGGCCTTGGTCATGTGTGCGGCCTTAGGATGGTCAAAGAGACTCAACAATCCCGAATTCCGTTCGTATCGAGCGAAGTCGAGATGCCGTGACCGCATGCGACGCCAATGGGTGTCTCGACTTCGCTCGACACGAACGGGATTGAGAGGCGGGTCTTAGAACTTCAGCCCCTTCACCGTCTTCACGCCCGGAAGTTGGCAAAGTTGCCACAGAAGGGGTTCGGGCATCGGCGAATCGAGGCTCAAAAGCAGCACCGCTTCGCCGCCCGCGGCGCGGCGGCCCAGGTGGAAGGTGCCGATGTTGAGTCCGGCTTCGCCCAAAGCGGTGCCGATGCGGCCGATGAAGCCTGGCGCATCCTCGTTGACGATGTACAGCATGTGGCCGTCAAGATCGGCCTCGACCTTGATCCCGAACATCTCGACGAGCCGCGGGTCGCCGTTGCTGAACAGCGTGCCCGCGACCGAGCGGTCGCCGTCGGCTGTCCCCACCGTGACGCGGACGAGCGTGTGGTAGTCGCCGTCGCGGTCGTGGCGCACTTCGCGCACGTCGAGGCCGCGTTCGCGCGCGAGATGTGGGGCGTTGACCATGTTCACGCTGTCCGAATAGCGGCGCATCAGGCCGGTGAGCACCGCGGCGGCGATCGGCTTGATATTGAGCTCGGCGGCGGCACCCTCGACCTCGATCGAGATCTTGTCGAGATTGTCGTGCGCGAGCTGGCCGACGAGGCTGCCGAGCTTTTCGGCGAGGCTCATATAGGGGCGCAGCTTCGGCGCTTCCTCGGCCGACAGGCTGGGGACGTTGAGCGCGTTGGTGATGCCGCCGGTGAGCAGATAGTCGCTGATCTGCTCGGCGACCTGGATGGCGACATTTACCTGCGCCTCGTCGGTCGACGCGCCCAAGTGCGGCGTGCAGATGAAGTTCGGGGCGCCGAACAGCGGATGATCGGCAGCCGGCGGCTCCTGCGCAAACACGTCGAGCGCCGCGCCCGCGACATGGCCCGATTCGAGCGCATCTTTCAGCGCAGCCTCATCGATCAACCCGCCGCGCGCGCAGTTGATGATCCGCACGCCCTTCTTGGCCTTGGCGAGATTTTCCTTCGACAGGATATTGCGCGTCTGGTCGGTCAGCGGCGTGTGCAGCGTGATGAAATCGGCCTTGGCGAGCAGGGTGTCGAGATCGGCCTTTTCAACGCCAAGCTCGATCGCGCGCTCGGGGGTCAGGAATGGGTCGAAGGCGACAACTTTCATGCGGAGGCCAAGGGCGCGTTCGGCGACGATGCTGCCGATGTTGCCGCAACCGATCAGGCCGAGCGTCTTTGAGGTCAGCTCGACCCCCATGAAGTCGTTCTTCGGCCATTTGCCCGCCTGCGTTCCGGCGTTCGCTTCGGGGATTTGGCGGGCGAGGGCGAACATCATCGCGATCGCATGTTCGGCGGTGGTGATGCTGTTGCCGAAGGGCGTGTTCATAACGATCACACCCTGCTTCGACGCGGCAGGAATGTCGACGTTATCGACGCCGATCCCGGCGCGGCCGACGACCTTCAGGTTGGTCGCGGCGGCGAGGACGTCGGCGGTGACCTTGGTCGCCGAGCGGATGGCGAGGCCGTCGTAATCGCCGATGATCGCAATCAGCTCTTCCTTGGTCTTGCCGGTGATGACATCGACGTCGATGCCGCGTTCCTTGAAGATCGCGGCGGCTTTCGGGTCCATTTTGTCGGAAATCAGAACTTTGGGTGCGGTCATTTCGATGGCTTTCAAAACTCCGTTTGCCCTGAGCTTGTCGAAGGACAGTTCTTCTCTTGGACGTCGGAAAAATAAGAACGGCCCTTCGACAAGCTCAGGGCAAACGGAAGAGGGGAAGCGTCAGGCTGACAGGCTGGCGTAGGCCCAGTCGAGCCAAGGGCCGAGCGCTTCGATATCGGCGGTGTCGACGGTCGCGCCGCACCAGATGCGCAGGCCCGGGGGCGCGTCGCGATAGCCCGCGATGTCGTAAGCCGCGCCTTCCTTGTCGAGCAGCCCGGCGAACTTCTTGATGAAGGCTTCGTCGGCGCCCGCAACCGACAGGCAGACCGAGGTCTTCGAGCGGCTGGCGGGATCGGCGGCGAGGTGGCTGAGCCATTCACGTTCTTCGACGATATTGTCGAGCGCGGCGGCGTTGGCATCGCTGCGCGCTTTCAGGCCGTCGAGACCGCCGAGCGATTTCGCCCATTGGAGCGCGAAGATCGCATCCTCGACCGCGAGCATCGAGGGGGTGTTGATCGTCTCGCCCTTGAACACGCCCTCGGTCAGCGCACCCTTGGAAACGAGGCGGAACACTTTGGGCAGCGGCCAGGCCGGGGTATAATTCTCAAGGCGTTCGACCGCGCGCGGGCCGAGGATCAGCACGCCATGGCCGCCTTCGCCGCCGAGCACTTTCTGCCAGCTGAAGGTCGCGACGTCGATCTTGT
>VFQO010000321.1_pt1 | contig 55607 bp, 53 predicted proteins | sample 3512331 | NCBI WGS metagenome assembly VFQO01 (sample SAMN10412371, study PRJNA504923) | tailings metagenome | isolation source: Replicate 3 from Balatoc abandoned mine | place: Philippines: Itogon, Benguet | collected 2017-08-28 | reverse complement strand
AAACGTCTCAGAAACTCGTTTGCCTCCAGGCTCATCCGCTTTTGTTTTCCTTGATGGGCGTAATCTTTGTATGTAAACGTAATTCGGCCTTCCTCAATGGAGATGAGACGATGATTGCTGATAGCAATCTTGTGCGTGTACCTGCCTAGATACTCAATGACTTGCTGCGGGCCTGCAAAAGGAGCTTTTGCATAGACGACCCAGTTTTTTGTGTACAATTCTCGTCGAGTTTGGGAAGGTAGGGTTCTGCATACCTTTTTTAAAAAAGATAGCAACTTTTCCATGAACTTATGTTTATAGACTGTCGCCATTGCTTTTACGGGGAAAAGATATCGGCTATTTTTAGTAGCCTTCTTCCAGAAACCAGCTGCGGTATGGCCTATACCCGGCACGATGATGTGCACATGTGGATGAAGGCTGAGATTCTGCCCCCACGTGTGCAATAGGCTAACAAACCCCATTTGTCCACCGAGGAATTTAGGGTCATGTCCGAAAGCCATCAACGTTTCTTTACTAGCCTCAAAAAGCAAGTCATACACAGCCTTCGGGTAGGCAAGGCAATACGTGTGCAGTTCCTGGGGTAAGGTAAATACCACATGAAAATACCGACAAGGCAATAGGTCAGCCTCGCGCGCCATAATCCACTTTTCTTTGGTTGTATTTTGGCATTTGGGGCAGTGGCGATTTCGGCAGGAATTATAGCTGATACGCACGTGTTGGCAGGAGGTACATTGGTCTAGATGTCCACCTAGGGCTTGGGTTCGGCATATTTTCAAGGCATTCAAAACCCGTTGATGGTGTTTCAATACAGGATACTTAGCCAAAAAAAGAGGCTCATAGCGTTGAATGATGTCGGCAAGCTCGTGGGTGGGGGGATTACTTAGGCCCTTTTGCATACAGCGTATCCAAGGGGCTATGGCCTAAAGAGGGTTTGATTTGGGCGACATGCAAATAGACCATCGTGGTTCGCATGTCGGAATGTCCCAATAGTTTTTGGATAGTCTGAATATTGACACCATCCTCCAGTAAATGAGTGGCAAAGCTATGTCGAAGGGTGTGCATACTAGTGGGTTTCTGGATATTGGTTCTGCGCAGAGCCTCGTTGATGATGTATTGAATGCTACGCTGGCCCATGGGTTGTCCGGGGGTGAGTCCTTCAAACAAATACGTTACTGGCTTTACTTGAGTAAGATAAAAGGGCAACCGATCGGCGATTAAGTCAGCTAGAATCACATAGCGGGATTTTTTTCCTTTGCCGAGTCGGACATGGATTTGTTTTCGTTGGATGTCCACGTCGGCGATTTTGAGCAAACGGAGTTCATTCATCCGTAAACCACCGGCATAGGCAAAGGCGAGCAGAAAACGGTGTTTGAGCTGTGGTGGTGCTTTAAACAGTTCGCGACATTCTTTTTGAGAAAGTACTGTGGGAAGTGTTTCTTCTTTTTTAATACTGGGCATCTGGATAGCTTTTTCTTCCATGTCAAAGATCCGGAACCAGTGACGCAGGCCAAAAACAGCTTGTTTAAAATAGCTGATGGACAACTTTTCGTGCGTAGTCATGCGGTAGAGATATCCGTTGATTTCTTCGATACTAATTTCATGTGGAACCCGCCCAAAATGAAGGGCTACATGCGAAATACTTCGGCTGTAGTTTTTGATTAGGCTTGGGCTAGCTTGGTCAATTGTTACACGTTCGAGGAAAAGAGCGCAGGCCTGTGCAAAACCAGGCACAACTTGTTTGGCCTTCGCGAGGATGGTGGTGTAGTTTTTAGAAAATGTGCTCATCAACTTGAAATTTAATTTGAGCTACATGTTACAAATTCGTACATTGATTCGAAAAATTATTCTAAAAAGGGCTACCGAAGGTTTGGTTCAACAGCACCTTGAACAGCACCTTGCCAAAAGTGGGGCGTTCGTGGTGGCAGAAATTTTTTGGTTCTAAATAAATGTTATTGATTGCTTGCCTAATTTTATTAAAAAATCTCTCTTTCGGTAAAAGGTATAATATTATCTTATCAAAAGTATGAAAAAAATTATTTTCCTTTTCCCAATATTTTTACTTATTAAAATACCTTTAAGTTTTGGACAAAAAACTAATAAAAAACTACAAGACTATTTTAAAGTTAGACTACAGTATCTACCTGATTATCAGCGAGATACGAGTAATATTTATTTTAAACAAGGAGTTGCTCTTTTAATTGAAAGTGATGTAGATACTTTAAATTTGGAGGATTTAAAGGAAGACACTTTAAATTATAAGATTATTGAATTAAAATTCGATAAAAAGAGTGGGACATACAAGGTAAAGGATATTGAAGAAGAAAAAGAATCTAAGCGAATAAGTCCAGTAAATCCAGTCTTCTTTATGTGCGAGTGTAAAAAGAGAAGTGATTCATTGTTAATCAAAATTTATACTGGGTTTTCTTCGATTTTTGGAAATGAGACACTAGTTTCAAAATCCGAATTGAAAACATCCTTTTTTCAGACTGTTGATGGAGCAGGTGTTTTTAAATTATATAAAACGGATACTTTAACAAATGAGATAAAAATTCCTTCCGAAACTATATCACTTGAAATAAATAATGATGTACTCAATGAGGAGGAGGACATTTTCGGTTCTTTAGAGATTAGGACTTCTCCTTACTATGAAAAAGATGAATTTCGCTTTGACAGTGGTTTTTTATATTCACAAATGAAATTGAAATACCTTTTTAAATGTCAGCTTAATTTTGACCTCTATAAGGAAATTGATAGAATATATTTAGAAAAGCCTATGAAAGGAAAGAGAAAGAAATTTAATAGGTGATATATAAATCTCTAACTCGTTTGGAGTGTAGCGGTGCAACGAAAAAACTGATTGGTGAACGAAGCTTCAGAAACTAAGAGTATTTGAACTTAAATATGATTCCTACGAACTGGTTCCTTCGGCCAGTCCGATTTTGGCTATACTATGTGTCGGATCTAATTGGCAATTCGTGTATTGCCAACCGTTAGGTTAATTTTTAAATAGTTACCCACCGAGTCCTCCCAGATTGAAAGGGACGACAGGTTTAATCAAGTCTCGGTAACCATGGCTTTGGTTGAGGACATTTTGTTTGACTTGAGATAGGTTGGTCGTGAAAATCATGGAACATGTTCTCCAGTAAAGAAAATTAATTTTAGGAATAGTCTACAATTTCGTATATTGTACCAAAAAAATAGTCCAAAAGGTAATTTCTTAAGAATAAGTCGGGTAGGTATTTAGCAAACTAGTTGTTGAACGGGTTTATGGATTATTCTTCCTAGATATCATCATGATGAGGAATTTTCTATTTTTTGGTATCTCGGAGGGCTATCGTGAAGGCCGCCCGAACACACGGGTCAAACATGTTTTTAGTCAAGGAATAAGACCTAAGAGTAGTTTGACTGCTTTTTCGAATGATTTTGGCAAAATTTAAAATACAATATATTAATTCAAGTATGGAAAGGTATTTTCGCTTTTCGGATGAAAAATCAGACAAGTATTGGGAAGTTATTTATTCAGAGACGACAAGTACAGTCTTTTTTGGAAGGATTGGTTCGGCTGGCCGGGTAGAAGAAAAGAAATATGCATCCGAATTAGAATGCATAAAAGAGGTTGAAAAACAAATATCCTCAAAATTGAAAAAAGGCTACAAAGAAACTCAATCAACCAATAGACCCGTTAAAGATGCCGAGACACTAGTGAATATTAAAGACTTTGAAGATCGATGGGATTTCAAAGTTAGCCCTCTTTCAAAAAAACATATGAACGAACCTTTCTTTTGGAGCAGTATTGAGGAAACAAGTCCTTTTGGGAGCGACGAAGGAAGTGATACTTTTTCGTTTTTGCTTGAAGGCTACCAAGAAAATCCAAGAATGAATCCTATGGATTTTCTAATGGAAACCTTTCAAGATCATTCTATCTACCCACTTACCGACTTAAACTGTATAGACAGCGATACTCTGGTAGCTACGATCGACGAATTGGATTATGTAATAATGCAAGATAGCGCGATTTGGGCGATCACATTTGGGCAACTGGTAATTAAAGGAGTAGTTGATAAGGAGTTAAAACAAATTGCATTGAACTCGCTTAAAAGACAGACTCTTGAAATATTTTTAGAACTCCATGGAGACGTAAAAAGATTAGACCATATTGCTAAAATGGGGGAGGTTCTACACAATTTGTAATATCCTTTCTCTGGAGAGGTATCATTTGATTCATGGATTAAGAAACACTAGTAGATTGGTGGTTAATTAACTTTGTTTTGTGTTAAGCGGGGTGACATGCCACGACGGCAGGGTACAAACTAGGAGCTTTTTGAATCCATATATTTTCAGGAAAAGTTAGAATTCTTATTCTTCCAAATATACATTCCAATATTGGCAGTCCAACAAGTGTCACAGTATAGGTGTCAATTTAAAAATGAAATTTATTATAATCTAAATAATTTTTTAATTCATGAAAAACGTCATTATTATTTTTTCTTTTCTGTTCTCAATTCAAAGCTATGGGCAAAGAACATTTGACGAGTTAAAAGCAGCTTCAAAAAATACCAATAAGCTAATTTTTATTCAAATAGATATTCCTGATAGAATCCCTGAATTAACTCAAATAGATCCAATAGACTTTTCAATAATTTCATGCCTGGACGGAGGATGTAATGAAAGAATTGCAGAAGTTTTTGAGTTTTCAAAATTTTTTATGAACGACGAACAAGTTAAAAGTTTAATTTCGAAGTATTCTTTAAAACATTTCCCGATAAATTTGATAATGGACTCCAATGGAGAATTAATTATCAAAAATAACTCCATGTATGGAGATGCACAAAATATTGAAAAAATAATGTCAATTTTAACTGAACCATCTTATTCAAAACAATTAAAAGATATGGAGTATAAATTAAGTTCTTTTACCATAGAAGAACTTAAAAATGTCATGTCTGTAAAAAGAGATTCTTTACTAATGACCGACTTAGAGATGATTGATTTATTTGTTGAAAAAGCTTCTGAGAAGGATTATGATTACAATACACAGGAGTTAATCTTTAAATTTGTTGGATCTGTTAACTCTTCAAGTGAGCATACAATTTTAGAAAATATAAGCAAATTCAGCAAAAATTACATTGACCTAGATCGTCTAGAATTTCATAAACAAGAACTAAAAGAAAAGTATAGCTTGTGTCTTTTAAATTCCCTAATTTATTCATTTAGAATAAATGATGAGATACTTTTTAATGAAAAAATTACTCAAGCAAGAAATTCTTCATTTCGAGGAGACGAAATTGAGGGAATTATTCAAAGTATTCAATTTTTATATTTTAAAGTATTAAAGAGACCAGAAGATTTATTCAAATTAGTACAGCCTAGTATAGATAAGCAATTAAATGAGTATAATTCACTTTCAAAAAAATCGGCCGATCCTTTTGGGATTGATCCAATAGAGGCTTTAGCCGAAAATTTAAATAATGCTGCATATTCTTATTATGAAGCTGGTGGGAGAGATATTTCTAATTTGAAGATTGTTCTAGATTGGAGCAAAAGATCGAATTTGTTGATTTTAGATAATCCTAATTATCTTGATACGTATGCACATTTATTATACATTTCGGGTAATAAAGTTGAAGCAATTGACAAGCAAAAATATGCTTTGTTATTAGCAAAAAAATTGTATAAATCACAATTAGACGATCCACAGGTAAAGGAATATATCGAAAATTTTGAGAAAGAACTGAATAAAATGGTGGGAGGGAGCTTGTAAAAACATGTAATCAGCCATTTTGGAGTGTATTTATTGCTGGCTAATGGTAATATATTCATGTATTGAATTCCAGTGGCCATTTTAATGAATTAACCATCTGTATTTTTCGCCAGCCGAATGCCAAAAAGTTTGCTGACAAATTTTTAGTATCGTGGGGAATTGAACAACCACTATGATTAGTTTATTGAGGAAGTCTTTGGTGATTTTTACATCAATGGACTAGGTCAGTCCAGGCCAAACGGATTTTATCACTTGGGTTTTAGTAACCCAAATTAGATTGTCTAGTATAGTGAACGCGGACGAAAAACAAACCCTGTCTTTTCAACAAAGGACAAGGGTGCAGCAATAAATTCTATTTCGTACTCATATCGAAACTGGAGCATAAGCCTAGAATTGCGTTTACCGGCGCATCCAAAATACGGGATGACTACTAACTGCAGCCTGAAAAATTGAAGGTACAGACCGAAAAATTTGATATGCCTAACTTTATGGAGACCTGAGCCAAGGTGTATCGATTTTTCTAGACAATTCAGGATCTTTTCTTAGCCATGAGGCATCTTGTGGATATACCTTATTTTGATAACGATTTTAAAAGTAGAGTAATCTACCTGAGCTTTCACAGTTTTTACGGAATTGGTACAGTCTAGTAAATTTGTATTCAACAAAGCTTTGGTTGCAATGGGTTGGGTAAAAAATTCCTTTAGGTTGGATACATAATCAAGCTCTATTTGGGTAAGTTAGATGCAGGTAGTTTACATTTTCGTGTAAGTGAAACCATTAGAAAAGTTTCCTTTTTGGCACACCAAGTGATTCGTTCTTTGATAGTGGTGAGCTCATTGAAAACAGCGAAAACCTTTTGTTCTGCAAGAGAGGTATTAATTAAGTTGGGTAGATGTACGACGGTGTTGTCGTCGTCAAATGAGCTATGCTGACTTGGTCAGTAGAATTTGGATCCTGACGGGGGTATGATAATTGTAATATTTGTTTTTTTGAATGACATGTATTTCCTCCCTAGGTACTTGAACGCGTGAAATGCTCGGTCATTCCATCGGCAACCCAATTCCTCTTACTATCTTGAAGGAATTAACAATGATCGGAATAGAGTACACTTTTACCCATTTTCCTTTTAAAAATTGTTATTTTAGATTTCTTTAAGTCAACATACAATCGTAGTTTGTACCTCTATTAGTTCAAAACTCAATCAAATAATCAAAAATATATGGGACTATTCGACCTCTTTAAAAAGAAAAAGAAATCAGAAGAATCCAAAAAAAGCAATATTCTTCTGGCAATGCCTATGTTTAACCATGGAGAGACCTTTGAAATTAACAAAGTTGTTGAATACCTGAAAAGTAATTGGAATATATCCATTTCCGATGTTGACGGGGATCATGATTTAGTTACATTTTCAGTTAAAGGGGAAACGGTTGTTCTGGCGACGATGCCTTCTCCAATTCCACTGGTTGAAATTAAAGAGGTTGCTCGGTATGCCTATAATTGGATGACTGCTGAAAAAGATTTGGAAAACCACAACGCCCATGTTTTAGTGACGATAACTTCAAGTAAAAATACAGCTCTAGAACGATTTAAAATTTTGACCAAGATTTTAGCCTCTATTGTCGCCACAACGAACTGCATTGGAGTTTATCAAGGAACACAGTCTTTATTAATTCCACGAGAGCAATACCTTCAAGGCGCGGAGGCCCTAAATTCAAATCAAATTCCACTTGACCTATGGATATATATAGGACTTGGTAGGAGTGAAAATGGAAACAATGTATACACGCATGGGCTCGCAGCATTTGACAAACTTGACATGGAAATTATAAACACTAAACTTGATTTAGAAGAATTACACAATTTAGTGTGGAATATAAGTGCCTATGTAATCAATCAAGACATCACATTTAAAAATGGAGAGACATTAGGATACACCGCAGAGCAAAAAATAAAAATTTCCAAGTCGGTAGGACATTTTGTGGAAGGCCAAACTTTAAAACTTGAAATCTAAATTTATGCACCAAAATGATGGAGATCGGCCCAAATAAACAAAAAAATTATTTCGATGATAGAGAGTAATCTATATAAAAATGAGTTTTTCATTTCAACAGACAAGAGGAAATTAGACCTAGATGCCATTCATCATTTTCTATCAACCCAAGCATATTGGTGTAAAAATATTCCGAAAGAAAAGGTGCAAACGGCCATTGAAAACTCATTATGCTTTGGCGTTTATCAAGAAAATAAACAAATAGGATTTGCAAGAGTAATTACCGATTTCTCAACAATTGCATATTTGGCTGATGTGTTTATTTTAGTGGATTTCAGGGAGAAAGGACTTTCTAAATGGCTTGTCGAAACCATAATGAACTATCCTAATTTGCAAGGATTAAGGCGTTGGATTTTAATCACTGCAGACGCACATGGATTGTATCGTCAATTTGGATGGACAGATATTGCCGAATCGACGAAATGGATGGAATGTCATGATAAAAACGTTTACATGGAATAACGTTACCTGGAAAACAAACAAGAACGAATTGAGCCAACTGAACGCAATGCCAAAAAGCGGTAGGTTACCGAAAAGCGACACGACAATCGACAAACCGTAATTGAAAATGGAATTTAAACTTAGACCTTGGAGTATTTCGGACTTAGATAGTTTAGTTATGTACGCCAACAATTGGAATATCGCCAAGAATTTGACAGACAAGTTTCCATTTCCATATTCTAAGACTAGTGGAAGGGCATTTATAGAATTTGCGACAAAGGACGCCCCGATTCATGTGTTTGCCATTGATATAAACGGACAAGCAGTTGGTAGCATTGGAATACACCCACAAGACGACATTTACCAAAAAAATGCCGAACTGGGTTATTGGTTAGCGGAACCATTTTGGGGTAAAGGTGTCGTTAGCCATGCGGTAAAACAGTCTGTTGACTTTGCATTTGATACCTCACACATTGACCGTGTATTTGCAAGACCATTCGGTACAAATTTGGCCTCCCAAAAAGTTTTAGAAAAAAATGGCTTTGTTTTAGAAGGGCGATTTGAAAAAGTACTATTCAAAAACAATGAGTATTTTGACGAGTTAATTTATGCTGTGCGACGTGAAAATTGGAATAAATAAACAACGAGCCACTAACCTATAAGCCTTAAACGCATTTAGCGAAGCGGGACAGAGACTTACCCCTTCGTTGAACGAAGCTTCTGAGGGCTTGGAGATTCAAATTAAATCGTGGGGATACTGGATGTGCATTTGGAATGTGGTCTTTTTGGTATAATTTTATAGTAGTCCATTCAGTGAATGAGGTGCAGCTCCGCCTCGGAGGTCCTAATCGAAATCTATCGAGGCATCAAGAAATTCATTGTTATTGGAAAGTATTATTTCATGCGAATCAAAAACTTATGATTGAACAGTTTTCACAAAAGACCCAAGAGGAATTAAAATTTTATGTTTACATTTTGATTGATCCCAGAGATAATAAAATATTTTATGTAGGTAAAGGTACTGGAAACCGAGTATTTTCTCATCTAGATGATTCACTCTTGTATCCAATTGAATCAGAAAAATTAGAGATTATTAGATCCATTAATAAGGCAAATCTTAGTGCAAATAAATATATTATTCGATATGGATTGGAAGAGAATGAGGCTTTCTTAATAGAAGCAGTGTTGATAGATCTTTTGACTTTTAAGGATTTTTCAAGTTTAAATAAAATTTCAAATATCGTTTCTGGGCATCAATCTCTAAACTATGGCATAAAATCAGTAGATGAAATTGAAGCACTTTATAATTGTAGTGAATTACGAAGAGAAGATATTTGTCACAATATTCTTGTCGTCAACATAAATAAGACTTTTGATAACAAAAGAAAAAAGAAAGATTTAGACCCAATATATGATAGAGTAGATTTGTATGATGCAACTAGGGGATGGTGGGTTTTAGACAAAAAAAGGGCTGAAAAATCAGATTTTGTTCTGGCCGAGTATAAAGGTGTAATAAGAGCAGTTTTTAAACCTGAAAAATGGATTCAAGATATTGAAAATAGAGGTATAAAAAGATGGGGTTTTGAGGGTTCTCAAATTATTATAAAAGAAATTCTTGATATTTACTTGAATAAAGTAGTTTCAAAAAGTAAAGGTATGGCGAATCCAATCCGTTATTTCGAAAAGATTAAAAAATGAAATACCATCCAACTAATTACTATTTGACATCTTAGCGGGAGAGGTTTTTAACACAAGATTACGACCGCCTCGAAAGTTCGATCCTTTACCTACCCGAAATAAGACCCAAACAGTTCGGCATAGTTGAAATAACCAAATTAAGCTCTAAACACATGAACTTATTTAAACTCCTATTTATTTTATTCAGTCTTTTGACCTGTGTAGGTCTGGTCCTGGTTATAAAAGGAATCTATCGTAAAAACAAGAATACCCTAATTTTAGGAATGGTTTTCCTTGTGAATGGTCTATTTGGTTGTCTTTTCTTTGGCTATCAACAGTATATAAAATAAATGTCCATGTCAGGCAAGACTGAAATTTGGATTCACAAAGGGTACGAGATCTTCTCCCTTTTCGGGGCGGAGGGACTCAAAATTGAACAGCTGGCCAAAGAAGTGGGGATCAGCAAGTCATCCTTTTACCACCATTTTGCCGACCTGGACATTTTTATCGATCAATTATTGATTCACCACCTGAACAAATCCCATGAATTGGCTGAAAAGGAAAGGAACGCGAAAAAAATCAATCCCGATTTGATCCACATTTTAATAGAACACAAGACCGATTTGCTTTTTAATCGACAGCTTAGATTCCACGCAAATAATTCGAAGTATCAAGATACTTTGAGGAGGTCAAGTCAAATAATCGGGACCGATTTTATCCAGCTCTGGTTATCCGACACGCAACTGAATCTCACCCCAAAACAAGCCGAAGGGATCTTTGAGTTGGCCTTGGAGAACTTTTTCCTCCAAATTAACACAGACAATATCAATCCAAATTGGTTGGCATCGTATTTTGATCATCTAACCCGGATCACCAAAAACTTTGAATCACCATTGGACGGTAGCGACTAAAATACCGGTGGCTCAGCAACTAGTTTTGCAAAAAAATCCAACATGATGAGCAAAATTAGTCTTTTCAAATCCCTTTTAGTCGTTCAAACTTTGGGACTCACCATCTACACGCTTTGGGCATTTCAGAACGAAGGAGCGAACTTATTCGGTGTGTTTATTCAGAACCTAATCTCCTTGAATTGGTCCGGACAATTTAACCTTGACTTCCTGTGCTACCTGCTGTTGTCGGGACTTTGGATCATGTGGCGGAACCAGTATACCATGACGTCCATTTTCCTTGGGTTATCGGCTATGGTATTGGGTATCGTGTGGTTTGCACCCTACGTACTTTGGCTGATCCACAAAGAAAAGGGCGACCTGAAACGGGTGTTAGTGGGTACTAGATAGGGGGTCGGATACCCTAGAATACTAAGTTTTACATAGGGAGTCGCGGTCCTTGTAAGGCAAGCTAATTATTCTACAAGAACGCATCCCGTCATGCTTATTGCATACAGGTTTATTGGCTTACTTCGGTCCAGGGTGTTTCAGAATATGTTGGCGGTGTCTGCCATGCCCAGTAGGTTGTTTGCGGCTTAGAGTTATTTTTAGTAGATGATCTGAGAAAGTAGGGACATTCTTTGGGTGGCTAAGGGATAATTTGTATTTTGAACGGGGAAATTGGTCTAAAAGGAAGTATTCATGCGCTTGAAGAACAAAACATGAATACCCACAAAAGTCAACCCGCCGACCTTGGCATTCTTTTCCTTATCATGACCAATTTCTCCTCTTAAATTCGAAAGTCCTTACTGGTTCAACTAAAATCAGATGTTTATATAAGGAAGCTTTGAATTGCAGTTTTATCCTTTCAAGTGGTCTGATTAGCGAATTTAGAAAGTGGGTATATTCAATGGAGCATTCTTTTCTAATTATAAACTAAACTAAAAAAAATGGATAATCTAGTTGGTGATCATGTCGGTTTGATTCACCTAGTCTCGGGAATATTAGCCTTGATTTTTGGTGGACTCGTATTACTATTAAAAAAAGGCACTTTACTACATAAAAGAATAGGATACGTATATGTAGTGAGTATGGTTATTTTACTTATTTCTTCATTCGGAATTTATCGTTTATTTGGAAAGTTCGGTGTATTTCATTATTTATCTCTTGTTTCTACATTTTCTTTGGGGGCAGGCATGTTGCCGATGTTCAAAAAAGATAGGACGCCAAAAGATGTAGAAATTCATTTCAAAAGAATGTATTGGTCAGTCGTGGGGCTCTTCGCTGCTTTTGCGGCTGAAAGTTTTGTGCGGGTTCCAAAATTTGGTGGTTTTTGGTCTGCAGTCGATTGGAGTTTTGTGGTGGTGTTTATCACCTGCTTTGTCGCCTTTCTCAAAATGAGACCTGTATGGTCCAAAAAATTTGGAAGAAATCGAACAGATAACCCGCTGAGTGTAGGAAGTGTAAATTAACTAAAGATATTCAATATATTGTACCTGAAAATTAGTCTAAAATCTACCTAGTGTAAGGGTTCGACGTCAGGTTAACCCAGGAAGTACGCACTGTAAAGTTGGTGATTAGACCCAGTGTCCAAAAGATTCTTTTTTGAAAAAACTCCAAGCTAAATCTACTGTTAAAATTTAATGAAATCCGCGAAAATTGAATGCCTAAACTGTGGCGAGGTAGTCATGGGTAAATATTGCTCCAATTGTGCCCAAAAATCAGACACCAAAAGGTTGGATATTTTACACTTTATTCAACATGATATTATTCACGGTGCTCTTCATTTTGATCGAGGACTTCCTTTTACCATCAAACAAATTATCTTAAGACCCGGGGTGGTCGCCAGCGAATACATACAAGGCAAACGAGTTAAATACTATAATTTCTTCTACTTAACACTTATACTAATCGGTATAATTTTATCCATTAAAAGCTTTTATAAACAAAAATTTGGAATAGAACCAGCGATCAACTCATCCGAATACGATAATGGAATAAAATTTGCGCAAAGCAACCTTAAAGTAATCTTTTTGTTTTTCATTCCTCTATTAGTCTTGTGTTCCAAGATTATTTACAGAAAGCAAAAATTAAATATTTCAGAACATACCGTCATTGCGGTAATTAATGTAATTTATTTTCTATTTTTTGCCTTAATTTCAAATGCCTTGTATTTAATTGCCAAGTTCCTAAACTGGAATTTGAGTAATCAGCTTAGTTCTTATTTTATATATCTCGGGATACTTAGTTTTATTCGAATCTATTTCCTGTATTTTCAAGATTCATTTCCATCGAAAATGAAAGCCTTGTACAGTGCAATGGGAATTGCTATATTGTTTATTACCCTGCTGTTTTGTGTCGTCATGGGTCTTATTGCGGTGGCTCAATAGTTTTTCTAAATTCCGAGTACACCCTATTTTTTTAGGTCACTAGCGACATAATCAGTCAAATTGTGATCAAGTGAAGGCGTTGGGTTAAATGGGGTGGTTTGTACCTAAGTACTCACTAGTGAGTTTCCAACTGGTTGGTTTGATCTCCCTTCGGGCTAGCTTTCGATTTCTTAGTGGGGATTTCATGTGATGAACGACTGTTTTAATTTAAACTACCTAAACCAATGAACGGACAAGCCGACACCACCTTGGCTCAAAAAACGCTTCGAATATTGGAGACGTTGGGCATTTATTTTATTTCTTTGGTGATGATTTCCTTTGCCACGCCAAAGTTCTTCAACACGCAATTTCAAACCTTCCTTCACTCCGGCTATGTACCACTCAAAGAAACCTCTTCGTTCACACTCGCCTGGTCATTTTTAGGGCATTCCTATGCTTACAACCTTTTCCTTGGCATCGCTGAATTTACAGCCGGAACCCTCGTTCTTTTTAAACGCACACGGCTCTTAGGTCTTTTGTTGGCCTTGGCACTGTACACCAATATTGTGATCATTGATCTTGAATTTCAGGTCGTCGATGCTATTGTACATGCCACCATCGAGTTTTTCATCGTTATTCTCCTTCTTGTGCCTTACTTTCAAGATTTGAAAACTTTTTTTTGGGACAACGGGGGTAAGATCAAGAAAGAAATCCTGACTCCTTCTAAAAAAAATTGGAAGACTTACTTTCCCTTCGGTTTTTTGGCCGTCTTGTTGGTGGCTTTGCTGGTTGAGGGTATTGTGCATGCCAAAGATGAGGATGAAATACGGGGGGAATACCTAATCAACCATTGCATGGTCAATCAAGATACCCTAATTCTGAAAGGCGGCAAGTATACGCAACAACCTATGGTGTTTTTTGAATTTGCCAATACGTGTATTTTATCCGTCAATGGGACCTCCTTGTGGGCCGATTATTTCATAACCTCTGATAGTGTAAAAATTGTCTTGGACAAAGAACTTAACGGCATCAAATCCATCCAAGGTACACTGGACAGGAAAGCTGGAAAAATTGTGGGGAAGACTGACCACGGTCAGTCCTTTTTTATGCAATTCAGCAAGCCCCTGCCAACAAAAGACCATTAGGTTGAAAGTACCTCCGTGTTTTGTTTGAATGGTATTCAATCATGCTTACTCCATAAAAACGATGAAAAGTAAATGGTCAACAACGATTTTGATTCTTTTTGCCTGTCAAATTGCAACCAAATCAGACCTTTCATTGGTTCTGAACCGTAGTGATCGGCCAACCGACTCTTCCTATATCTGGACCAATTTATTGGATCATGCACCTTGGAGAAAAAGTTATAATTTCCAAATGTTTAGCCACCGGGATACCCTTTGGACTTTCCATTCGGATGGAAATTGGTATTCCCTTGATGGAAAAAATTGGACAAAATCAGGCTTAAGTAACCCTATCTCCAATCATGCCTTTCTAGACTATGTTCAGTTCAAAGGGGCCATCTATGGACTGGGGTATTCCAAGGGGAATATAGAGAAAAACGAATTCCGCCCCGAAATTTATCGAACCGATGACTTAAAGCATTGGACGACGCTTTCAAGATCAAGCAACTTGCCCAAACGTTTTTTTTACCATCCTTTTGTCTTTAACAATAAGATTTGGATAGTAGGCGGCGAAGATGCCAATAGCCAATTTGCCGACATTTGGTCTTCAGACGATGCCATTACCTGGACTAAACAAAAGGAAAACTTGCCATTCGGTAAACGAAGTGGAAGTCAAATAGTTCTTCTCAGAAATACGCTCTATTTACTAGATAATGATGTTTGGCAATCGATTGATGGTTTAAATTGGCAAAAAGTAACGAATGAAATTGTTCAAGGCGAGGCCATCTTTGGCTACTCAGCGCAGGTATTTGATGACAAAATTTGGCTGCTTGGCTGCAACCGAAATGGGCAGTTTTCCAACCAAGTCTTGTTTAGTTCGGACGGAAAAAAATGGTTTACCCAAACAGCACCTTGGTTGCCACGGGGGGGTATTGCGGCTACCGTTCACAAAAATAAAATCTATATGACGGGAGGTAAATATGGAGGTACCCCCAACCACCCGGCTTTCAGGTATGATCATGATGTTTGGGTACTTGGGAAAAAATGACCGGTGGTTTTCGTATTTTCAGACAAAATCGGAAATTGAAATAGTCCGTGTTAAAGTCCTACATTTATCGAATGATATGGACTGATTAGCGAATTTTGTAAGCTGATGTATACAAATGTAGTAATCAATTATAACAATTAACTAAATTAAAATAATGGATAATCTTGTTGGAGATCATGTCGGTTTGATTCATTTAGTTTCGGGAATATTGGCCTTGATTTTTGGTGGACTTGTTTTGATATTAAAAAAAGGCACTTTATTACATAAAAGAATAGGATACGTATATGTAGTAAGTATGGTTATTTTACTTATTTCCTCTTTTGGAATTTATCGTTTATTTGGAAAGTTTGGTGTATTTCATTATTTGTCTCTTGTTTCTACATTCTCCTTAGGGGCAGGCATGTTGCCAATGTTCAAAAAAGATAGGACGCCAAAAGATATAGAAATTCATTTCAAAAGAATGTATTGGTCAGTCGTGGGACTCTTCGCTGCCTTTGCAGCTGAGAGTTTTGTACGGATTCCAAAATTCGGTGGTTTTTGGTCTGCGGTCGCTTGGAGTTTTGTGGTGGTGTTTATCATCTGCTTTATCGCCTTTCTCAAAATGAGACCTGTATGGTCCAAAAAATTTGGAAGAAATCGAACAGATAACCAGCCGAGTGTAGGAAGTGTAACTTGACTAATTGTACTCCATGAGTCTTGCTCAAAATTGGATATGAACGGACGATCACGGTATTATATTTTACATGATAGACAAGAATTGATTCGTATATGTAATTTTATATATTGAGAAAAAAATGTGCCAGAAAAAGGATGAAGATGGATAGTTTTACGGAGTTTGTCGTATAGAGTACCGACGTACTTAACTCCGCGTATTTTGCCGCTTCGGCTGTCCGAAATTATAAATGATTGTTCTATATTTACATTGGCGTATTTCGTAATTCCCTTTACAAAAAAACGGCTTGAAATTCCATTTAATTCACTATAAATTTACAAATAATTAGAATGAGTATATTTTCCTATCATCTGGTTAAGCTGCCTTTTTTCATGTTTATTAAGAGTATGTGTTTGAATTCTGTAAAGAGGAAAACAGATGGACTTATTCATTCAGAATTTATGACAGTCATGACTTTGGGTTCTCCTATTTTTTCACCCTCACGAATCTTATTTGGACAAATGAGTGTTTTTATGCAATGGGAAAATGAAAACTCTTTGGATAATTATTTAGAACAAGATAGTTTTGGAAAAATATTGGCTAAAGGTTGGCACGTTCGCTTATTATTTATCAGAGATTGGGGTAAATTTAGTGGCTTCAAAATACCTGACCATCCAGTAAATGTTGTAGCCTCAAATTCTCCGGTGGTAGCGGTAACCCTAGCAAAAATGAAGCCTTTTTCCATACCGAGATTTATTCATTGGGGAAGGCCTGTTGAAAAATTAGTTCGTGATCATCCGGGTAAGACACTCGCATTGGCCTCAATAAAGTTTCCTAATACAGTTTCCACTTTCTCTATTTGGAAGTCTGATAAAGAGATGAGCAATATGGTCCATGGACACAGTTTAGTGGATAATCCAACGAGGCACGCTGACGCGGTGAAAGAAAGGGAGCGAAAAGATTTTCACTTTGAGTTTATTACACTTCGCTTTCAACCTACAGCCGAGTTTGGTAGTTGGCATGGAAAATCAAATTATATTTTTATTTAGGAGCAATAAAATAAGGTGAATATAGCTATCACGAGACAAAAAATTCAAGATTGGATTACACAACAATGGGTTATCTTATTAGGACAAAAAGTCGATTTGCAAAAAGAGAAATGGATTTTTGGTCCTTTTGGCGAGTTGAATGGGATTGGTTTGAAATTTGTCCGCCAATTGGCAGAAAAAGAACAATTGACGATTGAGAACCAAGAAAATAGCCAAGGCTTACTTCGTTCCATACATCAATTAGGCCTGTCGGAGACAGAGGAAAGGAAACTATCGCCATCTGTAGTGGATTTTTATCAGAATACAGCCGATTACAAACTAAAATTAACAGTCAAATGGAATCCATTTTTTAAAGCAGCCGGTTTATTGATTCGAGTCTTTTTCAGTCAGAGGTTAGAACAGTTAAATATTCCTATCTGGACAAACGAAATAGCTGAAGATATTACTAATGAAATAATTTATCTCAGAGACTTAAATACCAAAGAAGTTAAAAGAATTATCTGGTTTAGGTCATTTAAAAGGTCGGGACAAGTAGTTTACTTAGGTGTTTATGAAACTTGTACCCTACCATCTGGTACAACCTGCATCAAAGCTATTTTTCCATTACCCAATGGGAATGCAACAGTGATTCTTTCACCTAAAGTTGGTGAACATGGTGAACTTATCCTAGATTCATCAGGAAATCGTTACGGTGATAGTGGTTTTTATTTTTTGTTAAAGGATTCCAATGGGCAAGTTTGGGCTAAATACCTTTCTTCCTTTAAGGATCAATTGGTCGTGAAAAGTGGGGGAGATAAGGTAACAGCTATTCAAACTTTGACCTTATGGAACATCAAGGTGCTCACTTTTGAATACCTCATCAAAAAAAGATAGGTTTTTCAATGATTGAATCAAAATTCATACCATCACTGTTCTATTTTAAAGGATTTTTCCTTTTCTAACTTTGAGATGAATAATGAAGTTTTTTAGTGCCTTAACTCTGAAAGTAAAGTATTGAAAATGTAAATTTATTTAGATTTAATTGAATAATGAAGAGGTTTATAACTGTCATTCTGATCCTGTATATTATAGTGCCAATGTTCGTTTTTCTTAATCCTTTTGCTTGGGGAATGAGACAAATTCCGCACTACAGACCTTCCATTAATACGTCTATATTGCTTTCCAAACTAAATAAAAAATATCAAATGGAAGTTATAATAGGTGAGGTTGTAGATACGGTATGGTATTTTCGAGATATTAAAAATAAAAAGATATCTAAGCTTGAAAACTTTGAATTTGTAATTGTACAAAATGAAAAACAAAAAATTAATTTATATAAAGTAGAAAATTATTTTCATGATTTTAAACAAAATTTTGAGCATAAAAAATATTTTGACTCCATTCAGGTAAAACTTACTAATAATCAGATAATTTATCAATTAAAAATGTAATGAATCTTAAGAAGATATATCAAAATTTATTTTCACTTAATTTAGTTATTATTATTTTCGGAATTCAGGATTACCTTTTGAATAAATATAATTATTATTGGAATTTATATGAGTATTTAGTTCTATTTATTTTTTTACTTTCGTTTATTATAGTTTTATCTTCCTCTGTATTTTTAATCTATGGAAGTATTAGAACAGTCAACAGGAAGAGTTGGATAAGGGAGGAAGTAATTTACCTAATTGGGAATTTAGTTTGTTATATTTTGGTGATCATAACATGTCTATATCTTTCAACTCAATTGAGACAATAATTATTAAAAAGTCTCAAAATATTTTGTGATTTATATTTTATTCTTTAAGTTTAAATATGCTGTAAAAGAAAGTTTGTGGGTTGAAAAAAGATATCTTTGGTTGGGAAATTTTTTATTTTCAGTAAGTCATCACCCATTTGGTCATTAAGTAAATTGCACCTTTACTTCATTTTCGATAAAATCCCCCTTACAGACGATCTTCAAGAAACAACACCAAAAACTATTAGAGACGATTCATTCACTTGAATGAGAAGGCAATCAAGATCTACTTAACCTTCTCACCTTAATCAGTTCCTATTTTTGGCGAGGTTTTCATACCTTGTGCCCATGAAAATTCTACGTCTATTGATCTACTTATTCCTCTTACTCTGCCTCAATTCCAGTTGCCATACCCAGACAGTCAGTGAGCAACAATCCCAGCCGGTGGAGACCCAAGTCCGATCAGAATCAGACACCTTGCGATTTACCTCAGGAATTCGAGCCATATATCAGGATCGGAAAGGAAATTTTTGGTTTGGGAGTTTACAAGAGGGTGTTGCGCTCTACACAGGGTCGTCATTTCATTATTTCACTGCCCAAGATGGGCTTTCCGACAACCAAATTCATGCCATTCAAGAGGATATCCATGGAGTTATTTGGTTTGAGACGCCATCTGGTGTCAGTAGTTATGATGGCCAGCGAATGGTTGACCATACAAATTTGGGTCCTGGTGCAGCATCAACGACTTTTTCTTTTTTACCTAAGGCTACGCAGCCTAGCGCCTGGATGAAGTCGGAAGATGATCTATGGTTTGCCGCTGGCAATGCCTCGAGTGTCTTCCGGTACGATGGTAAACAATTGCATAGGTTGGATCTTCCTCCACAAAAAGTCCTCCATTCGAATGACAATCTTTTCGCCGTCACGGATATTTCGAAAGGCCATGATCGGATTTGGTTTGCTACCTACGCCGGCGTTTTTGGGTATAACGGGCGAGAATTTTCACTCATTCTAGATGAAACTGTCGGCTTCGATCGAAAAAAGGGACCTTTGCACATTCGAAGTATCCTGGAAGATTCCAAAGGCCGACTCTGGATCGGAAACAACGGCATGGGCGTACTACTCAAGGAAGGGGAGGCCATCCGACATTTTTCGATGGATTACCAGCTATTTCATCCAAAAAGTAAACGAAATGGAGAGAAATCGCCTCCAGGCACGTTAGAACACGTCTTTACGATCGGGGAGGACCACCAGGGAAACATCTGGTTTGGTGATCGAGATGCAGGCATTTGGAAATTCGATGGCAGTAAAATGCAAAACTTCTCGAAAAAAGAGGGACTAGTCAATGACTTCGCCCTGTCTATTTTTGAGGATCGTCAAAAAGTCTTGTGGTTTGGCATGGCTAACGGCCAGGTATATCAATGGAATGGCCACTCCTTTGAGCGAAGATTTTAGTTTTTTGCCTAAAAAAATACTTTTTGATTCAAAATAGTAAAATTAGTGTGGTAAATAACTTAATTACAACCAACGAAGAATAGAAAACAAAATGAAGAAAATACTCCTACTCAACGGACACCCCGACAAAAAAAGCTATGGTCACGCCTTGGCAGAGGCCTATAAAAAAGGCGTTTCAACCACCGGAGCTGAACTGAAAGAAATTGTGCTGGCCGATTTGCAATTCAACCCCAACTTACAATTTGGCTATCGAAAACGAACCGATTGGGAGCCAGATTTACAGGACGCTTGGGAAAAGATTCAATGGGCCGAGCACCTGGTTTGGGTCTATCCGGTTTGGTGGGGCTCGCTCCCGGCGCTGCTAAAAGGTTTTATTGACCGGGTCTTTCTTCCCGGACTAGCTTTCCAAAAAAGAGAGAATTCCGTCTGGTGGGATAAACTTTTGGTCAATAAATCCGCTCGAATTATTACAACGCTCGACCAACCCGCTTGGTATTATTGGCTGGTGTACAAACAACCTAGTCATTATGCTATGAAAAAATGCACCTTGGAATTTGTCGGTATTAAACCCGTGAAAGTAACTACCATCGGACCTGTTCGATTGTCGAAACCCGAATGGCGCGAAAAATGGTTGACCAAAATGGAAAAACTGGGACAAAATTTAGGTTGAAAATCCTCTCTAGATACTTCGTTTTTCGAAAAAAGAAGGGAATCCTTATATTTGATTTTCAACCCTCTATGATCCAACGTATATGCTGTATCGACCTAAACAAGTTTTTAAACTAGTTGCCTGTGGATTCCTCCTCTCCATAGCTCCACAGGCCAAATCCCAAGATGGAACAATCTATCCCCTAGCCAATCCGTCCGAACCCAACGCCATCGTGCTGGGTACGGGGGGTGTCGAAAATCAACCCGCCGCTGAAACTTGGTTTCGGCAATGGGGTGATCCAATGGCTCGAAACATTTCCACAGCGACGCTTACTCCATTTTTGCCCGAAGCAGGAAAGGCCACCGGAGCTGCTGTTATTGTGGCTCCCGGTGGTGGATTTCGTTGGTTGTCAATGGGAAATGAAGGTTGGGAGGTGGCTGAAGCATTGGCCAAGCAAGGAATTGCTGCCTTTGTATTAAAATATCGGTTATTCCCGACACCTCCTTCATTGGACGAATTCAGGGTGAAAATGGAACGGGGATTCGGACCTCCACCCAACACAACCGATGCCTCTCAAACAGCCTCAGCACCTAGGCCGATGCACGCGAATCTACCTAACCAACAACAAGATGTAGATGCTGCCTATCAATTGATCCTTCGACGAGCCAAGGAATGGGGCGTGGATGTTTCACGAATCGGCATGATAGGCTTTTCTGCCGGTGCCGGCCTAACTCTACACACCACACTGAATTCCCAAGTGATGCGTCCTGCATTCATCGGTTTAATCTACGGCGGGATGGGGCACGTGGAAGTGCCTCAAGATGCGCCCCCTATGTTCAATGTCATTGCCACCGACGACTTTCTTTTCAAAGGGAATTTCGGTATTGTTGATTCTTGGCACAAAGCCGGAAAACCAGTGGAGTTTCACCTCTATCAAAACGGAGGTCATGGTTTCGGATTAGGGAATCCAAACCGAACCAGTAATCGTTGGTTTGATGCCTTTACGCATTGGTTGGATGTAAATGGATTCCTCGCGGCTAAAGGAGAAAAAAAATAAAAATAATTTGAGTGAAAACGCTCCTCAGATTGATTTTGGGTGGGGCGTTTTCGATTCGCTTTTCAACCTAAACTAAACAAATATGCCAACCAAAGGACAAGTTTTAGAAAATCCTGATACGGGAGATGTCTATGAGTTTTTAGAAACTGCCCAAGATACCCAAGGACAGCGGATTTCCATTAGGATGACCCTGAAGTCCAAAGGTCAACTGGTACCCGATCATTTTCATGCTTTGCAGGATGAGACATTTGAGGTATTATCTGGCCGTTTGACCATCCTTCAAAATGGAGAAAAAATCATCTTGGGGCCGGGTGAAAAAATGGTTTTGCCCAAAAATAGTCCGCATAATCATTACAATGAGCAGGAGGAGGCTGTTGTTTTTGTGCAGTCAGTCACACCCGCCTTGGATTTTGACTATCTTCTCGAAAATATCATCGGCCTGACCATCGACGGAAAAATGCCTAATGGAAAGGCGGGGTTGATTCAAGAATTGGTAACTTTGAAATACCTTGATAGTAAATCATATCTCGCCGGGATACCACTTGGATTTCAAAAATTCCTCATGAATATCGTCGGTCCTATCGGGCGGTGGTTCGGGTACCGAGCTATTTACAAAAAGTATTCTGGAATTGAAAAGTGAGGATATTAAGTAGGGTTAAATCAAATCTGAGTATCCATTCCATTTTCGGGTTATGGTTTCGCTATCACGTGGTTCGGAAAACGATAACCTGACCCAAATTCATCGGATTGTAAAAGCTAAATGACTATATTGTATTTCGTGGGTTCTTTTTCAAAAACCAGGAAAAGACGATCATCCTTGGTCTAAAGTATTCAAGGACAAAATTGATATGTACCATCTATGAAAAAAAAGTTGCGTTTTATACACCATTTTGTGGTGGGTCTAATCCTGTTATTTAAAGGGTTGGATAAAATCTGACATCATCTAAGTCTTATGTGGAAAACCCTCGGAAAGCGCATCCTGAAGTCCGTTTTAATCAGTTGTATTGTTTACCTTTCGATAAGCCTCATCCTAATCTATTGGCCGATTCATCTGACAAAAAATGTGAAAAACTATGATTTCTCCTCTGTGAAGCCCAAAATAAAGCCCAGATTCGGTCAAGAGGTTTGGATAAAAATGAGAGATAAAAAACAAATATTTGCTCGGTTGTATCCCAGTGAAAGTCGAGATGTTATGATTCTCCTGCATGGCTCAGGTTCCGAGAGTCGATACCTTGCTAACTTTGCCGATTCCTTATCAAAATACAACGTAGCTACCGTATTAACCCCAGACGTACGGGGTCATGGACGAAATTCGGGGAAACAAGGCGAAATTGACTATATTGGACAACTGGAACATGATTTAGAGGACCTAATTCAGTATTCCAAACTCAACCTGAAAGCGCGAAAAATACTACTTGCAGGACATTCATCAGGTGGAGGCTTTGTGCTTCGATTTATTGGGAATCCGCTGAATTCGCGGGTTGATAAAGCCATTTTGCTTGCTCCGTACCTGGGCCATGATGCGCCAACAGTCAAACCCTCCAGTGGAGGTTGGGTAAAAGTAGCTATGCCCAGAATTATTGGACTATCCATGTTGAATAATGCCAAAATTCGGGTATTAAATGATCTGCCGGTATTATTTTTTAATCGACCAGCTCAACTGAATGATTCTCTTCAGGTTCCATCATATTCGTTTAATTTGCTTATCAATTTCAATCCCAAAAATCATGTAGAGGAAATCAAAAATATTTCAATTCCCTGTTTGGTTTTGGTAGGTAAAGAAGATGAAGGATTTTATCCGGATCAATTTCCAATCGTTTTTCAATCGGCTTCTCATGTTGTTGAATTAGCGCTTTTGGACAAGATAAAGCATTTGGATTTGGTCTCTAGTTCTACTACGTTGCATTACATTCGCACTTGGCACGCAAGAACTCGATAAACAAGGGAGATGAAATGATTTTTGACACCATCGATTATTTACAAAATGGCAATGACCGCCAGCAACGGGTATACGAAATGTTGGTTCGGCATCAAGTCATGAATAAACTAGCCGATTTTGACCCAATCCTAGTGGGAACGATACCCATCGAGGTGGATATTGAAACCAGTGATCTGGATATTATTTGTTGTTTTTCGGATCCTCAGGTTTTTAATGAGGTAATTTTCAGGAATTTTGGGACTCAAAATGGGTTTACTTTGAAGAATAAGCTTATTTCAGGTGTACAAACCGTTGTTTCCCGTTTTGAGCTGGATGAATTTCAGTGGGAGATCTTCGGGCAAGCCATACCCACCTTTCACCAAATGGGGTATCGTCATTTGGTCATTGAATACCACTTACTTCACAAGTTTGGGGAGGAATTTAGGCAACGTATCGTGGCGCTGAAGCGCTCAGGATATAAAACAGAACCTGCATTTGCTAGGTTGCTAAATTTGTCAGGTGATCCCTATCAGGCATTGCTTCGATATGAAACGAAGGAACATCCTGTCCATTATTTCTCCGATGGATCAAAGGCTTAGAAGCGGCCACCGAATGTAGGTTAGTAGCCCTCGCAATCCCATGAGTTCGATGCGAGGTCCACACAGGAAACACGTCAGTTTATTTGGGTAGAATGGGCACCTTTTGGGAGCGTCCCCATGCGATAAAACCAGCTAACGCCAATAAAATAAAATTAAAGCCAACCACAGAGACTTCCCCTCTCAACAGGTGGAAACCGATAGCCAACAACTGGATCAATGCAAGGCCCACCGCAGCCCAATACGTGAGTTTTGGTTGAATACGCAGGAGAGAGGGGAGTAGGAGGCCGAATCCCCCCAAAACTTCACTTAAACCAATGAATCGAACCATACCCAACGGCGTATTAGCTACCCAAGGCAACATGGGGGTAAGTTGTTCAATCGATTGAAAAAGTTTTGTGCCACCGGCCATCAGGTACATGGCCGCCAAAAGGATTTGGAAGATCCATAAAACAATGTGAAAAATCCGATTTGATTTTGTGTTCATATTTGAATTTAATTGAGGTGTACAAAGAATAAATCAATGCGAAAAAGTTGATTTTGCTTGGGTAAGTGGCTTGGTAATAAGCCAAAACAACATAGGGAAAATGTGCATTGGAACAGAAAGGCCAGGAAATAACTCAAGTTCTTGGATGTGTTCAGGTAAAGTGACAGCAAATGACCCGACTAAAGAAACCAAAACCAAGAAAATCGTATTAAACCATAGGTCAGTACCAATCAATACCCATTTGGAGAAAAAATGATAACCTAGGGAGGCCACCAAACAAGATATCATACTTGCACTCAAAAGGATAGAAGGAGAAAGGAGTGGAGAAAAGTCAACCAATAATGCCTCCCGATACGCCCAATGGTACAAAATAGAGGTTAATCCGGCTAAAATACCCGCCAAAAGGCCGTGCACGAGGTGATTTTTCATGGAATTATATTTTTGTGACGGGGACGGTAAGGTCTATTTTTATAGAGTTACTGACTTTTTTGGACATGCCCTCCATCGTTCCAATCCCATAATCCAAACGATTAACCGAAAAACTGCCGACAAATACGTTATTCACGAAGGTAAAAGGAATTGTTACCGATTTTTTTACACCATGCATCTCCAATAGGCCTTCTGCTACATACCCTTGGGGGGTTTGGCTGATGTTAGTGGAGGTAAAAAGGATGAAAGGGAACTTTTGAGCGTCAAACCATTTAGCACTTTTGGCATGTTTGTTTTTCATTCCATTTCCTGTGGAGATGCTCTGAACATCCACTTGAACAGAGAATTTGGATGCCTTCACGTTTTTTGCATCAAAATGGAGGTTGCCAGAGAACCTTTCGAACGTTCCCTCTGCGTCCGTACCTTTAAATCGGATTTCATACCCATCTGAAATCTTCCAATCTAGTGGGGGCTGAACGGTAAATGAGGTTACGAGTAGCGAGAAAATGGCCAAGGTGGCGATTAAGGTAATTTTCATTTCTTTCTAAGGTTTAAAATGTTGGAAATCAAGATTAGTTGATGTCACAAAATTGGAGGTTCCGATCTCCAATCGCATTAACCTAGATTAAGAAAGAAATTTTGTTTTACCTTCGGGCCTTTTCTCCTCGTAATTTGCTTAAGGCCTCTGGTGTGATACCCAAATAAGAGGCAATCATGCGTTGGGGTGCCCGTTGAACAATATTGGGGTAGGTATCCAAGAAATGCTGGTATCTTTCCCAAGCACTGGCACTCATGAGCATAATGATACGACTTTGCAGAACGGCAATTCGGTTAAGCAGTTTTTCAGTACCTGCACCAAAGAGTTGTAAAATATCAAAGCCTTCTTGAGCAGCCTGCTGGATATCAAATACCTCCACCTGGCTATCCTCTATGGCATCAATGAAGAGTTCTGATGGGGCATTTTGCCACTGGGAAGCGATGTCAGAGGCCATCCATCCCTCGGGGGCAAACATAAATATGTGTTCCTTCCCTTTCTCATCAATGGAATAACACCTCAGACACCCTTTTTGCACGAAGTAACCTTTCGAGCATAGCTCCCCTTTACGGAGTAGGACGTCCCCTTTTGAGAAATGTTTGGTTCGAATGTATTTATTGAGCGTCTCCAGTTGTTCTGTAGAATGCTTATTTCCTGAAAGAATTAGGTCTAAAAATGAGTGCATAGAGAAGGTAGTAAACAAAGGTAGTTCAGCTGCTAAAAAAGCAGTAGTTCCAAGAATACCACCACAGGCCCTTGGCTCAACATAAGGTATTCAGTGCCAATATAGAAACTATTTTGCATTTTTGTACGAGGGCTATAAAACCAGCTCGAATTACCCGTATGAATTTAAATAGTCTAAAAATTCTGGTCCTCATTTTAAGTACCTCGATCTGTTTTGGACAAAATATTAACGCAAAAAATGCTTCTAAGCAGCTGAAAGAGTACCTACCCCAACTACAGTCCTCCGATTTCCATGGAACTATTTTGGTAGGGATCCATGGAAAAAAAATCATTTCAAAAGGGTATGGGTTCCGCGATATCCCCAATCAACTAAAGAATAAAGCTACAACAGTGTATGAGATAGGATCACTCACCAAACAATTTACAGCTGCGGCCATACTTATTTTGGAAGAACAAGGAAAGCTCTCGGTTCAAGATTCTCTATCGAAATTCTTCCCCAACTTGCCAGAGGATAAGCGATCCATAACCTTACATGATCTGCTTCGTCATCAATCGGGTTTAAAGAGTACGTTGGGTGGAGATTATGAAAAAATTAGCGAGGAGGATTTTCTGTCGAAAGTCTTTGCCTCTGAACTTCAGTTTCCTGTCGGAACAAGCTTTGGCTACTCCAATATTGGCTACAGCGTATTGGCCCTACTTATTGAAAAAGTATCTCAACAATCGTATGAATCTTTTTTGTATGACCATCTTTGGAAGCCTGCAAAAATGAGGAGGACAGGCTATGCTCGTCCCCATTTTCCACAAAAAAGAATAGCAATTGGGTATAACTCAGACAATTCACGCTGGGGAAGACCTACAGAAAAACCTTGGGATGGGACATCTCCCTACTGGCATTTAAAGGGCAATGGTGGGCTACTTTCTACTCCAAATGATCTTTTTAAGTGGGATAAGGCCCTATCAAGTAAAAGAATTTTGAACCCAACAAGTCTTCATCAACTAGTTTCACCACCCCTACGAGACCATGAATCAGTAGATTCTTATTATGCCTATGGTTGGGATGTCTCCAAAACCACTCGTCATACAACACAAATTTGGCATAATGGAACCAATCGAATTTTTTATGCTGACTTTCTTCGCTTTCCAGACGAACATGTCACACTCATCTTGTTGTCCAATCGATCACAGGCGCATGTATCCGACCTCAATTTTGAATTGGCCAATTTAATTTTTATCCCAAACTACCTCCCTGAAAACCTCGTGGCTGATAATCCTGTGAATCGGGCGTTTACGGATCGAATGATCTCAACTCTTCAAACATTAGGTTTAGAAAAGGCCAAGGAAGCTTTTGAGAAAAGAGAAAAAAATGAATTTTTACTTGAGTTTTTCATTCGGGAGGAGGGATTTCGATACATCGATCAAGGAAGGCCGGAACTTGCCACATCTATTTTGGAATGGAATGCTCTCGTTTTCCCCACCTCGGCCAAGGCCTTACAAGGGCTGGGGGAATGTTACTTGGAAACTGGGAAAAAGGAACTGGCATTGAAAACATTTCAAGCAAGTTTGAGATTGAATCCTGAAAATAAATTTGTTCGACGGACCATCCAACAATTGGAAAAAATCGATTAAATTTTACGAATCTCTAAGCACCAGACCTGATAGGAACCTACTTTTTGACCAGATACCAAATGAAAAGATTGACTAATTTTAGCTGGTTCCAACCGACCCAAAACCGCCCCTCACCCCAATGATCACCACGAAAAGATTGACGATTATTCCATTAACCTACGATCAACTCCTTTTGTACCTCCAAGGTGGGCAACTGCTCGAAAAATCCTTGCAATTGAGTGATTCTCCAAGAACCATTGCCCCTGAGTTAAAGGAGGCGCTGGAGGAAAGTATCTTGCCAAATGTTCTAGATCCCGCCCAAAATCCTTTATTTACTACCCTTTGGACGGCGATTTCGCGGGAGGAGAACACCATGGTTGGCGATTTCTGTTTTCACGGAGCACCCAATGCCGAAGGTGAAATTGAAATTGGCTATGGAACCTACGAGGCCTTCCAGAGAAAAGGTTACATGACTGAAATGGTGGGTGGAATGCTTGATTGGTTGAAAACCCAACCGCTTGTAAAATCTGTGGTGGCCTCCACCGAAAAAACGAACCTAGCTTCTTTTAAAGTGCTTGAACGCCAAGGTTTCGTACAATCCAACCAATCGGAATCCATGGATCACTGGAAGTTGGTGCTCTGATCTTTTCTCGATCCAATTTATTCTGTACATTAGTATATACAATTTACAGTCGAATAGGATGCGATACCTCTTTTTTCTAGTGTGCGGATGGGCGATTGTTTTGGGCTGTCAAAGCTCGGCCCCTTCTTTGCCTGATTTTGACCTAGCCCCTGGTTTTGAGCTAAGTTTAGTAGCTCAAGAACCTGTGGTAGTGGATCCGGTGGATATGGCATTTTCAGCTTCTGGTCAAGCGTATGTACTTCAAATGCCAGGTTACCCTTTTGAAGATCGGGAAAGTCGGATTGTTCAACTTTGGGACGATAACCAAGACGGCCAGTATGATCGATCCACGGTTTTGGCTGATTCCTTGCGCATGGCCACATCTCTTATGACGTACGGAAATAGTTGGCTAGTGGCAGCACCTCCGTTCGTTTTTCAGCTTTGGGATGAGGATCATGACGGTCGAGTAGACCGACGGGACACCCTATTGGAGGGCTTAGCGACTGATAATTTACAACACAATGCCAACGGATTAACCCTGGGGCTTGATGGCTGGATCTACGTGGCCAATGGAGGAAATGACGGTGCTCCCCATTGGAAAGGTCGAAAAAAGGAGGCCTTACCCTTGCAAGGACACGACTTTCGTTTTCATATTCGTCAGCAAAAAGTAGAACGTTGGGCTGATTCCTCAGGTGGCTTCGAATTAGCTATGGATGCCTATGGACGCTGGTTTACGACCCATAATTTAACCCATATTTCCCATGTGGTAGTACCCAGTCGGTACATTCCCACGGCTGGTTTTGAACCCCTAGAAAATATTTCCGATCATGATGAACATGGCCTTGCCCGTATCTACCCTGTGGGAGAACAGGAAGATCGGTTGAATCATCCCGAACAAGCTGGGTATTTTTCAGGAGCCTGTGGCATCATGAGTTATACAGGAGGAGCTATGGGAAAGGAGTTGGAAAATTCGGTTTGGGTGGCTGACGTCGTTTTGAATCTTCTTCACGTAGATGTCATTCACCCCAAGGGAAGTTCGTTTGTAGCGAGTCGGTATCTAGCCAATCGGGATCTTTTAGCGAGTTCGGATCGATCCTTTCGACCCGTCAATCAAGTGGTGGGGCCTGACGGAGCTATTTATGTGTTGGATATGCACCGTGCAGTAATCGAGCATCCCGAATGGATTCCGGATGAAATCGAAAAAACATTGGATTTATCGGCCGGAAAAGAAAAAGGCCGGATCTACCGTTTGCAGCGCAAAGGGTATGAATTACATACGCGTTGGGATGTTTCCAAGCGAGCCAATTGGGTGAAGGCATTGCAACACCCCAATGCGTGGGTTCGGATGCAAGCCCACCAATTTTTATCCAATACGACCTGGACAAATGCCGAGCAAAAGGAAATGGAAGGGTTGCTAAGGAATTCCAATCCAATGGCTCGCTTGCATGCCCTGTGGCTATTGACGCAGCAGCGTAGTATTCGGTCAACTGATCTTCAACGACTGACGCAAGATCCGGATCCGGGAATCCGTGAAAATGCGTTTTTGTGTATAGAGTCGTTGGGAACGGATTATTTCCCTATGGCCGAGTGGCTTGTTCAGGGTTGGGCGGACGCAGATCCTCGGGTGGCGCGCCAGGCGGCTCTGACTAGTAGCCTCTGGCCGGAAGGTTCATGGAATGCCCAGGTAAAGTCATGGGAGGCAGCAGTGAAAAAACAAAAAGACCCATGGACTCTGCGTGCATTGGCTTGGGTGGCGCAAGCGAATGCGGCACAGTGGATGGCCCAATTTGCAGATAAATCAGCCGTTCCACTCGACTTTTGGTTGGCTCTTTTGCCATTAGCTTTAGACCATACACCTTTTAATGAGGAGATAAAGACGGCGATGGCTGGTTTTTCATCCCAACAAGTAGAGCCCATGTTAACGAGTTTAGGTACCCTCATGGAGCCTCTGGCATCGGTGGGTTCCTGGCCTCAGTTAAATGCGTGGGAGGAGAATCCATCTTTGGTCGGTCCGATTGCTGTGATTCGAAAAAAAATGGGGATGCCTCCTTCTCAGGCGTATCTTGAGGCCAGTGAATGGGCTTTGCAAAGTGTTCAAAAAGCCACCACCTCAGACTCGGCACGTTTGATTTTCTTGAAAACCATCCGAGAGTTGCCTTATAAAGTAAAATCACAGGCTATTTTGAGTTGCTTACACCCAGAACGAAGCCAGGAGGTTCAAGAGGAAGTTCTTCGGCAGCTTTTGGAGGTGCGCGAGGCATCAGTTGGAAGAGCTTTGGTAGCCAAATGGCCCACTTTGTCGCCCAGTATCCGAAAACACGTTGGAGATCTACTTTTGTATGTTCCAGAACATCATGGCGTATTGATGTCGGCCTTGGAAGCCGGTCATATTACGGTAGGGGAAATGAATTTTGATTTAGAAAGGCGGAGGACACTGTTATGGTGGACACCCCACGAGGAAGTGAAACGGCGTGCCAAAAAATTCTTTTCGGATACTGAGGTCGTAACCCGAAAATCGGTGGTTGAGGCGATGAAGCCTGCTTTGCAGTTGACGGGGGTTGCCTCGGCGGGTCAGGTGGTATTTCAAAATAGCTGCAGCGGATGTCATCAGTTTGGCCGCATTGGTCAGGAGGTTGGGCCCAATCTCACCGAAATTTCTCGGAAAAGCAAGGCGACGTTGCTTCGTGAAATTGTGGACCCCAATGCCGCGGTTGATCCTAAATACATTCAGCATAAAATTGAACTGAAGAACGGGCAAATCCATTGGGGCATTATCGCCCATGAAAATGATCGGCACTATGTAGTGAAGAAGATGGGCGGGGAGTCGGTGACGATCTTGAAAAGGGACATCCAGAATTTCCGTTCCTTGGGTACTTCCCTGATGATGGAGGGATTGGAAGCGAGCTTGAGTCATCAGCAAATGGCGGATCTGCTGGCCTATTTGCAGACGGGTTTGTGAGGAACGCATTGGTGGTTGTAATCCGCTTTTTTCTATATGGCGTTTGGTAAATAACCCTTCTGGAGATGCGATCCGGAAGGGGTATTGTTTCATGGTTTGGTGTCTTGTATTTTTCTTTGTTGAGGAATTTATTATACAGGAAACTCCTTGCTATAATAGCCTACAAACCGCCACACCTCGGCAATGTCGTCTGCCAGGACAGGGTAGGGGGCGTATCGTTCGTTGGTGGATTTGAGGATCAGTACGTTCTTCTCGGTCAGGTAATTAAATACTTTCTTCAATACGACGCCTTCATCCTGCGTCACCACAACACAGATGGTACCGTTTTTGATGGTCCGCCAATCTTCGACATATTCCACAAATACCAGCGATCCTTCTTGTAAAGGCAGCATCGAGTCGCCTGTGACGGGAAAGACCCGGTATTTTCGGTCCTGCGACAAAAAAGGCACTTGAAAAGCTGGCAGCTGTGCAATGTAATCCTCATTCATGTACGCATGGGGATAGCCTGCTACTGCCTTGACAGGCACATACTCGATATTCTCTCGATTCTGAGGATCCACCGTCGTGACCAAAATACGGAGGTTTTCTGTGGGTTTAATGGGCGAGGTTGCGGGAAGGTGTTCCCATGAGCCCGTTAGTAGTTGATCGGTGGTGATACCGAAAAACTCGGCCATGCGAACCAGGTCCTCCAGCCGAGGTTCGGTGCGCCCTTGCTCGTAAGACCCGTATGTGGACTTCGCGAGTCCTAGCCGTTCGGCTAATTCTTCTTGCGAAAGCCCTCCTTCATATCTTTTGCGTAGGTTTTGTAGATTTTGGCTCAGATTTGTCGGCATAAAACAAAGGTTGAATAAAATTTAACTCAATTTTGTAGTCAAAAAATTTGGAAAGTTGCTTGGCTTTGACTTAGTTTTGTAGTCAACAAGGTCAATGATAGCCCTTACAAATTTACAAAATGGGGCGAGAAAAACCAAAAATGTGAGCAAATATGGAGCGTATGATTGGTCATCTCGATTTGGATTGTTTTTTTGTGGCGGTTGAGCGGTTGCGCGATACCCGGTTGGAGGGAAAGCCTGTGATTGTAGGGGGGAGTTCGGACCGTGGTGTGGTGAGTGCGTGTAGTTACGAGACACGTCGCTTTGGGGTACACTCGGCCATGCCGATGCGGTTGGCTCGTCAGCTATGTCCGGATGCCATTGTATTACGGGGCGACTTTGAGGCTTACAGCCAGCATTCCGCTGCCGTGACGGATATCATCCGGGAGCGGGTGCCGGTGATGGAAAAGGCATCAGTGGACGAGTTTTACGTCGACATGTCGGGTATGGATCGGTACTTTGGAAGCTGGAAGTACCTCCAGGAAGTAGGGCAGACGATCCAGCGGGAGACTGGGCTAACGATCTCATTGGGTCTGTCGGGAAACAAGACGGTCAGTAAAGTCGCTGCCAATGAAGGGAAGCCTCACGCTCGGTCCCTCGTACCTCAAGGGACCGAGAAGGCATTCCTCGCTCCACTGTCCATCCACAAATTGCCATTTTGTGGCCAAGTAACGACCCAAACCTTGAGGCAAATGGGGATTCATGCCGTAGGGACGCTGAGCCAAATGCCCTTGCCCTTGTTGGAGAAAACCTTTGGTAAAAACGGTCGGATTCTGTGGGAGCGCGCCAATGGCGTGGACCCAACCCCAGTGATTCCCCTCTCGGAGCCCAAGTCGTTCTCGAAAGAACGAACCTTCGAGTCGGACACAACGGATCCCGTCTTGTTGCACCGTACCCTCACACGACTGACCGAAGGCCTAGGGTACGAGATGAGGCGGGAAGGCTATTGTACCGGATGTATTACCGTTAAAATTCGGTATAGCTCCTTCGATACCCATACCCGCCAGGTAAGTATCCCCGCGACCTCAGCAGACCACGTGCTGCTGCAACATGTGGAAGAGATTTTTTATCATTTATATGACCGTCGCTTGCGCATTCGACTGGTCGGGATACGCTTAACCAAGCTGGTTCGAGGGGTAGAGCAGTTGAAGCTCTTCGATCAAAGTGCCCGCCTAGCCCCGATGTACCAAGCCATGGATTTTATACGACAAAAATATGGACACCACGCGGTTGGACGAGCCGCTGGCCTAAGTCCTACAACTCACGAACCATGTACTTGAATATGCACACCTATTTCAGCTTACGCTACGGAACGCTCTCGCCTGAGCAGCTCGTTATAGCTGCTCAAGAGCGAGGTGTGCGGAGCATGGCTCTCACCGACCGGAACGGTACGTCGGCTTTGTATTCTTTTGGAAAGCACTGTCTAGCGGCTGGGATTCAGCCCGTGGCAGGCGTCGATATCCAAGAAGGAGACGAACGCCGGTACATCCTCCTCGCACAGAATGCCCTTGGATTGGCCGAGATCAATCGCTTCCGTACTCGGCAAGCCGAGACCCAGACTCCCTTTCCCGAAAAAGCACCGCCGCTCCGTCATGTATGGGTGATCTACCCTTGGCAAAAGCAAGCCTGTTGCTCCGAAGCCAACGAATGGATTGGTGTTCGAGCTACCGAACGGTCATTCCTCTACCAAGCCACTCGTCCCGAACGGCTCGTGGCCTTGCAGCCCGTCATCTACCTGGATACCCATGGCTTGATGCTCCACCGCATCCTCCGTGCCATCGACCATAACACGCTTCTGGATCATCTCCCGCCCATCGATGACGCCGCATATTTTCCTACCCCCCAAGAGCTAGAAAATGAGTTCTGCGAATGGCCCGAACTTCTCCAACGTAGCCAGACATTGCTGGATACCTGTACGTGGGATATGGATTGGAATACCCCCGTCACTAAAAACAAACGCGTATTCTTGGAAACACCCGAGCAAGACCACGCCCACCTCAAGGCCCTCACCTGGGAAGGCGCCGCCCAACGGTATGGCGAGGTGCCTCCCATCGACCGGATCAACAAGGAATTGGACATGATTATCGATCTCGGATTTGCGAGTTACTTCTTAATTACATGGGATTTTGTATTTTTTGCGAAAAAAAAAGGTTTCTTCCATGTTGGTCGTGGATCCGGGGCCAACTCCATCGTGGCCTATTGTTTGGGGATCACAGATGTCGATCCGATGGAGTTGGATTTGTATTTTGAGCGTTTCATTAATCCCTTTCGGCAGAATCCTCCTGATTTTGACATTGATTTTTCTTGGGACCAACGAGACGTCATCCTTCAATACATGTTTGATCGCCACGGAATGGGCCATGTATGCCTTCTAGCCACTTATACAACATTCCAGGAACAGTCCGCCTACCGAGAAATTGCCAAAGTGCTGGGACTGCCGAAGGCCGAAATCGATGCATGGCTCGAACATCGACAGGCTGTCGATACCCCTACGGCCTTTATCCTCCATTACGGAAAGCAACTCACTGACTTTCCCAATTACCTCGGCATCCACGCGGGAGGGGTGCTGGTCTCTGAAAAACCCCTGGCCTACTACACCGCTTCTCTCCCAATGCCCAAAGGATTTCCCATTTGTGAATTTGATATGTATGTGGCGGAAGAAATGGGTTTTGCTAAGTTCGATATTCTTTCCCAACGAGGATTAGGCCATATCAAAGAGGCAGTGTATTGGATCAAACGGAACCAAGGTGTCGAGGTCGATATCCATGCGGTGGAACGCTTTAAAACCGATGCATCGATTCGCGAACAACTGCGGCAGCACGAAACCATGGGCTGCTTCTACATCGAATCACCCGCCATGCGGCAGTTGATCTGGAAACTGCGGTGTGATAACTACCTAACGCTTGTTGCGGCGAGCTCCATCATCCGGCCCGGCGTGGCGAGCTCCGGGATGATGCAGACGTACATTGAGTACCACCACCGCCCCGACCAAGTTCGCTACCTCCATCCCCTTATGCAGACTTTACTACAAGAAACCTACGGAATTATGGTATACCAAGAAGATGTCATCAAAGTCGCCCACCATTTTGCAGGGCTCACACTCGCCGAAGCCGACTTACTCCGACGGGGCATGTCCGGTAAGTTTCGCTCGCGCGCCGAATTCGAGAAAATAGCCGATCGCTTTTTTGAAGAATGCCGGCGTCGAGGCTACGATGAACACGTGACCCAAGAGGTGTGGCGTCAAATTGCTAGTTTCTCAGGTTACTCATTCTCCAAAGCTCATTCCGCAAGCTTTGCCGTTGAAAGCTACCAGAGCTTGTATTTAAAGGCCTATTACCCCCTGGAGTTTTTGGTCGCGGTGATCAATAATTTTGGTGGATTCTACCAAACCGAATTTTATCTTCGGGAGGCTCGTCGCTGGGGAGCTACTCTGGAACTTCCTGAAGTGAATCAAAGCGAGCGCCTCACCTCCATCACCCAAGAAACCATCTGGATGGGTTGGGTGCACATCAAAGGACTCGAACGTAAGTCCATCGATCTGCTTCAACAAGCACGAAAAGAGGGACCTTTCCGGTCCTTCGACGATTTTTGTCGCCGCGTCCCCCTCGGGTTAGAACAGCTGATCATCCTGATCCGAATCGGAGCCTTCCGCTTTCTCCACCGGTCCAAAAAAGCTCTCTTATGGCTCGCCCATACCTACGCTCAGAAACAACTGGCATCGGCTCGCGATGTCTTCGAGGAGTCGCTACCCGCCAAGAACTTTCTATTCCCTAAATTGACCCACAGCCCTGTGGAAGATATGTACGATGAATTGGAACTGCTAGGCTTTACCCTCTTTGATCCCTTTCTGATGCTGACCCACCGGCCAACCCATGGGCTCGTCGCTCGTGAACTACCCGCCGTGATAGGCCAAGAGGTGGACATGCTCGGCTACTTGATCACCGTCAAATCGACCCGCACCCAAGGAGGAGAACGCATGTATTTTGGGTATTTTCTGGATGAAGAAGGTAATTACTTCGATACCGTTCACTTTCCCGCCTCCCTTCGGCGATCCAAGTTTACCGGAAAAGGGGTTTATGTGCTCACTGGTGTGGTGTCTGAGACCTACGGCCATCCCGCCTTGACTATCCGGACCATGCAGCGAATCCCGTTTCTGCCCGACCCGCGCTATCCAAAATAGCCTTGTGCACATCCTCCTGAACAGTTATCTTCGCTTTTGTGTTATGCCAAAAAAGAAAGTGAATGAACGGATTTCGATTTTCAGAGTGGAAACCCCAAAATACCCAAGGATCCAAGTTTGATCAATTGCTGGATATTCTCCAACAACTTCTGCTGATCTTTGCCGGAGATGTAGGCCAATCTCTGTCCTACCTCAATGAACTGGATCGACGATACCAACTGACCGACGACTCCTATGGCATGGCTAACTTCATTGATGACCTGAAAGCCAAGGGGTACCTTCAAGAAAATCCCTCCGATGGCCAATTGCAAATGACAGCCAAAAGTGAAAAAAGCATTCGCAAACGCTCACTCGAAGAAATATTTGGGAAGCTAAAACGGTCTAAATCATCCGGAACACACCAGACCCCTTATACCGGAACCGGTGATGAACTGTCATCCGACATCCGAAGCTTCCAATTCGGAGATACACTCGACCAAATCTCGATGACCGAGTCTCTTCGAAATGCCCAAATCAATAGTGGCTTGGATGATCACTTCCTTTTGCAAGAAAGTGATCTGGAAGTCGTAGAGCGCGAAAGTAAAATTTCGACCTCCACAGTCCTCATGATCGATATCAGCCATTCCATGATTCTTTACGGAGAAGACCGCATCACCCCAGCTAAAAAAGTCGCTTTGGCTATGGCTGAACTAATAAAAACAAGATATCCAAAAGATACCTTGGATATTCTGGTGTTTGGGAACGATGCCTGGCAAATTCAACTGAAGGATATTCCCTACCTCGAGGTCGGACCCTACCATACCAATACCGTCGCAGGACTCGAGCTCGCCTTGGATCTCCTCCGCAGAAGAAAAACCAAAAACAAACAGATTTTTATGATTACCGACGGAAAGCCCACGTGCTTGAAAGAAGGCCTTCGGTATTACCAAAATAGCTTTGGGCTGGACCGAAAAATCGTTAACAAAACACTCACTCTAGCTGCACAAGCCAAACGCGTAGGCATTCCCATCACCACCTTCATGATTGCGTCGGACCCTTATTTAAAACAATTTGTTCAAGAGTTTACTCGGGTCAATAACGGACGTGCTTATTACAGTAATTTGGATGGCCTAGGTGGATTTGTTTTGGAGGATTTTCAACGAAACCGTCGCCGAAATATCAAATAAATGGGTATGACCAAAAAAGAGCGCTATCAGGCATTAATTGCTTATTTCTCGGAACATCAACCAAATCCTGAGACCGAACTCCAATATACCAATCCCTACGAACTACTCGTAGCGGTTATTTTATCGGCTCAATGCACCGACAAGCGAGTGAATATGGTGACACCCCATCTGTTTTCAAGGTATCCGTCTCCAAGATCCTTAGCCGCTGCAGAGCCTGAGGAGGTATTTGAATACATCCGCTCCATTTCCTACCCTAACAACAAAGCCAAACACCTCGTGGGGATGGCTCGTCTGCTTGTTGACGAATTTAACGAAGAGGTACCAGATACTGTGGCTGATCTGACTCGAATGCCCGGAGTAGGACGAAAAACAGCTAATGTGATCGTATCAGTGATTCACGATCAACCCGCCATGGCAGTCGATACGCACGTGTTTAGAACTTCCCATCGGCTAGGACTCGTGTCCAAAAAATGCACAACACCCTTGGCCGTAGAGAAAGAATTAATGAAGAGCTTCCCAAAAGAAATCATCCCCAAAGCACATCACTGGCTAATTCTCCATGGTCGCTATACGTGTTTGGCCCGAAATCCTCAATGCCAACAATGCGCCTTGACCGACTATTGTAAGTCATTTCCAGCCATTCAAAAATGGGGAATTAAAAAAGTAGATGAGGCTTTGCCCTCTATAAATTAGATTTGATCAACTTGATGGCAATCGCCAAAATGATTAAACCAAATACTTTCTGAAGGACTTCCACGGTGCCTGGACTCATTTTCTGTTCCAAAACCTTGGAGGATTTTAAAACGATGTATATCAATATTAAGTTGACGACTATCGCGGCTAAAATGTTGACCTCCTGATAGGCTGCCTTCAAAGAAAGGAGGGTCGTCATGGTTCCAGCCCCAGCAATGATCGGGAACGCTAACGGAACAATCGAGGAGGCCCGCGCTCCAATGTGGGGATTATGCTTGAAAATCTCACGGCCCGAAATCATCTCAAAACCGATGAAAAGTAAAATGATTCCCCCCGCTACAGCAAAAGAATTGATATCAACCCCAAATAACTTTAAAATATTGGTCCCCAAATACAAATAGCCTATCATCAATCCACCCGAGACCAAGGTCGTTCGCTCGGCATGAATTCCCCCCGACTTTTTACTAATATTCAAAATGACCGGGATAGAACCCAAAATGTCAATGACCGAAAAGAGAATCAAACTGACCGAGAAAATTTCTTTTAAATTGAGCTGCATCGTTAAAATAGCGTTTGAAGTGTTTGATAGGCCGAATCAGGAATCGCTGGAAAATTGGCAATTCGAATCGTTCGATCTTTCCATTCACCGTATCCTCCTCCCAAGGTAATACCCGAGGATTTGGCAGCGGATTTCCAAACGTCAAGTTGGCTGGAATTTCCTGTCAGTGCCTTAACCGTAGATGAACGAACCAACGCATTGTGAATCAAATGTACTCCTTTTTCCTCAAAAAAGTGATCAAGTCTCTTAGACCGAGCTTCAATCTGGGCAGAAACCTCTCGAAGTGAGGGTAAACGCTCCCATAATTGACCCAACAAGAAGATGTTCAGGACATTAGGGGTGGTATGGGTTTGATTTTTTTTCGCGTTTTCCAAAATCGTTACTAAGCTATTGTAATGTTGAAGCTCACCTAGCCGAGAGGCCTCCTGTTGTGCCTTTGGCGAAATAATCATCACGGCCATACCAGCAGGTAAGCCCAAACACTTTTGAACCGACCCAAACCATACATCCGCCAACGGCCATTCCAACCAAGTGCCACCCAGCGAAGAAGTAGCATCGGCCGCAATCAAGGTATCTGGGCGTTGTTTACGCCATTGCTGCATGGTTTCCATGGGAATGACCGTACCATTCGATGTCTCATTTTGTACAAAACATAACCAATGAGGCGTTTGAGATAGCTCTACCTCTTCTGCCGATTCATTTTCCAGAAATCGAGAACCTCGAAGGGTGTATCGATGGCTAGGGGCATGTACTGCATACTTGAACCATTTTTTCCCAAAAGCACCATTGTAAATAAATTGCACATCGCCAGATAACAAAGATTGATTGATAATTTCCCAGCATTCAGTCGCTGAACTGGTGAAGACAATCTCATAACCCTCAGGCAATTCCCATTTGTCTCGCAAAGTCTTTTTTATACTTTGGTACATCGACATGAAGCGATCACTCCGGTGGTTGATCTGCAGAATTCCTTGGTCGAATGCCTGAACCATAAGTTCCCGGACCTCCGGATAAACAGGAGACGGTCCGGGAAAAAAACTCAACGAGGGTGCCATATTACGGGGTTATCGATTTCAAATGTGCAGTGAAATGTCGAAGCAACGGAGCTTCGTAGGATATCTCGTATCCGGTGTACGAATGTCTTTTTTGATAGACTTCCTCAATCACTTCACAAACATAATCAATATGACTCTGAGTGTACACACGGCGGGGTATAGCTAACCGCACCAATTCCATGGGTGGAGCGATGTGATGACCATTTTCATCGTATTTTCCGAACATCAACGAACCGATTTCAACGCCTCGAATTCCTCCTACGAGATACAATGCATTGACTAACGCAATTCCAGGAAATTGATGAACAGGTATATGCGCCATAAATGCTTTGGCATCTAAATACAAGGCATGACCTCCCGTGGGAAGCAACATCGGGACTCCAGACTTTTGCAATCTTTCGCCCATATATTCAATGCTCCGTAAACGGTACGTCAGGTATGACTCCTCCAGAACCTCATCAAGTCCTTGGGCCATAGCCTCTAAATCACGACCAGCTAACCCACCGTAGGTAGGGAATCCTTCCGTCATGATCAATAAATTTTTGGCCGATTGTGCTAGTGATTCATCTTTTAAAGCCAAAAAGCCACCTATGTTCACCAAGGCATCTTTTTTGGCACTCATTGTACAGCCATCGGCATAAGAAAACATTTCTTGTACGATCGACAGCATCGACCGATCTTCATAACCAGCTTCTCTTTTTTTGATGAAAAAGGCATTTTCTGCAAATCGGCATGCATCCAAAAAGAAGGGGATTCCATATTTTTTGCAAATTTCCGAAGTGGCTCGAATATTTTCCATGGAAACTGGTTGGCCCCCTCCAGAATTATTGGTGATGGTCAAAATACACATGGGTATATGAGATGTACCATGTTGGATAAAGTAGTTTTCCAAAGCCTCAACATCCATGTTTCCTTTGAATGGTGCAATCAATCCTGGAATTTTCCCCTCTGGAACCAAAAAATCGAGGGCCTCTGCCCCGGTGAATTCAATATTCCCCCTCGTCGTATCGAAAAACGTATTCGAAACAAACGTTTTTCCAACACCTCCCATCAGTGTGCATAAAATATTTTCTGCTGCACGTCCTTGATGCGTTGGGATGATATGTTCATACCCAGTGATCTCTTGTACTTTCTGTTGAAACCGGAAGAAACTTCGAGAACCAGCGTACGATTCATCACCCTCCATGATGCCCGCCCATTGTTTGGCACTCATGGCGGAGGTCCCTGAATCTGTTAAAAGGTCAATTAAAACATCGTCAGCTTTTAACAAAAAACTTTAAAAAAGGAGCAGTGTGTTTATAATGAGTAGTTTATGAGGTGCCGAAATGCAATCAGTAACGATTTGGTAATGGTGTTTAATGCATTCATATTCACTCACTTTCCTTGTAAATATATTAGACAAAGGTAAAAAAATAAGGGAGATAAATAGAATTATCTCCCTTATTTTACGGGTGTTGATAAAATATGAGTATTTACGGAATAATTCGTTTATCCTTTAATGTTTGGAATGTGTCTAAAATGTTTTTCAAACTATCGCCATTCATTTCATGGAATCCATTTCTTCTCGCTTTATTGACATCTAGAAAGGCATCTACTTCAACGTTAAAAATAAAATCACCAAAGCCCCATTGTACCAGTTTATCTAAACTGATTGGCTCTAAGTTGTGTTTTTCAACTATCTGATCCCAAAATCCTCTTTTGCCAGGCATATATTCCCTTAATGAGAATGTTTGCGGTTCTGCGACTTCAACGCCAAAGAACTCGCCAATTTTCGGCCATATTTGTGACCATCTGAAAATATCACCGTTGGTAACATTAAAAATTTCATTCGCAGCATTTTCATTTAATGCAGCCCATTCCAATGATTTGGACAAAACATCCGTTCCTGTAACATTCACAAGTACATTATATGCTGTTGGCGAACCAGGGAATCTCATAGGGATTCCCTCTTCTTTGCATAAAGTAGCATAGGCTGCAATCAGATTTGCAAGATTCATCGGAGTACCGGTTGTAAAACCTATTACAATATCAGGTCTTATAGCCGTCCAAGACCAACTTTTCCCTTCAGATTTCTTTCTAAGGTAGTCTTCCTGATCGTAATAAAAGTTAGGCGTGATACTTCTAAGGTCTGTTTCATAAGCTGGAGTTTTATAAATACCAAGATGTGCCCCGTAAGCTTTCCCGCCCTGAATGAATAATACTCGCTGCAAGTTTGAAGCTGTTTTTTCCAAAATAGGGACAAGATTACTTAACAATTTTAAGTTTGCTTCAGATTGTTCGTAAGGCGTAGTACGCTCTGTGTAGGCATTGAAGAAAACATGGGTTACTTCTTTCAATTCGGGTGCTGCCGCCCTTATAGAGTCTAGATCATCAAGATCTATTTGCAGAAACTGAACCTCCGCTTCATAATCCAATGTTGTACGAGCAGAAGCAATCACATTCCAATTTTCTAATTCACTAAGGTATTCCGTCAGGTGTCTTCCGATTATTCCTTTGGCACCGACTATTAATGCGGTATACTTTTCCATTACTTTAAAATTTTGATTAGGCAAATTTCGGGAACTCCAATCTATTATAATAATACTAATTTCTATTGCTATCTATTCATATTTTAATAGATTTGCATTATGGTAAATTTAGAATGGTACCGCACATTTGTTGCAATATATCAATGTGGCAATCTGACCAAAGCATCTCAGGAACTCTCCATATCACAACCTAACGTAAGTGTTCACTTAGCTTCATTGGAGCAGTATATAGGTAACAAATTGTTTGACAGATTACCGAGAAAAATGGTTCCTACCAATCATGGTAAAAAACTATATACACAGATAGTCGCTTCCATTGAAAACCTATCCTCTGTTGAACGGTCGTTCAGAAAAAATTCACCAAACGATAATTATACATTAAGACTGGGTAGCCCGATTGAATTTTTTTATTCACGCTTGGCTGAAAGCACTACCGGTCTGCCATTTCATTTGGATGTAACTTTTGGAATTGCAAAAGAATTGGTACAACAAATGATTGATGGCGAACTTGATTTTGTAATTGCAAGTAAAAAAGCAATAGAAAATAGACAAATTGTCTATGAGCCAATATTGATAGAAAATTTTATAATTGTTGGCAATTCCAGATTAGAAATTGAACAACTTCAAAAATACATAGATGTTAAGGATAATGATAGAATAGAAAAATGGCTTCTAGAGCAGAATTGGTATGCTTATAGCAACGATTTAGCATTTATCAGACGCTTTTGGTTGAAGAATTTTAATAAACGTCCTATGATTGCCCCATCAAATGTAATTCCAAACCTAAATGTAATACTTAAGGCAATAGAAGTCGGTGGCGGAATAAGTGTAGTCTCGGATTACCTTGCTGAGGATTTTATAAATAAAGGAACTGTTAAAGCAATTTGGAACGGAAATAATGAAACGTCAAATACCTTGTTTTTAGCATATGATAAAAGCAAAGTTTCTACTGATAAAATTGAGGAGGTACGACGATGGATTATACAGTATTAAAGTATCAATTATTTTACCCAATATCATTTCTTATAGAAGAAGGATTATTTCCTCTATATTTTTTAAATGATTTGTTCATATGGCTTGCATCGGCAAATCCGGTTTTTTCTGCAATCTCCGCAATACTTAATGTGCTTTGTTTTAGCAACACCGATGCCCGTTCAAGTCTTGTTTCAATAATTATCTTTTTGAAACCATTACCAGTGTGGATTCTAAGATATTCGCCAATATAGTTGGCAGAGATATTAAATTCCTGAGCTATTACTGAAAGAGTCAATTTGCTTTCTTTGTTTATATTCATCCTTACATAGGCAAGAACCTCGTTAATCTTGTCTCTATCTTTTTCAGCTATCAATCTTTTAGGATTCTGTTGTGAAAGATGCCGAAGGATTATAATTATGATCGCACCAAAAAGTTCAAGTATAAACTCCCGTGAATATAGTTTATGTGAAGTATATTCATCGAGAAGAATTTTTGAAATACCAAATATTTTCTTTGTATCCTTATGGTCTTTTATAATACTTCCAATAATCATATGCGACTTGAACAGAAAAAGACTAGAAGGGTCAATCCATCCTGATTTTATCCAACTATGTTTTTCAGCGAACACCTGTTCTGTGAATTTTATGTAAAGTAAAACTGTCGGACTATCAATCTCAAAGAAATGGTAGTCTTCAGGTGTCAATAAAAAGATATCCCCCTTACCATAAGGAAATTTTGTTTCATTGATTGTATGAAAGCCTTTTCCCTGTTTTACCAAAATTAATTCACAAAAATTATGCGTGTGTTTACCATAGGGCCACTCATTGAGTTCTAATTCGAATACGTTGAGTGAGTGGTTGCTGAATATCCGTTTCAATTGTCCTTTTTTTTGACAAATGTATCCTTTTTTTTGACAATTCAAAAACAGCTAAAAGTCTGAAATTTGTATAGTTATAATTTTTATTAAAATGGAATACTCAAAATTATTCAGTAAATATAATTTAAACGGACTTGATTTGAAAAACAGGTTCCTGATGGCTCCAATGACAAGGAGCAGAAGTGATGAACCGGGCGACATTCCGAACAATCTGATGGCTGAATATTACAGCCAGCGAACATCTGCCGGAATTATTATTTCCGAGGCTACCCAGATCAGCCTTCAGGGCAAAGGATATGCCCGTACTCCGGGAATCTACACCAAAGAACAGATACAGGGCTGGAAAAAAACTACCTCGATTGTTCATGCAAAAGGCAGTAAAATGTTTCTACAACTTTGGCACGTGGGCAGGGTATCTTCTTCTAAGGTAAATGGGTTACAGCCCTTGGCTCCCTCTGATCTTATAGCAAAGGACACGTCCGTTTATATTTTCGATGGTGCTCCTAACGGAGATGCGACATTTGTTCCTGTTGAACAGCCAAGAGAAATGACTGTCTCCGACATACAGCAGACAATAAAGGATTTTTCAGAGGGTGCAAAGAATGCGATCGAAGCCGGATTTGATGGCGTAGAAATCCACGGCGCAAACGGATATCTGATCGATCAGTTTTTAAGGAGCAATTCAAATGTCCGCACAGATAATTACGGTGGCTCTACGGAAAACAGGATTAGGTTGCTATTGGAAGTTACCGAGGCTGTTGTAGCGGCTGTTGGAAAAGATAAAGTAGGTGTAAGATTATCACCTTTCATTAAATTCAAGGACATGGATGATCCGCAGATATTGGATACCATTATGCTGGCAGCTAAAAGATTGAATGACCTTGATATTGCCTATCTGCATCTATCCGAGGCTGATTGGGGCGACGCTCCCGAAATCCCCGAGGATTTCAGAAAGGAACTGAGAAAAACTTTTAGTAATACAATCATCGCTACGGGCAATAAAACACCCGATTCCAGTGAACAATTGTTGGAGAATAACCTTGTTGATATTATAGGTTTTGGACGTAATTTTCTTACCAATCCAGATTATCCCAACCGTGTACTTACGGGAGCAACATTGAATGGAATTTCGGATAACCATACTTTATTTGGTGGTGGCGATAAACGCGGGTATACGGATTATCCATTTTTGGAAGAACAAGAACAATCGTAAGACTTTTAAATTAAATAGTTAAGATAATGGACAGGACAGCATACGTTTTACTACGGCTTGGTATCGGAATAAGCATGTTTGGGCATGGTGTGGTCAGGCTTCCTAAACTGGAAGCATTCAGCGGGTGGATGGTCAAATCATTTGAGAGATCATTCCTTCCGGAGTTTTTGGTTACGCCATTCAGTTATGTACTTCCTGTTGCAGAATTTCTTGTCGGGCTTTTGCTTTTGGCAGGACTTTTTACACGGGCAGCCCTTATCTCGGGAGCTATAATTGTCCTGCTTTTGCTGTTCGGTACTTCCATGATCGAAAATTGGGAAGCACTTCCATCTCAATTGATCCATCTGGCATTTTTCGCTGTATTGTTACAATATTTCAAAGCAAACACATTTGCATTAGATAACCTTATTTCAAAAAAATAAACGATATGAGCAATAGAAGAGATTTTATCAAAAAAAGTAGTCTTGTAGGGCTTGCGGGGCTTGTATCTCCTGCAACAACTTTCGCTTCACCATCTTCGCAAGCGAAGCAAAGCACATTCTTAAAGGAAGAAAACAGTAAATGGGCAGACGGTTCACGTTTGGTCGTTTCTGTTTCCATGCAGTTTGAAGCCGGTGGTCAACCTGATAATGCGGAAAGTCCGTTTCCCCAAAATATGGAGAAAGGATATGTTGACCTGCCTTCAGCAACATGGTACCAATATGGATACAAAGAAGGTGTTCCACGCATGTTGGACAACTGGGATAAGCTGGGTATTAAAGTGACCTCGCATATGGTAGGTACGGCAGTACTGAAAAATCCGGCACTGGCAAAAGAAATTGTGGAAAGAGGACACGAAGCTGCTGCACATGGAATGAGCTGGAGCTCACAATACAATCTGCCTTACGAAGAAGAAAAGAAATTCATCAAAGATGGCGTTGATGCGATAAAAAAAGCTACAGGTTTTAATCCTGTTGGTTATAATGCCAATTGGCTCCGCAGAGGTGAAAATACACTAAAAATCTTACAGGAATTGGGTTTCAAATACCATATTGATGACCTGAGCCGTGATGAGCCGTTCATCATCCAGGTCAATAATAAAGATTTTGCGGTTGTGCCCTACACACTTCGCTGTAATGATATCCTGCTAATAGAAGGAAAGAATTTTTCAGTAGACCAGTTTTTCAATCAGGTAAAAGCAGAATTTGACCAACTGTATGCGGAAAGTGAAACAAAGAGAAGACAACTATCTATCAGCTTTCACGATCGTATCGGCGGTACTCCACAGATGGTTCGTACAGCGAACGAATTAATTAAATATATTCAAGGCCATAAAGGTGTTTCATTCAAACGTAAGGATGAGATTGCTGAACTTGCGTTGAAGGACAAAACAACAATAAGAGAATGATATACAAATTATGTTTTAAATCAATAAATATTCAGTAATGGGAAATAATAGAATTAAAATAAACAGCACAGATTTAGAAGTCAGCAAAATCAATTTAGGTGGCAATGTATTTGGCTGGACTTTAGATCAAGAAAAATCTTTTGAGATACTGGATGCATTCGTTGAAAGAGGCGGAAACTTTATAGATACCGCAGACACCTATCCGTGGTGGGTAAATGGTACAGGCGGATTATCAGAAACAGTTATCGGTAACTGGCTGAAATCCCGTGGAAACCGCAACAATGTGATTATTGCGACCAAAGTGGGCTCGGAAACCCAAGAGCATGGCTATGACATCAGTAGAAAGCACATTTTAAAATCTGTTGATGAGAGTTTACAGCGTTTACAGACCGATCACATTGATTTGTTCTATACACATTTTGATGATAAGGTAACACCTGTAGAAGAAACACTATCCACCTACGATGAATTGATAAAAGCGGGTAAACTAAGGTACATAGCCGCTTCCAACCTTTCTCCTGAGAGATTAGCGGAGTCATTTGAAGTCTCAGAAAAAAATGGATTGGCAAAATACGTGGCTCTGCAACCTCATTACAATCTTGTGGAAAGAAAGGGATATGAAAATGACTATCTGCCATTGGTAGAAAAACACGGACTGACTGTTTTCCCTTATTGGGCGTTGGCAGCAGGCTTTCTAACCGGTAAATACCGTAGCGAAGCTGATCTGGGTAAAAGTGTTCGTGGTGATGGTGCCAAGCAATACCTTAACGAAAAAGGACTGGCAGTGTTATCGGCTTTGGACAAGGTATCCGAAAAGCACACAACCTCGCAAGCCTCTATCTCATTAGCTTGGTTATTGGCACAGCCCAACATTGGAGCACCTATTGTAAGTGCTACCAGCATCGCTCAACTGGACACGCTGTTTGCTGCGACCAAAGTTCAGTTCGATGCAGAAGATTTGGCATTGCTAGACGGAGCGAGCAAATAAAAATTTTAAACGATTATAATATTTTAAATGATTTGAGTATGAAAAAGTTTGAAGGAAAAGTAGCACTTGTAACAGGTGCGGGAGGCGGGATCGGAAAAGCAATTGTCCGTTCATTTGCAAAAGAGGGTGCTAAAGTAGTAGCAGTGGACCTAAAGGAAGAGTATGTTAACCCATTGGTAGAAGAACTTAAAGCAGCAGGTCATGATGTAATCGGTGTCGCTGCCAATGTAGCTGAGCGTACTTCGGTTCAACAGGCGTTCGACAAAGCTTTGGCAATTTATGGTAAAGTGGATATTATGGCGAACAATGCCGGTGTAATCCGTATAGGAAGTGCAACGGATATCACAGATGAGGATTGGGATTATGTAATGAACATCAATGCCAAAGGCGTATTTATCTGTACGCAGATTGCACTTAAACACATGTTGCCAAGAAAAGAAGGCGCCATCATCAATACCGCTTCTATTGCCGGTAAGTTAGGTATGCCGCACTTATCCCATTACTGTGCTTCCAAATTTGCCGTTATTGGCTATACCAATACGGTAGCCCGTGAAGTTGCCAGCTCTGGTGTTACGGTTAATGCCATCTGTCCTGGAATCGTAGGGACAGGTATGTGGAGAGGTGAAGACGGAATGGCAAACAGAACCAAATTGGAAGGTGAAACTGAAGAGCAATCTTGGGAAAGAAACAAAAAGTTTTACATACCTCAAGGCGTAGAGCAAACACCTGAAGACATTGCCGATGGTGTACTATATCTTGCAGGTGCCAAACATGTAACAGGACAGGCACTTGCTGTTGACGGTGGTACTACATTGTAATTTAGTGTCTTAGTGAAAAAGGGTTACTCCTTTTTCACTAAGACCTGTTTTACTAAAAATTACAGTCAAACTATGGATGATCCTATGCCTTACATTCACAAAGGACGGAAATAAAATAGTAGTTTAACAACAAAAAAAATAATCACAATGGCAACAAAAAATCAAATAGGCCTTGACAAAGCAAAAAGCGAAACACTTGCGGAAGGATTGAACAATCTACTAGCAGACTACATGATCTTTTACCAAAATACCAGGGGGGTACATTGGAATATCAAAGGCGAAAAATTCTTTGAGCTTCATCTTAAGTTTGAAGAACTTTACACCAATCTGCTTTTGAAAGCAGATGAAGTTGCCGAAAGAATTTTGACTTTAGGTGCTACGCCTCTACATACATTTGAGGACTATCAAGCGATTGCAAAAATTAAAAGTGTTAAGAATGTTTCGGATGGGAGGAAAAGTGTTCAAGCAATTTTAGATGCTTTTGAAATCCTAATTATTGAACAAAGAGAATTACACAATCTTTCTGCTGATGCTGGTGACGAAGGAACGAATGCACTGATGAGTGATTACATCCGTGAACAAGAAAAATTGGTTTGGATGTATTCTTCATTCCTGAAAAAATAGAATGGTTGCAATTATGAATTGTAATACAATATTTTTGTATCAATTGTTAACGAAATAAAGAACCACTTACTGAAGTAGAAATCACAACCATATTATATTTGTGTTACACAATATTCCTGTTAAATTATGGATGACTTTATAGCAGCACGTTCGCAGATGGCCCTTTCATTAGGCTTTCACATCATCTTTTCCTGCATTGGTATGGTGATGCCGTTTTTTATGGCAGTATCGCATTATAAGTGGCTGAGGACTAAAGATGAAGTTTATAAGAACATCACTAAAGCTTGGAGTAAAGGCGTAGCTATATTCTTTGCCGTAGGTGCAGTTTCGGGAACTATGTTATCATTCGAACTTGGTTTACTCTGGCCCAAGTTTATGGAACATGCGGGGCCGATTTTCGGGATGCCATTTTCCTTAGAAGGGACAGCATTCTTTATAGAAGCAATAGCTTTGGGCTTTTTCCTTTATGGCTGGAATAAATTAAATAAATGGTTCCACTGGTTTACAGGAGTGGTTGTTGGCGTTAGTGGATTGGCATCGGGTATATTGGTTGTTGCTGCAAACGCATGGATGAACAGTCCTACCGGTTTTGACTATGTCAATGGGCAGTACCTCAATATTGATCCTATTAAGGCAATGTTTAATGACGCCTGGTTTACACAAGCCCTGCACATGTGCCTGGCTGCCTTTACAGCTACGGGTTTTGCAGTTGCCGGTGTGCATGCCTTAATGATCCTTAAAAAGCAGTATGATGACTTTCATTACAAATCATTCAAGATCGCAGCAACATTTGCCTGTATCGGTGCTTTATTGCAACCCATAAGTGGTGACCTGTCTGCAAAAGATGTAGCAATTAGACAACCTGCCAAGCTTGCTGCAATGGAAGCATTGTACAAAACCGAGAAGTCAGCACCTTTGCTGGTAGGCGGTATTGTAAACGAAAAAGATAAAACCGTAAAAGTTGCAATCGAAATTCCTGGAGCTTTGAGTTTTCTGGCACATGGGGATTTTAATGCTGAAGTAAAGGGGCTTGACCAAATTCCCGAAAATGAACATCCGCCGGTAGCAATAACGCACTATGCATTCCAGATCATGGTTGGGATTGGAACAATATTAATGTTGGTTTCATTCGTTTACTTTTTTAACGTATTCAGAAAAAAATCAATCTTGGAAAAACGCTGGATACTTAAAATTTTCGTCTATGCCATTCCTTTGGGTTATGTCGCGCTAGAGGCAGGTTGGACAGTCACTGAAGTGGGACGTCAACCTTGGATAATTTATGGTATTATGCGCACCAAAGATGCGGTAACACCTATGCCCGGAATTATTTATTCATTCTACATATTTTCAGCAATCTATGTGTCATTAAGTATAATTGTAACCTTTTTATTGTATAGACAGATAAAAATGGTTCCAGTGCTATATAGTAGAACTGAGCCAAAGGATAACGCAGAAGTAATTGCTAATTCAAAAAAGAATTTACTTTAATCATTTTTAGAATATGGAGTATGTTGTAATCACCTTTTTATGCCTTGCAATTTTGCTCTATTTTCTTTTGGGCGGAGCTGACTTTGGTGCTGGCATTGTAGAACTGTTTACTACAGCAAAAAACAGGAGTAAAACCCGAAAGACGATGTATCAAGCGATTGGTCCCGTTTGGGAAGCAAACCATATGTGGCTTATTATCACAATAGTTATTCTTTTTGTTGGCTTTCCGAGTATTTATACTTCCATATCAGTTTATCTGCACATCCCTTTAGTAATCATGCTTTTTGGCATTATTGCAAGGGGAACTGCTTTTGTTTTTCGCCATTATGATGCCGTAAAGGACGATATGCAATGGCTGTATAACAGGATATTCAGATATTCAAGTTTTGTGACAGCCCTCTTCCTTGGTATTATTGCAGGAAGTTTAATTTCTGGACAAATTGATACTGAATCTGGCGATTTTATGAATGCTTACATATGGAGTTGGTTAAATTGGTTCTCTATTGCTGTGGGCTTTTTTACGGTAACTCTGTGTGGTTTTCTTGCAGCCATTTATCTTATCGGAGAAACCAAAGAAGAAACCGATAAAAAACGATTTATAAAAAAAGCGGGACAAATGAATATTGCGGCAGTAATTTTTGGCGCAATGGTTTTCTTTGTTGCCTGGTATGATAAAATTCCGTTAGTTGATTGGGTATTCAAAAATGAGGTTGGTCTAACCGCAATCGTTCTTGCAAGTTTATCTCTTGCTCTGTTGTGGTATTTATTGGTAAAAGGTAAAACTAAGATTCTACGGGTACTGGCAGGTTTTCAAATAACCATGATTCTGTTTGCTATTAGTTATGCACATTTCCCAAGTTTTATTCGTTTAAAAAATGGAGATACGATCTCTCTTTTCCAAACCATAGCTCCAGAGAAAACTGTTTACAGTTTGGGATTAGCTCTATTGTTGGGAAGTATTTTTATCCTGCCTTTTTTAGGATATCTGTTTTATAAATTTCAGAAAAAAGAAGAATGAAACCCAATTATCTGTTTTATGAGTACTGATCAAGTACAAGCTTTGGGTTATACAGTGTTTTTTAAGAAACTGAACATATAAGACTATAGCCATTTGTAGTTGACAATGGCTATCCCTACAAATTTTAATTATTTAAATAATAAATGGGAATTATTCAACGATATTCCTATCATATTTTGCCATAAATGAAAATAGCGATAATAAGTGATATACATGGTAACCTTCCGGCTCTAAATTCTGTCTTTTGGGATATAAAGAATAGAAATATTGATAAAATCATCTGTCTGGGCGATCTTGTTGATTTTGCCCCATGGCCTAATGAAGTTATTGACCTGATACGATTGAAAGACATCCCAACCATTATGGGAAATCACGACGAAAGGATTGCTTACGACATGGAAATTATCCCACTGAGTAAACATACATTTGAAGAGTCCCATGCAAGAATTGTTGCGATTAACCATACGAAGTCCACCATCAGTTTGAACAATAAAACTTTTCTAAGGCATCTACCTCATGAAATAAAGCTTGATTATGAAGGTGTAAAGTTACATTTCACACATGCAAGTCCTATTTCCAATGACGAGTATCTATATGAAGATAATGAGGGTCTGTTGGAAGAAAGGTCAAAAGGATTAGATGCAGACGTTTTGTTTATTGGACACACTCATATTCCGTACATTAAAAGTCTGAACAACAAAACGATTGTCAATGTTGGTTCTGTAGGTAGAAGTAAATTAGATGACAATAAGGCTTGTTATTCAATTGTAGAGGTATCAGACAAAAAGTTTTTTGCTGAAATTATAAGAGTTGATTATCCCGTTGAGAAAACGATTGAAGCTATAGAGCTTAGTGGTATTCCAAACTTTTACGCTGATTTTTTAACAGAGAGGAGGTAAGAAATAATTTAAAGTTCCATGCCCTCCCTAATATTCACTTCTCATCCTGTTCATCCATTGCTGATAGCATGGTATCTTTCAGGGTGTCCAAAAACTTGGTCCGGTTGACTTTTCTATTCCTGATCTCTAAATAAGTATGGTAAAAATCTCCCAAGTCAATATTGAACGCATTTTCCATAGCCTTCGCAATTACCTTAATTTCGACATTACCATTGTCGAAAGTCCCGCTGTGATGTAAAGCGTATATCAATTCAATGAGTGAAGTTTTACTACCTGTCCAATTAATTGATGCCGGGCTTGGTAATATATTGGTTCCTTTTTCATTCAGATCATGTTGATGTTCCAGATAAACCTGGATCATATCATTGGCGATGATTTTGGCAACCTTATAATCATGTGAAGTTGAAAAGGTAGGGTCTGCCTCGAAGAAAAATGTATCAAGATTAAGTTTTACATCGGCATTACCTCGTAAGAATAACTTACGGTCTAAAAAAGTATTGTTGGTTCGGTAATACTTGTAAAATTCGAGATTGTTCTCAAAAAAACGTTGCAGTTTATGAAGTTCCGCATTCAGATATTTTCTGATTACCTTTCTACCTCCATTAGGCCTTTTTGTCTCAATCTTAAAAACAGAATTAAAAAATATAAGCCTTGAAACAACCTTGGGTTTTACGTTTTTAAAAAAGTGGATTTCATCTTCTTCAGATTTGAATCCATTTTCCTGAACATATTTCCGTAGGGTGGCTAAGTGACGTAAAATAGTATTGATTGTATCTTCTACCTGATGCACAGGGTACTTCGCTTCCAGTATAATGGAATTTATCTCATCTTCCACATCTTGAACTATATTCAGAATCTTTTTCATAAGGATTACATGATTTGGTGATTATAACAGAAATCGTCTATTCAATTCTTGAGCAGACGATACAACCAATAACCTTGTGTTATTTCGCTCCATTTTTAAATGCCGTATAATTCTGTTCATTTTCAAAATAGGCTACCTCACCGCCGTCAGCAATCAGAACGATATAAGCTGTCGCTTTGTCTACTTTCTTCATCGTTTGAGGGTCTAGGGCATAGCGGACACTCTCATCCTGTGGAATACGCTTCTTGCACATTTCACAACATCCATAATAGGTTTTCCCATCAAAAGGAACTTCCAATTGTTGCTTGCCCATGTATTCATCATTTACCATACAGACAAGGTTGCTTGGTACATGGTCACCTTTTTTTGGCTCATTACTTTTTACAGTGCTTGTTTGTGTAGCTGTTGAAACTTCATTAGTTGAAACCGCTTCATTATTTTTATTCTGGCTGCATCCGATGAAAAGTACCGTGGCAAGCGCCACGATACTTAAGAATTTGAACTGTACTTTCATTTTGATTATTTTTTATTAGGATTATTTGGTTTGTTCGGAACTTCAGTACCTTCCTGAACTTCTTCCGATCCCATTTTTAATATTTTGTCTCCCTGATTAAGTTCTCCAAAAACTTCTACCTGCTCCGGCATTACACGTCCTTTGCTGACCGGAACATTTTTGGTCTTTCCATTTTCTACACGTATCACATACACGCCCATTCCACTTTCAACAACGGCTGTTTTGGGAACAAAGAATGTAGGTTCGGTATTTTGTAAAGGAATGGTCGTCTCAGCAACCATATACGGTTTCAGGATATTATTCTTATTGATAAAATCGGCTTCGATCTTTTCAGAACGGAGTTTCAAGTCAAGGCTTCCCGATTTTCTGCTGACCAGTGCGATATGCTTTTGCTGGGGCTGTGATCTCACGTGGAAACGGATCGTGTCACCTAATTTAAGGTAAGGCGTATTGGCTTCCGGAACGGAAAGATTTAGACGTAGTTTCTGATTGTTCTCCACCACCAACAAAGGCTCTTTGTTCATTGGTCCCACATAGGCACCCAGATCCACGTTTCTATCCGTGATTGTTCCGCTGAACGGAGCTTTGATCACCAGGTAATTATTGATATCCTTGATCTCATTATAGGCAGACCTTGCGGCATTCAACTGAGCCTCATCGGAAAGTTTACGGGCCTTGATCTGGTCAAGCGCATCTTTTGCAATAGCTCCCTGTGTTTCGTTGGCTTTCATTGTCCTGTCGTAAGTAGCTTTGGTCGAAAAAAAGATGGCCTCCTGTGCTTCCAATTTCGCCTTTGCACTTGCTACCTGCGACTGGATTTCAGGTGCTTCCAAAACTGCTAGAACCTGGCCTGCCGATACTTTATCACCGATGTCTACACGGATACTTTTTACATAACTGTTAACTTTAGCAAACAGGGCTGTCTGTTGGTCTGGCTTTAGCTCACCGGCTAATTTCAGCATAACTTTTGGGTTGGACTTGGATATTTCGACAGTTTCCCAAGGATTCATCATCATTCCCATCCCCATACCAGGCATGCCGCCTTTTTTAGGTTCTTCCTTTGCCGCTTCTTTTGTTTCGTTGTTGCAGGCGGTCAGCAGCATTATAAATGAAGCTGCCA
>VFQO010000320.1_pt1 | contig 55612 bp, 56 predicted proteins | sample 3512331 | NCBI WGS metagenome assembly VFQO01 (sample SAMN10412371, study PRJNA504923) | tailings metagenome | isolation source: Replicate 3 from Balatoc abandoned mine | place: Philippines: Itogon, Benguet | collected 2017-08-28 | reverse complement strand
ACGGAATGGCGTGATTTCTTCACGCTGACCAAGCCGCGCGTGATGACGCTGGTGATCTTCACCGCGATCTGCGGCGTGCTGGCTGCGCCGGGCTCGATCCATCCGGTGCTGGGCTTCACCGCGATCCTTGCCATCGCGATGGGCGCGGGCGGATCGGCGGTGCTCAACCAGTGGTGGGAAGCCGATCTCGACGGCGGCATGAAGCGCACCATGAACCGGCCGCTCCCCGGTGGCCGGATGCGGCGCGAGGATGCGCGCGATTTCGGGATTTTCCTGTCGGGCGTGTCGGTGGTCCTGATGGGCGTGGCAATCGGCTGGCTCGCAGCCGCGCTGCTGCTGGTCGCGATTATCTACTACGCCGTGATCTACACCATGTGGCTCAAGCCGCGCACCCCGCAGAACATCGTCATCGGCGGCGGCGCGGGCGCCTTCCCGCCGCTGATCGGCTGGGTGGCCGTCACCGGCGAGCTCACCGCGATGCCGATCCTGCTGTTCGCGATCATCTTCATGTGGACCCCGCCGCACTTCTGGGCGCTGGCGTTGTTTGTCGAGGCGGACTACGCCAAGGTGGGCATTCCGATGATGCCGGTGGTCGCGGGCGAGAAGTCGACCCGCCGCCAGATCTGGTGGTACACCGTGCTGCTCGCGCCGGTTGCGATCGCGCCGTGGTTTATCGGCGGGACGGGCTGGATCTACGGCATGACCGCGGTGACGCTCTCGGCCCTGTTCCTGTGGCTCGCCTGGCCGGTCGGTGTCCGCGCGACCGCGGCGGAGGGCGACAGGATGCTGCCCGAGAAGAAGCTCTTCAAGTTCTCGATCTACTACCTCTTCGCGCTGTTCGCCGCGCTGGTGGTGGACCGGGTGGCGGCCTATCAGGGGTGGGTGGCGTGACGCCCGAGGAAGAAGCCGAATTCAAGCGCCGCCGCAAGAGCCGCAACTATGTCGTGGCCGGCACGCTTTTGTTTTTCGTGCTGCTGTTCTACGCCATCACCATCGTGCGCATCGGGGAGGCTGGCTGATGGCAACGGTTCCGCCCGTCACCCATGATGCCGAGACCGCGCGCCGCAACCTGCGCGTCGGCCTGATGGCGTTCGCGGGCGCGCTGGCGATGCTCGGCCTCGGCTATGCCGCGGTGCCGCTTTACCGCATCTTCTGCCAGGTCACCGGTTTCGGCGGCACGACCATGATCGCCTCCGAGGCCGATGCCGCGCGCGCGGCCTCGCTGGCGACCGGCAAGACCATCTCGGTGCGCTTCGACGGCACCACTGCGAGCGACATGCCGTGGACCTTCCAGCCGGTTCAGATCACCGACACGGTCACCATCGGCCAGCGCGACATCGCCACCTATGTCGCGCGCAATCTCAGCTCGCAGCCCATCACCGGCACCGCCACCTTCAATGTCGAGCCCGAGCAGGCCGGCAAGTACTTCAACAAGATCCAGTGCTTCTGCTTTACCGAGCAGACCCTGCAACCGGGTCAGGAAGTCACCATGCCGGTGCTCTACTATGTCGATCCCGCCATGCTGGATGATCCGGGCATGAAGGGTGTCGAACAGATCACCTTGAGCTACACTTTCCACCGCACGTCGGCGCCGGCAACGGCTGCACCGGCGGGCACGAACTGACGACCTACGCAACCCAGGGACGGGAACAACCACATGGCTGGCACCGCAAACCACGATTATCACATTCTCGAACCCGATATCTGGCCGCTGGTCGGCTCGATCTCGGCGCTCACCTTCACCAGCGGCATGGTGCTGAGCTGGCACCCCGACCTGTTCGGCAATGCCGCGGCCTTCGTGATGTGGGCGGGCCTTGCCGGCCTGCTGGCAACCTTCTTCATGTGGTTCCGCAACATCGTGATCGAAGCCGAGCGCGGCGATCACACCCCGGTGGTGCAGCTCCACATGCGCTACGGGATGATCCTGTTCATCGCGTCCGAAGTGATGTTCTTCGTCGGTTGGTTCTGGAGCTTCTTCGACTTCGCGCTGTTCCCGACCGCGCTGCAGTTCGATCACGAGACCGGCGCGACCACCAGCCTGTTCGGCACTGAGGGCGCGATCGCGGCGTTCATCCCCGAAGGCATGGAAGTGCTCGATCCCTTCGCGCTGCCGCTGCTCAACACGCTGATCCTGCTGTGCTCGGGCACGACGGTGACCTGGGCGCACCACGCGCTGATCCATGGTGACCGCACCGGCCTCAAGCAGGGCCTGTGGGCGACTGTCGCGCTCGGCGTGCTGTTCAGCGCGATCCAGGCCTACGAATATTCGGTCGCGCCGTTCGGCTTCGGCGGCAACACCTATTCGAGCGCCTTCTACATGGCGACCGGCTTCCACGGCTTCCACGTGCTGATCGGGACGATCTTCCTCGGCGTGTGCCTCTACCGCGCCTATCTCGGCCACTTCACCCCGCGCCAGCACTTCGGCTTCGAAGCGGCGGCGTGGTACTGGCACTTCGTCGACGTGGTGTGGCTGTTCCTGTTCGTCGCCGTCTACGTGTGGGGCGGCTGGGGCGCTGAATACCACTGATGACGCCGGGCGAAAGTCCGACGGAACAGAAGGGGCAGCCGGGCTTGGTCTCGGCTGCCCTTTCCGGTTTATGCCCCCGCTGCGGGGAAAAGACCCTGTTCGCCGCGCCCGCCGGGCTGGCCGAGGAATGTTCGGCCTGCGGGCTCGATGTCCTGAGCCTCGAACGCGGCGGACGGTTTGTCGGGGTGGTGACGATGCTGCTGGCGCTGGTGCTGATCTGCGCCGCGCTGGCGGTAGACGAATGGCTCCGTCCCCCGCTTTGGGCGAGCCTCGTGTTCTGGGGGGCGTTGACGGTGGGGAGCGTGATCGGGGGGCTCAGGCTCTACAAGACCATGTGGGTCTATCACCAATACGAGGAAAGCCAGCAGCCATGACCCGCAGCATTCCGATTATCCCCACGATCATCGTGGCTGCGGCGGTGGCGACAATGATCGGCCTCGGCATCTGGCAGCTCGGGCGCAAGACCGAGAAAGAGGCGCTGATCGCGCGCTATGAGGCGGCCTTGCAGGACAGTACCGAAGTGCCGTGGCCGATGCCGCCGCAATACGACACCGCTCTTTTCCGCCGCGCGACCATCGACTGCGAAGCGGTGCGCGGCATTGATCCGATTTCCGGCAAGTCGGCGAGCGGGCGTTCGGGCTGGGTGCACATTGCGCGGTGCAGTCATGCAGGTGGGGGCGTCGCAGATGTGACCATCGGCTGGTCGCGCTCGCCTGACGCGCCGCGATGGGAGGGCGGGCCGGTCACCGGCCGGATCGCCAGCTACGGCGATAGCATCCGTCTTGTCGCCGAGACGCCGCAAGCCGGACTCGAACCTCTCGCCGCCCCCGACCCCGGCGACCTGCCCAATAACCACCTTGCCTATGCCGGGCAGTGGTTCTTCTTCGCGCTGACCGCGCTGGTCATCTACGTGCTGGCATTGCGCCGCCGTCGGCGCTAGTCCGCCGCCCATGCAATACGTCTCGACACGCGGGAGCGCACCGGCGCTCGATTTCGAAGGGGTGACGCTGGCGGGCCTCGCCAGCGACGGGGGTCTTTATGTGCCTGCCGAATGGCCGCGTTTCAGCGAGGCCGAGATCCGCGCGATGCGCGGGCTGGCCTATCCCGATCTTGCCGCACGAATCATGGCACCCTTCGTCACGCCCAGCCTGACCGAGGATGAACTGCTGGCGATCTGCCACACGGTCTATGGCGATTTCGGCCATGCTGCGGTCACCCCGCTGGTGCAGCTCGACGCGCAGCACTGGTTGCTCGAACTGTTCCACGGCCCGACGCTGGCCTTCAAGGACGTCGCGCTGCAACTGCTCGGCCGCCTGTTCGAGACCTTCCTTGCCCGTCGCGACGAGCGCCTCACCATCGTCGGGGCGACCAGCGGCGACACCGGCTCGGCTGCGATCCAGGCGGTCGCCGGGCTCGAGCGGGTCGAGATCTTCATGCTCCACCCGCGCGGCCGGGTGAGCGACGTGCAGCGCCGCCAGATGACCACGGTGCGCGCGCCCAACGTCCACAACCTCGCGATCGAAGGCAGCTTCGATGACGCGCAGGCCCACGTGAAGCGGATGTTCACCGATGCGGACGTGACGCAGCGCCTCAATCTCGGCGCGGTCAATTCGATCAACTGGGCGCGGCTGATGGCGCAGGTGGTCTATTATTTCGCCTCCGCGCTGCAACTCGGCGCGCCCGACCGCACGGTCGCTTACTCCGTGCCCACCGGCAATTTCGGCGACGTCTTCGCAGGCTATGTCGCGGCCAAGATGGGGCTGCCGATCGAGCGCCTGATCGTCGCCACCAACATCAACGACATTCTCCACCGCGCGCTGTCGAGCGGGGACTATTCGGCGGGCGGGGTGACACCCACGATCACCCCCTCGATGGACATTCAGGTCTCCTCGAACTTCGAGCGGCTGCTGTTCGATGCGGGCGGGCGTGACGGGGCGGCGATGGCCGAGCAGATGCGCGCCTTCGAGGCCACCAAGGCGATGCAGCTGACCAACGCGCAGGCCGAAGGCGCGGAGGCGCTGTTCACCAGCGCGCGCGCCGATCAGGTCGAAACCGCGCGCGCTCTGCAATGGGCCTGGCGCGCGGCAGGGCAGGTGATCGATCCGCACACCGGCGTCGGCCTGCATGGCGCACGCGCGCTGGCGGCTGAGGGCACGGTGCCTGCGGGCGTCCCGCTCGTGACCCTCGCCACCGCGCATCCGGCAAAGTTTCCCGATGCAGTCGAACGCGCCATCGGCCTGCGCCCGGCCCTGCCGGCGCGGGTGGGCGACCTGTTCGGCCGCGCGGAAAGCTTCACCGAACTCGCCGGCGACTATGCCGCGACCCGCGATCACGTGCTGGAAAACGCGGCCGGATCGCACGGCTGATGGCCACTCTCGTCCAGCAACCGCTGGTGATGGAATGCGCCGGGTGGGATTCGTACCGTCTCCTCGACAGCGGGGCAGGGCGCAAGTGGGAGGCCTTCGGCCCCTATGCCTTCATCCGCCCCGAACCGCAGGCCCTGTGGCAGCCGCGCGTGGCGGACTGGCCCGCTGCGGGCGAATTCATCCCCGGCTCGGACGAGGATGGCGGTGGGCGCTGGAACTTCACCCAAAGCTTGCCGGACGAAGGCTGGGAGCTGGCATGGAACGAGGTGCGCTTCACCGCCCGGCCCACGCCTTTTCGCCACCTGCAGTTCTTCCCCGACATGGCCCCGGTGTGGGACTGGATGCGGGAGCAGCTGGAGGGGATGGACGCGGCCGAGACGCTCAACCTGTTCGGCTATACCGGCCTCGGTACGCTCGCCCTGTCGCGCCACGGCAAGGTCACCCATGTCGATGCCTCGAAGAAGTCGGTGGCGCAGGCGCGCCAGAATGCCGCGCTGTCCGGCATGACGGATCGCCCGATCCGCTGGCTCACCGACGACGCGGCGAAATTCACCGCGCGCGAGGTGCGGCGGGGCAAGCGCTACGACGGGATCATCCTCGATCCGCCCAAGTTCGGGCGCGGCCCCGACGGCGAGGTGTGGCGGTTGGAGGAGCACCTCCCCGGCCTGATCGCCGACTGCGCGAAGCTGCTCGACGCGGACAGCCGCTTCCTGTTCCTCACCGTCTATGCCGTGCGCATGAGCAGCCTTGCGATCGCCGGCCTGCTGGCCGAGGCGCTCGGCGCGCTGCCCGGCACGATCGAACACGGCGACCTCGCGGTGCGCGAAGAGGGCGAGAAGGGAAGGCTGCTGCCCACCGCAATCTTCGCCAGATGGAGCAATCCCGTCTAAGGGCGCTCCCCATGAGTGATTCGCTTACCCTCGAAGTCAACGATCTCGTCGTCGATGTCCTCACCGGCATCTATTCCGAGGAGACCGGCAAGCCCCAGCCGCTGCGCATCTCGATCGCGGCGCGCTATGCGATCGCGGATCGCTATGATCCCGAAACCCCGCTCGATGCGTCCAAGAATTACATGGACCTGAAGTTTGCCGCCTCCGAGGGGCTGCCTGCGGGCGTGCATTTCAAGCTGATCGAGGCGGTAGCCGATCACATCTGCCACACCCTGTTCGTGCAGGACGCCAAGGTTCAGGCGGTGACGGTCAAGATCGTCAAGCTGGCGATTGCCGAAGCGGGCGAGCAGATCGGCATCACGCTCCACCGCGAACGTCCGGCCAGCCACGGGGCGGGCTGATGCAGCGGCAGATCGAGGTCGCTGCCTTACCGGACGCGCCGCTCGATGCGGCGGGGGCCTTCATGGCCTTCCATCTCGAACCTGCCCGTGCGGTGCTGGCCGATCCCGGGACGACCGCGCTTGCCATCCTGCTGCCGCCCGCCGGCCATGATCACCGCGACTGGCGGCTGGCGCTGGCGCGCGATCTGGCGCGCGAGGCCGCGCCCAAGCGGGTCAACGTCCTCGCCGGAGCAGCGGGCCAGGCGCTGGACCGGACGCTGCACTTTTTGGCAGATGCGCCGGGGGTGACAGGGCACTATCTCCCGTGCCATGACTGATGCCGTGCCAGCGCCCTCTCCTCGCCAGCCAGACCTGATCCTGCTCCCCAAGGCAGGTGCGACGCGTCCGCTGGTCGATGCCTTCCAGCGCCGCATCACCTATCTGCGCCTGTCGGTGACCGACCGTTGCGACCTCAGGTGCTCCTACTGCATGCCCGAGCGCATGACCTTCCTGCCCAAGAAGGACGTGCTGAGCCTCGAGGAGCTCTATGATCTCGCCACCGGCTTCATCGCCCGCGGGGTCACCAAGATCCGCATCACCGGCGGCGAACCGCTGGTGCGGCGCGACATCATCGATCTGTTCGCCGCGCTGGGCCGCAGGCTCGGGCATGATTTGCAGGAACTGACGCTCACCACCAACGGCACCCGGCTTGCCGAACACGCCGAGGCGCTGGCGAAGGCCGGGGTGAAGCGCGTCAACGTTTCGCTCGACACGCTTGACCGGGCGAAATTTGCCGCGCTCACCCGGCGCGACAGCCTCCCGCAGGTGCTGGAAGGAATCGCGGCGGCGCGCGCGGCGGGGCTCAAGGTCAAGCTCAACGCCGTGGCGCTGAAGGGCGTGAACGGGGAGGAACTGCCCGATCTCATCGCCTGGGGACACTCGCACGGCCACGACGTGACGCTGATCGAGGTGATGCCGCTGGGCGATGTCGAGGAGGAGCGGCTCGACCAGTATCTCCCGCTCGATACGGTGCGCGCGCGACTGGCCGAGCGCTGGACGCTGACCGAAAGCGATCACCGCACCGGCGGCCCCTCGACTTACGTCGATATTGCCGAGACCGGCGGCAGACTGGGCTTCATCACCCCGCACACCAACAATTTCTGCGCGGGCTGCAATCGCCTGCGGGTGACGGCGACCGGGCAGCTCTACCCCTGCCTTGGCGGGGGCGAGCGGGTCGATCTGCGCGCCGCGCTGCGTTCGGAAGCGCCGGAAGCGAACCTTGCCGCCGCGCTCGACGAGGCGCTGCGCATCAAGCCGGAAAAGCACCACTTCCGCATGGACGCGCGCGGGGCGGCCCCGGCGGTTTCGCGCCACATGTCGATGACGGGGGGCTGAGGTGGTCACCATCGTCTTCCTCGGCAAGCTTGCCGATATTGCGGGCGTACCCTCTATCGAGCTTTCTGCCCCGCTCGACTGGGCCGGGCTCAAGGTCGCGTTGCCGCCCGCGCTCGTCGGGGCGGTGGATGATCCGAGGAACCGCGTCGCGCTGAACGGCGCGCTGCTGGCCGAAAAGAGCGCGTTGCAGGCAGGCGCGGGCGACGAGATCGCGCTGCTCCCGCCGGTGTCGGGGGGCTGACCCATGCCGATGCGCGACATCCGCCTGCTCCATCAGATGTTCATTCCCGGCACGCTGATTGGCCCGTTCACGCAGGCCAATCCCGGCCTCGGCGGGGTGTGCACCTTCGTGGGCGAGGTGCGGTATGACGAGGGCGTCGAGGCGCTCGAACTCACCCATTACGAGCCGCTGACCCTGCCGGGGATGCACGAGTTGGCCGACCGCGCGTTCGGGCGGTTCGAACTGATGGGCCTCTTGATGGTCCACCGCGTCGGCATGATGCGCCCTGGCGAGCCGATCGTCTGCGTCTCGGCCGCCGCGCTGCACCGCCGCGACGCGATCGATGCGGTCGATTTCTGCATGGACCACCTGAAAAGCGCCGCGTGGTTCTGGAAGCGCGAGAAGCGCGGCGGCCAATGGCACTGGATCGAGCCGCGTGCGCAGGATCACGCCGATCTTGCGCGCTGGCAGCCATGATTTGATCCCGGTCAAAGCGCAGAGGCCGCGCGCCGGATAATCCTCCTTCCAACATCAGGAGGATCACCCATGAGCCACATCGTCCACGATCTCATCGCCCGCGGCGACGCCCGCGTCGTTGATCACCCCTCTGACGCGCCGGTGCGCCATCAGGTCGAAGCGGACCGCAATTTCGGCCTGCCCACCGCGCTCTACGGGGCTACGATCGCCTGCTATCTCGGCTTTCTGGTGATTGTCGGCAGCGCCTTTGCCAATCCGGTGCTGGCGATCCCGATGGCGATCATCGTGCTGCTGATCGTCGCCGCCTTCGGTGTCCCGGCGATCTGGACGCGGCTCAAGGACAATTCGTCCGAGCCTGAAACCCTCGGCGAATTCGAGACCCGCGGGATCATGACCAACACCGGCCGCCTGACCGCGCGCGATGCCACCACGCAGGTGCTGATCCTGCCGGTGCTGCTGGTGTGCTGGGGCCTCGCCGTGGCGGTGATCGCCGCGATCGTCGCCTAGCGCGCGTTTCTTACCAACTCCCCGACTGCGGGGCGGTAGGCGATTGCTTGCCGCCCTGTTTCTTTATCTTCCCGAGATATCCTGCAGCAATTCCACATCGAGAATGATGATCCCGCGCTTGCCTTCGCGCTGGATCGCGCCGGTGTCTTCCAGCTCCCCCAGCTTGCGGCTGACCGTCTCGATAGTGAGGCCGAGCATGTTGGCGATCTCCCCACGCGTCAGCGGCAGGTCAAAGCGGCGGGCCGGATGGCACGAGGTGTCGCTCGCGGCCTGCGCGAAATCGTGCAGCAGTGCCGCCAGACGCGCCTCGGCACTGGCGTGGCCGGTGAGTTCGAGCAGCGTGCGGGTCGCCAGCAGATCGGCCTGGCTGCGGCGCAGCAGCGCACGGGCAAGGGCAGGGTAATCCTCGATCGCCCGCTCGATGTCGGCCTTGGCGAAGGTGCACAGCCGGCTTTCGGTCAGCGCGACCACGTCGTGATGGGCAAAGGGTGCGAACAGCTCGCCGATGAAGCCTGCGGGATGGACCAGCGCGAGGATCTGCTCGTTGCCGTCCACGTCCACCGCCGAAACCTTGAGCGCGCCGGTCAAGAGCGTGGCGCAGGCCGCGTCCTCGTCACCGGCGGCGAACAGCATCTCGCCGCGCTTGAGCGTTCGGGTGCGCCCCGCAGCGGCCATCGCGTCACGTTCCTCGGGAGTGAGCACGGCGCAGGCCGCGTTCTCCTTCACCGGGCAGGTGCTGCAGGCGAGGTTCATTGTCCCATTTCCTCCCACAGACGCGCCATTGCCGCGTCCTGTCCTTCGACGAGGGTCGCCACCCGCGCACGGGTCGCCTCGATGTCCTGTGCCGGAGCAAAGCCGACGGCACTGTCTGCCGCGAGCCGGTCGAGCTCGGCAAGCACCGCGGTTGTCGCTCCCCGCCTTGCGGCAAGATCGGCCATCGCCACCAGCGCGGCGGCGCGGGCATTGCTTTCGACCGGCTGGCCATAGGCCGCACGCGCGAGCCGGGCGGCGGCGGGCTGCTGGCTGGTGAAGGCCTCGTTGGCTGCGACCGCCCTGGCGGCCAGTTCCGCGAGCGCGGCGGGGCCGGCCAGCGGGCGAGTCGGTTCGGCGGGCGGTTCCGGCGCGGCAACGGGCGGCGCGGTCTCGAACGGACGCATCGCCAGCGAGGGATAGCGCGCATCGCTGCTGGCGCAGGCGCCAAGCCCGGCAATCAGCGGAAGCAGAACCCAGATTTTCCGTCGCACACACATATAGACCCCGAGGCTCGTTACCATGCACCCCCGCGGATGGCAAAGCTACCTGTCATATTGACGTGCGAATGGCTCGCGGGTGTTTTTTGCCGGGCGAGGGCGTTGACTTGGCCGCGCCTTTCCCCTAACGGCACCCATCTTTCCGGGGCTGCACCTTCGCAAGCCTCGCACTGACGTTCGGTTGGCATGGTTCGCCACGCTCTGCCGGACACAGCTCAAGATCGAGAGTATAAAGCCATGTTCGCTGTAGTGCGCACGGGCGGCAAACAGTACCGCGTTGCCGCCGGAGACAAGATTGCCGTTGAAAAGCTCGCAGGCGAAGCCGGCGACACGGTCACGCTGGGCGACGTCCTGCTGGCCGGTGAGGGCGAGACCCTGGCCGACGCCAAGTCGGTGACTGTCTCGGCCGAAATCATCGCCCAGGCCAAGAGCGAGAAGGTGGTCGTCTTCAAGAAGCGTCGCCGCCACAACTATCGCCGCAAGAACGGCCATCGCCAGCAGATGACCCTGCTGCGCATCACTGCCGTGGGCGCGGGCGAAGCCAAGGCTCCGGCCAAGAAGGCCGCCGCCAAGAAGACCAAGGCTGAGGCTCCGGCCGAAGCGGCTGCAGAATAAGGAGCGACTGAACCATGGCACACAAGAAAGCAGGCGGTTCGTCGCGTAACGGTCGTGATTCGGCCGGTCGTCGCCTTGGCGTGAAGAAGTTCGGCGGTCAGGAAGTGATCGGCGGCAACATCATTATCCGTCAGCGCGGCACCCGCGTGTACCCGGGCGTGAACGTCGGCATCGGCAAGGATCACACCCTCTACGCGCTCGCCGAAGGCGTGGTCCGATTCCACGCGGGCAAGCTCGGCCGCAAATACGTGTCGGTAGACGCGATGGCCGAAGCCGCCGAATAAGCGGACGATTCGCTAAAGGGATCGTCCGGCAGGATGGTCCCGGCGGGTGCAAGGCCCGCACACGAGGGAGACGGGACCGTCCTCAACCGAGGGGGTCCGTCTCCCTTCTTGCATTCTCCCTCGCAAACGGCCCGCGAATCACAAAGTTTCGCGGCCATGAAATTGTCATGCGTCGGCCCTAGGGCGGCGCGGGGCGAGGTAGGGAGAATTCTCGTGTTCCATCGCAGTGAAAGACTGTTCCTGCGGCCCGCTTTCCCCGAGGATAGCGCGGCGATACTGGCAGCAATCAGTGATGAGGCGATCGTGCGCAACCTCGCGCGCGCACCATGGCCCTATTCGCTTGACGATGCGCGCAGCTTTGCCGCCTTGCCGCAGAACTGGCGCCTGCCGCACTTCCTCGTAACGCTTCCGGGCACCGGTGTGATCGGCAGTGCGGGGATGGGCGAGCATGAAGGACTGCCCGAGATCGGCTACTGGATCGCACGCGCGCACTGGGGGCATGGCTATGCCACCGAAGCGGCGCAGGCCGTGCTGCGGATCGCCCGCACGCTGGGCCATCAGCGCGTGAGCGCGGGGCACTTCACCGACAATCCTGCTTCGGGCAAGGTGCTGAGAAAGATCGGCTTTCGTCCCACCGGGCGACCGGGTCAGCGGTTCAGCCGGGCGCGGGGCGCGTGGGTCGATTCGGTCGAATACGCGATCGATCTCGGGGCCGACTTGGACCCGGCCCCGTTTGCCCGCGCAGCCTGAGGGGGCAGCCGGAACCCCTCCGGGTTGTTCCCATCTGCAAATCCGACTAGGGACATCGGCTTATGGCCGGTCGCAAGCGTTTGACACCCGAGGAATCGCGCAGTTCCGCGCTCGCGGCCGCGCGGGCGCTGCTGATCGAGACGGGGCCGCAATCGGTGACGCTGAAGGCGGTCGCGGCACGAATCGGGCGCACCCATGCCAACCTGCTGCACCATTTCGGCTCGGCCTCGGGCTTGCAGAAGGCGCTGGCCGAGCACCTTGCGCGCTCGGTGTGCGAGACGATCATCGCCGCTGTCCACGCCAGCCGCGCCGGCCTCGGTTCGGCGCGCGAAGTGGTGGATCTCGCCTTCGACGCCTTCGACCGCGAGGGGGCAGGCGCGCTCACCAGCTGGATGCTGCTGACCGGCAACGAGGACGCGCTCGATCCGATCATCTCGACCATCCACGATCTGGTCGATGAACTTGCGCCGGGCGAGGCCGAACACGCGGGCGGGGCGCAGAACATCCACCGCGACACGCTGACGCTGGTGCTGATGGCGCTGGGCGATGCGCTGATCGGCGGGGCGCTGGCGAAGTCGCTGGGCCTGCCGCGGGATTCGGCGCGCCAGCGGGCGACCGCGATGCTCGAAGCGAGCCTCGCCGACTACGAGACCACGGACTAGCCTTCGCTCGCCGTCACTCCCGCACGCTGCCATCCGGGAAGGCGTTCGGGATCGAGGCTCTCCACCCGCAGGTGATCGACCGCCAGGCCGAGGTCAGTGTAGGCCACTTGCCGCCGCGCCGCGTCCGATTGCGCCAGAGGCACCACCACCAGCCGGCGGTTGACCTTGGAGCGCCAGTTCATCCGCGCGGTGTTTTCCTGCCCGACATAGCAGCCCTTGGTGAAGCTGACGCCGTTGAGCTCGACCGCGTTGGTCTCCAGCCACAGGATCTCGCCCATCTCGGCGCGGCCCTCCGGCACGCCGAGCGAGAGACGGTGGGCGCGCCATGCAGCGTCTGCGCTCTCGCCCCCGGGCGCGGCCAGCCAGCGGTGGCCGAGTTCGGGCAGGCGCGGATCGGGGAGGGCGACGGCATGCGGCACCTGGCTCCAGTGCACCGCCAGCGATTCGTCACGCGCAATCGCGATTCTGCGGCGCAGGCGATACATCGACAGGCGTTTCACCAGTTCGTCGGCATGGGCGGCCTCGCAGTCGAGCAGCAGGTCGCCATCCGCGCGCCACACCAGAAAATCGAACATGTGCTTGCCCTGCGCGGTGAGCAGCGCGGCGTAGCAGGGCAGGGGGCCGGTCACGTCATTGGTGACGAGGCCTTGCAGGAATGCGGCGACATCCTCGCTGTCGTCGAGGGGGGAGAGGCGGATGATCGCCCGTTCAGTAAGGTGCGTTGCCATCATGCGTGACAGATAGGCACGCCCGCCGCTAAGGGGAAGCCATGACCGACCGCCTCACGATCCGCCGCCCCGACGACTGGCACCTGCATTTCCGCGACGGCGATGTGATGCGCGAAGTCGTGCCCTATACCGCCCGGCAATTCGCGCGGGCGATCGTCATGCCCAATCTCACCCCGCCGGTGACCAGCACGGCGCTGGCCGCCTCCTATCGCGAGCGGATCATGGCGGCGGTGCCGGAGGGTGTGCGCTTCACCCCGCTGATGACCTGCTATCTCACCGACACCACCGATCCCGACGATCTCGCGCGGGGCGCGGCCGAGGGGGTGTTCACCGCGGCCAAGATGTATCCCGCCAACGCCACCACCAATTCCGCCGCCGGCGTCACCAATGTCGAGAACCTCTATCCGGTGCTCGCGCGGATGGAGGCCGAGGACATCGTGCTGTGCATCCACGGCGAGGTGACCGATCATTCGGTTGACGTCTTCGACAGGGAAAAAGAATTCATCGAGAGGCACTTGCGGGCGATTGTTGCCAATTTCCCGAAGCTGCGGGTGGTGTTCGAGCACATCACTACCTCCGACGCGGTCGACTTCGTGATGGAGGCCGGGCCGCAGGTCGCCGCGACCATCACGCCGCAGCACCTCCACATCAACCGCAATGCCATGCTGGTGGGCGGAATCCAGCCGCACAATTACTGCCTGCCGGTCGCCAAGCGCGAGAGCCACCGGCTGGCGCTGCGCAAGGCGGCGACCAGCGGCAGCCCGAAGTTCTTCCTCGGCACCGATTCGGCCCCGCACCTCAAGAGCGCCAAGGAAAGTGCTTGCGGCTGTGCGGGGATTTTTGGCGCGCCCTATGCGCTGGAAAGCTATGTCACCGTGTTCGACGAGGAAGGCGCGCTTGGGCACTTCGAGGGCTTCGCCTCGCTCCACGGCCCGGCCTTCTACAAGTTGCCGGTGAACGAGGAGAGCGTCACGCTCGAACGCGCCGAACTGGCGGTCCCGCCGGTGCTGCACGTGACCGGCGAGGAGATCGTGCCGTGGCACGCCGGGCAGACGATCGGGTGGCGGTTCTTAGGCTGACGCCGCCCGCCGCTTCACCCACAGGTCCCACACGAACACGCCCACAGCGACCCAGATCAGCACGAAGCTGAACAGCTTGGCGGGTGCGAGCGGCTGGCCGAACACGAACAGACCGAGGAAGAAGACGATCGTCGGCGAGAGATACTGGATGAAGCCCAGCGCCGAATAATCCATCCGCCGTGCGGCAATCGCGAACAGCAGCAGTGGCACGGCGGTGACCACGCCCGAGAAGATGATGAGGGCGCTCATCTGCCAGTCCTTGCCGAAGGACGAGCCCTGCGGGCCGGCCGCATACCACCAGGCGATCACGATGGCCGGAGCGAGCAGGATCGCGCTCTCGATCGTCAGACCGGGCAGCGAGCCGACAGCAACCTGTTTGCGCACAAGACCATAGAGCGAAAAGCTGAAGCCGAGTGTGAGGCTGATCCACAGGCTGGTGAGCGCGCCCGCCGCCAGCAGCGCCACCGCCACAGCGGCAATCGCAACCGCGATCCACTGACGCCGCGAGAGCGTCTCGCCCAGCAGCAGCGTTCCGAGCAGCACGTTGATCAGCGGGTTGAGGTAATAGCCGATGCTGGTCGCATAGACCTCGCCCGCCATGATCGCCCAGATATAGACGAACCAGTTGATCGCGATCAGCACCGCGCTTGCCAGCAGGGCCAGCATCGCCCGCGGGCTGCGCAGCGCGCCGACGAGTTCGCCGAACTGGCGGCGGAAGGCGACGATGACGAGGCACAGCGGCAAGGTCCAGATGATCCGCCAGCCCACGAATTCGAAGGCCGGGACGCTCTCGACCAGCCGCAGATAGAGCGGCAGGAAGCCCCAGATCAGGTAGGCCCCGATCGCCGGTGGCAGGCCGGACCGGGCGGGAGAGGACGGAGCGAGGGTGGCCATGGAGCGCTGCCGTTAGGCCCCGTCTGACCGACGTGCAAGCGGCGAGAGTGATCGGCACCTGCCGCTCGTACGATGAACGCCAGCTTTCACCCTCGCTGCCGATTTATTCAGGTTGAAGGCTCTATAGATGAACAAGATCGCGGAGCCGCCGATTCTCCCTCTCTCCCTGGCGCGGTCTCCGGTCTCTTGCGGCCGTTCCCACCAAGCGGCCGCCGGCGCGAATCCTTCGGGTTTCGCGGGAAGCGCCTCCGGCAGCCCCAGGCTGGCCGGAGGCGCTTTCGATGAGCCTGCAGGCGGCGTTTCTTAACCAACTTGTGGCAAGAGGCGGGCATGCGTTGCACTGCCTTGATCGTCCTGCCAGTCCTGCTGTCCGCTGCCTGCGCTGACGCGCCGGAAGGTGCTGCAGCGGGCAATCCCGTTGCCTTCGACCCGCTGGTCGCCGCGGCGCTCCATGATCCGCTGATGAGTGATCCCGATCTCTCTGCCCGCAACGAGGCCAATGCGGTGATCGGCTTTGCGTCCGACAGCGCGCTGCCGGTTCTTCCTGCCACGCCCGAGGCCGCGCAGGCCGCGCGCCAGGCAGGGCGGCTCGAACTGCTGGCAGAGGGCGCGATGCCCGCGCTGCCCGCGCCGGTTGCCGCACCTTTCGCACTCCCCGCGCCGGGGAGCAGGGTGCAGGACGGCCTTGCCGCCATGGGCGCCTCGCAGCCCTGTATCAAGAGCCTCGACGAGGGCTTCGGCTGGGCGGCGAAGCTGCCGCAGGCCGCATCGATCATGCCGCAGGGGATGGTGGTGCAGGCGGGAGGGAGCGATGCGGCCGGATGCGGCTTGCGGGTGATCCGCTATCATACCGCCGCGCCTGTCGAGGACGTGCTGCAATACCACTATGTCCGCGCCGGCCGAGCGGGCTTTCAGCCGCAACGCCATGTCCCGGAAGGCGAAGGCGCGGGCGAGAGCATCTCCGCAAGCGGACCGGCGGGCGAGGCGCTGATGGTGACCTTGCGCAAGGCGGCGAGCGGCCTCACCGCGGTCGATCTCTACTACCGGGCAGGCTAGGGCCGCAGGCCCACCCCGATGGTGGCGCGCGGCTGGTCCATCTCGGTGCTGGCGACCGGATAGGCGCAGTAGTCGGCGGCGTAATAGGCTGCCGGGCGATGATTGCCGGAAAGGCCGATGCCGCCGAAGGGGGCCTTGGACGAAGCGCCGTTGGTCGGTCCGTTCCAGTTGATGATCCCGGCGCGGATATTGGCCCAGAACCGCCCGTAATCCTCGGGTGTCCCCCCGATCAGCGAGGCCGAGAGGCCGAAGCGGGTGTTGTTCGCCTCGGTGATCCCGGCATCGAGATCGGGCACCCGGATCACTTGCAGCACCGGTCCGAACAGCTCGATATCGGGCCGGTCGGGAATGTCGGTGACATCGATGATGCCCGGCGTGAGGAAGGGCAGATCGGGGATGGTGCGGCGCATGTGCAGCAGCGGCCGACCGCCCGCTGTCATCAGCGTGAGGAAGCTTTCCGACAGGCGGTCGGCGGTTTCATTGTCGATCACCGGCCCCATGAAGGGCTGCGGCTCGCCGAGCGGATCGCCGACCATGAGCTTGCGCGCGAGCGGCACCAGTTCGGCCATCAGATCATCATAGACGCTGTCCTTCACGATCAGCCGCCGCGCCGCGGTGCAGCGCTGCCCGGCGCTGGTAAAGGCGCTCTGGACGATCAGCGTCGCGGCGTCCTTCAGCTTGGGGGTGTCGATCACGACGATCGGGTTGTTCCCGCCCATTTCCAGCGCGACGATCTTGCCCGGATTGGCGGCCAGCTTGCGGTTGATCGCGATCCCGGCATTCGCCGAGCCGGTGAACAGCACCCCGTCGGTGCCCGGGTGGGCGACCAGCGCCTTGCCTTCCTCCGGCCCGCCGATGACGAGCTGCACCACATCCTCCGGCACGCCTGCGCGGTGCAGGCAGGCGACCAGCGCCTCGCCCGCCGCCGGGGTCTTTTCCGAAGGCTTGAACAGCACCGCATTGCCCGCGATCAGGGCGGGGACGATATGGCCATTGGGAAGGTGCATCGGGAAGTTGTAGGGACCGAGCACCACCATCACCCCGTGCGGCTTGTGGCGGACGGCGGCGCTCGCGCCGATTCCGGCATCGAACTTCTTCTTGCCGGTGCGCTCGGCATAGGCCTGGACCGAGATGTCGATCTTGTTCACCACCGCATCGATTTCGCCGCGCGCTTCCCACAAGGGCTTGCCCGCTTCGCGCGCGATCAGCTCGGCCAGCGGTTCGGTTTCGCGCCGCACCTCGTTGGCGAAGGCGCGCAGCAGGGCGATGCGGTTGGTGAGCGGCTGTGCGGCCCAGGCCGGCCACGCCCGGCGCGCGGCGGAGACCGCGGCTTCGACATCGCCGTGCATGCCCCGCCACACTTCCTCGCCGCTGGCGGGCTCGAAGGAAACGAGGATATTCTCGGTCACGGCGCCTCTTTACCCCTTTGACGGTGCGACCCGGATGAATGGTGGCAGGGTTAATGCGCCCGAAGGTGAAAAGATAGGGTGAACGCCCAGTGGCGTCTGCCTAGGTGCTAGCCCTGAGGCAGGTGGCCGGTGGCGAGCGGCGCGGGCCCATGGGCGGCGCCCATCCGCCGCAAGGCCTCCACCTTGGCATGGAGCGGGCCCCAGTCGTCGTGCTCGTCGATCGCCGCCCAGATCGCTTCGACCTCGTCGATCAACAGCGATTGCGGCGCGGGGTCGGACCAGTAGGGGTGGATCGAGTCGAGCGGGGTGTAATCGGCCAGCGCCTCGCCCAGCGCGCCCTGCGCAGTGTCGCGCCCGCCGCCCAGGGACTTTCGGTTCGCGAAGAAGAAGGCATCGGGCTGCAAGCCGCCCTCGCGCATCGCCTGCTCGCACAGCGAGACGAGGCGGGTGTCCTCCTCGATCCCGCGCGGCTCCACGCCCAGCCGCCAGCACCAGCGCCGCGCCACGTTTTCCATGTAGAGCGGCCCGAAGCGTTCGAGCGCGGCGATCAGCGGCGGGCTGTCCGCCAGCAGCCGGAGCGCCACGGCAAACTGCCCGCAATTCCAGTGCAGCGCCTCGGGCTGGCGGCCGAAGGCATAGAGCCCGGCGTGATCGAAATAGGCGGCGGTGAAAGACGGGTCCCACGCCGGCAGCCAGCGCCACGGGCCATAATCGAAGCTCTCGCCGGTGATGTTCATGTTGTCGGTGTTGAGCACGCCGTGGACGAAGCCTGCCACCATGTAGCTGGCGGCCAGATCGGCCATGCGTTCGACCACATTATGCATCAGGATCACCGCAGGTTCGTCGCGCTCCGGAGCATCGGCAGGCAGGGGCGGGCCGGGGAACTGCGCGAGGCAATAGTCGACGAGGCTCGCCATCGCATCGGCATCCTCGATCGCCAGCAGGCGCTGGAAGGTGCCGATGCGGATATGCGAATGCGACAGTCGCACCAGCACGGCGGAGCGGGTGGGCGAGGGCTCGTCATTGCGCCAGAGCTGCTCGCCGGTCTCGATCACGCTGAAGGTCTTGGAGGTGTTGACGCCCAAGGCTTCGAGCATTTCGGTGGCGAGGATCTCGCGCACCGCACCTTTCAGAGTCAGCCGCCCGTCGCCCGACCGGCTATAGGGCGTGGTGCCCGATCCCTTGGTGCCGAGGTCCATCAGCCGGCCCTCGCCGTCGCGCATCTGGGCAAACAGGAACCCGCGCCCGTCGCCGATCTCGGGATTGTACACCCGGAACTGGTGGCCGTGATATTTCAGCGCCAGCGGCTGGGGCAGGTTGCCCTCGAACGGTGCGAATCGGCCGAAATGCGCGGCCCATGCTTCATCATCGAGGCCTGCGAGGCCGACGCTCTGCGCAGCGCGATCATTGCGAAACCGCAGCCGCACCTCGGGAAAGTCGGCTGCGGCGACCGGGCTCGCCAGCCAGCCGGCCAGTGCAAGGATCGCGGGATCGCCGCGATAGGGGACGGATGATGTCGGGTGTTGCATGGCCAAGCTCATGCCGCGATAGTGGGGACAAGCACGCAAGCACGCAAGGCGCCTTCACGGCACCTGCGGCGTTTGCCACTCGCACCAAGGGAATATCGCCGTTCATGGCTGCCAATTACGAAGATCGCTACTGGACCAGCAGCGACGGCCTCAATCTGCATTACCGCAACTATCCCGGCCCCGAAGGTTCCGCCGCGCTGCCGGTGCTGTGCCTGCACGGCCTCACCCGCAACGCCCGCGACTTTGCCGCGCTGGCCGATGATCTGTGCGCGCACCGCCGCGTGATCGTGCCCGAAATGCGCGGGCGCGGCCTGAGCGACTATGCCCCGGACTCCGACACCTACAACCCGCTGGTCTATGTCGCCGATGTCGAGAAGCTGCTGGCCGAACAGGGCATCACGCGCTTCATCGCGATCGGCACCTCGATGGGCGGGCTGATGACGATGCTGATGGCGCATGGCCAGCCGGGGCGGATCGCGGCGGTGGTGATGAACGACATCGGCCCCGAGGTCGAGGCCGGGGGGCTGGCACGGATCTCGGGCTATGTCGGGCAGGGCCGTTCCTATCCCACCTGGGTGCACGCTGCACGCGGGCTGCAGGCGGTGCATTCGCCCGCATTTCCCGATTACGATCTCGACCAGTGGCTCGAAATGGCCAAACGCACGATGGTCGTCACCCAGAACGGGCGGATCGGGTTCGATTACGACATGGCGATCGCCGAGCCTTTCGCAAAGCCGGGCAATGCCGCGCCGCCCAATCTGTGGCTCGCCTTCGAGGCCTTGCGCGATGTGCCGATGCTGCTGGTGCGCGGCGCGCTGTCCGATCTGCTCACCCCCGAAACCGTGCGCCAGATGGGTGTGCGCAATCCGGCGATGCGCTCGATCACCGTGCCGCGGGTGGGCCATGCCCCGACGCTCGACGAGCCCGAGTCGCGCGCCGCGATCCACGCGCTGCTGGACGGGATCGCATGAGCGAGAGCGGCGGAGCGGCCCTCAGGGTTCTCCATTGCCATTCGACCTTCTCCGCCGGGGGCAAGGAGGTGCGCAGCGTCCGGCTGATGAACGCCTTCGGCGCGGCGATGGAGCACACCATCGTCTCCGCCGAGCCCGAAGCCATGGGCGCCCGCGTGCTGATCGCGCCGGAGATCAAGGTGCGCTTCCCCAAGGATTTTCCCTCTCTGAAGGGCCTGCCCACGCCTGGCCGGCTGGTGGCGATGGCCGAGGCGCTCAAGCCCTATGATCTGATCTGCACCTACAACTGGGGCGCGATGGACGTCGCGATGGCCCACACGGCCTTCGCCGGCGCTTTCGGCCTGCCCCCGCTGGTGCATCACGAGGACGGCTTTAACGAGGACGAGGCGGGCGGCCTCAAGACCCGCCGCAACCTCTATCGCCGCGCGGCGCTGCGCGGGGCGGCGCGGGTGATTGTGCCTTCGACCGGGCTGGAGGCGATCGCCACCGGCCCCTGGGCGCAGCCGCCCGAAAAGGTGCTGCGGATCGCCAACGGGATCGACACCGCAGCCTTTGCCGCGCCGCCTGAGCCGGGGGCGCTCCGGCTGATCAAGCGCGCGGGCGAGCGCTGGATCGGCACGCTTGCGGGCCTGCGTCCGGTCAAGCAACTGCCGATGCTGGTCGAAGCGATGGCCGGCCTGCCCGAGGAATGGCATCTGGTGATCTGCGGCGAGGGGCCTGAGCGCGAGGCGATCGCCGCGCGGGCCGAGGCGCTGGAGGTGAGCCACCGCGTCCACCTGCCCGGCGCAGTGGCCGATCCTGCCAAGATCATCGGCCTGTTCGACATTTTCGCTTTGTCCTCGGCCAGCGAGCAGTTTCCGCTCTCGGTGGTCGAGGCGATGGCGGCGGGGCTGCCGGTGGCCGCGCCCGACGTGGGCGATGTGCGCAAGATGGTGGCCGAGGAGAACCGGCCTTTTGTCGCGGTGCCGGGCGATCCGCAGGCGCTCGGTGTGATGCTGGCCGAACTGGCCGCGGATGCTGACTTGCGCGCCCGGATCGGCAGCGCCAACCGCGCGCGGGCCTGCGCCCATTATGATGCGGCGCAGATGGTCGCGGCCTACCGCGCCGCCTATGCTCAGGCGCTGGGGCGCGATTTCTGAGGCCTGCCGGCAAGTGCGGGCGCTTCATCCACGGTTCAACCGGTCGACTGCACACATCTGCGCAGATTGGCAGACGGGGCTTTGCGTGCCATTGCGGAAGGCTGCACACCTGCCTAAAGAGCGCACCAGTTTCGCCTGCGGCAAACGCAAGGCATTACGAGCAACAAGGACACAAGGCCCGGCATGGCGCGTACCCCCACCACTCCTTCCTCCACTCCGGCGATCCCGGCCGAGGACGATATCCTGATCCGAGAGATCGACGAGGCGGTGCGTCAGGACGATGCACTCGAATTCATGCGCAACCACGGCACCAAGCTGCTGGCGGGGATCATCACGCTCATCGCGATGCTGGGCGGCTACATGCTGTGGGACAATTACCGCGAGCGCGGCCTTGAGGAGCAGTCCGAAACCCTGATCGCCGCGCTCGATGCGGCGAACCAGCGCGATTTCGAGAGCGCGAGCGACAAGGTCGCGCCGCTGCTTGATGACGGAACGCCCGGAGCGCGCACCGCTGCGCGGATGCTGCAGGCGGCAGCGGCGCTCGAACAGGGCGAAGTGGAGAAGGCCTCGGGCCTTTACCAGCAGGTTGCCGATGATGCCGATGCGCCGCCCGCGCTGCGCGATCTGGCGAAAATCCGCGATGTCGCCGCGCGCTATGACAGCATGAAGCCGGCCGACGTGATCGCGCGGCTCGGCCCGCTCGCCAAGCCCGACAGTCCGTGGTTCGGCAGCGCCGGCGAGCTGGTGGCGATGGCCCATCTGGAAAGCGGCAACAGGGCCGAAGCAGGCAAGCTGTTCGCCCAGATCGCCAAGGACGAAGAACAGCCCGAAACGCTGCGCTCTCGCGCGCGCCAGATGGCGGGTCTGCTCGGCGTCGACGCGATCGTCGATGTGAAGAAACTGCTGGAGGACGAAGGGGTCACGTCCAACGGCACCGGCACTGGCGCCGGTGGGGCGGCGGCCACGGCGGCGGCACCTGCCGCGGCCGAGTGAGGATCAAGGCGTGAAACGGACGGGTATGAGCAACACGAAAATCGCGCGCGCTGCCTTGCTGGCGGGCATCATGGCCGCCGGGCTGACCGGCTGCAAGGGCGGCCTGTTCGGTGGCGGCGACGAGAAGACCACGCCGACCGTGGGCAACCGGATGCCGATCCTTTCGCGCATCGAGAGCGGGGCTGAGGTCGATCCCGCGCTCGCCGCGATCTCCGTGGTGCTCCCGCCCGCGCGGCCCAACGCCGAATGGTCGCAGGCCGGCGGCTCGGCGAGCAAGTCCTATGGCCACCTCGCGCTGGCCGAAAACCCGGCCAAGGTGTGGACCGCGCAGATCGCCGGTTCGAGCAACCGCGAACGCCTCGCGGCGGCCCCGGTCATCGGCGGCAACAAGCTGTTCGTCGAAGGCACCGACGGAGTGATCCACGCCTTCGACAAGAAGACCGGCGCGCGGCTGTGGACCCGCGGCGATGACGACATGACCAAGGATCAGGCGCCGTCGGCCTTCGGCGGCGGGGTCAGCTACGAAGCGGGCAAGCTCTACGCCACCAACGGGGTGGGCGAGGTCAAGGCGCTCGATGCCGAAACCGGCGAGGTGCTGTGGAAGGTAACGCCCGCAGGCCCGCTGCGCGGCTCGCCGACGATTGCCTTCGGGCAGCTGTTCGTGATGACGCAGGACAACCAGATTATCGCGCTCAACATCGCCGATGGTTCGCTGGTGTGGGACGAAAGCGGCTCGACCACGCAATCGGGCGTGTTCGGCGTCGCTGCGCCTGCCGCCGGGCAGGGCACGGTGATCGCGGGCTATTCGAGCGGCGAGCTTTCCGCCTACCGCTACGAGAACGGCCGCACGCTGTGGTCGGACGCGCTGGCGCGCACCAATATCTCGACCACGGTCGGCTCGATCACCGATATTGACGCCGATCCGATCATCGATTCCGGCCGCGTCTATGCGCTCGGGCAGGGCGGGCGCATGGCGGCCTACGAACTGCTCACCGGCCAGCGCATCTGGGAATTGAACCTCGCGGGCATCTCCACGCCGGCGATTGCGGGCGAGTGGATCTTCACCCTCACCGACGATGCCCGGCTGCTCGCCATCGCCCGTTCGAGCGGGCGGGTGCGCTGGATCACCCAGCTCCAGCGCTACCGCGACGAGGAAGACAAGAAGGGCCCGATCTTCTGGACCGGCCCGGTGCTTGCCGGCGGCCAGCTGTGGGCGGCCAGTTCGCGCGGGGAGGTGTGGAAGATCAGCGCGGGCGAGGGTTCGGCCTCGCTGTTCGCCGATATCGGCCAGCCGGTCAGCCTCGCGCCGGTGGTGGCCGACGGCTATCTCTACATCCTCGACGACAGCGGCACGGTTCACGCCTGGCGCTGAAGCGCCAGTTTGACGTTTGGGGCGCTGAGCAGGGCGTTAACCCTTTTGCGCTAAGGCGGCAGGCGTGATGAGCGCTGCCGCTTCGCCCGTTTCCGCCGCAAGACCCGCCCCGCCGCCCAGCGACGTGTCGGCGGGCGTCGGCTTTGCCGGGCTTGCGGGGCTGTTCGCGTGGATCGCCTTCTGCCGTTCCTATCCCGAGATCGCCGCCATGTTCGGGCTCGGCGGCCCGCTTTCGCCCGGACGCGGGGTGCTGTCGGGCCCCTATGCCGCGCTTGCCGCGATGCTGTTCACGGCCTTGCCGATGGCGCTGTGGTCGGTGCTGGTCGACAAGGTCCACCGCCGCCCCTCGACGGGCATCGACTGGAGCCTCAGGCGCCCGCTCGACGAGGCGCTGCCGATCTCGGTGGTCAAGCTCTCGGGCCTGTGGGCGACCTGGGCGATCCTTGCCGCCTTCTATGGCCTTGCGCGGTGGTACTGGACCGGTTCCTACCTGTTCGCGATGGAGGTGCTGACCTTTGCCGCCGTGCCGCTGGTGGCGCTGTCGATCCCCTATGTCATATGGCTCGATCGCCACATGGTGAGCCCTCGCGACGGCTCCTGGCATTTCGGAGCCTTCGTGCTCGGCCTCGGCGTGATCGGGCGCGAGGGCTGGGACATGGGCCAGATCGCGAAGCACTGGCGGGCGTGGATGATCAAGGGCTTCTTCGGGGCCTTCATGATCTCGATCCTGCCCCCCGGCTTCGCGCAGGTGGTGGAGGCGGACCCTGCGCGGATCATCGGCAATCCGGTCGATTTCGCGATGATGCTGGTGACGCTGCTGTTCGTGATCGACGTGCAGATCGGCACCGTCGGATACCTGCTCACGCTGCGTCCGCTAGATTCGCACATCCGTTCGGGCAACCCCTTCCTCGCCGGCTGGCTGGCGGCGCTGCTGTGCTATCCGCCCTTCGTGTGGGGGCTGATCGGGCCGGAGAACCTCGTGCTGGGCTATGAATTCGGCACGCCGGGCTGGTCGCACTGGTTCGCCGGATCGCCGGCGCTGCTGTGGGCATGGGGCGGCTTGCTGGTGCTGCTTACCGGCATCTATGCCTGGGCAACGGTGGTGTTCGGCATCCGCTTTTCGAACCTCACCTATCGCGGCGTGCTGACCAACGGGCCCTATCGCTGGACCCGCCACCCCGCCTATCTGTCGAAGAACCTGTTCTGGTGGGCAAGCGTGCTGCCGTTCCTCGTCACGATCGGCACCCCTGCCGACGCCGTGCGCAACACCGTCTTCCTGCTCGTCGTCAACGGCATCTACTACTGGCGCGCGCGCACCGAGGAGGCGCACCTGCTCGCCGAGGACCCCAAATATGCCGAATATCACGCATGGATGGAGCAGCACGGGTTGATCACCGCACCGCTTGTCAGGCTGAAGCGGATGATCGCCGGAAACGCGGCGCCGCGCGCCGACGAGACGCACGCCTTCCCGGCGGAATAGGGATCACATCACCGGCGCGCCGTCGTCGGCGTGATATTTGAGCGCCTCGATCACCTGGAAATCGAGCCCCGCCAGCGCCGCCTGGAACGCGGCCATGTGCGGTGTGGCGAAATGCGCGAGGAGCGCGGCTTCGTCCTGCCATTTCTCGACGATGTGGATCACGCCCGGCTGCAGCAGATCCTCGGTGAAGGCATAGGCGATGCAGCCTTCCTCGGCATTGGAAGCGGCCACCATCGCGGCAATCGCGGCGCGCGCCGCCTCGCTCACACCCCCACCCAGCTTGGCCTTGGCCAGAACGATCAGCATTCCCTCATCCTCCTTCAGAAGGACTGTTCATAGACCCGGGTGATGTCGCCGTTCCACTCGCCATTATAGGCATCGAGCAGGCGCTGCGCGGGCACCTTGCCGCTGGCGACGATCTCATCGAGCGTGTCGAGATAGCCCGTCTCGTTGTCGCCTGCCGCGTTGAGCCGCGCGCGCGCCTTGAGCCCGGCGTGCGCGATCTTCAGCACCTCGCGCCCCAGATCCTGCAAGGTGCCGCCATCGGGCGACTTCGTGGCGAGCGCAAGGCGCGGGACTTCATTGCGAAGCCGCTCGCGCTCCTCCATCGACCAGCCCTTGACCAGATCCCACGCCGCATCGAGCGCGCCCTGATCATAGAGCAGGCCGACCCAGAAGGCGGGCAGGGCGCAGATCCGGCTCCACGGCCCGCCATCGGCACCGCGCATTTCGAGGAAGCTCTTGAGCCGCACCTCGGGGAAAGCGGTCGAAAGATGATCCCACCAGTCGCTCTGCGTCGGGCGCTCGCCGGGCAGGACGGACAGCTTGCCATCGAGGAAATCGCGGAAGGAAAGGCCCGCCGCGTCGATATACTTCCCGTCGCGGAAGACGAAATACATCGGCACATCAAGCATGTATTCGGCCCAGCGTTCATAGCCGAAGCCGTCCTCGAACACGAAGGGCAGCATCCCGGTCCGCGCCGGATCGGTGTCCGACCAGATGTGCGAGCGATAGGAAAGATAGCCGTTGGGCTTGCCTTCGGTGAAGGGCGAATTGGCGAACAGCGCGGTCGCCAGCGGTTGCAGCGCGAGGCTGGTGCGGAACTTCTTCACCATGTCCGCCTCCGACGAATAGTCGAGGTTGACCTGGATGGTGCAGGTGCGCAGCATCATGTCGAGGCCCATGCTGCCGACGCGCGGCATGTGCCGCAGCATGATGTCGTAGCGGCCCTTGGGCATGATCGGCAGTTCTTCGCGGGTCTTGTCGGGCCACATCCCTAGGCCGAGATAGCCCACGCCGCACTTCTCGCCGACTTCCTTCACCTGCGCGAGGTGCCGACCGGTTTCGGCGCAGGTCTGGTGCAGGTTTTCGAGCGGTGCGCCCGACAGTTCGAGCTGGCCTGCCGGTTCAAGGCTGACCGCGCCGTCCGCGCCCTTCAGCGCAATGACGTTCCCGCCCTCCTCGACCGGGGTCCAGCCGAAGGGTTCGAGGCCTTTCAGCAGATCGCGGATGCCGCAGGGCTCGTCATAGGAGGGCGCGCGGAAATCATCGCGCTTGTAGACCAGCTTTTCGTGTTCGGTGCCGATCCGCCAGCGCTCGGGCGGCTTTTCGCCCTTGATCATCGGCAGGGTCAACTGATCGAAGCTTTCGATCACCGGATCTTCGGCGCTGGATGCTTCGCGTGTACTCATCGCAAGGGGGCCCTTCTCTGGCCGGTTGCCATAGAAAACCGATTTGCCGGTGGGAAGCGGGAAAACGCGTTTGCCGGGGCGTAGCGCGGCTACCAGTCTCCGGCGCTGGCCATCCAGACGGCAAGCGCGGCGATGGCGGCGGTCTCTCCCCTGAGGATGCGCGGGCCGAGGCTGATCGGGCGGGCGGCGGGATGGGCGCGGATGGCGGCGCGCTCGGCATCGTCGAAGCCGCCCTCGGGGCCGGTGAGGATCGCGGCGGGGCCGGAATGGGCTGCGAAGCTGGCCGCCGCCGGTTCGCCGCCCGCCTCGTCGGCGAAGAACAATGCGCGGTCCCCGGGCCAGCCCGCCAGCAGCGCGTCGAGCTTCACCGGTTCGGCAAGCCGGGGCAGCGCGGTGCGGGCGCATTGCTCGGCAGCTTCGACAGTGATCGCGCGGGCACGCTCGGGGTTGAGCTTGTCGGCGACGCAGCGGCGGGTGACGACAGGGGCAATGCAGGCGACGCCGAGCTCGGTTGCCTTCTCCAGCACCAGATCAAAGCGGTCCTTCTTGAGCAGTGCGGGGCAGAGCCACAGGTCAGGCACGGCCTCGCGCGCGCGGAGCCTTTCCGCCACCTCCAGCACCACTTCGCGCTTGCCCGCCTCGATCACCCGCGCGGCCCATTCGCCGGTGATATCGTCGCACAGGATCACTACGTCGCCCGTGCGCATCCGCATCACCTTGCCCAGATAATGCGCCTGCGGGCCATCGAGCGTCAGGGCACGGCCCTGCGCTAGTTCCCCGGCGACAAACAGGCGCGGGGCGCTCTTGGGGGGCCAGGCGGGGGTAGCGGGCATGGCTTTGCACTAGGCCCACGGAGCGCTAGGGAGCAAGCCATGTCCGCGCGAATTTGCCAATTCCTGATCGCCGCCGTGTTTCTGGCACTGGGCGGCTGGGCGCTGTTTTCCCCTTCCAGCGCGATCGACCTCGCCATTGCCGAGCCCTATCGCAGCGACAGCTTCTTCGCGCGGTTTGCGGTCGCCTGCTTCGGCGCGCAGGCGGTGCTGTTCGGGTTGATGGCGCTGGTCACGCAATGGAGTTCGCGCAGCTTCGCGATTTTCGCGGCGCTGCTGCTGCCGTTCTTCGGCTTCAACTACTGGTTCCACTACGAAGTGCCGGTGCTGACCAGCATCGGGATGCTCGATTTTGCCGGCAACGTGACGATGCTGGCCTGCGCGCTGGTCGGCTGGCGCGCGGCCCTGCGCGAGGAGCGGGCGTGAGCGAACAGATCGTCCCCGATTCCGAGCATCGCGGTCTTGTTGCGCGCCTGCCGCAGATGCCGCGCGATCTTGCGCTGCTCGCCCGGTTCGACCGGCCGATCGGCTGGTGGCTGCTGTTCTGGCCCTGCGTGTTCGGCGTGTGGCTGGCGGGGTCCGGCCCGCAATGGTGGCTGCTCGGCTGGCTGCTGGCGGGCTCGATCGCGATGCGCGGGGCGGGGTGCGTTTATAATGACATCGTCGATGCCGATCTCGACCGGCAGGTCGCCCGCACCGCCCTGCGCCCCGTCGCAAGCGGACGGGTGTCGAAGCGCACCGCGTGGGCGTGGCTCGTCAGCCTCTGCCTCGTCGGCCTCGTCGTGCTGTTGCAACTGCGCCGGGAAGCGCAAATCGTGGCGCTCGGCAGCCTCGCGCTGGTCGCGGCCTACCCCTTCATGAAGCGCATCACCTGGTGGCCGCAGGCGTGGCTGGGGATGGTGTTCAACTGGGGCCTGCTGGTGGCCTGGGCCGAGCTCAGGTTCGACAACTGGGACGCGCTCGCGGCGCTCTATGCCGGGTGCATTGCCTGGGTGATCGGCTACGACACGATCTACGCCCTGCAGGACCGCGAGGACGACGCGATGGTCGGCATCCGCTCCTCGGCGCTGGCGATGGGGGCGCGGGTGCAGGCGGGCATTGCGGGCTTCTATGGCGCGGCGATCGCGCTGTGGGGGCTGGGGTTCTGGCTCTACCGCCCCGATCCCTTCGCGCTCGCCACGCTGCTGCCGGTGGCGGGGCATCTGGCGTGGCAGGTGGCGACCCTCGATGCAGGAGACCCTGCCAATCCGCTCGACCGCTTCCGTTCGAACCGCTGGGCCGGTGCGCTGATGGCGGCGGCGTGCTTCGTGGTCGGGAACGCGGGCGCCTGAGGCCATGTGCAACCTCTACCGCATGACCAAGAATGCGAGCGAGGTGGCCGCGTGGTTCGACGCGGTGGAGGCCTCGCAGGGCGCGAACCTCGCCGAAGAGGTCTATCCCGGCTATCCCGGCCTCGTTGTGGCCGAAGGGCAAGTCCGCAGCATGATATGGGGCTTCCCGCTGGTGCTGACCGGCAAGCAAGGCCAGAAGCTGAAGCCCAAGCCGGTCAACAACGCCCGAACCGACAAGCTTGCGACCTTCTTCTGGCGCCATTCCTTCGAAAGCCGCCGCTGCCTGATCCCGCTCACCGGCTGGGCCGAGGCGCAGGGGGCCAAGGGGCGCATGACCCGCACATGGCTGTCCTTGCCCGAAACCCCGGTCTTCGCCGCCGCCGGCGTGTGGCGGCAGTCGGAGGAGTGGGGCGCGTGCTATTCCATGGTGATGACCGACAGCGCAGGCACCGCTGCGGAGGACGTGCATGAACGGATGCCGGTGCTGCTTGCGCCAGACGATTATGCAAGCTGGCTTGGCGGCCCGCCGGATGCGGCGCTGGCGCTGTGCCGTCCGTGGGGCGGGCCGATCGCCATCGACCGCACGGGCGAGCCCTGGGCCAAGAGCGCCAGCTGGCAGCCGGGGCTGCTCTAGGCGTAGCTCACCATCTCGAACTCGATCCCGTCCCAGTCGAAGAAGTAGAACCGCCGGCCCGGCTCGTAGTCGGCATGGTTGAAGGGTTCGAGCCCCGCCGCCTTCACCACCGCCTCGGCTGCGCCCAGATCCTCGACCACCAGCCCGACATGGTTGAGCGGCACGCCCTTGGCGAAGCGGGCGGTCAGTGGCGCGCCTTTGGTATAGGCCGCGATATAGTCCCGCTCGTTGCCGACATGGATCGTCTCGCCGCCCAGCTGCGAGGGGCCGCGCCAGCGGATGTGCCAGCCACACAGCCGCTCCAGCAGCGCGGCGGAGCGATCGATATCGCTGACGGTGATGTTGATGTGTTCGAGATGGCCGGCCGTCATGGGAGTGTCCTTTCGTAGGTGCGGCGAATCCATCGCCTTGCTCAAGGTGCAATCTCAACCTAACTTGAGGTCAAGTTATTTCGCGAGCGACCCGCATGACCCGTCTCAAGCCTTCCGACCTGCTCACCATCGGCGATGTCGCCCGCCGCACAGGCCTGTCGGTCTCGGCGATCCGCTTCTACGAGGAGCAGCGCCTGATCGAGCCGGTGCGCAGCGGCGGAAACCAGCGGCGCTTCCTGCGCTCGGACATAAGGCGCCTGTCTTTCATCCTCATCGCCCAGAGGCTCGGGTTATCGCTCGGAGAAATCCGCGCGCAGCTGGCGCGCCTGCCGCACGGGCGCACGCCGACGGCGCGCGACTGGGCGGCGATCAGTCAGGCGATCCGCGCGCAGCTCGATAGCCGCATCGCGGAGCTGGAGCGCACCCGCGACCGGCTCGACGGGTGCATCGGCTGCGGTTGCCTCAGCCTTGAGCATTGCGCGATCTGGAACCCGCAGGACCGGCTGGCCGAAGACGGCCCCGGCCCGCGCAAGCTGATCGCCTGACGCCCGCGTCCGCCAGCAATCTTGCAATTCGCGGTCAGACCCTGTTCAAGGACGCCCATGCATGAGCCCGTCGCACCGCATAGCGCCTTCGCTCCTTGCGACCATGAATCGAGAGAGAACCCCGAGATGATCCCGCGTAACCTCGTCCCCGTCCTGTCCACCGTGTCGGCCGCCGCGCTGGTGTTGGGCCTTGGCGCCGCCGCCGAGCCTGTGCTCGCGCAAGGCTCCGCTGCCACCGCGCCCGCGATCCCGCAGGGCACAGGCTACTTCGCATCCGACAGCACCTTGCCCTTCCTTGCCCCTGATTTCACGAAGATTTCCGAGGATGACTACATCCCCGCCTTCGAACAGGGCATGGCGATCCAGAAGGCCGAAGTCGCTGCGATCATCGCCAATCCCGAGGCCCCGAGCTTCGCCAACACCATCGTTGCGCTGGAGAAATCGGGCCGGATGCTCGGCCGCGTGGCGCGGGTGTTCTATGCCCTGACCGGGGCCAACACCACCGACCGGCTCGACGCGATCGACACCGAAATCAGCCCGAAGCTTTCCGCGCACCAGGATTCGATCACGCTCAACGCCGAACTCTTCGCCCGGGTGAAGGCGGTCTATGACAATCGCGCCGCGATGAACCTCGGCACCGAAGATGCGCGGCTGCTGGAGGAAACCTACAAGCGCATGGTTCACGCCGGCGCGCTGCTGACCGAGGCCGAGCGCGAGCAGGTCAAGGCGATCAACAGCCAGCTTTCCACCCTCACCACCGAATTCGGCCAGAAGGTGCGCGCCGCGACCAATGGCCAGCCGCTGATCGTCGATACCGCCGCCGAGCTTGCCGGCCTGTCTGAAGCCGACATCAAGGCCGCCGCCGATCTGGCGACCGAGAAGGGCCATCCGGGCAAGTATGCGATCGCGCTCCAGAACACCACGCAGCAGCCGCTGCTGCCCGCGCTCGAAAACCGTGCCACCCGCGAGAAGCTGTTCCGCCTGAGCTACAACCGCGCCGACGGGGCGGCGGAAAGCCACGATACCCGCGTGCTGCTCGCCAAGATCGCAACCCTGCGCGCGCAGAAGGCGGCGCTGTTCGGCGAGCCCGACTGGGCCAGCTACACCATGTATGACCGCATGGCGAAGACGCCGAAGACCGCGCTCGATTTCATGGAGCAGATGGTCCCCGCACTCGCCGCAACCCAGCGGCGCGAGGCCGAGATGCTCAACGCGGCGATCAAGGCCGATGGCGGCGACTACTCGGTCCAGCCGTGGGACTGGTATCGCTATGCCAGCCGCATCAAGGCCGAACGCTACGATCTCGATGAAGATGCCGTGGCGCAGTATTTCCAGCTCGACAAGGTGCTGGAAGACGGCGTGTTCTATGCCGCGAGCAAGCTCTACGGCCTCAGCTTCAAGCGCCGCACCGATCTGCCCGTCTATCACCCCGATGTGTGGGTCTACACCGTGTTCGATGCCGATGGCTCGGAGCTCGGGCTGTTCTACTTCGATCCGTTCCAGCGCCCGTCCAAGCGCGGCGGGGCGTGGATGAGCAACTTCGTCGACCAGAGCCACGAATGGGGCACCAAGCCGGTGATCTACAACGTGCTCAACATCCCCAAGGCCGCGCCGGGCGAGGTGCAGCTGGTGAGCTTCGACGACGTCAACACCACCTTCCACGAATTCGGCCACGCGCTCCACGGGCTGTTCGCCGACCAGCGTTACGAAAGCATCTCGGGCACCGCCACGGCCCGCGATTTCGTGGAATATCCCAGCCAGGTCAACGAGATGTGGGCGACCGATCCGGAAGTGCTGCAGAACTACGCCAAGCACTACAAGACCGGCGAGACCATCCCGATGGCGCTGGTCGAGAAGATCGAGGCGGCCTCCAAGTTCAACCAGGGCTATGATTTCGGCGAGACCGTCGCCGCCGCGCTGCTCGACATGAAGTGGGCTGCGCTCACCCCCGAAGCCGCCGCCGCGATCGACACGCCTGAAGAAGTCGATGCCTTCGAACGCAAGGCGCTGGAGGAGCTGGGGCTGGAAGTGGGTCTGGTGCCGCCGCGCTACCGTTCGACCTATTTCAACCACATCTTCAGCGATCCGGCGGGCTATTCGGCGGGCTATTATTCCTACCTGTGGACCCAGATGCTCGATCGCGACAGCCGCAAGTGGTTCAGCGACAATGGCGGACTGACCCGCGCCAACGGCGATCATTACCGCAAGACCGTGCTGAGCCGCGGCGGGACGATGGACTATTTCGAGATGTTCCAGAACTTCGCGGGTCGCCAGCCCGACATCCAGCCGCTGCTCGAGGCGCGCGGGCTGGCCGACGGCGAGGGCGAGGGCGAGTAACCCGGCCGTGCGCGGGGCCGGGGACCAGGCTGCACCCGCCATTCAGATGATGACGTGCCGAAAATGGTGCGTTTTGAGGACCCGGAGCGCAGCGGCCTTTGGGGCCGTGAGCACCGGAAGCCTGAAAACGGGCCATTTGCAGGCCGTCAGGGCTGAATGGCGGGTGTAGCCTAGCTCTCCGGTCCCAGCGCGGGGTCGAGATCGCGGGGCCGGGCGAAGTGCACCAGCCCGGCGCAGTAGCGCTTCAATTGCGACCAGTGCTCGATGTCGCATTCGAGCACGGCGTAGGCGGCGGTGGGGAATTTCACCACCGCTTCCTTGAACAGCGCGTTCTCCTTGCCCGGCGCGACCAGTTCGAGCAGCACGTCCTGCAGGCCCGGATTGTGGCCTGCGACAAGGATCGCGTCCGCCTCGTCCTCACCGCTGCCGGCATGGGCCTCGATCGTCTCGATGATGGTGTCGTAGCTGGCGAGATAGAGCTTCTGGTCGTATTCGGGGGTGACCTCGGGCAGCGCGCCTTCGAGCGTCAGCTTCACCCGCACGGCAGGCGAAGCGATCACCTTGTCCCACTTGATCCCGTGGTCGCGGATATGCTGGCCGATCAGCTGCGCACCCTTCTTCCCGCGCGCGTTCAGCCCGCGGTCGAAATCGCGCTGGTTCATGTCGTCCCAGTCGGATTTGGCGTGGCGCAGGAGACCCAGGATCTTCATGGCAGCAAGGCTCCTCGCTCGGGGACGGAATGCTTGCCCCCAACACCAGCCGCGACGCGTTGTAAAGCCTCATCAAGCGTGACGCGCAACACCGGCGTGCCGGGCGGAAAGGCGGAGAGCAGACGCGAGGGGAAGGCGGGGGAGAGCATGACGAAGTGGCCGGCATCGTCCTTGCTGCGGATCAGCCGACCGAAGGCCTGCGCCAGCCGCGCGCGGATGATCCGGTCGTCATAGACGCTGCCGCCGCCCGCGAGCCTGCGGGCCTTGTGAAGAATGTCGGGGCGAGGCCAGGGCACCTGCTCCATCACCACGCAGCGCAAGCTGTGGCCGGGCACGTCCACCCCGTCGCGCAGCGCATCGGTGCCGATCAGGCTGGCGCGCGGATCGTCGCGGAAAATGTCGACAAGGGTGCCGGTGTCGATCGGGTCGACGTGCTGGGCATAGACCGGCAGGCCCGCCCGGGCGAGCCGGTCGGCGATGCGGCCATGGACGCTGCGCAGCCGCCGGATCGCGGTGAACAGGCCCAGCACTCCGCCGCCGCTTGCCTCGATCAGCCGCGCATAGGCTCCGGCGAGCGCGGGCAGATCGCCCTTGGCGATATCGGTGACGATGAGCACTTCGGCGCGGGTCGCGTAATCGAAGGGGCTGTCGGCGGCCGAGAGCAGCGGCGCGCCCTCGATATGCGCCGCGCCGGAACGGGCGATGGCGCTCGCCCAGCGGTCGTCGTCCCCAAAGCCTTCGGTGCCGCGGTCGGTGAGGGTGGCGCTGGTCAGCAGCACCCCGTGCGCGGGTTCGAGCACCACGCGGGCGAAGGGCTTCATCGGATCGAGCCAGCGCCGGTGGATGGCAACGTCGAACTCGCGTGCGTCGGAGCGGTCGACCGCGAGCCAGTCGACGAATTCGGGGTCAGCCGGGCCGCCCAGCCGATCGAGCAGGGCTTCCCACGCGGCGATGAGGTCGATGCGCCAGCCGAGCGCGAAGCGCGCGCCTTCGATCCGGGCGCGGCCTTGCGCATCGAGCCAGTCGGGCGGCTCGGCAAGGATTGCCTCAAGCCGCCCGCCCAGCCGGATCAGCGGCACGCGGATGCTGGCGAGCGCCTCGGCGGCGTTGCTGGCGGCTTCGATCACCTCGCCCGGCAGGCCCGAGGCCTCGGTCTCGATGCCGTATCCGGCGTCGATCCCGCCGCTCTCGTCGCGGGCATAGGTGGCAGTGCGCACTGCCGCGAGCAGGGCTTCGATGGGGCCGAAGGGGCTGTTCTCGGCGAGGCGTTGGAGCCAGCCGTCGGAGGGGAGCAGCTGCCCCGCCTTGCACGCTGCGGCGATGGCTTCCGCGCCCGCCTCGTCATAGCTCGCCACATCGGCGAGCCGCGCCGAGAGGCCGCGCCGCCGCCCGCGCGCCTCGCGCTCGGGGCCGATGATCCAGCGCCGCAGCTCGATCGCCTCCTGCCCCGAAAGCGTGGCCGCGAAAGTGGAATCCGCCGCGTCGAACACGTGGTGGCCTTCGTCGAAGATGAGGCGCGTCGGGCGCTGGTTCGGGTCTCTCGCCCGCGCGGCATTGACCATCACCAGCGCATGATTGGCGATCACCAGATCGGCCTGCGCGGAATCGCGCGCGGCGCGCTCGATGAAGCATTTGCGGTAATGCGGGCAGCCGGCATAGATGCACTCGCCGCGCTGGTCGGTGAGGGCGGCAATCCCGCGCTTCCTGAACAAGGTGCCGAGCCAGCCCGGCAGGTCGCCCCCGATCATGTCGCCATCACGGGTATAGGCCCCCCAGCGCGCCACCAGTTGCGCCAGCACCGCAGGCCGGCCTGCGAACCCGCCCTGCAATGCGTCTTCGAGATTGAGCAGGCAGAGGTAATTCTCCCGCCCCTTGCGCACCACCACCGGCGGGGTGCCGTCGGGACGCTTCGCGGGCCATGCCCGGCGGCTTTCGGCACGCAATTGCCGTTGCAGGTTCTTGGTGAAGGTCGAGACCCATACCGTGCCCCCGCTCGCGGAAGCCCAAAGCGAGGCGGGGGCGAGGTATCCGAGGGTCTTGCCGATCCCCGTCCCCGCCTGCGCCAGCGCCAGATGCGGGCGGCCGGGGGCGGAGCGGGGGCTGAAGATGCGCGACACATCGGCGGAATAGGCGCGCTGGCCCGCGCGGCTCTCGGCTCCTTCGCCGGTAAGCCGCGCCAGCTGCGCCTGCACGGCCTCGGCCGAAATCTCCACCTGCCGCGGCGCGGGGCGCTCGCCCGCTTCCTCCCATTCGGGCAGGCGCGCGAACAGCCAGCGTTCGGCGCGCTCCGGCTTGGCGATGTGGGGCCTGAGCACCTGCGCCCAGGGCCAGCGCAGGCGTTCGAGCGATTGCAGCGCGCTCCACGCGCCTTCGCGCTCGAACCATTCGGGATCGCGCACCGCCGCAATCAGCGCTCCGCCGGCAAGCTGGAGCAATTCGGGCACGGCTGCGTCGCTCTCCGGCACGGGCAGGCCGAGCGCCTCGGCAAGGCCGCGCGGGGTCGGCACGCAGAAGCGCGCGGGGTGGATGAAGGCGAAGGCCTCGAGCAGATCGAGCCCCGAAAGATCGGGATAGCCCAGCCGGCTCGCCACCAGCGGCGCATTGATCAGCAGCACCGGGGTGTCGGCGGCGGCCATGATCGCATCGCCCTTCGACACGGCATTGGTGCTGCCCGCAGCCGGCCGCAGCCAGTGTCCGCCATGGCTGGCATGAAGCGCCGGAAGGGGAAGGGGATCGGGCAGAGTCACGGCAAGGACGATGGGCGAGCCGCGCGCCGATGTAAACGCACCTCGCCACGCCTTTGCCCCGCCGCCTGTCCTACAGGCCGCAGGCGCGCTAGAAGACTGCGGCGTTCAGGGCCACGGGCTGTTTTCCGCGCGAAGTCCTGATGTCCGTCCGCGCACCATTCGGACGAAAACTCCAATACAAACCTATGATATTATTATGAAAGTAATATTGTTTCAAAGTTGACACGGTGTCAACTTCGTCAACTTCACCCCCGCCATTGGGCTTGCAAGCCTGCCCGCCATCCCTAATAGCCGCCCTGCCATGACGATCACCCAAGACGCCCTCATCGCCGCTGCACACAGCTCCAAGGCCTGGCCGTTCCAGGAGGCGCAGCGCCTTGCCAAGCGCCTGCCGCAAGGCAAGCCGGGCGGGGTGCTGTTCGAGACCGGCTACGGCCCCTCGGGGCTCCCGCATATCGGCACCTTTCAGGAAGTGCTGCGCACGAGCCTCGTGCGCCGCGCCTACGAGACGCTGACGGGCGGCGCGCCGACGCGGCTGGTGGCCTTCTCGGACGATCTCGACGGCCTCAGGAAGGTGCCGGATAACGTCCCCAATCAGGCGATGCTGGCCGAGCACCTCGGCAAGCCGCTGTCGCGCATCCCCGATCCTTTCGGCAAGTTCGAAAGCTTCGCCGCGCACAACAACGCGATGCTGCGCGACTTCCTTGATCGCTTCGGGTTCGAGTATGAATTCGTCAGCTCCTCGGATTGCTACAATGGCGGGCGGTTTGACGCGGCATTGAAGGGCGTGCTTGCCAATTTCGGCGCGATCATGGACATCATGCTGCCGACCCTCGGAGAGGAACGCCGCCGCACCTATTCCCCCGTCATGCCGATTTCGCCGACCACCGGCGCGGTGCTGCAGGTGCCGATCGAAGTGGTGGACGCTGCCGCCGGGATCATCCGCTTCACCGACGAGGACGGCTCTGTTGTCGAGCAGTCCGCGCTGGGCGGCATGGCCAAGTGCCAGTGGAAGGTCGACTGGGCGATGCGCTGGGTGGCGCTCGGGGTCGATTACGAGATGTACGGCAAGGACCTGACCGATTCCGGCATCCAGTCGGGCAAGATCGCCCGCGTGCTCGGCGGCCACAAGCCCGAAGGCCTGATCTACGAGCTGTTCCTCGACGCGCGAGGAGAGAAGATCTCCAAGTCGAAGGGCAATGGCCTCTCGATCGAGGAATGGCTGCAATATGGCAGCGAGGAGAGCCTCGGCTTCTACATTTTCGCCAACCCCAAGAGCGCAAAGCAGCTTCACGCAGGCGTGATCCCCAAGGCGGTGGACGATTACTGGCAGTTCCGCGCCGCGATCCCTGCGCAGGACATCGACAAGCGGCTTGGCAATCCGGTGTGGCATCTGCTGCGCGCCAATGCGCATCACGAAGGCGCCGATGCGCCGGGGCAGGGCGATACGCTGCCCGTGCCCTTCAGCCTGCTGCTTAATCTGGTCGGCGTGCTGGGCGCAGGCGCGACCCATGAGGCGGTGTGGTCCTATCTCGGCAATTATGTCGCGGATGCCGATCCGGCGGCGCACCCGGCGCTCGATGTGCTGGTGATGAAGGCGCTGGCCTATAACCGCGATTTCGTCGCCTCGACGCTCGACAAGCGCGCGCCGGCAGATGGCGAGGTGGCGGCGCTGTGGGCGCTCGATGCGGCGTTGGCCGAGGCTCCGGCGGACATGGGCGCGGAGGACCTGCAGACCATCGTCTACGAGATCGGCAAGCAGGAGGAATTCGGCTTTGTGTCGCTGCGCGACTGGTTCAAGGCGCTCTACGAGACCCTGCTCGGCAGCGAGCAGGGCCCGCGCATGGGCAGCTTCATCGCGCTCTACGGGATCGCGCCGACCCGGCAGCTGATCGCCGAAGCGCTGGCGAAGGCCTGAGGCATGGCATGACCCGCGAAGCCGATCCTCGCAAGCTCGCGCGCGACCTTCTGGGCCGCGACTTCGACGAGCTCGATCCGGCCGAGCAGCGGGTGCTCAAGCGGGTGGCCTCGGGCACCTTCACCGGGCGCGATGCCGATGAACTGGCGCAGGCGCACGAGACGTGGCGCGAACGGCTCGCCGATCAGGTCGCCGCGGTGGGGGGCAGCTGGGGCTTCATCGTCGGCTTCGGCGTGGTGCTGCTGGTGTGGACGATGCTCAATGGCGGGGTGCTGCAGGCGTTGGGGCTGGGGCCGTTCGATGCCTATCCCTTCATCTTCCTGAACCTGATGCTGTCGATGCTGGCGGCGGTGCAGGCCCCGATCATCCTGATGAGCCAGAACCGGCAGGCGATGAAGGATCGCATCACCGCGCGCCACGATTACGAGGTGAACCTGCGCACCCAGCTCGAAATCCTGCGGCTCTCGCACCGGATCGAGCGGCTGGCACGGGATGTGCGTGCGCTGGCGCAGGAGGACGAGCGGGACGGGGCGGGCAAGTAGCGCGCCGCCCGTACGGCTTTCCTACCGCCACTGGCGCGTGCGATACCACTTGGTGATGACGTATTTCGCGCCCTTCAGCACCGGCATCCCGGCGTGCATCGTGCCTTCGTTGGGGCGGCCGTCGGGCAGGGCATTGTTCCAAAGCAGCAGCACGCCGGGCTTGGGTTCGATCTGGATGCCGATTTCGGTGAAATGGGTCGCGCCGCCTTCCTCGACGTCGTTGAGATAGGCCATCGCGGTCCAGCTGCGCTGCCCGCCGCGCGCCTCTTCGAGTGTCCAGTATCTCTCGGAGGTGTAGAACCAGTCGTTGTGCGGCTGGAACTGCTGGCCGGGAAGATAGCGCTGGCCCTGCACCGCCTCGCCGATCGCCGGATCGAGGCCGAGCAGATCGTCGATCCGCCGGGAGATCGCCTTGACGAAGCTCTCGTCGGGATCGAGGTCGCCGGAATAGGAGGTGCGAAAGCCGCTGGCGTAGTCGAGCTCGTGCAGCGAGGAAGGCCGCGCGACCTCGTCGATCATAGCGCACAGCCTGGTGCATTCGGCAGGGGTAAGGAAATCGCCCACCGCAAACAGCTCGCAGTGATCGTTCTCGATGCGGTAGACCCCGGGGTCGGCGGCCAGCCGCTCGCGCACCAGTGCGCCGACACGGGCGAGGGCCTGCTGGTCCGGAACGGTATCGGCGGCAGTCATGCCCTGCCTGTTAGCAAGCGGGGCGCGCGGTGCAATCCCGCACCGCACGCCCGCCGGCAATCACCAGAAAAAGTCGTAGATCACGTCCACCACTTCGCCGGTGTAGACATCCACCAGCACCACATCGTCATAATAGCGCACCCAGCGATAGGGCCCGTAGACGGGCGGCAGTCGGTAGTCCCACGGATCGTTGATGAAGAAGCGCGGCTGGAAGAACAGGCTGTCGAGAAAGAAGCCGATATTCAGCCGGCTGTAACGGTGGCTGCGGAACGGAGCATAGTAGGGTCCGGGTCGGAAGTGGAAGCGGTTGGCGTTGCGATAGAACGACCAGTCATAATCGCGGTTGCCGCGCCAGCGACGGTCCCAGCGGCGGAAGTCGCGGTTGTCCCATCCGGCCCATCCGCCATAGTTCCAGCGCCAGTCGTCGCGTCGCCAGCTGCGACGGTCGCGGCGGAAGTCCCGCCGACCATCGCGCCAGTCGCCATCGCGGCGCCCGTCGCGCCAGTCGCGCCCGTCCCGGCGATCGCGGTCACCGCGCCAGTCGCGGTTTTCGACCTGGGTCAGCCGGCGGTCGACGCGCTCGCCGAAGCCGCCAGGGCGGCGGTCCCCGCGATCCTCGATGCGGTCGGCCCGGCGGTCCCCGCGGCGCTCAATCACGTCAGCACGGCGCTCGGCGCGGCGTTCGACAGTTTCGGCGGTGCGGTCACGGCCCCGCCATTCGAGCCCGTCGGCACGGCGCTCTCCCCTGCGTTCAACACGTCCGGCGCGGCGCTCGCTGCGCCGGTCGACCCGGTCGGGACGCCATTCGCTGCGGCGCTCGGCCTCGGCGGCGGAGCGCACGGGAGGCTCGCCGCGGACCATTGCGGGCTGGCGGGTATCGGGCTCGCCCGCGCGCTGGGCGCGGCGCATGATATCGGCGCCGAAGCGATCACCCTGCGGCGCGCGGTCGGCACGGGCGGGGCGGTCGACACGGGCGGGACGATCCACGCGCATCGGGCGGTCGGCGCGCGGGGGCGGCGCAGGGCGCTCGGCACGGGGCTGAGCCCGCTCGACGCGCATCGGCACCCGCTCGGCGCGCGGTTCACCGCGGCTCTGCGCCTCGGCGGGGGCCAGCGGTGCGGCGAGGGCAAGGACGAGGGCGAGAGCCGAAAGCGCACCGCCCCTGGCAGTCAGGGTCTTGGTCATGGATGCCTCCAGTGTCGCCCGCCCACCACAAGCGGCGTGTTGATGATTCGGCATTAGGCCGCGCAGACTGTCGCAGGGATGAACCACTCTGCCGATGTTCAGAAAAAATGCTATCAATGTGAACAAAAAGTGCGGCGACTTGACGCGGGGCGGAGAGCGGCCAAAGGCGGCAGCCATGTTCGAAACGCTTGACGAGATCCGCGCCGATTGCGCCAATCGCCTGATCCGCGCCGCGCGCGATCGCAAGTCGCCCATGCACACGCCGGTGATCGTCACCGCCGATGTCGATGCACGGGTGATGGTGCTGCGTGCCTTCGATCCGGCAAGCCTGACGCTGCGCCTGCACACCGATACCCGCGCTCCCAAGGCGCAGGCGATCGCCGCCGATCCCCGCGTTGCGGTGGTCTTCTACGACAAGGGCGCGAAGATCCAGATGCGGGTGCGCGGCACCGGCCGCGTGGAGGCGAGCGGGCCGGTGGCGGATGCGGCCTGGGCGGCGAGCACCAATTTCGCACGGCGCTGCTATCTGGGTGACGGGCCGGGCGCGGCCTCGCCGGTCGCCACCTCAGGCCTGCCGGCGGAATTCGAGGGTGTCGAGCCGGACGACCTGCAGCTTGTCCCCGCGCGCGAGAACTTCGCCGTGGTGCTGATCACCATCGCAACGCTCGACTGGCTCTACCTGGCCCATACCGGCCATATCCGCGCGCAGTTCACCTGCGGAAACGGGGCATGGGAAGGGCGCTGGGTCGCGCCCTGAGAGCAGGGTCAAGCGGCGTCCACCGAACGTTCGGGGGCGGGCAGAAACACCACTTCCTCGATTTCGCTGGCTGCCACGACATGATCGCTGCCAGCCTTCTGTGCCGCTTCCAGCGCCGCGCGGGCCCGCGCAACAAGGTTGTCGCGGCTGTCATCGGTCCGCCCTGCAGCCACGCCGAAGCTGGCCGTGAAGGGATTTTCGCCGCCGAATTGCGGCAATCTGATCTGGGCCAGAGCGTGGCGCAGGCGGTCCGCCACGCCTATGGCCGCGCGCTCGTCGGCACCCGGCATGACGATCGTGAACCCGTCGCCCTCGATCCGGGCAAAGCTGTCGTCGCGCCGGACCCCGGCCTGCATCACGGCGGCGATATGGCCCAGCACCTGCTCGCGGGTCTGTGCGTCCCAGTCGGTGCGCAGGCTTGCGATCTGGTCGATCCGCCCGCGCAGCACGGCCTGCGCTGCGACGCGGCTGTTGAAGCGCCGGTTCGCGCCATCGATGGCTGTTTCAAGCGTGGTTGGCGCGAACAGGCCGGCAAGCGGATCGGATGCGGCCTTCGGGCTGCGGCTGCGGCGTTCCTGACCAGCAATGATGCCGATCAGCAGTGCTGCCAAACACGCCGCTAACGCCGCCTCGAGCGGCACTGCAAGTCCGGTTGTCACGCCCCTGTTATCCCCATGCGACCCTGTTATCGCTGAGGAGAGTGACGCAGCTCTGCTTAAGAGACGGTAAAGAACCGGCGGACGTGGTGGAAAACGCCCGCCGTTCCCGACGCTTAGCGCGTAAGTTTCTTGTAAGCCAACCGCGTCGGGCGGTCGGCGGCATCGCCGAGGCGCCGTCGCTTGTCTTCCTCGTAAGCCTCGAAGTTGCCTTCGAACCATTCGACATGGCTGTTGCCTTCGAAGGCGAGGATGTGGGTGGCGAGGCGATCGAGGAAGAAGCGGTCGTGGCTGATCACCACCGCGCAGCCCGCGAAGTTCTCGATCGCGTCTTCGAGCGCGGCAAGGGTTTCGACGTCGAGATCGTTGGTCGGCTCGTCCAGCAGCAGCACGTTGCCGCCCTGCTTCAACATCTTGGCCATGTGCACGCGGTTGCGCTCGCCGCCCGAGAGCTTGCCGACGTTCTTCTGCTGGTCCGCGCCCTTGAAATTGAACGCGCCGACATAGGCACGGGTGCTCATGTCCTGCCCGTTGACCTTCATGTAATCGAGCCCGTCGGAGATTTCCTCCCACACGTTCTTGGTCGGATCGAGATGGTCGCGGCTCTGGTCGACATAGCCGAGGCGCACGGTCGAGCCGATCTCGATCGTGCCGCTGTCGGGCTGTTCCTTGCCGGTGAGGATCTTGAACAGCGTCGACTTGCCCGCGCCGTTCGGCCCGATCACGCCGACGATGCCGCCCGGGGGCAGCATGAAGGAAAGGTTTTCGAACAGCAGCTTGTCGCCATAGGCCTTGGAGATGTTCTTGGCCTCGATCACCTTGCCGCCGAGGCGCTCGGGGACCTGGATGACGATCTGGGCCTTGCCGACCTGGCGGTTGTCCTGGCTGTTCTGCAGCTCCTCGAACTTGCGGATACGCGCCTTGGACTTGGTCTGGCGCGCGGCCGGAGTCTGGCGGATCCATTCGAGCTCGCGCTGGAGCGCCTTCTGCTTGCCGCTTTCCTCGCGGCTTTCCTGCTCCAGACGCTTGGCCTTCTTTTCGAGATAGGTCGAATAGTTGCCTTCATAGGGGTAGTAGGAGCCGCGATCGAGTTCGAGGATCCATTCCACCACGTTATCAAGGAAATAGCGGTCGTGGGTGATCATCAGCACCGCGCCGGCATAGTCCTTGAGGTGGTTTTCGAGCCACTGCACCGACTCCGCGTCGAGGTGGTTGGTCGGCTCGTCCAGCAGCAGGATCGACGGCTTCTGGATCAGCAGGCGGGTGAGCGCGACGCGGCGCTTCTCGCCACCCGACAGGTCCTTGACCGGCCAGTCGCCCGGCGGGCAGCGCAGGGCTTCCATCGCGACTTCGAGCTGGTTGTCGAGCGTCCAGCCGTCGACCGCGTCGATCTTGTCCTGCAGCTCGCCCATCTCCGCGCCGAGCGCGTCGAAATCGGCATCCGGCTCGCACATCAGTGCCGACACCTCATTGAACCGCGCGACCAGATCGGCGGTTTCCTTCGCCCCTTCGCGCACGTTTTCGAGCACGGTCTTGGTCGGATCGAGTTCGGGCTCCTGTTCGAGATAGCCGACGGTGATGTTCTCGCCCGGCCATGCTTCGCCGGTGAAATCCTTGTCGATCCCCGCCATGATCTTGATCAGGGTCGATTTGCCCGCGCCGTTGGGGCCGACGATGCCGATCTTCGCGCCCTGATAGAACTGGAGCGAGATGTTGTTCAGCACCGGCTTCTGCGCGCCGGGGAAGGTCTTGGTCATGCCCTTCATGACATAGGCGTATTGGGCGGCCATCGGATGTGTCCTTCGACGATCTTGGAATTGGGGTAGGAGTTTGGGTGCGCAGATAGGGAAGGGGAGGGGGAAGGGCAAGCGGCTAGACTTGGGCCAGATCGCGCGATAGCACTCCTGCGATGCGGCTGCTGCTGTTCTCGCTTGGTATGCTGGCCTTGCCCTGGCCTGCCCAGGCGAGCACCCCGATTGCGCAAGGGGTGGCGGCGCAGCCGGTGGTGCTGGGCGATCCGGCAATGGCAGCGGCCGGACTGGGCGATTGCCTGCCGCAGGATCGCAGCGCTCTCACGGAAATGCCCGAGCTTTCGAGCCAGCTCGAATGGCAGGCGGTTTTCCTTGACGAGCGGCTGGAGGAACGTCCGCAGGGTTCCTCCGGGACGATCGCCCTGTGCCGGGTCCGGCTTGAACGGGCGCAGGGGGATGCGAGCGAGGATCTGACGCGCGGACTGCTGCTGGATCTGATGCACCTTGAACAGACCGGCGATCCGGCCTTGCCGTGGCTGGTGCTGGAGACGGCGGGCCTGCTGGCCGAGCAAGGGCAGGGCGCGGCGACGCTGGCGTTGCTGGCGCGCCATGCCGACCGGTTCCAGTCATCGCAGGCACGGCTGCGCGCCGATGCCTTGCGGCAGATTGCGCTGGCCCTTCCTGCGCCTGATGCAGGTGCGGGCTCGGGCGCGCCGGCGAACGCGGCGGCGCTCGCCAGCCTTGCAGGCTGGGTGCGCGCGCAGGGCGATCAGGCAGGGGCTGATGCGACCATCGTGGAGACCCGGGCGTTGGTATGGCGTTTTCTCGGTCAGCATGATCGCAGCGCTGCCGCCGAGGCCTGGGCGATCCTCGCCCGGCTGAGTGCGGGCGACGGCTTCCACCTGCGCCGCCATGCCGTGCTGGCCTGGCGCGAGATCGCGCGCACCCGTTTGCAGCAAGGCGATCCTGCCGGGGCCAGAGCTGCGCTCGATCGCGCCTATGCCGCCGCCTATGCACCGGGTGAGCGGCGGGCCTGGTCGATCGGTACGCTCGATCTCGGCCTGCCGGGGCTGAATGCGGCGATCAATCGGGCGCTTGGCACCCCGCTGGCGGAGCAGTTCCCGCGACAACCGGTGCCGGGTGCGGGCCCGCTCGAAAAAGGCAGCTGGTTCACCAACGACCGTCAGCTCGATTTCGACGATACCGACCCGGCCCGGCGCGCCGCCATCCTCACGCTCTACCGCGAATTGTGGGAAGCGCGCGGGATGCCCGATGTCATCGCTCGTCCCTTCGCCCCGGACATTCCCCAACTGGCCGCGCTTGCCTTCGAACAGGCCCAGTCGCTCAACGTCGACGGGGCCGAGGATGACGCAGTGTTCTCCAACGCCTTGCGCCAGACGGATTCGGCACAGCAGCGCGCCGATCTCGATCGGTTCGATGCCCTGCGCCGCGAACGGGACCGGCTGCTGCGCCGCTATGCCTTGGCCACCAATGATCGGGAGGCGGCCGAGGTGTTGGCGGAGCTTGCCCCGCTGTCGCCCCGGCTGGCGGCGCTGGAGGAGGCCGCCGGCGCATTGCTCGACGGCCCCGACACCGGCCTGCCGCGCTGGGCTGCGCTCAATCCCTGGCATCTCGCGCTGCGGCAGTCCTATGCCAAGGACAAGGGCGAGGACTTCCTGCTGATCGTTCCGGCCGACGGCGACATCCACGTGTTTGCCCAAGGGCGGCGTGAGGGACGCGATTTCGCATGGCACCGGCTCAAGGGCGGCGAGGCCCTGATCCAGCCGCTGGTTGATCGGCTGCGCTGCCAGCTCAATGATGACGGGTGCAGCGCGGCCGCGATCCGCGCGCTCGAAGCGGTCCCGGTCTCGCCGCTGGAAGAGGCGGGGCAACTGCCGTTTGATCGCGAGGCGGCTTGGCAGCTCTACGACTGGCTGATCCGTCCCGTCGAGCCGGTGCTGGGCAAGGGCGCGGACGTGTTTGTGGTGGCCAAGGGGGCGATGGGCACCTTGCCGCTGCATCTGCTTGTCACCGCAAGGCCCAAGCATGGCGAGGACTGGGCCGATTACACCGCGATGCGCAAGGCGCCGTGGCTGGGTGATCGCTATGCCTTCACCACCTTGCCGTCGTTCAACGCGTTTCGTCCCAACCGGTTCAAGGCGCTGCGCAACCCCAACCAGGACATGCTGTTCGCGGTGGCCAGCCCCGCCTTTTCCGGCAGCGACAGTCCGGGCAAGCTGCGCAGTGCCTCGCTCTTTGCGCCAATGCGCGAAGGGGTGCTGGCCGATCTCTCGGCGATCCGGCGGCTGAAGCCGCTGCCGGGCACCCGGGCGGAGTATGACAGTCTGGTTGCCGCGCTCGCCCCGCCGCGCACGAAGGCGCTGATCGGGCCCGAGGCGAGCGAGGCCGCAGTCAAGACCAGCGCCGAGTTGCAGGATGCGCGGATCGTCCTGATGGCCACGCACGGCTTGCTGCCGCGCCAGAACCGGGGCGGGCTGGCCGAATCGGCACTGGTGCTGACCCCGCCGCAGGTCGCCACGCGCGCCGATGACGGCTTGCTCACTGCCAGCGAGGTGCTTGCCCTGCGACTGCGCGCCGACTGGGTGATCCTGTCTGCCTGCAACACGGCCGCAGGCGCGGGCGGGGGCGACAGCCTCTCGGGCCTCGCCGCAGCCTTCCTGCGCGCAGGCGCGTTGCAGGTGCTGGCAAGCCATTGGCCGGTCTATGACGACGTCACCCCGATGCTGACCACACTCACTCTCGCCGCCGCGCGCGACCGGCCCGAAATCGGCCCCAGCCGTGCGCTGCAGCGCGCGATGATCGCCTTGCGTCAGGGGCGGGCAGAGCGCGGAGGGACGCTCGCAGGGTGGCAAACGCACTGGTCGCACCCCTCGGCCTGGGCACCGTTCACAGTGATCTCGAACGGCGACGAGGCCATCGTCAATGATCGCTTCGCGCTCAAGCGGGAGTAGCGCTGGCGGATATCCCGGCATATTGAGGCAGGCCAAAGGAGACCTCATGACCAAGACCCTTGCCGTGCTGCTTGCCCTTTCGCTCGCTGTACCCGCCGCCGCAACACCGCCGCCGCTTACGCTGGAGCAGCGCGCTGACGAGGCTCTGGCAAAGGATGAAAATGCGTTTGGCTTTGTCGAGGGGCTGACCACCGAGGTAGGCCCGCGACAGGCCGGGACCGAGGCCGAGGCGCGGGCCCGCGAATGGGCGGCTGCATGGTTGAGAATGGCGGGGTTCAAGAACGTCGCCATCGAGCCCTTCATGATGGCCACATGGGTGCCGGGCGACATCGCCCGCGCGCGGGTGACTGCACCCTTCGCGCAGGATCTGGTGGTGCTGCCGCTCGGCAATTCCGCCGCGACCCCGGCAGGCGGGATCGAGGCCGAGGTGGTGTTCTTCCGCACGGTCGATGATCTGCGCGCCGCGCCGGCCGGTAGCCTCAAGGGCAGGATCGCCTATATCAGCCACCAGATGCGGCCCGCGCAGGACGGGTCGCATTACGGCTTTGCCGGGCCTGTCCGCTGGGTCGGCCCCGGTCTGGCCGCGAGCAAGGGCGCGGTCGGAGTGGTGATCAAGTCGGTCGGCACCGATCACCACCGCAACCCGCACACCGGCGGCACCTCTTTCCCAGAGGGCGTCGCCGCGATCCCGGCAGGCGCGCTGAGCCTGCCCGATGCCGAAAACCTCGAACGTATGTTCGCGCGCGCCATGGGCCGCCCGGTGATGCTGAAGCTGGAGATGAACCCGCGCCAGATCGGCCAGACGGAAAGCGGCAACGTGGTGGGCGAGATTGCCGGGCGCAATCCCTCGCTCCCGCCGGTGCTGCTGGCCTGCCATATCGACAGCTGGTGGAACGCGCCCGGCGCATTTGATGACGGCGCTGGCTGCGGCATCATCATTGCCGCTGCGCTCAATGCCGGTCAGCATCAGCCGCTGCGCACCATCCGCGTCCTGTTGGCCGGGGCCGAGGAAACAGGGTTGTGGGGGAGCAAGGCCTATAGCACCGCGCATATCAATGAGCCGATCGCGGTCGGCCTCGAAAGCGATTTCGGAGCGGACCGGATCTGGCGCTTCGATTCGAATTTCCGTGAGAGCAATCCCGCGCTGCACAAGCGCATCGCCGCCGCCGTCGCCCGCTTCGGCGTGTCGGCCGGCACCGATGTCGCCACCGGCGGGGCGGACCTCAACATCGTGCGCGACCAGAAGGGCGCGCTGGTCGATCTGCAGCAGGACGGCACCCGCTATTTCGACCTGCACCACACCCCCGACGACACGCTCGACAAGATCGATATCGTCCAGCTGCGCCAGAACGTCGCGGTGTGGACGCAGGTGGTGGGCATTCTGGCAAACGAGGACACCGCGATCCTCACCGGCACTCCGGTTCCGGCTGCACCGGCGATCATGCAGAAGTAAATCCAGTGGGGATGCGGGCCGGAATTGTGGTCGGGGAGACAGGATTCGAACCTGCGACCCTCTGCTCCCAAAGCAGATGCGCTACCAGACTGCGCTACTCCCCGACGCCCGCTCGCCCCCGGCCCGGTGGGCCCGGCAGGATTCGAACCCGCGACCTAGCCGTTATGAGCGGCCAGCTCTAACCGCTGAGCTACAGGCCCATAGCACTGGGAACCGGAAGACAGGGCGAATGCCAGCCCCTACTCCGGCGCAGGGAACGAGACAAGCGGGCAAAGCGGGGTCTACCCCGCGCTGGCGGCAATGATCTCGGCGACGGTGCAGCTGCGCACCCCGCGCCGGGCAAGGTCGGCATAGATGTCGCCCAGCCATTGGTAGAGCGTCTCGACCGCGGCCTCGTCGGTGGCATAGGGGGTGAGGCCGGGAGCGAGCGTCGGGCTGTGGAACGACAGCACCAGCACCGGCAATCCGCTGTCGAGCGCAATGTCGATCCCCCGGATTGCCTCCTCGGCCGAGACGCCTTCGGGCGTCAGCGCGATGCGTTCCAGCAGGGCCAGCCGCGACAGTGCCCCGAGCGCGTGCGGGATGCGCGCGCCGAGCCTTTGCAGCGGCACCCCGAGATTGCGCAGCAGCCCCCAGTGCACGCTGGTGACCGGCAATTCGAGCAGCTGCCGCTCGGCATCGACCCAGTAGGGCGTAAGCGGGTGGTGCGAATAATCCGGCCCGCCTTCGCCGCTGTAGTCGAACAGCGCGCGCACCGATGTGTCGATGCGGATGCCCGCCGCCTTGAGCAGATCGGCGGTGTGCGGCCCGAGCCCGTAACGCCCGGCGCGATAGATCAGCGGGGCGCTGCCGAAGGCGGTTTCGATCGCATCGCGCAGCCCCATGAACTTGGCCGCTTCGAGCGCGGGCGGCAGATTGCCGGCGAAGGAATTGTAGCGGGTGACCTCCTCTTCGAACGGCGGATTGACCCATGGGTGGAGCTGAACCCCGACCTCGGCGGTGCCGCGCTTTACGGCATCACCGATGATCTCGACCGCGCGCGCATCGCTCACGATCGGCCAGTCGACCAGATAGACCGGGTGCGCACCGATCCCCTCGCAGAAGCTCTGGAAGCGCGGGATCGCCTCGACATGGCTGAGGCCGAAGCCGTCGCGGCGGAAGGGCGCGCCCCAGTCGAACTCCTCCTCGGTATCGACGGTCAGCAGCACGCGCTGGCCAAAACCGGGCGCCAGCCGCGCGGCGGCACTGGCCGGCGGAGGTACCAGCATCGATTCCATCGCCATGTGCCTGTTCCCCCGACTGTCCTAGCGTGCGCGTGCCGCCCTGCTGCCGGCGGCAGGGCTAGGCAGCGCGTCGGACCCGGTCAAGAGCGGCAGGGTCAGCACGAGCGCATCGTTCTCGCGCACCAGCGTGCCGCCGGCGGCGCGAGCTTCGGCGCGCGCAAGGCGGAACGCGAAACCTGCGCCGAACAGGCCGGCGTTGATCGTGCCGCTGGCCGGCCGGACCGTGGCAGCGAAGACATCTTCCTCGGTGGCGAGTTCGGCAGGAAGAGGGCAGACCAGCCGCGCCAGCGCCTGACCCTTTCCGATTACCGGCGCAAGATGTGCCCTGAGCCTTTCGCCCTCGCTGCAGGCCGCCCCAATGCTTGCCAGCAGGCGCCACAGCAGCGCCTCTGCATCTTCGCTGTCGCAGGGCACCAGCAGGCTGGCACGGGGTGCCGTGTCGAGCGCAATTCCTGCGTTTCGGGTATCGAGCACCGGCGCAATCTGACCGAGAATGCGCTGCACCAGCGCGGCGAGATCGGCCTCGCCCGGTTCGATCGCCAGCGCGCCGGTTTCGAGCCGGGCCAGCCGGTCGAGCTCCTCGAAACCGGCGAGGATATGTGCGGCATCGGCGGCAATCGCGGCAGCGAGCGCGCGGTATTCGTGCGGGGCAGGGCCGAACAATTGCTGCTGGATCACCTCGGCATAGCCCTGCACGGCGGTGACCGGGGTGCGCAGCTCGTGCAGCAACTGGCGGATGCGGTCAGCCTCGCGCGCTTCGGGCGCTGCGGGAATGGCTGGATCGGCGAGCGCGCGGCGGAAGCGTCCGACATAGCCGGTGAAATGGCCTTCGAGGCTGAAGCCGGGCTGGGCATCGAGCGTCCATTCCCCGGCAATCGCGGGCGCGCCGGACAGCACGAAAGGTGCTGCCGTGATGGGCTGGCGGCGGGCAAGGGCACGCCCGATGCTATCGCCGGCCGCGACTTCGGCTCCGCGCGGGGAGACCAGCCGTGTGCCGATCACCATCGCCGCGACCTCGGGCGAGGCCCATTCTATTCGTCCCGCGGCATCAGCGGCGAAGGCGAACCCCGCGATCGGGCGTTCCGGTGGCTCGGGCAGCTCGCCGAGCGGCAGGCGCGGGGACAGATCGGTCTCACCTGGTTTCTCGCTGCGTTCGCGGCGGAACTGGGCGATCCGTTCGACCAGGGCCGAAATCTCGCTGCGACCGGTTTCCTCCCGGTCGGGCATTGCGCTGGACGGCGAGAGCGTCGGCGGAGCAGAATCGCGGCGGCGCGGAGCGGGGCGGGCGGGGCGCGGCGTCGGCGGCCCGGCCTGCAAGGGCGGAGCGGAGGCAGCCGTGTCCGGCACCACCTCGCCATCGGAGGTCTCCGCGCTGTCCGGCGGGGGCAAGCCGCGATCATGCACCCCCAGCCGCGCCAGCAGCGCCTCGACATCGACCGGCAGATCGCGGCGCAGGCGCAGGAAGCCGCGCGCGCGCACTGGCAGGCGCGGGATCAGCGCGGTCCAGTCCTCGACCGTCAGATCGGCGCGCGAAAGGGCGGCGATGGCGACTTCGGGTTCCTGGTCGGCGAGATGTGCGGCGAGATCGGCGCTGCGGAAGCGCCAGCCGGCCTCGCGGATCATCCCGGCCCGCTCGGCAGCGGGGATCGCTTCGGCGAGTGCGTCCATCCGCAGCCACGCGGCGGCAACGAGGCTCTGGTGCTGCGGCCCTGTACGGTGGACGCGGTCCTTGCCGAGCAGATCGAGCAACTGCCTGTACTGCGTGCGCAATCCCGCCTCGCCGGTGGCGCGCTGGCGCAGCACGGTGGCAAGGCGGTCATCGAAGAACAAGCAGGCACTCCCGATCTGTGGCCCTGATCCGTGGCGCATTTCGTCGCCGCCCGCCAGTGCCTGGCGCCACGCGCCGGCCATCTTCTAACAGCCCGGCGCAATTGTCACAGTCTGACGCGCAAGGTGCGTTGCAAAGCGGGACAATTGCTGGCAGAGCTAATAATATTAGCGAAGCGGGCCATCCGGCACGCCTCTTCTTACTTCTGGGATCATAGGGCGCGCGGCGTTTCCGTCGGGTGAACGTGCGGGCCGACAGGGAGCTTTAGCCGAGTGGCCAATCTGGATGACATCGACCGCCGGCTGCTGGCGGAACTGCAGGCGGAAGGCCGGGTGACCAATGTCGAACTGGCGCAGCGCGTCGGGCTGACCGCGCCGCCCTGCCTGCGCCGCGTCCGGGGCCTTGAGGAAGACGGCGTGATCCGCGGCTATCATGCCGATCTCGACCCGTCGAAGCTCGGCTTTGCGATCACTGTCTTCGCCATGGTGAGCCTCAAGAGCCAGGCCGAATCGTCCTTGCGCGAATTCGAGGAGCACATGCGCGCGCTGCCCGAAGTGCGCGAATGCCACATGCTCAACGGCGAGATCGACTTCATCCTGAAGATCGTCAGCAAGGATCTGCAGAGCTTTCAGGAATTCCTGACCGGCAAGCTGACGCCGGCGCCCAATGTGGAAAGCGTAAAGACCTCGCTCACCATCCGCACCGCCAAGCAGGAGCCGGGCGTCCCGCTGTGACCGAACCGCGGCGCCTTGCCGAACCGGTGAAAGGGCGCTGCCTGTGCGGCGCGGTCACAATCACGGTTGAGGCAATGCTGGCCGAGGTCGATATCTGCCACTGCGCGATGTGTCAGCGCTGGGGCGGGGCGTTCTACGCCGGCGTGAAGGGTGACGCCGTCACAGTGACGGGCGAGAAAGCTGTAACCGTCTATCGTTCAAGCCAATGGGCCGAGCGTGCTTTCTGCGGCACTTGCGGCAGCAACCTGTGGTATCGCTTCCTGCCGACCGGGAGCCGCAGCTTTCTTGCCGGCCTGTTCGACCTGCCGTCCGATTTCGGGATCGAGCGGCAGATCTTCATCGACGAGAAGCCCGACTGGTACGACATCGTGCAGGACAGCCCGAAACTTACCGGCCCCGAAGTGATCGCCGAGGCGATGGCGCAAGGGTTCAGCTTCGATTGACCGCGAGGCAGGAGCGTGCCGAATGATTGATGAGCCACCACCCGAAGCGCCTGTCCCGGCAGGCCCGGCGGTGGAAGGCAGCAGCACCGCCGCGCCGATTATCGTCGAGAAGGCCGACGGCAGCGTGGTGATCGACCTGCTTGCGCTCGTCCCGCCCACGGCGCCGCCGGTGTGCCAGCCGGATGAACCCGATCCGTTCAATCCCGAAATCGTGGTGTGCCACACCAACGAAATCTCGCAGCGCCTCGGCCCGGTGATCGGCCCAGCTGAAGATGGCTTCGCCAGCGCCATTCCCCGGGCGCGGATCAAGCTTTCCGATACCGCCGCCGCCGAAGCCAACGCCACCAATCCGAGTGTCGGCGGCTGGAACGCACAGGGCGGCGAAGTGCGGTTGAAGATCGACTTCTAGTGCAGCTTGAGCCGCGGCCGCACGATGCGGTTCACGCGGCCGATCATCATCAGGAAGGTCGCCTTGATCCAGCCGTGGATGCCGATCAGGTGCAGGCGGTAAAGCGAGGTGTAGATGAACCGCGCCAGCCGTCCCTCGATCGCCATGCTGCCGCCGATGAGGTTGCCCATCAGGCTCCCCACGGTCGAGAAGCGCGAGAGGGAAACCAGTGAGCCCTTGTCGTGATAGACGAAGTGCTTGAGCGGCTTGCCCTGCTGCATCCGCACGATGTTGGCGAACACCACCTCGGCCATCTGGTGTGCGGCCTGCGCGCGCGGAGGGATCGGGCGATCCTCGCCGGGCGGAGTGTAGCTGGCGCAGTCGCCGAGCGCGAAGATATCGGGATCGACGGTGGTCTGGAGCGTGTCGGTGACGAGGATCTGGTTGCGCGGATTGGTTTCCAGCCCGAGGCCGGAGAGGAAATCCGCGCCCTTCACGCCCGCCGCCCAGACGATCAGATCGGCCTCGATCACTTCGCCGGTGCTGGTGATCAGCTGGCGCGGACGGGCCTCGACCACCTGCGTCGCGGGGCGCACCTGTACGCCGAGCTGCCCGAGCTCGTAGGTCGCCGCCGCTGCGAGCTTGTCGGGCAGGGCAGGCAGGATGCGCGGGCCGGCTTCGAGCAGGGTGACGTGCATCCGGCTCTCGTCGAACACTTCAAGCCCGTAGTGCCTGAGCGCGCCCGCGGCGTTGTAGAGTTCGGCGGCCAGCTCCACCCCCGTCGCCCCGCCGCCGACGATGGCGACGCGCACCTGCTCGTTGGCGGTCGGGTCTTTCATCATCGCCCGGCTGACGCGCAGGCAGTGGTTGAGCAGGCGGGTGCGGAACCGGTCGGCCTGTTCGCGGCTGTCGAGGTAGAGGCAGTGCTCTTTGACCCCCGGCACCCCGAAATCATTGGAGACCGAGCCGATAGCGAGAGCCAGAATATCATAGCGGATGGTGTGGCCCGCGATCAGCTCGCTGCCGTCCTCGTCCCTGACAGGGGCAAGGCTGATGGTCTTGGCCGCACGGTCGATGGTGTCGAGGTTGCCCTGGAAGAAGCGGTAGCCCCAGCGATAGCAGTGTCCGCGATACCCGACCTCGTCGAGATTGGCATCGAGCGATCCGGCCGCGACCTCGTGCAGCAGCGGCTTCCAGATGTGGGAGAGGTTCTTGTCGACCAGGATGATGTCGTGCCGCTTGCGCCCGTATCTGGCGCCCAGCCGCCGGACCAGCTCAAGCCCGCCCGCGCCTCCGCCCACCACGACGATCTGGGTCTTGCGGTTCATTCAACCTCCACACGGCAGGCGCGGCGCCTGACCCGATAACGGGCGAGGGCGGGAGAAAATTCTCTGCCCGCCCGCAAGCCGCAGGTTACCAGCCCGGATGCCCCAAAGCGAGGCCCGGCCAATCACTATTGCGGATCTTTGTTGCAGTGCAGCAACAACTGGCAGGGAGAGCAGCGGACTAGTCCGCGCGCTCTTCCAGCCATTTCTCCAGCCACTTGATCGAATAGTCGCCGTTCAGCACGTCATCCTGCCGCAGCAGTTCCTGATGCAGCGGGATGTTGGTCTTGACGCCCTCGACCACCATTTCCTCCAGCGCGCGGCGCAGCCGCATGATGCAACCCTCGCGGGTGCGGCCGTAGACGATCAGCTTGGCGATCATGGAATCGTAATAGGGCGGGATCCGGTAACCCGCATAAAGCCCCGAATCGACCCGCACATGCATGCCCCCGGCCGCGTGATAATAGGTCACGAGGCCCGGCGAAGGCGCGAAGTTGAAGGGGTCTTCGGCGTTGATGCGGCACTCGATCGCGTGGCCGTGGAATTCGAGCTCTTCCTGCTTGACCGAAAGCGGGCGGCCTTCGGCAATGCGGATCTGCTCGCGCACCAGATCGACCCCGGTGATCAGCTCGGTCACAGGATGCTCCACCTGCAGGCGGGTGTTCATCTCGATGAAGTAGAACTCGCCGTTCTCCCACAGGAACTCGATCGTGCCTGCGCCGCGATAGCCCATGTCGCGCATCGCCTGCGCGCAGACCTCGCCCATCCGCATCCGCTCTTCGGTGGAGATGACGGGGGAGGGGGCCTCTTCCAGCACCTTCTGGTGGCGGCGCTGGAGCGAGCAGTCGCGCTCGCCCAGATGGATCGCGTTGCCCTTGCCGTCGCCGAACACCTGGAATTCGATGTGGCGCGGGTTGCCGAGATATTTCTCGATATAGACCGTGGCATCGCCGAACGCGGCCTTCGCCTCGCTGCCGGCCTGCTGCATCAGGGTTTCGAGCTTGTCCTCGCTCTCGCACACCTTCATGCCGCGCCCGCCGCCGCCGCTGGCGGCCTTGATGATCACCGGATAGCCGATCTCCTTGGCGATCTTGCGCGCCTCGTCGAAGTCGGAAACCGCGCCGTCCGAGCCGGGCACCAGCGGCAGGCCGAGGGCGCCCGCGGTGCGTTTGGCCTCGACCTTGTCGCCCATGGTGCGGATATGTTCGGGCTTGGGGCCGATCCAGATGATGTCGTGCGCTTCGACGATGTCGGCGAACTTGGCGTTCTCCGACAGGAAGCCGTAACCTGGGTGGATCGCATCGCACTGCGCGATCTCGGCTGCCGAGATGATGTTGGCGATGTTGAGATAGCTCTCGCTCGCCGGCGGCGGGCCGATGCACACGGCATGGTCGGCAAGGCGAACGTGCATAGCGTCGGCATCGGCGGTGGAATGCACCGCCACCGTCTCGATCCCCATCTCGTGCGCCGCGCGGTGGATGCGCAGCGCGATCTCGCCGCGATTGGCGATCAGGATGC
>VFQO010000319.1_pt1 | contig 55697 bp, 56 predicted proteins | sample 3512331 | NCBI WGS metagenome assembly VFQO01 (sample SAMN10412371, study PRJNA504923) | tailings metagenome | isolation source: Replicate 3 from Balatoc abandoned mine | place: Philippines: Itogon, Benguet | collected 2017-08-28 | reverse complement strand
AGGATCGGCCCCGAGTCGACGCCCGCGTCGACGACGATGACGCTCGCCCCGGTCTGCTCGACGCCGGCGGCGAGCGCGTCGCGCACGCCGTGCGCGCCCGGGAACTCTGGCAGGTAGGCGGGGTGCGTGTTGATGATGCGCGGCGCGAGGGCGTCGACGACGCTCGCCGGCAGCAGGCGCATGAGGCCGCTCAGCACGACGAGGTCCGGCTCCCACTCCTGCACTGTGGCCAGCAGCTCCTCGCCCCACGCCTCGCGCGAGGGGAACGATGAGTAGGGCACTGTGAAGCTCGGGATGCCGAAGGCCTCGGCGTGCGCGAGGCCGTCGGCTTCGCGGTCGGCGCCGACGGCGACGACGTGCGCCGGGTAGTCGGCGTGCGCCGAGGCCTCGAGCAGGGCGCGCAGGTTCGACCCGCCGCCCGAGATCAGCACGACGACCCTCAGCACGCCTCCAGCCTACGGCGTGCGCGGATGAGCAGCGGACGCCCGCTCGGCCCACGGCACGCGCACCCCGCCGGCGAGCAGCCCGAGGGCGCAGCCGACGAGCGTCTCGGCGAGCATCCACAGGCCGACGGCGACCGGGTCGGGGCCGACGGTCGCCAGGCGGCCCGGGCCGGCCGCGCCCGCCGCGATCCACGCCAGGAAGGCGGCGAGGATGCCCGCGAGCGCCCCCGCGACGAGCGCCGTCACGAGCGCCCAGGGCTCCGGTCGCCGCTCAGGCCCGAGCGCCGCCACGAGCCTCGGCCGCACCGCGATGCCGGCGACGAATGCCGCGAGCACGGGCACGAGCACCACGACGAGGCCCGGGCTGTGCTCGCTCGTCGGCAGGGCGCCGAGCAGCGGGATGGCCGGCAGCGGGCCCACGATCGTGCCGAGCGGCGAGATCGCCGAGCCGGTGCCGAGGGCGAAGCCGGGGCCGATGAGCCACGAGGCGCTCCAGAGCACGGCGGTCGGCACGAGCGCGAGCTGCCCGAGCGTCAGCGCGATGCCGCCGAGCACGTCGGCCTGCACGCTCTCGTACAGGGCGATCACCTGCCCGTAGCCGACGAGCAGCGCGCCGGCGGTGACGACGCCCGCGGCGCCGACGACCGTCGCGACGCTGCCGAGACCCGCGCGCACCGCGGCGCCGGCGACGCCCGTCACGAGCGGCGGCAGCCCGTCGATCGCGTCGTCGAGTCGCGCCCGCCACGGCCCGCGGGCGCGCAGCGACGCGATGCCGAAGCCGAGTGCGAAGACGAGGGCCGGGAAGAGGGCCGTCTGCCAGCGCGAGAGCAGCGCCGCCGGGTGGCTCGCGCTCAGCGCCGCGAGCCCGCCGATGACGACGATGCCCGCGACGGCCACCGCGCCGCCGAGGGTGCGGTGCGGCTCACCGAGCGAGCGCCGGCCCATCTGCCAGCCGGCGAGCAGCGTGAGCGCGGCGAAGCCGAGCAGGGCGAGCGAGAACAGGAACGGCTCCGGGGAGCCGTCAGGCCCGAGCGCGCCGAGCGCGGTCGCCGTCACCGGGTCGAGCGTGAAGGTCACGTCGGCGCCGTGCCCGATCGCCCAGATGTCGACGGATGCCCGCCAGAAGACGAGCCAGTCGAGCTGGAACCCGAACTGCACCGCCCACATCACGGTGAGCACCGCGAGCGGGATGCCGATGCCAATGCCGACGACCAGCAGCGCCTCGAGCGCGGAGAAGAGGACGGTCGACCGGCGATTCATCGGGGGCGAGCCTACCGGCGGGCCGCGACCCGGCAGCCCGGGCGCGCGGGCGACGCTCAGCGGGCCAGCGCCTCCCGAGCCGCCGCGCGCGCCGCCGCGGGGTCGACCGCCGCGCACGCCGCCTCGGCCGCCGCCCGGCACTGCGCGAGCGTCACCGACGACAGCACCGCACCGACCGCGGTGATGCCGCGCGCCGCCATCGACAGGCTCGACGCGCCGAGCCCGACGAGCACCGGCGCGAGCGCCGGATCGGCCGCGGCCTCGCCGCACACGCCGACGGGCGTGCCCGTGCGCGCACCGGCCTCGCCGATGAGCCGGATCGAGCGCAGCACCGCCGGCTGCCACGCGTCGGCGAGCGAGGCGAGCTCGCCCGACATGCGGTCGGCAGCCATTGTGTACTGCGACAGATCGTTCGTGCCGATGCTGACGAAGTCGACCGCGGCGCACAGCTCGTCGGCGACGAGCGCCGCCGAGGGCGTCTCGATCGTCAGCCCGACCCGGTCCAGCCCCGCAGCCCGGGCGCGCGCGGCGAACTCGACCGCCTCGCCGACCGTGGCGATCATCGGGGCCATGACCTCGACATCCGCCCGCTCGGCGGCCGCCGCGATCGCGATCGCGCGCAGCTGGTCGTCGAGCACCGCGGGGTCGCGGCGGGCCGTGCGGTACCCGCGCACACCGAGGGCCGGGTTCGGCTCGTCGAGGGCGGTGAGGAAGGGCAGGGGCTTGTCGCTGCCCGCGTCGAGCGTGCGCACGACGACCGTCTGGCCGGGGAACGCGGCGAACACCTCGCGGTAGGCGGCGACCTGGTCGTCGACGCTCGGCGCCGTCACCCGGTCGAGGAAGCAGAACTCGGTGCGGAACAGGCCCACGCCCTCCGCGCCGCGCTCGACGGCGCGGCGGATGTCGCGCGGCGCCCCGACGTTCGCCCCGAGCACGACGCGGTGGCCGTCGGCCGTCTGCCCGGGGCCGACGAAGGGCGGCAGCGTGATGACGCCCGTCGCCGTCGCCTGCGCGCGCTCGTCGGGGCGCTCGACGAGCTCGCCCGTATCGCCGTCGACGAGCACGACCGTGCCATCGGCCAGCGCCGTGGCGCCCATCGCGCCGACGATCGCCGGGATGCCCAGCTCGCGCGCGAGGATCGCCGTGTGCGAGGTGGGCCCGCCCTGCTCGGTGACGATCGCGAGGCAGCGGTCCGGGTCGAGCCCGACCGTGTCGACCGGCGCGAGGTCGTCGGCGACGAGCACGAACGGATGCTCGCGCTCCGGCACCCCCGGAGGCTCGACGCCGCGCAGCCGCGCGATGATGCGGTCGCGCACGTCGCGCAGGTCGGTGGCGCGCTCGGCCATGCGGCCGCCGAGCTCGCGGTACTGGGCGACCGTGCGCTCGAGCTCGACCCACACGGCGCGCTCGGGCGTGAGCCCGTCGTCGCGCACGAGCGCCTCAGCCGCGCGGTGCAGGGCCGGGTCGGCGGCGATCGCGCCGGTCGCCCGCAGCACATCGCGGCGCTGGCCGCTCACCCGGTCGGCGCGCTGCTGCAGCTCGCCCGCGACCGCGAGCATCGCCTCCCGCAGCCGGGCGCGGGCGTCGGCGCGCTCGGCCTCGGGCACGCGCGCGGCGGCGTCGGGCTCGTCGGCCGCGTGCACGAGCACGGCGATCGGGCCGACCACGCGGCCGCCGCTCACCCCGATGGGCTTCGCGGTGCTCGTGGGGCGGGCGGGGGCGGGCGAGGCGGGCGTTGCCGGCGCGGCGGCGGGCGTCGCCGGCGCGGCGGCAGCGGCAGCGGATGCCCCGCTCGCCTCCCCCGCGCCCGTCGCGCCGCCGCCCTCGCCCTCGAACCCCGGCGCGAGCTCCTCGCCGAAGCCCGAGTCGATGAGCGCGCGCAGCGCCTCCACCGTCGCGGCCGCTTGCGGCCCGCTGCCCGCGATGCGCACGACCGTGCCCGGGCCCGCGCCGAGGGTCGCGATGCCGATCGGGCTCGACGCGTCGACCGGGCCGCGGCTCGGGGTCGCGAACGTGACGGCGTCACCCGAGGCCATGACGAGCTGCGCGAGATCCGCCGCAGGGCGGGCGTGCAGGCCCGCCACGTTGCGCACGGTGGCCTCCGCGATCGCGGGGGCGGGCGCGCCGTCGGCGACGGGCTCGGTCGACGCGGGTGGGGCATCCGCCGCAGTGCCGTCGGCGCCGGCGGAGTCGTCGCTCCCCGCGTCGTCGAGCTGCTCGCGCTTCGGACGCAGCGCCCCGAGCGACTCGGCCGCGACCGTGTCGAGGTCGGCGCCACCCGCCGCTCGCACGACCGCCGCGAGCAGCCCCTCGACGAAGGGCGCCGCGACCAGCCGCACGGGCGGCGGGTCGGCGACGAACTCGAGCGCCATCTCGGCGCTCAGCACGGCCGAGCCGAGATCCATGAGCACGAGCACCCCGCCCCCGCCCGCGGCCGCCTCGCCGATCGCCTCGGCGACGCGCACCGCGTCGGTGCCCGTGCGACCGTCGTCGGTGCCGGCCGCGATCGCGATCGGCGGCGGATCGCCGGCGACCATCTCGAGCGCGAGCGCCGTCGCCGCCTCGGCGAGCGGACGGCTGTGCGAGACCGCGACGATGCCGACGCGCGTGGGTGCGATCACGATGCCGCGACCTCCGCGAGGGCCTCCATGAGCAGGGCGGCCGACGTCGCCCCGGGGTCGAGGTGGCCGGCGCTGCGCTCGCCGAGGTAGCTCGCGCGACCCTTGCGGGCCACGAGCGGCTCGGTCGCATCGCGACCCGCTGCGGCGGCATCGCGGGCCGACGCCGTCGCCTCGGCGAGCGACGCGCCCGAGGCGACCGCCGCATCCATCGCCTCGAGGGCCGGGGCGAGCGCGTCGAACATCGTCTTGTCGCCGGCCTCGGCCTTGCCGCGCGCCACGACGCCGTCGAGGCCCGCGCGCAGGGCGGAGGAGAGCGCCGCCGCATCGCATTCCGTGACCGCTCCGGCGGCCATGCCGAACCGCAGGAAGAACGTGCCGTAGAGCGGTCCGCTCGCCCCGCCCACCGACGTGACGAGGGTCATGCCCACCGTCTTGAACAGCTCGTCGGCGGTCGGGGGCGCGGCGGCCTCCACCTTCTCCATGACGGCGGCCATGCCTCGTGCCATGTTGGCGCCGTGATCGGCGTCGCCGATCGCCGAGTCGAGCTCGGTCAGGTACGACCGCTGCTCGGTGACCCGGTCGCGGAAGGCGGCCAGCCAGGCGGTGAAGTCCGGCATCGTCAGGGTGTTGGTGGTGCTCATGGTGCTCCTCAGTCTCGGCGTCGTCGCCGGGGTGGCGGGCGGTGCGGAATACGGGTGGTCGCGGCGGCGCTCTCGGTCTAGCGGCCCCAGCGCAGGCCGCTGGTCTCCACGGGGGCGTCCCACAGCGAGACGAGCTCGTCGTCGGCGCGCAGCACGGTGACCGAGCATCCGGCCATGTCGAGCGAGGTGATGTAGTTGCCGACGAGGCTGCGGGCGACGGTCACGCCGTGCTGCTCGAGGATGCTCGCCACCTCGCCGTACATGAGGTACAGCTCGATGAGCGGCGTGCCGCCCATGCCGTTGAGCATGACGATCGTCGGCGCGTCGCCGAACGACAGATCGCCGAGGATCGGCTCGACGAGCATCTCGGCGATCTCCTTCGCACTCGCGAGGGGCACGCGGTGCCGACCGGGCTCGCCGTGGATGCCGATGCCGATCTCCATCTGATCCTCGGGCAGGTCGAACGTGGGCTTGCCCGCGGCCGGCACGGTGCAGCTCGTGAGCGCCATGCCCATCGACCGGCCCTCGGCGTTGACCTTCTCGGCGAGCGCGACGACCTCGTCGAGCTCGCGGCCCTGCTCGGCGGCGGCGCCGACGAGCTTCTCGAGCAGCACCGTCAGACCGACGCCGCGGCGCCCGGCCGTGTAGAGCGAGTCCTGCACGGCGACGTCGTCGTTGACGACGACCGTGCGCACCTCGACGCTCGCCTCCATCGCGGCGAGCTCGGCGGCCATCTCGAAGTTCATGACGTCGCCGGTGTAGTTCTTCACGATGTGCAGCACGCCCGCACCGCGGTCGACGGTCTTCGTCGCCTCCTGCATCTGGTCGGGCGTCGGCGAGGTGAACACCTCCCCCGCGCAGGCCGCGTCGAGCATCCCGAACCCGACGAAGCCGCCGTGCAGGGGCTCGTGGCCGGAACCGCCGCCGCTGACGAGGGCGACGGTGCCGTGATCCTTCGGGGTGGCGCGGTAGATGATGCGGTTCGCGTGGTCGACGCGCAGGTCGGGGTGCGCGAGCTCGATGCCGCGCAGGGCGTCGGCGAGCACCCGGTCGGGGTCGTTGATGAGCTTCTTCATGACGAGAGGGTTCCTTCCTTCTTTGCAAGGGTGTCCTGGAGGCCAGTCTTATCCGACTGGGTGTGAGCCATCACAGCGAACACCACAGCCGCGAGCACGCCGCCGAGCAGCTCGGCGCCGACGTAGACGGGCCACTGCTCCCAGGCGACCTCGCCGCCGAGCAGCTGCTGCACGAGCATGGGCCCGGTCGTGCGCGCCGGGTTGATGGAGGCGCCTGTCGTCGGGGCGACCGGGATGATCGCGGCGAACACGACGAACCCGATCGCGAGCCCCGCCCAGCCCGGTGCGGCACGGCGGTAGATGACGCCGAAGACCGCGAACACGAGCAGGAAGGTGCCGACGAGCTCGGCGAAGAACGCCTGGTACCACGGCACGGTCGCCGCGTCGTAGGCGGCGACGCCGAGGCCGACCTCGCTCGCGCGCATGCCGAGCACGCCGACGATGGCGAGCGAGCCGGCGACGGCGCCGAGCAGCTGTGCCGCGAGGTAGGCGGGCACCTCGCGCCACGGGAATTTGCCGCTGACGGCGAGCGCGATCGTGACGGCCGGGTTGATGTGGTTGCCCGAGATGTAGCCGAACACGTACACGGTGACGACCACGATGGTGCCGAACGCGAGCGAGATCATGCCCAGGTCGGCCATCGTGAACGGCGCGTCGCCGTTCACGATGAGGGTGGCGGGCACCGAGCCGACCCCGACGAAGACGAGGAAGGCGGTGCCGAGGAACTCCGCGGCGAGCTTCTGCCACGGGCGATTGACATCCATATGTGCTCCTTCGAACATGCGGATATCGAGCGGGCGGGGGGTCGCCCAGCGCTTCAGATTCTGGAACGCTTTTCGATAATGTCGAATATGCGACGGATGCTGGGCTCCTGTCAAGAGCGAAGACGCACCATCTGCGACCATCGCGCATGCCGGGCCCCGCGCCCCGCATAATGGGGCGACGACCGAGGAGGTTCCCGTGATCCAGGCGATCGACCGCGCGGCCCGCGTGCTGACCTCGCTACAGGGCGCCCGGCACCTCGGCATCACCGAGCTCGCGGGCATCCTCGAGCTGCCGCCATCGACGGTGCACGGCATCGTGAAGTCGCTGCAGGCGCACGGGCTCGTCGCGAAGGAGCCGGGTGGTCAGCGCTACATGCTCGGCCCTGCCCTGCTGAAGCTCTCGAACGTCTACCTCGACACCCTCGACGTGCGCGCCCGCGCGATGCGCTGGACCCAGGAGCTCGCCCGCCGCACCGGCCTCTCCGCCCGGCTCGGCGCCGAGCTGTTCGACGAGGTCATCATCATCCACCACAACCGTCGACCCGACGGCAGCCAGCAGATGCTCGAGACCGGCCTGACCATCCCCTCCCACGCCTCCGCGCTCGGCAAGGTGCTGCTCGCCTACCACCCTTCGGCGGCCGACGCCCTTCTCGCGACCCCGCTGCGCAGCCTCACCGGCGACACCATCACCGACCCGGCCGCGCTGCGCCTGCAGTTCGCGCAGATCGTGGAGCGCGCGCTCGCCTTCGAGGAGGACGAGGCTGTGCTCGGCGAATCGTCGGTCGCCGTGCCCGTCGCCGACCGCAGCGGCACCGTCATCGCCGCCGTGTCGGTGGTCATGCCCTCGAGCGAGTGGCCTCCCGAGGCTGGCGTGCTCAACGACCTGCGCGAGACCGCGCGCAACATCTCGCGCGAGCTCGGGTTCACGAGCTGGCCGCCCGCGGTCAGCCCGCGCGACGACGACTGACGCGCGCGGCGTGCCACACTGTGCACGTGAGCGATCGTCCGATCCGTGTCGAGATCGTGATCGCCGCTGACCTCGAGACGGTCTGGCGCCTCACGCAGGATCCGGTGCTCCACGCCCGCTGGGACGCCCGCTTCAGCCGCATCGTGCCGGTCGCCAGCGGATCGGGCGGCGACGCCCCGTGGCGGTTCCGGTACGAGCGTCGGATGCTCGGCCTCACCCTTCGCGGCACCGGCATCGCCCTCGGCACGCGCGAGGGCGCCGGCGGCGCACGCACCTCTGCCCTGCGCTTCACCACCGACGACCGCCGGTCGCCGCTGCGCGACGGCCGCGGCTACTGGCGCTACGAGCCCGTCGAGGGCGGCACGCGCTTCATCACCGGCTTCGACTACACCCCGGGCTGGGGCGCGCTCCTCGATCGCGCTGTGCGACCGGTCGTCGCGTGGCTCACTGCCGCGAGCTTCGCGCGGCTGCGGAGGTGGGCCGAGCGAGGCGAGCCGCCCGAGCGCTGGCCGCTCTGGCGGATGGTGTTCGGGCCGCGAGACCGCCCCCGAGCATCCGACTGCGTCTGGAGCGTCGGCCGAGCGCACGCGATGGCGGATGCTCCGCGCTCGCTCACCGCCCTGGAGGCCCCGTGACCGACGTCGACGCCGCGGCCGCGCGCTCCCCCGTCGAAGCGCGCAGCATGTTCGCCGCCGCGATGGGAGCCGACTTCGACCGGCTCCACCCGATGCTGCAGCGGCGCTTCGGGGTGAGCCTCGAGGCGGGCTACGCGTGCGTCGGTCGCGGCGTCATGACGCGCATCCGCCGCGGGCCGTGGTGGACGGTGCCGTTCCTGCACCTGGGCCGCATCCGGAACATCCTCGCGCCGTTCCCGGGCGACGCCGTGCCGTTCACGGTCGAGAACCACCCGTACCGCGACCCGTTCGGCCGCGAGACCGTCACGTTCGTGCGCACCTTCGCCTACCCCGATCGCGTGCGCCCGGGCCGCTTCGACGCGACGATGATCCGGGGCCGCGACGGGCGGATCGTCGACTACCTCGGCACGCACCAGCACCTCGCGGTCGACCTGCACCTGGCCGCCGAGCCCGACGGCTCGCTGCACCTGACCTCGGATGCCCAGCGCTTCCACGCCGGACCGCTGTCGTTCAGCTTCCCGATGCTGTTCTCGGGCCGCGCCGACCTGCGCGAGTCGTTCGACGACGCCACGGGCGAGTACGTCATCCGGCTGGAGGTGCGGAACCGCCTCTTCGGGTTCCTGTTCGGCTACGAGGGCCGATTCCGGTGCTCGTTCCCGCCCGCGGGCGACGGTCCGCCCCCGCACGTCCTGCCCCTGCAGCACGAGCGCCGGGAGTAGCGCGCACGCGAACGGCCCCGCCGCTCAGCGACGGGGCCGTCGTGACGCAGATGCTCGCTAGAGCCCGGCGATGATCTCGCGCATGAGGGCGGCGGCCTCGCTCGGCGTCTTGCCGACCTTGACGCCGGCGGCCTCGAGGGCCTCCTTCTTGGCCTGCGCCGTGCCGGCCGAGCCGGAGACGATCGCGCCCGCGTGACCCATCGTCTTGCCCTCGGGGGCCGTGAAGCCCGCGACGTAGCCGACGACCGGCTTGGTGACGTTGGCCTTGATGAAGTCGGCCGCCCGCTCTTCGGCGTCGCCGCCGATCTCACCGATCATGACGATCGCCTTCGTCTCGGGGTCGGCCTCGAACGCCGCGAGGGCGTCGATGTGCGTCGTGCCGATGATGGGGTCGCCGCCGATGCCGATGGCGGTCGAGAAGCCCAGGTCGCGCAGCTCGTACATCATCTGGTAGGTCAGGGTGCCCGACTTCGACACCAGGCCGATCGGGCCCTTGCCGGTGATCGTCGCGGGCGTGATGCCGACGAGCGCCTCGCCCGGCGTGATGATGCCGGGGCAGTTCGGGCCGATGATGCGCGTCGCGCCGCCCTTGGCCTTCGCGTGCGCCCACAGCTCGGCCGAGTCGAGCACGGGGATGCCCTCGGTGATGATGACGAGCAGCGGGATGCCCGCGTCGATCGCCTCGATCGCCGCATCCTTCGCGAACGCCGGCGGCACGAAGGCGATCGAGACGTCGGCGCCCGTGGCGGCCATCGCCTCGGCGACCGTGCCGAAGACCGGCAGCTCGACGCTCGAGCCGTCGGCCGCGGTGTGCGTCACCGTCGTGCCGGCCTTGCGCGCGTTGACGCCGCCGACGACCTGCGTGCCCGCCTTGAGCATGAGCGCGGTGTGCTTGGTGCCCTCGCCGCCGGTGATGCCCTGGACGATGACCTTGGAATCCTTGTTCAGGAAGATCGACATGTCGCTACCGTCCTCTACTTCGCAGCCAGCTCGGCGGCCTTGTCGGCGCCCTCGTCCATGGAGCTCGCGATCGTCACGAGCGGGTGGTTCGCCTCCGCGAGGATGCGGCGGCCCTCCTCGACGTTGTTGCCGTCGAGACGAACGACGAGCGGCTTGGTCGCCGCGTCGCCGAGGATCTCGAGGGCCTTCACGATGCCGTTGGCGACCGCGTCGCACGCGGTGATGCCGCCGAAGACGTTGACGAACACGCTCTTGACCTGCTCGTCGCCGAGGATCACGTCGAGACCGGCGGCCATGACCTCGGCCGAGGCGCCGCCGCCGATGTCGAGGAAGTTCGCGGGCTTCACGCCGCCGTGGCGCTCGCCCGCGTAGGCGACGACGTCGAGCGTCGACATGACGAGGCCCGCGCCGTTGCCGATGATGCCGACCTCGCCGTCGAGCTTGACGTAGTTGAGGTCGTGCTGCTTGGCCTTCGCCTCGAGCGGGTCGGCCGAGGCCTTGTCCTCGAGCGCCTCGTGGTCGGGCTGACGGAACGCGGCGTTCTCGTCGAGCGAGACCTTGCCGTCGAGGGCGACGATGTCGCCGGCGCCGGTAAGCACGAGCGGGTTCACCTCGACGAGCGTGGCGTCCTCCTGCACGTACACCTCGTAGAGCTTCACGAAGACGGGCGCGACCTTCTCGACGAGCTCGGTCGGGAACTTCGCCTCGACCGCGATCTCGCGCGCCGTGTCCAGGTCGATGCCGCGACCCGGGTCGACCTCGACCCGCGCGAGCGCCTCGGGGCGCTCCTCGGCGAGCTGCTCGATCTCCATGCCGCCCTCGTAGCTGCACAGCGCGAGGTAGCTGCGGTTGGCGCGGTCGAGCAGCACCGAGAAGTAGTACTCCTCCTTGATGTCCGCTCCCGCGGCCACCATGACGCGCTTGACGACGTGGCCCTTGATGTCGAGGCCGAGGATGGCCTCGGCGGCGGCCTGGGCATCCTCAGGGGTCTTGGCGACCTTGACGCCGCCGGCCTTGCCGCGGCCGCCGGTCTTCACCTGCGCCTTGACGACGGTGACGCCGCCGAGCTGCTCGGCAGCGGCGCGCGCCTCCTCAGGGGTGTCGGCGACGATGCCGGCCAGCACGGGAACGCCGTGCTTCTCGAACATGTCCCGGGCTTGGTACTCGAAAAGATCCACGCTCTGCTCTTCCCATCCGCGTGCGATGTACTAGGAACCGGCCGGCGGCACTCGGTCTCGAGGTGGTTCGACGTCGAGAGATCTCTCGATATCGAGAGAAACGGCCTCGACCAGGGTACTCCCGTCGGCGTGCGCCCATGACACGAGGCCCCAGCGCGATCGACGGGCGGATGCCCGTGTGCGCCGGGCGGTCATCCCCCGTTCGCGTCGGCGCCGTCAGGCGGCGCGGCGCACGACCACGACGGTGACGTCGTCCGGCGCGATACCCCGCGCTCGCGCCCGCATCGCCTCGACGATCTCGTCGGCGCTCGTGGCGAGCATGACGAGCGCCGTGACGCTCTCGAGCGCCTGCTCGACGCCCGGGTACAGGTCGAGCACGCCGTCGCTCACCGCGACGAGGGCGTCGCCCGGGCCGATGACGACGGTCTGCGGCTCCCACTCGGTCTCGATGTCGATGCCGAGCGGCGGAGACGTCGACTTCAGCCGCTCGACCCGACCGTCAGCGCGCGCCAGGAACGACAGACCGTGCCCGGCGTCGACGTAGGTGAGCTCGCCGGAATCCATGTCGAGCCTGCCGTGGAAGAGCGTGACGAACAGGCCCGTCGAGTCGAGATCGCCGGTGAGGGATGCCGCGGCCGCGTCGACCGCGCCGGCGACGTCGCCGAAGCGCGCCGCCGATCGCAGCACCGCCCGCACGGTCGCGGCGATGATCGCCGCCCCGATGCCCTTGCCCATCGTGTCGGCGAGCGTGAACGCCGCGCCCTCGCCGACCGGGTACCAATCGTAGAAGTCGCCGCCGACGGCGCGCGCCGGCAGGCACATGCCCGCGATGTCCCATCCGGGCATGCTCAGCAGCTGCTGCGGTAGCAGGCCCTGCTGCACCTCGGCGGCGCGGCTGAGCTCCTGGCTGACCGAGAGCTCCTGCTGCACCCAGGCCGCGAGGTCGCGCAGCATCGCGGCCTCGCGCTCACTGAAGTGCCGCGGCTGCGCGTCGTAGACGCAGAACGAGCCGACGCGCTCGCCACCCGGCGCGTAGAGCGGGTGCCCCGCGTAGAACTCGAACGCGCCGGGCACGACGATCTCCTCGAAGCCGGGCGCGGTCTTCAGGTCGGGCACCACGAGGGTGTCGTCCGACTGGATCGTGATGGCGCACGCCGACTGCGCTCGCGGCACCTCGACCCCGAACGGCCCGACCATCGACTTCGACCACTGCCGATCGCGGTCGATGAGGTTGATCGCGGCGCCCGTGACGCCGAACAGCTGCTGGGCGAGCCGGGTGACGCGGTCGAAGCGCTCCTCGGGCGGGGTGTCGAGCAGGCCGAGCTCCTCGAGGGCGCGCTGCCGGGCCATCTCGTCGATGACGCCGCTGATCGAGACCGACGGCATGCCGCGAGGCGGCTCCTCGTGCGCGCGCACGGCTTCCCGCGCGCGGACGAGGGTCCAGTGGTTGTAACCCTCGACGCGCCGATGCTCGACCGAGTCGACGAGCGCCTGGATCATCGGGATGCCTCGGCCGGATTCCGCCATTGCGTCGGGCATGCCGCGGGAGTGCAGGCCGACGTCGTCGACCTCTCCGCCGTCGCTCAGCGTCGCCTCGACCCGATCGGGGTAGACGACGATCGTGAGGGCGAAGGCGACGGCCTTGCCGCGATTGGCGTACTGGATGACGTTCGCGGTGAGCTCGATGACGGCCGTCTCCACCGACATCCGGTCTCGCGGATCGAGGTCGGGCACGCTCGCCCACACGGATTCCAGCGCCGAGTGCACCGAGTCGATGGTGTCGGGCGGTGCGGTGATGCGCAGGGTGCGCGCCACCATGTCAGCCACGCGGGTACGCCTCGTCGAGACTCTCGAACGAGCGCAGCGTCGCGTTCATATTGGTGAGGTCGAGCACGAGCTTCACCTGCTCGGTGGGGCTCACGAGGCGCAGGTCGCCGCCGGCCTCACGCGCCGCCTTGAAGCCCCAGACGAGCGCGCCGAGCCCCGAGGAGTCGAGGAAGGAGGTGCGCGAGAGGTCGACCGCGATGCTCGGGCTGTTCGCGACGATCGCCTCGTGGATCGCCTCGCGCACGCGCGCCGCCGTCACCATGTTGAGTCGGCCGTCGAGGCTCAGCTCGGTGATGCCTCCGGGGTGCTGGGTCGAGACGAGGTCCATGGGCGACTCCTAACGCGGAACGGGTGCTCGCCCTCATTCTGGCCCCGACTCGAGGATGGTTCGCCGCGGCGCGCAGGAACGGCGGCGCGCCATAGGGTCACAGCTTCTCGATCGGAGCGATCTTGATGAGCAGTCGCTTGCGACCGGCCGTCTCGAACTGCACCTCGGCGATGCTCTTCGGCCCTGCGCCGGTCACGCCGGTGACTCGGCCGTCGCCGAAGTCGACGTGGCGGATGCGGTCGCCGACGGCGAGCGTGAGGTCGCCGTTGTCGCGCACGGTCGCCGTGACGCGGTTCGCCCACTCGGTCTTCGGCTTGCCGGGCGGCAGCGAGGTGCCGTAGCTGAACTGCTCGCGGCCACCGCGCGTGGTGCCGAGCGAGCGCTGCGTGGTCGAGCGGTAGCCCATGCCGGGCGCATCGCGCCAGTCGATGAGCTCGGCGGGGATCTCCTGCAAGTAGCGGCTGGGCGCCGCGACCTGCGTGTCGCCGAAAGTCGACCGCGTCATCGCCAGGCTCAGGTGCAGCTTCTTGCGGGCGCGGGTGATGCCGACGTAGAAGAGGCGGCGCTCCTCGGCGGGGCCGCCGGGCTCGCTCGCGCTCATCTGGTGCGGCAGCAGGTTCTCCTCCACGCCGGTGATGAACACGGCGTCGTACTCGAGGCCCTTCGCGGTGTGCAGGGTCATGAGCGAGACGGTGCCGCTGGAGTCGTCGAGGTCGTCGGCGGCCGCGACGAGCGCGACCTCGGTGAGGAAGTCGACGAGCCGCCCGTCGGGGTTGTTGCGCTGGAACTCGCGCGTGACCGCGACGAGCTCTTCGACGTTCTCGGCGCGCGCCTCGTCCTGCGGGTCGCGGCTGGCGCGCAGCAGTTCGACGTACTTCGTCTTCTCGAGGATCGCGGTGAGGATGTCGGGCACGAGCGCCGTGTCGAGCTTCTCGCTCGCCTCGTCGAGGATGCCCGCGAGCTCGAGCATCGCGCCGGTCACCTTGGGCCCGAGGCCCAGTGCTGCGGCGTCGCGCAGCGCGTCGCGCATCGTGCCGCCGAGCTCGTCGGCGTGCAGCGCGAGCGCCGTCTCGGTCGCCGGGCCGATGCCGCGCTTGGGGGTGTTGAGGATGCGCCGCACCGCGAGCGCGTCGGCGGGGTTGGCGACTGCGATGAGGTACGCCATGACGTCTTTGATCTCGGCGCGCTCGTAGAACTTCGTGCCGCCGAGCACCCGGTACGGCAGCGCCGAGCGGATGAAGATCTCCTCCAACGCTCGAGTCTGCGCGTTGGTGCGGTAGAACACGGCGATCTGGTTGTAGGGCACGCCGGCCTCGTGCAGCTTCTGAATCTCGTCGGCGACGAACTGCGCCTCGTCGTGCTGGCTGTAGCCGGTGAAGCCCACGATCTTCTCGCCCGCGCCCACCTCGGTGAAGAGATTTTTGGCGATGCGGTCGAAGTTGTTGCCGATGACGGCGTTAGCCGCATCGAGGATCGTCTGCGTCGAGCGGTAGTTCTGCTCGAGCAGCACCACCTCGGCGCCGGGGAAGTCGCGCTCGAACTCGACGATGTTGCGGATGTCGGCGCCGCGGAAGGCGTAGATCGACTGGTCGGAGTCGCCGACGACGGTGAGAGCCGCGGCCGGGATGCCCCCGCTCGCGTCGGTCTCGATGCGAGTGTCGGCGGGCACGTGCTGCGGCTCGACCGGCCGTGTCAGCTCGCGGATGAGCACGTACTGGGCGTGATTCGTGTCCTGGTACTCGTCGACCAGGATGTGCCGGAAGCGCCGCTGGTAGAGCGCCGCCACCTGCGGGAAGGCGCGGAACAGGTACACCGTCTGCGCGATGAGGTCGTCGAAGTCGAAGGCGTTCGCGCGCGCGAGCTCGGCCGTGTAGCGCCGGAACACCTCGAGGAACATCACCTCGGTGGGGTCGTTCGCGTTCAGCTGCCTGCTGTAGCCCTCGGCGTCGACGAGCTCGTTCTTCAGCCTCGAGATCTTGCCGGCGGCCGCGCTCACCGTGAGCCCGAGGGTGTCGGCCTGCAGGTCTTTCACGATGCGCTTGATGAGGGCACGCGAATCGGCCGAGTCGTAGATCGTGAACGCCTGCGTGAACCCGAACTGCTGCGCCTCGCGGCGGAGGATGCGCACGCACGCCGAGTGGAACGTCGAGATCCACATGCCCTGCGCGGCGTCGTGCCCGATGAGCTGCCCGACGCGCTCGCGCATCTCGCCCGCGGCCTTGTTGGTGAAGGTGATGGCGAGGATCTGGCTCGGCCACAGCTCGCGATCGCGCAGCAGGCGCGCGATGCGGCGCGTCAGCACGCTCGTCTTGCCGGAGCCCGCGCCGGCGACGATCAGCAGCGCCTCGGCCCGCGAGAGCACGGCCTTGCGCTGCTGCGGATTCAGGCCCGCGAGCAGGGGGTCGTCGCCCGTCGGCGCGCTCGCGGCGGGCGCGCCCGCGCGGGGCGCGGCACCCATGCCGGGGATGTCGAGGGTCTCGTCGGGCAGGAACGTCATGACCGCCCAAGTCTAGGTCGCACCCCCGACGGCGGAGCCCCGCCTACAGCGCCGCCCGCGCCTCCAGGGCGAGGTCGGGGTGATCGGCGAAGACGCCGTCGAGCCCCGTGCCCATGAGCGTGCGGAACCACGTCATCCAGTTGCCGTGGTCGGCCGCGCGCGAGCCGACGCGCAGCGCGCCGGGCAGGAAGCGATTCTCCGGTCGCAGCGTCCAGGTGAAGACCGAGAGCCCGGCGGCGTGCGCCCGCTCGACCAGGTCGCTCACGACCACCGGCCCGCCCCGCGTCGCAGGTCGAGCGATGAGCGCCGTGTCGACGCTGATGCCGTCGACCGCGCGCGCGAGCCGCGCGAGGCCGGCGTTCGTCAGGTGCCCGGCGTACGACAGCGCGGCGGCTCCGAAGCGCGCGACGAGGTCGGCGGGTGATCCGCTCTTCTCGAGCAGGAAGACGTACCGCGCCCGCACCCCGCGCTCGCGGATGCCGCCGAGCACCGACTGCTCGAACGCCTCCACGACGAGGGGGGCCGCCGGGCTCCAGCCCGCGACCTCGGCGGCGAACAGCTCGTCGAGCGGCAGCCCCTGCGCCGCGAAGTGCGTCGCGTGCTTGATCTCAGCGACCATGCCCACCGGGCGGGGCGCCGCATCCAGGATCGCCATGAGGTCGCGCAGGCGCAGGATCGGGTACCGGTCGTCGAAGCGCGTCGACGCCTGCCGCACCGCGGGCAGGCGCTCGCGCGCGCGCAGCGTCGACAGCTCGGCCCACGTGAAGTCCTCGGTGAACCAGCCGGTGAGCCGCTCGCCGTCGATGGTCTTCGTCGTGCGGCGACCGGCGAACTCGGGCCGGTCGGCGACGTCGGTCGTGCCGCTGATCTCGTTCTCGTGCCGCAGCACCAGCACGCCGTCGCGCGTGGCGACGATGTCGGGCTCGATCGCGTCGGCGCCGAGGGCGATCGCGAGCTCGTAGGCGGCGCGGGTGTGCTCGGGCCGGTACCCGCTCGCGCCGCGGTGCGCGACGACGAGCGGCGGTCGCGTGGGCTCGATCACGGCGCCCACCCTACGCGGTAGCCTGCCGAGCATGATCGACGGGATGCCCGCCCCGAGCCCCTCGCCGACGCCCGCCGCACCGCCCGCCGGCCCTGACACCGGCCCCGACGCCGCACCGCGCCCGCGCCGCAACCCGCTCGCCGTGCTCGCCCTCGTGCTCGCCCTGCTGCTGAGCCCCCTCGCCGCCCTCTTCGGCCACCTCGCCGCCGGTCAGATCACCCGCTCGTACGGCACCGAGCGCGGACTCGCCATGGCTCTCGTCGCCGCCGGACTCGGCTGGGTCTGGACCCTCGCCCTCGTCATCGCCGTCGGCGGGGTCTGGGTGGCCCTGCAGTCGTGAGCGCCGCGCCGCCTCCCCCCGCCGCCTCCCGCTGGGTGGAGCCGACCTCGCTGCTGCCGCTGCGCTGGGGCCGCTACCGCGACCGGTGGATGCTCGGCCTCCTGCTCATCGCGGGCGGGCTGCTGCACCTGCAGTCGGCCGACACCGGCAACCTCGTGCCCCTCATCACCGGATCGGCCGCGCACGTCGCCGGCTGGCTCGTCATGCCCGCCGCCGGCTGGCGCCGCATCGTGCCGCTCGCCCCCTCGACCCTCGTCGTGTGGCTCGTGCTCACCGGCCCCGCCTCCATGTGGACGCTCGCCATTCCGTTCCTCTGCTGGCTGCTCGTGCGGCACCGCCCCTGGCGCAGCGCGCTCGCCGTCGGCCCCGTGCTCGCCAACGGCGTGCTGTGCGCCACTCTGTTCGCCGAGTACCGGTGGATGCCCGTCGCCCTCGCCCTCACCACCGCCGTGCTCGTCGGGTCGGCTTGGGGCGCTCGGGCCCTCGCTCGCCCCGTGGCGAGCATCCGTCGCCCCGTTGCGCCCACAGCGAGCGCATAGGCTTCCGCATTCCGTCGCTGAGTAACGCTCCCTAGACTGATCGCAGTGCCGACCGGGGAGCTCCCCCGCGGCCGACACACCGAAGAGGAAACCATGGCAACGTCCAACCCCGCTTTCTCGAACTCCCCCGCCTTCACGCAGAGCGCGACGAAGGCCATCCAGTTCTCGCAGACGCCGAGCGCCGAGCAGCTCGATGAGCTGTACGGCCGCCCCGCCGCGACCGCCGAGCAGACCGACCGGATGACGTACGAGAACACGATCCGCAAGATCCTCGGATCGTTCGCTGTTCTAGTCCTCGCTGCGGCGATCGGTTGGTTCATCCCGCTTCTCGCACTGCCTGCCGCCATCGCCGGCTTCATTGTCTCCCTCGTGCTGATCTTCAAGAAGAAGCCGAGCGCGCCGCTCACCCTCGCGTACGCGGCGCTCGAAGGTCTCTTCGTCGGTGGCATCTCGGCGTTCTTCGCGTCGCAGTGGGACGGCATCGTGCCGCAGGCCGTCTTCGGCACGCTCGCGGTCGTCGGCGTGACGCTCTGGCTGTTCACGAGCGGGAAGATCCGCGCCTCGAAGCGCGCGACGAAGATCTTCCTGGTCGCCATGATCGGCTACGCAGTCTTCTCGCTCGTCAACCTCGGCCTGATGCTGTTCGGCGTCACCGACAGCATGTTCGGGCTTCGCGATGTCGAGTTCCTCGGCCTGCCGCTCGGCTTCTGGCTCGGCATCCTGGTCGTGCTGCTCGCGGCGTACTCGCTCGTGCTCGACTTCGACTCGATCAAGACCGGCGTCGAGCGTGGCGCCCCCGCCGCCTTCGGCTGGACCGCCGCCTTCGGCATCATGGTCACGGTCGTGTGGCTCTACATCGAGATCCTGCGTCTGCTCGCGATCCTTCGCGGTAGCGAGTAACACGCATCAGCGACGCGAGAGGGCCGCCCTTCGGGGCGGCCCTTCTTCGTGCGGGGCGGATGCTCGGCTGGGGGTGCACGCGGGCTCGACCTCGCCCTGCCGATCCACCCTCAGCGTTCATGCCGCGCGCGCTCAAGGCTCTGCGGGCGGGGGCGCCCGCAGGAGCAGTCAGGATGGGAGGCTTGCCAGCCTCCCAAAACTCCTGACTACTCCCACTCAATAGTCCCCGGGGGCTTCGACGTCACGTCGAGCACGACCCGGTTCACCTCGCGCACCTCGTTCGTGATGCGGTTCGAGATGCGCGCGAGCACGTCGTAGGGCAGGCGGGTCCAGTCGGCCGTCATCGCGTCCTCGCTCGACACGGGGCGCAGCACGATCGGGTGGCCGTACGTGCGAGCGTCGCCCTGCACGCCCACCGACCGAACGTCGGCGAGCAGCACCACCGGGCACTGCCAGATCTCGCCGTCGAGGCCGGCGGCCGTCAGTTCTTCGCGAGCGATCGCATCCGCCTGGCGCAGGATCTCCAGGCGATCCTCCGTCACCTCGCCGATGATGCGGATGCCCAGCCCCGGGCCCGGGAACGGCTGACGGTTCACGATCGCCTCGGGCAGGCCCAGCTCGCGGCCGATCGCCCGCACCTCGTCCTTGAAGAGGGTGCGCAGCGGCTCGACGAGCTCGAACTCGAGGTCCTCCGGCAGGCCGCCGACGTTGTGGTGGCTCTTGATGTTGGCCGTGCCGGTGCCGCCGCCCGACTCGACGACGTCGGGGTAGAGCGTGCCCTGCACGAGGAACCGCACGGCCTCACCCTCGCCCTGCGCCTCGGCGACCAGGTCGGCCGCCGCCTGCTCGAACGTGCGGATGAACTCGCGACCGATGATCTTGCGCTTCGTCTCGGGGTCGGTGACGCCCGCGAGCGCATTGAGGAACTGCTGCCGGGCATCCACCGTCACCAGACGGATACCCGTCGCGGCCACGTAGTCCTCCTCGACCTGACGGCGCTCGTCAGCGCGCAGCAGGCCGTGATCGACGAAGACGCAGACGAGCTGGTCGCCGACCGCCTCGTGCACGATGGCCGCCGCGACGGCGCTGTCGACGCCGCCCGAGAGGCCGCAGATGACGCGCGACGAGCCGACCTGCGCGCGGATGCGCTCGACCTGCTCGGCGATGACGCTGCCGCTGTTCCAGTCGGGGGCGATGCCGGCGGCGCGGTGCAGGAAGTTCTCCAGCACGCGCTGGCCGAAGTCGGAGTGCTTCACCTCGGGGTGCCACTGCACGCCGTACAGCTTCTTCTCGTCGTTCGCGAACGCCGCGACCGGGGTGTCGGGCGTCGAGGCGAGCACCTCGAAGCCCTCCGGCGCCTTCGCGACCGAGTCTCCGTGGCTCATCCACGTGGTCTGGGTCGCCGGCTGCTCAGCCAGGAGCGAGCCGCCGTCGCCGTGCACCGTTGTCGTCGTCGCGCCGTACTCGCGGCGGCCGGTCTGCGCGACCTCGCCGCCGAGCTGCTGCGCCATCACCTGGAACCCGTAGCAGATGCCCATCACCGGCACGCCGAGCTGCAGGATGCCCGGGTCGAGGTTCGGCGAGCCCGGCTCGTAGACGCTCGACGGCCCGCCGCTCAGCACGATGCCGACCGGGTTCTTCGCCGCGACCTCCTCGGCGGTGATCGTGTGCGGCACGATCTCGCTGTAGACGCTCGCCTCGCGCACGCGGCGCGCGATGAGCTGCGCGTACTGGGCGCCGAAGTCGACGACGAGAACGGGGCGGTGGTCGGTCTCGGTCACGCGGCGGCCTCCTGGGTCGTGGTCTGCTGCTCGAGTCGCGCGACGATCGCGCCGACCTCGCGCGGCACCTGCCGCTCGAAGTAGAAGGAGAGGAAGGGCACGATGCCGCCCATGGCGATCCAGAGGAAGCGCAGGAACGCCATCGGCACCGAGCCCTGATACGCGACGCGCCACAGCACGAAGTCGCACGCGAGGTACACGACGTAGAGCCAGCCGTGCACGGTCAGGAGCACGATCGACAGGTTCACGCCGACCAGCTCCTCCTTCGGCGTGAGGGCGAGGAACCCGTCGGGGCCGAGTAGCTCGATGTCGCGCCCGAAGCCGTAGCGCGTGACCATCATCACGACGAGGCCGAGCAGGAAGGTGCCGGTGACGATCGACGAGACCTTGAAGACGGCGAGCGTGCGACGGATGAGCGGGATGTCAGAGGGCTGGGGGCCGAGCGCCATGCTCCCAGTCTAGGCGGGCTCGCTGGGGGTGCTCGCCTCGGCGAGCGCCGCCTGCTCCTTCTCGAACTCGTCCTTCACGAGGCGCCACCAGAGGTACACGGCGAAGCCGCCGAAGAGGGCCCACTCGATCGCGTAGAAGAGGTTCAGCAGGTTGAGCTCGACGTCGGCCTCGGGGGGCGGGGCCGCGATCTCCTCGAGCCCCGGCGGAGCATCCGTGACCGCCAGATAGCCCGAGTAGACGAGGTCGACATCGCGCCACAGGTTGATGAGCTCGGCCACCGCGATCGCGCGCCGCTCGCCCGCCTCGAAGTCGGACTGCTGCGGCGACTCGCTCGGCACGTATCGGCCGACGAGGCTCGCCTCGCCGAGGGGCAGGTCGGGGATGCCCGCTCCGGGAGCGACGAACCCCACGACGACCGCGAGGCTCGCCCCATCGCTCGTCACGAGGTGGCGGACGACCCAGTCGCCCGGCTCTCCCCCGCTCTCGCGGCCCGTGACGACGACCTCATCGCCTTCGACCCACGTGCCCTCGACCGTCACGGTGCGGCCGCTCGCGTCGGAGGTCATCAGCTCCTGCGGCTCGGCGACCGACTGCAGCGGCACGGGCGTCTCGGTGTCGCGCTCGACGACCGTCGCCGCCTCGATCGACCGCTCGAGCTGCCACTGACCGAGCGCCGCGAAGGCCGCCGCGACGCCGAGGGCGAGGAGGAGCGCGGCGATCCACTTCGGGCGGCGGGCGATGCGCCACACGGTCGGCTAATGCCCCTGGTAGGGCGCGACGACGACGTCGACCCGCTGGAACTCCTTGAGGTCGGAGTAGCCGGTCGTCGCCATCGAGCGGCGCAGCGCACCCATGAGGTTGACCTGGCCGTCGGCGTGCGAGCTCGGGCCGAACAGCAGCTGCTCGAGCGGCGCGAGCTGGCCGACGTGCACGCGGTTGCCGCGCGGCAGCTCGGGGTGGTGCGCCTCGGCGCCCCAGTGCCAGCCGCCGCCCGGAGCCTCCTGCGCACGCGCCAGGGTCGAGCCGAGCATGACGGCGTCGGCGCCCATCGCGACGGCCTTCACGATGTCGCCGCTCGTGCCGAGACCGCCGTCGGCGATCACGTGCACGTAGCGGCCGCCCGATTCGTCGAGGTAGTCGCGTCGCGCGGCGGCGACGTCGCTCACCGCGGTCGCCATCGGGGCCTGGATGCCCAGGCTCAGGCGCGTCGTCGACGCGGCCCCGCCGCCGAAGCCGACGAGCACCCCGGCCGCCCCCGTGCGCATGAGATGCAGCGCCGCGGTGTAGGTCGCGGCACCGCCCACGATGACGGGCACGTCGAGCTCGTAGATGAACTTCTTGAGGTTGAGGGGCTCGCTCGACTTCGAGACGTGCTCGGCGCTCACGGTCGTGCCGCGGATGACGAAGAGGTCGACGCCGGCGTCGACGACGGCCTCGTGGTGCTCCTGCGTGCGCTGGGGGCTCAGCGCGGCGGCGACGGGCACGCCCGCCGCGCGGATCTCGGCCAGTCGCGCGCTGATGAGCTCGGGCTTGATCGGCTCGGCGTAGATGCGCTGCATCTCGGCGGTCGCGTCGGCCGCCTCGAGCTCGCGGATGCGAGCGAGCTGCGCCGCGGCATCCTCGTAGCGGGTCCACAGGCCCTCGAGGTCGAGCACGCCGAGGCCGCCGAGCCGCCCGATCGCGATCGCGGTCTCGGGGCTCACGACCGAGTCCATCGGCGCCGCGATGACGGGGATCTCGAACTTGAGCGCGTCGATGCCCCAGGCGAGCGAGACGACCTCGGGGTCGCGCGTGCGGCGGCTGGGCACCACCGCGATGTCGTCGAAGGAGTACGCCCTCCGGGCACGCTTGGCCCGCCCGATCTCGATGTCCGTCACCCGATCAGCCTACCGGCGCGCGCCCCGGCGCCCGCCGTGCCTTCTGACCGTGCAGGTGCGACGAGGACGGGCGAAGACGCGCACGTGCTCGACGCATCCGCACGGCCAGCGCACGACGCGGTCGCGGCCGCGGCCTGCGAGCGGCCACTAGCTGACGAGCCCCACACGCCGCAGCACAGCGCGGAGGCGTTCCGGCGCGCGGAGGTCGTCCCACACGAGACGCACGACCGTCCAACCCGCTGCTCGCAGGCGGTCCTCGCGCTTCTTCTCCTCGATCACGACATCCTCGACGGAGCGCCCCGGCGCGCGAAGAGCCGCCCGATACTTCTTCTCACCGTCGAACTCCAGGACGATCCGGCGTTCGGGCCAGCAGAAGTCGACGCGCGCGAGCCACAGCGCGCCGTCGACGATGTCGACCTGGAGCTGCGGCGGTGGTGCCCCGAGGTGCGCCAGGACGGCGCGGGTCCACGACTCGCCGGCCGACTCCGAGTCGCCGTCGGCGAAGACCGCGATGCGCTCGACGCGCCGGGCACCCCGGTGGATGCGCAGCTCACGGGCAATCTGCTGGATGCGCTCACCGCCCTGGCCCGGCCCGCGGTGCCCGAGCTGCCGCAACGCGGAGTCTGCGCAGATCAGCCCCGCGACGAACGGCGTGCGGGCAGCGATCTCTGCGGCCGTGCGGAACGGGTCGGTCACACGCGCCCATCCCAGGTCCCGGACGTGCAGGTCATGACTCGGATGGGCCCACCACGCCATGCCCCCGCGCCGTCGCGTGCCGTCGGCCGGCGTCGACAACGCGCACACAGAATCGGGCCACGGCGTCGCGAGGTCGAGGCCCAGTACCGCTGCGGCCGACGGCCCCGCCAGGACGAGCGACGGGCCCAACCGCGCCGCCGCGGCGCGACATCGCAGGATGTGCTGCTCGCGTCGGGCGAGGGCCGCCCAATGGTCGGGCGTCGTGTAGACGCCCCGCGCGAGCCGGAGCAACTCACCACGCGCAGCGGATCGCTGGAGGGAGCGGGCGTCCGGACCGAGAGACACGGCGTCGCGAGCCACGAGGAGGCCCTGCGGGTTGAGTGGAGTCGTGAGGTTCATCGGCGCAAGATGACCAGCGCGTGCTTCGCGGGGTCAGCGCATCCGACTTCTCGGGAGGTAACGCGGTGAGCGGCCGGGTGGGGAGGACGGGCGGAGACGACGATCACGTGCGGGGAAGCGCCCGCTCCTGTCGTCTTGGCACAATGCGCCTCAGGGACAGCGAGGCAGGGCGACTCGCAACGGGGCGCGGCGCGGCTGCCTCCAACGGGGCGCAGCGCGGATGCCCGGCGCGACGGTCGGCGCCGGAGCGCGAATCGCCTGACTAGCGGCGGTAGTTGGGCGCCTCGACGACCATCTGGATGTCGTGGGGGTGCGACTCCTTGAGGCCGGCGGCCGTGATGCGCACGAACTTGCCGCGCTGCTTGAGCTCGTCGATCGTGCGCGCACCCGTGTAGAACATCGACTGCCGCAGGCCGCCGAGCAGCTGGTACACGACCGAGCCGACCGGGCCGCGGTAGGGCACCTGGCCCTCGATGCCTTCGGCGATGAGCTGCTCGTCACTCGGCACGTCGGCCTGGAAGTAGCGGTCGCGCGAGTACGAGGTCTTCTTGCCGCGGGTCTGCAGGGCGCCCAGCGAGCCCATGCCGCGGTACGACTTGAACTGCTTGCCGCCCACGAAGATGAGGTCGCCCGGGCTCTCGTCGGTGCCGGCGAGCAGCGAGCCGAGCATGACGGTGTCGGCGCCCGCGACGATCGCCTTCGCGATGTCGCCGGAGTACTGCAGGCCGCCGTCGGCGATCACGGGCACGCCCGCGGGCCGCGCGGCGAGCGACGCCTCGTAGACGGCGGTCACCTGGGGAACGCCCACCCCCGCGACGACGCGCGTGGTGCAGATCGAGCCGGGGCCCACGCCGACCTTCACGGCGTCGGCGCCGGCATCCACGAGCGCCTGCGCGCCCGAGCGGGTCGCGACGTTGCCGCCGATGACGTCGATGTGCGCGAACGCCGGGTCGGCCTTGAGGCGCGCGATGATCTCGAGCACGCCGCGGCTGTCGCCGTTGGCGGTGTCGACGACGATGACGTCGACGCCCGCGTCGCGGAGGCGACCGGCGCGATCCCAGGCATCGCCGAAGAAGCCGATAGCCGCACCGACGCGCAGACGCCCCTCCTCGTCCTTCGTGGCGTTGGGGTACTGCTCGCTCTTGTCGAAGTCCTTGACGGTGATGAGCCCGTGCAGGCGACCCTCGTCGTCGACGAGCGGAAGCTTCTCGATCTTGTGCTGGGCGAAGAGCGCCACCACTTCGTCCTGCGAGATGCCGACCGGGCCGGTGATGAGCGGCGTCGGGGTCATGACGTCGCGCACGAGCGTCGTGGAGGCCTCGAACGGCGAGACGAAGCGCATGTCGCGGTTGGTGATGATGCCCACGAGTCGCCCGTCGCCCTCGACCACGGGAAGACCCGACACGCGGAACTGGCCGCACAGTGCATCCACCTCGGCGACCGTCGCATCGGGCGTCGTCGTGACGGGGTTCGAGATCATGCCCGATTCGGAGCGCTTGACCTTATCGACCTGCTCGGCCTGCTCGTCGATCGAGAGGTTGCGGTGCATGATGCCCAGGCCGCCCTGGCGAGCCATGGCGATCGCCATGCGCGCCTCGGTCACGGTGTCCATCGCGGCCGACAGCAGCGGCGCGTGCACTCGGATGCGGCGGGTCAGCCGCGAGGTCGTGTCGGCCTCCGAGGGGATGACGTCGGTGTGCGCGGGCAGCAGCATGACGTCGTCGTAGGTGAGTCCGATGAAGCCGAACGGGTCGGGCTGGTCCATGAGTCCCCTTGGTGAGATCGCGCGCTGAGCCGAGTGGTGTGCGGGATGCGTCGCTGGATGCCGGTGACTCATCTTAACGAGTTAGGCCGGAGGGTATTCCGCCGTCATAATGGCTGAGCGGTTCGCCTGGCGCGCGGGAAACACCCGCGCAACATGCGCTCCGTATCGTCACCGTGGACGAACTCGGGCCTACCGGCCCGCGGGGCAGAGCGCCTCACCCGAAACGACCTGGAGGTTTCGTGGCACACGCTGCTAGCAGCCCACCCGCGCGGAAGGCCCGGCGACTCGTCGTGAGCCTGTTCGCGATGGTCTTCGCTGCACTCTCACTCTCGCTGGCATCACCGGCAGCGGCTGACGAGGTCGGGCTCGACGAGTACGACTTCCGCATCTTCGGCATCGTCGAGCTCGACGACGCTCCCCTGGAGGACGTGCGCCTGGTCATCACCGGCAGCGGCTTCGAGGTCGAGGTCGAGACCGACGCCGAAGGCCGCTGGGCGGTCGGCGTGCCCGACAAGGCCGACTACAACGTCACCCTCGACGAGGAGTCGCTGCCCGAGGGCATCGCCGTGATCGACGAGGAGGACGAGACGCCGAACGTGCGCGAGGTCACGGTCGGTCAGAGCGGCAGCACCGTCGCCAACTTCTTCATCGGCGAGGGCGAGCGGAACACCGTCAGCTACGTCGACCAGGTGCTCGACCGCGTTTTCAACGGCCTCAACTTCGGCCTGCTGCTGGCCCTCGCGGCCATCGGCCTCTCGCTGATCTTCGGCACGACGGGCCTGTCGAACTTCGCCCACGCCGAGATGATCACCTTCGGCGGCCTCATGACGCTGCTGTTCGGCGTCTTCCTCGACGTGCCGATCTGGCTCGCGATCCCGATCGCGCTCGTGCTCAGCGGGCTCTTCGGCTGGGCGAACGACGCGGCGATCTGGAAGCCGCTGCGGCGACGCGGCGTCGGGCTCATCCCGCTCATGATCGTCAGCATCGGCCTCTCGCTCGCCGTGCGGTACGTCTACCAGTACTTCATCGGCGGCGGCACCTCGCAGCTGCCGGGCGCGACCGACACGACCAACTCGGTCGGCCTGTTCGGGCTGACCTGGGTCGACGTCGCGAGCATGGCGGTCTCCGTGGTCGTGCTGCTGGGCGTCGCCTACTTCCTGCTGGGCACCCGCATCGGCAAGGCGACCCGCGCGGTCTCCGACAACCCGGCCCTCGCCGCCGCGAGTGGCATCGACGTCGACCGCGTGATCCGCATCGTGTGGATCATGTCGGGCGCGCTCGCCGGCCTGTCGGGCATCCTCTGGGCCTACTTCCGCCCCGGGGTGAGCTGGGACATGGGCTTCCAGATCCTGCTGCTCACGTTCGCCGCCGTCACCCTCGGCGGTCTCGGCACCGCCTTCGGCGCCCTGGTCGGCTCGCTCGTCGTCGGCATGTTCGTCGAGATCTCGACGCTGTGGATCCCGTCCGACATGAAGTACGTCGGCGCCCTCGTCATCCTCATCATCGTCCTGCTCATCCGGCCCCAGGGCATCCTGGGCCGTCGCGAGCGGATCGGCTAGGAGCGCTCATGATCGACTGGCTTCTTCTCTTCTCCAACGCCGCGCAGGAGATCATCTCCCCGACGACGGCCGCCTACGCGCTCGCCGCGCTCGGCCTCGCGGTGCACTTCGGATTCACCGGTCTGCTGAACTTCGGCCAGGCAGGCTTCATGGCGCTCGGCGCCTACGGCTACGCCATCGCCACGCTCACCTTCGGCTGGCCGGTGTGGGGGGCGGTGCTGTTCGGCATCGTCGCCTCGATCGTGTTCGCGCTCATCCTCGGTGTTCCGACGCTGCGACTGCGCGCCGACTACCTCGCGATCGTGACGATCGCGGCCGCCGAGATCCTGCGCCTGCTGTTCACCACGAACACCTTCGAGCCCGTCACGGGCTCGGCGAACGGCCTGCAGGGCTACAAGGGCGGCTTCGAGGACCTCAACCCCATCCCGGAGGGCACCTACGGCTTCGGCCCGTGGGTCTACAACGAGTACGACTGGTGGGTGCGCATCTTCGGCTGGGGCCTCGTGGCCCTCGCCGCCCTCATCACCTGGCGCCTGATGAAGAGCCCGTGGGGGCGCGTCATCAAGGGCATCCGTGAAGATGAGGATGCTGTGCGCGCGCTCGGCAAGAACGTCTACTTCTACAAGATGCAGTCGCTCATCATCGGCGGCGTCTTCGGCTCGCTCGCCGGCATGATCTTCATCCTGCCGCGCGCGGTCGTGCCGTCGAACTACCAGACGTCGCTGACCTTCTTCATCTACGCGATCCTGCTGCTCGGCGGCGCCGCGACGGTGCTCGGGCCCATCCTCGGCTCGGTCGTCTTCTGGGTGCTGCTGTCGTTCTTCTCGGGCTTCGTCGCCCGGGCCGTCGAGGCGGGCTGGCTGCCGTTCATGTCGAGCGTCCAGGCCGGTCAGCTTCGCTTCATCCTCGTGGGCGTGGCGATCATGCTGATCGTGATCTATCGACCACAGGGCATCCTCGGCAACAAGAAGGAGCTGGCCTTTGTCAAGTAGCGCCGGCGCCAACGGCGCCCCCGTCAAGTCCACCGGCCTGCACGTCGGCGAGCCCGCTCCCGGCGTCAAGAAGGTCGATCCGATCATCGTCGCCGACGGCATCAAGCGGCAGTTCGGCGGCCTCACCGCCGTCGACGTCGAGCACCTGGAGATCCCGCGCGGCGCCATCACGGCGCTCATCGGGCCCAACGGCGCCGGCAAGACGACGCTGTTCAACCTGCTCACCGGGTTCGACAAGCCGAACGAGGGCACCTGGACCTTCGACGGCCAGTCGATCTCCGGCGTGCCGGCCTTCCGCGTCGCCCGCAAGGGCCAGGTGCGCACCTTCCAGCTCACGAAGGCGCTCGGCCTGCTGACGGTGCTCGACAACATGAAGCTCGGCGCCAAGGGCCAGAGCGGCGAGAGCCTCGCGCGCGCGCTGTTCCCGTGGTTCTGGCGCAAGGAGGAGCAGGAGATCGAGGCGCGCGCCATCGACCTGCTCACGCGCTTCAAGCTCGACGCGAAGAAGGACGACTACGCCGCGAGCCTCTCCGGCGGGCAGCGCAAGCTGCTCGAGATGGCCCGCGCGCTCATGAGCCAGCCGACGCTCGTCATGCTCGACGAGCCGATGGCCGGCGTGAACCCGGCGCTCACGCAGTCGCTGCTCGACCACATCCTCGACCTCAAGAAGGAGGGCATGACCGTGCTCTTCGTCGAGCACGACATGCACATGGTGCGGCACATCGCCGACTGGGTCGTCGTGATGGCCGAGGGCCGCGTCGTGGCCGAAGGAGACCCGCACGAGGTCATGGCGAACCCCGCCGTGATCGACGCCTACCTGGGATCGCACCACGACCAGGACCTGGGCGACCCCGACACCGGCGTGGTGAGCGCGATCAAGGAGCTGGCTGATGACGATGCCGACGAGTCCAAGCACTGAGGCCGGCGCGGCCGCCTCGGCGAAGGAGACCCGCGAGGTCGTCGTGCACGTCGACACCGTCACCGCGGGCTACCTGCCGGGCATCAACATCCTCAACCAGTGCTCGCTGAAGGCGCACGCCGGTGAGCTCATCGGCATCATCGGCCCGAACGGCGCCGGCAAGTCGACGCTCCTGAAGGCGATCTTCGGCCTCGTGAAGGTGCGCGAGGGCAGGATCACCCTCTACGGCGACGACATCACGAACCTCAAGGCGAACAAGCTCGTGGCGAAGGGCGTCGGCTTCGTGCCGCAGACGAACAACGTCTTCCCGACGCTGACGATCCGCGAGAACCTCGAGATGGGCATCTTCCTGAAGCCCAAGGAGTTCCAGCACCGGCTCGACTTCGTCACCGGCATCTTCCCCGAGCTCGGCAAGCGCCTGCCGCAGCGCGCGGGCTCGCTCTCGGGCGGTGAGCGCCAGATGGTGGCGATGAGCCGCGCGCTCATGATGAGCCCCGAGGTGATCCTGCTCGACGAGCCGAGCGCCGGCCTGTCGCCCGTGCGCCAGGACGAGGCGTTCATCCGCGTGCGCGAGATCAACAAGGCGGGCGTCACGACCATCATGGTCGAGCAGAACGCGCGACGCTGCCTGCAGATCTGCGACCGCGGCTACGTGCTCGACCAGGGCAAGGACGCCTACGAGGGCACCGGCCGCGAGCTGCTCAACGACCCGAAGGTCATCGGGCTGTACCTGGGCACGCTCGGCCAGGAGTAGCAGCCGCGCGACCGCCGCGAACGGCCCCCGGGATGCTCGTCCCGGGGGCCGTTCCGCGTGCGGGGCTCCGGGGCGCGGGCCCGCCGGGCCGCAGCCGCGCCGGTGACCCGGCCACGGGCATCCGCGAACGGGAAAGGGCCCCGGCGTTCCCGCCGGGGCCCTTCCGCACCGCGTCAGCCGGAGCTAGTTGATGCGGCTGTAGGTGTTGTCGGCACCGTACTGGTAGACGCCGATCGTCGCCTCGGTCGGGTCGCCGTTCTCGTCGAACGTGATCGGACCCGACGCACCGTCGAAGTCGACCGTGCCGCCGTCGAGGATGATCTGCGCGGCCGACGCGAAGTCGGTCGCCTTCTCACCATCGCCCGAACCGCCCGAGACCTCCTGGAGGAACGACGCGATGTCGGCGCCCTCGGTCGAGTTCGCCGCGAGCGCGGCGAGCGCGATGAGGATGACGGCGTCGTACGACTCGGCGGCGTACGAGAAGTCGGTCAGCTCGGGGTTGACCTCGAGCAGGCGCTCGCGGAAGTCGTCCTCGATGGCCGGGCCGGGCAGCGTGCCCTTGGCGCCCTCGATGAGGCCAGCCTCGAAGTCGGCGCTGTAGTCAGCCAGGTTGCCGTCGACGAAGTAGAGGTTCTCACCGGGGTAGCCGGCACCGACGAGCGCCGGGACGACGACCTTGGCCTGGTCGAAGGTGATGACTGCGATCGCGTCGGGGTTGGCGGCCGTCAGCGCGGAGATCTGAGCGTCGAAGCTCGTGTCGCCCTCGTTGAACAGCTGCTCCTCGACGACCTCGCCACCGGCGGCCTCGAACGACTCCGTCAGCGCGGCCGCGAGGCCGGTGCCGTACGCGTCGTTGAGGACGAGGAGGCCGAGGGTCTCCTTGCCGTCACCGGCGATGACGTTGCCGAGCACCTCGCCCTGGAGCAGGTCGCTCGGGGCGGTGCGCCAGTACAGGCCGTCGTCCTCGTAGTTGGTGAAGTCGGGCGACGTGTTCGCGGGCGAGAAGTGCACGACGCCAGCGCCGGTGATCTGGTCGATGACCGTGAACGACACGCCCGAGGAGGCGGCGCCGACGATCGCCGAGACATCCTGCGAGAGGAGGTCGGTGACCGAGACGGTCGCGGTGTCGGTCGTGGTGTCGCCGGAGTCGCGGTGGATGACCTCGACCTCGATGCCGAGGTCGGCGTCGTTGATCTCCTGTGCGGCGAGGTCGACGCCCGCGATCTCGGGTGGGCCGAGGAAGGCGAGAGCGCCGGACTGCGGAAGGATCGTGCCGATCGTGAGAGTCAGGTCTTCACGAGGACCCTGGGTCTCCTCCGGCTCCTCCGCGGCAGGCGCCGCGCAGCCGCTCAGGATGAGCGCGCTGGCGCCGAGCAGCGAGAGACCGCTCAGCGTCGCCGTGAGGGACCGCGAGCGGCCGGCCGAAGCCGTGGTGAATACGCCCATGTTGCTCCTTGCGTAGTTCGAATGTGTTCAGGAAGACGACAGTGCGCATGCACCATCGCCGTCCTGCCACGGTAGGTGAGAGCGGGAGCGCGCACAATACGTTGGGATTACAGCCCTGTAACGTCGCGAAACGTCGTCACGATCGCCGTGCGGCACGGAAATCGGCGAGCACGATCGGCGTGGGCGCACGAATCCGAAGCGCCGCCGGAACGGGGCGTTGCGGCCTCAGTCGCCGAGCGAGCCCTCCGGCGCGAGCTCGCCGGCGCTCGTCACGATGAGGTGCTGCAGCCGGGCATCCACCACATCGCCGTCGGCGTTCAGCGTCAGCAGACCGCTGCGTCCGTCGAGATCGGGGTCGCGATCCTGCTGGATGACGTCGAGGCACGCGCCGAAGCTCGTGCACGGCACCCCGTCGGCGGCTGCGGCGGGCAGGAAGTGCAGCAGGGAGGCGGCGCCGTCGTCGCCGGCGAGCTCCGCGGCGACCGCGACGAGCGCGACGGCGTCGGCGACCTCGGCGGCGAAGATCGTCGTCGCGATGCCCGGATCCGACTGACGCAGGAGCGCGCGGAAGGCGTCGTCGACCGGCACGCCGGGGCGCACGCCGCTCGCGCCCTCGAGTTCAGCGGCGGCGAGGATTGCGGTGAGCGAGCTCACGTCGGGAGCGAGAGCCCAGACGCCCTCGGCGTCGAGTCCGGCGTCGACGAGGGCGACCGCCGCCTCGCGAGCGACGGCGAGCGCGTCGGGGCCGGGAGCGAGCAGCACCGCGTCGACCGGGTCGGGCGCGGCCTCCTCGCCGTCGCCGGGCTCCGGCTCGAGCAGCGCGGTCGCGAGCTCGTCGACGTCGGTCGCGGCGGCGAGCGGCTCGGGGACGACGACGTCGACCTCGGTGCCCTCGAGCGCGGCCTCGACGGCGGCGACGATCGCGGCGCCCTCGTCGTCGGCGCCGGTCAGCACCGCGAGCGAGTCGACGCCGTCGGCCACGAGGGAGCGCGCCACGGCAGCGGCCTGCGCGGTTGCGGGCGGGGAGACGCGCACGAGCACGCCGGTCTCATCGAGCGCTCCGACCGCCGCCGTGCCCGCACCGGGCACGAGCAGCGCGACGCCCGCCTCGGCGGCGAGGGGCACGAGTCGCTCGAGCAGCGCCGGCTCGGAGGGGCCGATCACGACGTCGACACCGCGCTCGACGAGGTCGGCGAAGGCGGCCTCGGCCTGCTGGCTCGACGCGTCGGCGGCGTTGCGGTGCACGACCTCGACCGGGGCGCCCAGCACGCCGCCGGCCGCGTCGATCTGCCGCACCGCGACCTCGACCGCGGCGACCTGCACGGGACCGAGCGAGGCCTGCGCGCCGGTCAGCGGCGCGAGCGTGCCGATGCGCAGCACGCCGTCGCCCGAGGGCGGCGGGGGCGAGGCCGGGGCGCTCGAGGGCACCGGCGACGGCGTCGCGGTCTGCTCCAGCGCGGTGCAGCCGACGAGCGCGGCGACGGCGAGCGGCAGAGCCAGGGCGGCGAGGGCGCGGGGCATGAGGGTCCTTCCGAGTGCGGGGCTCGGCCGAACCCTATCCCCCGGTCGAGCCCTCGACGGCGAGCGCGGCGGTGCGCCGCCGATGCCGCAGCGCGTCGGTCGTGAGCACGACGAGCGCGACCCAGACGAGGGCGAAGCCGAGCCACCGCTCAGGCGGCATGGGCTCGCGCATGACGACGACGCCGAAGGCGAACTGCAGGATCGGCGCGACGTACTGCACGAGACCCAGCACGCTGAGCGGCAGGCGGCGCGCGGCCGCACCGAACAGCAGCAGCGGCACCGCCGTCACGATGCCCGCGAGGCTCAGCAGCACGGCGTGCGCGGTGCCCTCGGCGCCCATCGTGATGCCCGTGGTCACGCCGAGCACGACCAGCACGACGATCGCGATCGGCGTGAGCCACGCGGTCTCGAGCGTCAGGCTCGCAACGGCCGACACCCGGGGCCCCATGCGGTTCTTCAGCAGGCCGTAGAAGCCGAACGACAGCGCGAGGGTCAGGGCGATGAGCGGCGGCTGCCCGTAGCCGATCGCGAGCACGAGCACGGCGAGCAGGCTGATGCCCACGGCGACCCACTGCGCGGGGCGCAGCCGCTCGCGCAGCACGAGCACGCCGAGGGCGACCGTGACGATCGGGTTGATGAAGTAGCCGAGCGAGGCCTCGACAACGAAGCCGTTCGTCGAGCCGTAGACGTACACGACCCAGTTGACGGCGATGAGGATGCCCGCCCCGGCACTCAGGAGCATGATGCGCCGGTCGCGCAGCAGCGGCATGAACGCGCCGACCGCTCGCGTCAGCACGAGCAGGAGCACGCAGAACAGCAGCGACAGCGTGACGCGCCAGGCCACGATCTCGATCGGACCGCTCGGGGTCAGCAGGAGGAAGTAGGCCGGCAGGAAGCCCCAGAGCCCGTAGGCCCCGAACGCGAGCAGGAGCCCGGAGCGGGAGGCGCGGGAGTCGGGCACCGCGTCAGTGTACGCCCGAGCATCCCGTTGTTCGGACGCGAACGGCCCCCGTCCGCCGGGGCGGAACGGGGGCCGGGGTGCCGCGGGCTGGCGCCGCGGCGAACGCAGTGCGACCTAGCGGACGATGACCGCGAGCACGTCGCGGGCCGAGAGCACGAGGTACTCGTGGCCGTCGTACTTGACCTCGGTGCCGCCGTACTTCGAGTAGATGACGCGGTCGCCGACGGCGACGTCGAGCGGAACGCGGTTGCCGTTGTCGTCGATGCGGCCGGGGCCGACCGCCACGACCTCGCCCTCCTGGGGCTTCTCCTTGGCGGTGTCGGGGATCACGAGACCCGAAGCGGTGGTCTGCTCCGCCTCGACCTGCTTGATGACGATGCGATCTTCGAGCGGCTTGATGGAGACCGACACGGTTGACCTCTTCTTTCCTAAGACGTTGAGGGGATTGGCACACTCGCCCTGCGAGTGCCAGTGACCACTGTACCGAAGCGTTTAGCACTCATGCAATCCGAGTGCCAGCAGCGCCGAGCGGGTGCGCGGCACCCGTGGGAGGATCGAGCGGTGGACGTCGACGAGGTGCGCGAGCTGCTGACGCCCGAGGCGCTCGACCTGCTCGCGAGCCTGCCGCCGAGCGACACCGCCACCGACGCCGTGCGGCTCGTCAGCCGGCTGCGGTCGGCCGGGCATCCGCCCGCCCGCGTCGCCGCCGTGCTCACGCAGTACCGACTGCGACGCAAGGCGGCCGCGAAGTTCGGCCCGTTCGCCGAGCGGATGCTCTTCACCGAGGCGGGGCTCGAGCAGGCCTCCCGGCTCGGCGTCGCCGCGCAGCACGCCGGGCGCTTCGCCGCCGCCGGGCTCACGCGCGTCGCCGACCTCGGCTGCGGCATCGGCGGCGACGCCCTCGCGCTCGCGGCGCTCGACCTCGAGGTCGTCGCCGTCGAGCGCGACGAGCCCACCGCGGCCCTCGCCGCCTACAACCTCGCCCCGTGGGCCGGCGCGAGCGTCGAGCTGGGCGACGCCGAGCGGTTCGACCTCGACCGGGTCGACGCCGTCTGGATGGACCCGGCCCGGCGCGCGGGCGCCCGCCGACTCTCCTCCCCCGACGACTGGTCGCCCTCGCTTGACGCCGCGCTCGCGATCGCGCGACGGCGGCCCGCCGGCATCAAGCTCGCCCCCGGCATGGACCGCGCGCTCATCCCCGACGACGTCGAGGCCCAGTGGGTGAGCGACGGGGGCGAGGTCGTCGAGGTCGTGCTGTGGAGCGGCGCCCTCGCGCGGCCCGGGGTGCGCCGCGCCGCGCTCGTCATCGGCCCGCAGGGGGCCGCGGAGCTCGTGGCACCCGACGATGCGCCCGACGTCGAGGCCGGGCCCCTCGGGGCGTACCTGTACGAGCCCGACGGCGCGGTCATCCGGGCGCGCCTCATCGGTGACCTCGCCCGACGCCTCGAGGGCCGGATGCTCGACGAGACCATCGCGTGGGTCACCGCCGACCGGCTCGAGCCGACGCCGTTCGCGCGGGCCTTCCGCGTGCTTGAGCGGTGGCCGCTCGACGTGAAGCGCCTCGCCCGAGAGCTGCGGCAGCGCGGCATCGGCACGATCGAGATCAAGAAGCGCGGCGTCGACGTCGACCCGGCCGCGCTGCGGAAGCAGCTCAAGCCGCAGGGGCCGAACGCGGCGACGCTCGTGCTCACCCGCGTCGGCGGCGAGCGCGTGGCGCTGCTCGCGGAGCGCGTGGACTGACCGGACTCGGCCGGCCGGGCCGGGCCGGGCCGCGCCGGGCCGGGCCGAGCCCGGCTGGCCCGGGCCGGGCTGAGCTGGTCCGGTCGGGGCTGTGCTGGGCTGGGAGGTTGAGCGCTCAGCGGGAGCTCTGCGAAACGCGGACTTTCGCGAAGCGCGCTCAGGAGGTTCCGCATCTCGCAGAGTGCGGCGAGCAACACGGCCCCGTCCGTCGTGTCGACGGTCTCGTGCCCATCCTGTCGGCGGTCGGCCCGCCCGTCGTGTCGACAGTCGACCTATCCGTCGAGTCGACGGCGGATTATCCGTGGTGTCGACGGTCGGCCGTCCGTCAGCCTCCGAAGCCGCCGATGCCGGCGAAGATGCCGATCGCGAAGAGCGGGATGAGCACGGAGGCGAGCAGCGCGATGCCCCAGACCACCGAGATCGCGATGCCGACGTAGCCCAGCACGAGCCCCGTGATCGCCATGCCGCGCGCGTCGGGCTCGCGGCGCAGCGACTGGTGCCCGACGATCGCCGCCGCGACGCCGAAGACGAGCCCGGCAGCCGCGGCCGACGCGGGGAGGGCGACGATGCCGAGCACGAGCGCGACGATGCCGAGCGTCTGCGTCGGGCGCGCAGCAGCCGGCCCGTTCCCGGCCGGCACGTCCGCGCCCCGCTCGGTCGCGGCCGGCGCGGCGACGGCGGCGGGGTCGGGGGCGGCGGTCGCGCCTGGCTGAGGCACCGCGGGAAGCTCGCGCGTGCCGCCGTCGCCCGTCTCGGGTGCCGACTCGGTCATGCGGATCCTCCGGCTCTCGTCGATCGCCCCAGCTTACCGGCAGCCCGCTCGCACGCTGGAGCCGCGACCGCCAGCGCCCGGGCGCACGACGGCCCGCCGGCGCGGCGAGCGCGGGCGGGCCGTCGATGCGCGGGGATCAGTAGTACGAGACGCCGCTCTGCGACGCCGCCCACGCGAAGAAGGCGAAGTAGGCGATGATGAACAGCAGCCCGAGCACGGTGAAGATGTAGCCGAGCACCGTGCCGGCGAGGGCGAGGCCGCGTCCGTTCTCGCCCGTCCTCTTGATCTGGCTGAGCGCGATGTGACCGCAGATGATGCCGGCGAGCGGGACGACGAAGGCTGCGATGAGCGCGATGATCGCGAGCACGTTCGTGCGCTGCTGCGGAGCCGCGGCGTACGGGTTCGACGAGGCGTACGGGTTCGCCTGGGGCGTGCCGTAGGGGTTCGCCGCGGCGGCCGCGGGCTGGTTCGGGTAGTCGGGCGCGGGAGGCGGCGGGACGTCGGTCATGGCGGTGCTCCTGGTGGTGTGGGGTGGTCGCGGGCGCCGCGGGGCGGCTGGCGGGTGCGCGGCGGCGCACCGTGCCACTGTGCCAGCGGGGTGAGGGGGTGTCAACGATCCGCGCGGGCCGAGGCGAGCATCCGCCCGCCCCGAACGACCGCGCGAGGCCCCGCGACGGCCGCGAATCGGCCGCGTCAGGCCTGGACGACCGTGACGGGCAGCGTCGAGTCGGCGCCGATGCCGAGCTCGGAGGGGCCGTGGCCGGCCATGATGCGCTGGGCGGCGATCGCGGCGATCATCGCGCCGTTGTCGGTGCAGAGCGACAGCGGCGGGATGCGCAGGCTCACGCCCGCGGCCTCTGCTCGCTCGGCGGCGAGGGTGCGCACCCGCGCGTTGGCGACGACTCCTCCGCCGAGCAGCAGCCGCGGCACGCCGAGGTCGACGCACGCCGCGATCGCCTTCGCGGTGAGCACGTCGGCGACGGCCTCGCGGAAGCTCGCCGCGACGTCCGCGACGGGCACCTCCTCCCCCGCGTCGCGCAGCTTCTCGACGTGGCGCGCGACGGCGGTCTTGAGGCCCGAGAACGAGAAGTCGTAGCGGTGGGCGACGAGATCCTTCGGCAGGGTCAGCCCGCGCGGGAAGCGGATCGCGTGCGGGTCGCCCTCGGCGGCGGCGCGGTCGATCTGCGGGCCGCCGGGGTAGGGCAGGCCGAGCAGGCGCGCGACCTTGTCGAAGGCCTCGCCCGCGGCGTCGTCGATCGTCTCGCCGAGCAGCTCGACGTCGTCGGTGAGGCTGCGCACCAGCAGCAGGCTCGTGTGGCCGCCCGAGACGAGCAGGGCGACCGTCGGCAGCTCGAGCTCGCCGCGGTCGACCGCGCCCGGATCGTGCAGGATGTCGGCGCCGACGTGCCCGACGAGGTGGTTGACGGCGTAAAGCGGCGTGCCGAGCGCGAGGGCGAGCGCCTTCGCAGCACCGACGCCGACCATGAGTGCCCCGCAGAGTCCCGGCCCGCTCGTGACGGCGACGGCGTCGAGGTCGGTCAGGTCGATGCCCGCGCGCGCGACCGCCTCACGCAGGGTCGGCTCGAGCGCCTCGAGGTGGGCGCGCGCGGCGATCTCCGGTACGACGCCGCCGAAGCGGGCGTGCTCGTCCATCGAGCTCGCGATGACGTTCGCGAGCAGCTCGGTGCCGCGCACGATGCCGACGCCGGTCTCGTCGCAGCTCGTCTCGATGCCGAGCACCAAGGGCTGCCCGCTCACGCTCGCTCCTCCCGCCGCATGACGATCGCGTCGACGTCGTCGGGCTGGTAGTACCGCGGCCGCACGCCGATGCGCTCGAAGCCGTGCCGCTCGTACAGCGCCTCAGCGCCGGGGTTGTCGGCGCGCACCTCGAGGAACACCTCGCGCGCACCGCGAGCGCGCGCCGCGCCGAGCAGTTGCTGCATGAGCACGGTGCCGATGCCGAGCCGACGGTGCGTCGCGTCGACCGCGATCGTCTGGATGTCGCCCTGCCCCGCGCCGGCCGGCGCACTGAGGCCCGCGTAGCCGACGAGCTCGTCGCCCGACTCGACGACGACGTAGGTCGTGTGCGGGCTCGCGAGCTCGGCGGCCATCATGTCGCGGCTCCAGGCGTCGCCCGGGAAGGTCGCCGTCTCGAGCCGCATGATCGCGTCGAGGTCGGCCAGCTCGGCGTCGCGCACGCGGATGGCGGGGGCGCCGCCCCCGCTGCCGGCCGTCGCGCCCGCGTCGCTCATCAGCTCACCCGCTTCGGGGTCGAGAGCGTCACGTCGGGCGCCCGCAGGTACAGCGGCTGCGGCTCGGGGAACGCGGCGCCCGACGCGAGGCGGGCGAGCGCTGCGTGCGCGAGCGACGCGGCGGGGATCTCGTGCGCCTCGTACGGCGTGACGCCCTCGGCAGGCGCGAACGCGGCGCGCGTGACCAGGTGCGCGGGCTCCACCACTGCCGGGAGCGGGAGCCCCGCGGCGAAGACGGTCACGGCGACCTCGCGGCGGCGGGCATCCGTGATCACCGCGAAGCGGCCGGCGGCCACGCCGCCCTCGACGAGGCGCAGCGCGACCGCCTCGTGGCTGGGCACGGCCAGCAGCGGGATGCCCCGCGCGAGCGCGACCGCGCGCGCCGCCGCGATGCCGACGCGCAGGCCCGTGAATGGCCCGGGGCCGATGCCCGCGACGACGTGGCTCAGGCGTGCGCCGTCGACCTCGGCGGCCGCGAGCACCTCGGCCAGGAAGGGCCCGATGAGCTCGGCGTGCCGGCGCGTGTCGTCGCTCGAGCGCTCGGCGACCACCCGCCCGTCGTCGGCGACCGCCGCGACCGCCGTGCCCGCGGAGGTGTCAATCGCGAGCAGCATGCAGCCAGCCTAGGTCGGCCCAGCGCTCGCCGACGCCCGTGAGCGTGACCAGGCGGGGTTCGACGGGCGCATCGTCCGGGTCGGGGGCGGCGAGGGCCGCGTCGGTCACGGATGCCCCCGCGCCCGTGGGCCGCTCGATCACGATCGACAGCCACGCGTCGACGAGCTGCTCGATGAGGCCCGCGCCCCACTCGACGACGACGATCGAGCCCTCGAAGTCGAGGTCGAGGTCGTCGAGCTCGGCCGCGTCGGAGAGCCGGTAGGCGTCGACGTGCACGAGCGGCGGCCCGTCGTCGCGCGGGTGGGTGCGCGCGAGCACGAAGGTGGGGCTCGTGACGGTGCCGCGCACGCCGAGCGCTGCGCCGAGACCCCGCGTGAAGGTGGTCTTGCCCGCGCCGAGCTCGCCCGTCAGCACGATGACGTCGCCGGCGCGCAGCTGCGCGGCGACCCGCGCGCCGAGCTCGGCCATCGCCTCAGGATCGGCGACGGTGAGACGCTCGCTCACGAGAGGCGCTCGCTCACGAGAACCGCCGAACCGACGTGCGCTCGACGCGACGGCCCAGGCGCGTGACGATCTCGTACCCGATCGTGCCGGCGGCGTCGGCCCACGCGTCGGCGGTGGGAGCGCCCGTGCGCGGATCGCCGAAGAGCACCGCCCGCTCGCCGACCGCGACCGACTGGTCGCCGACGTCGACGACGAACTGGTCCATCGCGATGCGCCCCGCGACGCGGTGCACGGTGTCGCCGATGAGCACGGGTGCGCCGAGCGCGTGCCGCGGCACCCCGTCGGCGTAGCCGAGCGGCACGAGCGCGAGCGTCGTCGGGCCCTCGGTGCGGTGCAGGTAGCCGTACGAGACGCCGCTGCCGGCGGGCACGCGCTTGACGCTGACGATCGCGGCGCTGAGCTCCATCGCGGGGCGCAGCGGCAGGTCGCGCAGGTGCGGCGCGGGCGAGACCCCGTAGAGCGCGATGCCCGCCCGCACCATGTCGAAGCGCGCCGCCGGGTGATCGAACGCGGCGGCCGACGCCGCCAGGTGGCGGATGCCCGGCTCGAGCCCGGCCACGTCGAGCACCTCGAGGAACCGCGCGAAGGCGGTGAGCTGCGCCGCGTCGTCGTCGGCGCTCGTGTTCGACAGGTGGCTGAAGACGCCCTCGAGGCGCAGCGCGCCGGCGGCGACGAGCTCCGCGAGGCGGTCGACGAGCGGCCCCCAGTCGGCCTCGACGACGCCGTTGCGCGACAGGCCCGTGTCGACCTTGACGTGCACGACGGGCCGGTGACCGGCGGCCGCGGCGCGCTCGAGCTCGGCGCGCGAGCTCACGCCGAGTGCGATGCCCGCCTCGGTCGCGACCGCCAGGTCGACGGCGGGATCGTGCAGCCAGGCGAGCACGGGTGCGTCGATGCCGGCGCGGCGCAGCTCGAGCGCCTCGTGGATGTCGGCGACGCCCAGATGGTCGGCGCCCGCCTCGAGCGCGGCACGGGCGGCGGTCACGGCGCCGTGACCGTAGCCGTCGGCCTTCACGACCGCCATGAGGTGCTTCGTCGGCGCGAGCCTGCGCAGCTCGACGACGTTGCGGGCGATCGCGTCGACCGAGATGCGCGCCTCGCGGAAGGGGCGGCTGTTCACGACCGCTCCCCGAGGTCGGGTCGACGCCCCGACGACTCGGCGACGACGAAGGCGGTCGCGATGCCGGCGTCGTGCGACATCGACACGTGCACGCGGTCGATGCCGCGCCGCGATGCGATCTCGGCCGCCCGCCCGCTGAGGGCGAGATCGGGATCGCCGTGGGCATCCGTCGTCACGACCATGTCGACCCAGCGGATGCCGTCGGTCTCGCCGAGGGCCTTCATGAGGGCCTCCTTCGCGGCGAAGCGGCCCGCGAGCGAGCGCAGCGGCAGCTCGCGCTCGCCTTCGGCGAAGAGGCGCTCGCGCAGGCCAGGCGTGCGCGACAGGGCCCGCTCGAAGCGCGCGAGGTCGACGACGTCGACCCCGATGCCCACGATCACGACCGCACCGCGCAGCCCCGCGCTACTCGACCGTGACCGACTTGGCCAGGTTGCGCGGCTGGTCGACGTCGAGGCCCTTCGCGGCGGCGAGCTCCATGCCGAAGATGTGCAGCGGCACGACGGCGAGCAGCGGCTCGAAGAACGGCGAGGCGAGCGGGATGCGGATGACCTCGTCGGCGTGCGGGAGCACCGCGGCGTCGCCCTGCTCGGCGATCGCGATGACGCGGGCGCCGCGCGCGCGGATCTCCTGGATGTTCGAGACGACCTTCGCGTGCAGCGAGTTCGGGTCGCGCGGGCTCGGCACGATGACGAACACGATCTGACCGGGCTCGATGAGGGCGATCGGGCCGTGCTTGAGCTCGCCGGCGGCGAAGCCCTCGGCGTGGATGTAGGCGAGCTCCTTGAGCTTGAGCGCGCCCTCGAGCGCCACCGGGTACCCGACGTGGCGGCCGAGGAAGAGCACCGACTGCGTGTCGGCCATCCACTTGGCCAGTTCGCGGATGCGCTCGCCCGAGCTCAGCACCGAGGCGAGCTGCTCGGGCACGGCCTGCAGCTCGCGCACGAGGCCGCGCGCGCGTGCCTCGTCGAGCGTGCCGCGCACCTGGCCGAGCTGCAGACCGAAGAGGTACATCGCCGTGATCTGCGCGACGAACGCCTTCGTCGAGGCGACCGCGACCTCGGGGCCGGCGTGCGTGTAGACGACCGCGTCGGACTCGCGCGGGATCGTCGCGCCCTGCGTGTTGCAGATCGAGAGCGTGCGGGCGCCCTGCTCGCGGGCGTACTTCACCGCCATGAGGGTGTCCATCGTCTCGCCCGACTGGCTGATCGAGACCACGAGAGTGCGCTCGCTCAGCACCGGCTCGCGGTAGCGGAACTCGTGCGCGAGCTCGACGTCGACGGGCACGCGCGCCCACTGCTCGATCGCGTACTTTCCGACCATGCCGGCGTACGCCGCCGTGCCGCACGCGATGACGACGACGCGGTCGATGTCGCGCAGGGTGGCCTCGTCGAGCCCGTCGAGCTCCGGGATGCGGACGAGGCCGCTGTCGTCGACGCGGCCGAGGATGGTCTTCGCGACCGCCTCCGGCTCCTCGCTGATCTCCTTCGCCATGAAGCTCGGCCAGCCGCCCTTCTCGGCGGCGGCGGCGTCCCAGTTCACCTCGAAGGTCTTCGCCTCCACCGGCTGGCCGTCGAAGCCGACGACCTCGACGCCGTCGCGGCGGATCGTGACGAGCTGATCCTGCCCGATCTCCATGGCCGAGCGCGTGTAGGCGACGAACGCCGCGACGTCGGAGCCCAGGAAGTTCTCGCCCTCGCCGAGCCCGATGACGAGCGGCGAGTTGCGGCGAGCGCCGACGACGACGTCGGGCTGGTCGGCGTGCACGGCGAGCAGCGTGAACGCGCCCTCGAGCCGGTTGACCACCTGGAGCATCGCGGCGGTGAGGTCGCCGGTCTCGCGGTAGGCCTCGCCGACGAGCAGCGCGGCGACCTCGGAGTCGGTCTCGGAGGTGAAGGTGTGCCCACGCTCGAGCAGCTCGGCCTTGAGCTCGCCGAAGTTCTCGATGATGCCGTTGTGGATGAGGGCGAGCTTGCCGCCGTCGCCGAGGTGCGGGTGGGCGTTCTCGTCGGTCGGGCCGCCGTGCGTCGCCCAGCGGGTGTGGCCGATGCCGGTCGTGCCGTCGTGCAGCGGCGCGGCCGCGAGGTCGTCGGTCAGGATGCCGAGCTTGCCCGCGTGCTTGCGGGTGTCGATGCCGCCGTGGCCGTCGAGCACGGCGACGCCCGCCGAGTCGTAGCCCCGGTACTCCAGGCGCTTGAGCCCGCCCAGCAGCACCTCGACGCTGCCCCGATTGCCGACGTATCCCACGATTCCGCACATGGGCTCGAGTCTAGTGACGCGACCCGCACCCCGGCGCCGCGGCCCGACCGGCCCCTGACCGGGCAGTACTGTGGAGCCGATGTCCGAGGCGAGCGCAGCGCGCGACAACTCCCCCTTCGTCGAGCTCGATCGGCGGCGCTGGGCCGCGCTCGCGCCCTCCACGCCGCAGCCGCTCACCGAGACCGAGCTCGTGCAGCTACGCGGCCTCGGCGACCAGCTCGACCTGCGCGAGGTCGCCGAGGTGTACGTGCCGCTCAGCCGGCTCATCTCGCTCTACGCTGTCGGGGCGCGGCGACTGCACGACGCGACGCGCGAGTTTCTCGGCGAGCCCGGGTCGAGCACGCCGTTCGTGATCGGCGTCGCCGGCTCGGTCGCGGTCGGCAAGTCGACGATCGCGCGCCTGCTGCGCGAGCTGCTCTCCCGCTGGCCCGACACGCCCCGCGTCGAGCTCGTCACGACGGACGGCTTCCTCCTGCCCACCGCGGAGCTCGGCCGCCGCGGCATCCTGCACCGCAAGGGGTTCCCCGAGTCGTACGACCGTCGCGCGCTGCTGCGGTTCGTCTCACGGATCAAGTCGGGCGCCGACGAGGTGCGCGCGCCGGTGTACTCGCATCTGAGCTACGACATCGTGCCCGACGCCGAGATCGTCGTGCGTCGGCCCGACATCCTCATCGTCGAGGGCCTCAACGTGCTGCAGCCGCCCGGGCCGGGTGCCTCCCTCGCGGTGAGCGACCTGTTCGACTTCACGATCTACGTGGATGCCCGCACGAGCGACATCGAGGCCTGGTACGTCGACCGCTTCCTCGCCCTGCAGCGCGGAGCCTTCGCCGATCCGCGCAGCTACTTCCACCGCTACGCCGCGCTCACGCACGAGCAGGCGGTCGCGAAGGCGCGCGAGATCTGGCGCGAGATCAACGAGCCGAACCTGCTGCAGAACATCCTGCCGACGCGCGCCCGCGCCTCGCTCGTGCTGCGCAAGGAGAGCGACCACGCCGTCTCGACGGTGCTGCTGCGCAAGATCTGACCCGACACCCGGCCCGAGGAACCCCGCATGGTCAAGTACACCCACGGTCACCACCCGAGCGTGCTCGCCGCGCACGCCTGGCGCACGATCGCGAACTCCGCCGCCTACCTCGAGCCGCACCTCACCCCCGGCGCCTCGCTCGTCGACGTGGGCAGCGGCCCCGGCAGCATCACACTCGAGTTCGCGCGCCGCCTCGGCGCCGACCGCGTGGTCGGGCTCGACGGCGCCGAGACGGCCGTGGCCTTCGCCCGCGAGCTCGCCGAGGAGGCCGGGCTGGCCGTGCGGTTCGAGCAGGGCGACCTCTACGCGCTGCCGTTCGACGACGGCTCAGTCGACATCGCGCACGCGCACCAGGTGCTGCAGCACCTGGGCGACCCGGTGGGCGCGCTGCGCGAGATGGCGCGCGTCGTGCGCCCCGGCGGCGTCGTCGCGGCGCGCGACCAGGATGCCGGCGGGGTGCTGCTGCACCCGCTGTCGCCGGAGCTCGCGCGCTGGCTCGAGCTGTCGGTGAGCATCCCCCTCGCGAACGGGGGCGAGGCGAGGGCGGGCCGCCGGTTGCTGCAGTGGGCGCACGCCGCGGGCTTCGAGGAGGTCACCGCGACGGCGTCGACGTGGCTCTTCACCGCCGACGGCGACGGCCCCTGGTGGGGCGGGCTGTGGGCGGAGCGGGTCGTGTCGTCGTCGTTCGCCGACGACGCCGTGCGCCACGGGCTCGCGACGCGCGAGGAGCTCGAGGCGATCGCGCAGGCCTGGCGAGCGTGGGCCGCGCACCCCGATGCGTGGATGCTCATGCCGCACGGCGAGATCGTCGCGCGCGTGCGCTGAGGGGCGAGGCGCGCCCTCCTAGACGGCGAGGTGCTCGCGCACCACGTCGGCGAGGCGCTCGGCCATCGCCTGGGCGACCTCCTCGGTCGCCGCCTCGACCATGACGCGCACCATCGGCTCGGTGCCGCTCGCGCGCAGCAGCACGCGCCCGGAGTCGCCGAGCTCGGCCTCAACCTCGGCCACCGCCGCGGCGACGCCCTCGTGCCCGGCGAGCGCCGTGCGGTCGACACCGCGCACGTTGATGAGCACCTGCGGGAACACGGTCATGACCTGCCCGAGCTCCTCGAGAGTCTTGCCCGTGCGGGCCATCTCGGCCGCGAGCTGGATACCGGTGAGGATGCCGTCGCCCGTCGTGGCGTGCCGGCTGAAGATGATGTGACCCGACTGCTCGCCGCCCAGGCTGAGCCCGTGCTCGGCGAGCGCCTCGAGCACGTAGCGGTCGCCGACGCCGGTCTCGATGATGCGGATGCCCCGCTCGGCCATCGCGCGCTTCAGGCCGAGGTTGCTCATGACCGTGACGACCAGGGTGTCATCGACGAGCAGGCCGCGCTGCTGCTCGGCGACGGCCAGGATCGCCATGATGCGGTCGCCGTCGACGACCTGGCCCCGGGCATCCACCGCGAGGCAGCGGTCGGCGTCGCCGTCGTGCGCGATGCCGAGATCGGCGCCGAGCTCGACGACCGTCTGCTGCAGCAGCTCCAGATGCGTCGAGCCGACGCCGTCGTTGATGTTGAGGCCGTCCGGGTCGGAGCCGATGACGGTGACCGTCGCGCCCGCGTCGGCGAAGACCTGCGGCGAGATGCCGGCCGCGGCGCCGTGCGCGCAGTCGATGACGACGTGCAGGCCGTCGAGGCGCACGTCGAGGGTGCCGAGCAGGTGCAGGACGTAGCGGTCCTCCGCGTCGGCGAAGCGGCGGATGCGCCCCACGCCGCCGCCCGTCGGTGCGAGCTTCTCGCCCGCCATCGCGGCCTCGATGCGATCCTCGACCTCGTCGGGGAGCTTGACCCCGCCGAAGGAGAAGAACTTGATGCCGTTGTCGGGCGCCGGGTTGTGCGACGCCGAGATCATGACGCCGAAGTCGGCGTGGATGTCGCCCACGAGGAAGGCGGCCGCGGGCGTCGGGATGACGCCGGCGTCGAGCACGTCGATGCCCGAGGAGGCGAGACCCGCGGAGACGGCCGCGGTCAGGAACTCGCCCGAGACGCGGGGGTCGCGCGCGACGATGGCGCGCGGACGCTTGCCCTGCGCGCGCAGCTCGTCGGCGTGACGACCCTGCGTGAGCACGAGCGCGGCGGCCTGGGCGAGGCCGAGGGCCAGGTCAGCGGTGAGATCACCGTTGGCCAGCCCCCGGACCCCGTCCGTGCCGAACAGTCGACCCATGTCGATCGGCGTGAGCGTCGGAGCGGCTTAGCGCTTCGAGTACTGAGGCGCCTTGCGGGCCTTCTTGAGACCGGCCTTCTTGCGCTCGATGACGCGGGCGTCACGCGTGAGGAAGCCGGCCTTCTTGAGGGTGGGGCGGTTGTTCTCGCGGTCGATCTCATTGAGCGCGCGCGCGATGGCGAGGCGCAGGGCGCCCGCCTGGCCCGAGGGGCCGCCGCCGGTGATGCGGGCGGTCACGTCGTAGGCGCCGCCGAGCTGCAGCACCGTCAGCGGGTCGTTGATGAGCTGCTGGTGCAGCTTGTTCGGGAAGTAGTCCTCGAGCGTGCGCCCGTTGACCGAGTAGGTGCCCGAGCCGGGAACCAGACGCACGCGGGCAATGGCCTGCTTGCGGCGGCCCACGGCCTGGCCCGAGACGTTGAGCACGGCGCGGGGCGCGGTCTGCGCCGCGGCCGCCGGGGACTCGGTCGTGTAGCTCTCAGGAGCTGCGTCGTTGGTGATGTCGTTCGCCACGGTATCGATCCTTGAAGTCGTCAGGCGGTCGCTACTGGGCGACCTGGTCGAGGGTGTAGGTCTTGGGCTGCTGGGCAGCGTGCGGGTGCTCGGCACCGGCGTAGACCTTCAGCTTCTTGAGCTGGGCACGGCCGAGGCTGTTCTTCGGCAGCATGCCGCGGATCGCCTTCTCGACGGCGCGCTCCGGGTTCTTCTCCAGGAGCTCGGAGTACGAGGTGGCGGTGAGGCCGCCCGGGTAGCCCGAGTGGCGGTAGGCCTTCTTCTGCGCGAGCTTCGAGCCGGTCAGCGCGACCTTGTCGGCGTTGACGATGATGACGAAGTCGCCCATGTCCATGTGCTGGGCGAAGGTGGGCTTGTGCTTGCCGCGGAGGAGGGCGGCGGCGTGGCTGGCCAGACGACCCAGGACGACATCGGTTGCATCGATGACGACCCAGTCGCGCTGGACGTCAGCGGGCGTGGGGCTGAACGTGCGCGTCACAGTACGTGCTTTCTGTCGAGGTGTTCGTGAATCCCGCTCCGGTGGGTGGTTCCGCGCGAGAGTCGCGGGGAACGCCCCGGTGGAGGGCTCAACCGGATGCCCGTCGGCGACGGACACCAAGGGTCAAGCCTAGGTCACGCGGGTCGGGGGGTCAATTCGCGCTTGGCCCTGGTCTGCTCGGCCCGCGCGGCCAGCTCGTCGTCGGCCGGGTAGCCGACCTCCTCGAGCGTGAGCCCCTTGGCCGCGACCACCGGGAAGTCGCTCGTGCGGGCGGCCCCGTCGCGGATCGCGACGAGGCGCTCGGCGTCGAGCCGGCCGAGCCCGACGGCCACGGCGGCGCCGACGAGGGCCCGCACCATCGAGTGGCAGAAGGCGTCGGCGCGCACCTCGGCGACGAGCACACCGGCGTCGTCGCGCCGCCAGGCGTAGTCGAGCAGGGTGCGGATCGTCGTGGAGCCGGGGCGGGGCTTGCAGAACGCGCCGAAGTCGTGGAGGCCGACGAGCGAGCGCGCCGCAGCATCCATCGCCTCGCCGTCGAGGGCGGCCGGGTACCACAGGGTGTGCGTGCGGCGACGCGGGTCGCGCTCGGCCCGCTCGTCGGCCAGTCGGTACTCGTACCGGCGCCACACCGGCGAGAAGCGTGCGTCGAAGCCCTCGGGCGCGACGCGAGCCGAGCGCACGACCAGGTCGCCCGCGACCCCCGCGATGCCGTTGATCCGCCGCACGAGCGAGTCCTCCGGGGAGTGCACCGCGGCCGCGCGGCGGGGAGAGGAGCGGTGCAGGCTCTGCAGCGACTCCCACTGGGCGGGCGAGAGGTCGACGTGGGCGACCTGCCCGGTGGCGTGCACGCCGGCGTCCGTGCGCCCCGCGACGGTGAGCTGCGGCGGATCGCCGTCGGCGTGCCGCAGCACCGTGGCGAGCGCTGCCTCGAGCTCGCCCTGCACCGTGCGCAGGCCCGGCTGCCGACTCCAGCCGGAGAAGTCGGTGCCGTCGTAGGCGAGGTCGAGGCGCAGGCGAGCGGCGGTCACGTCGCGAGTCTACGGCGGGTCGATTTGGCCTCTGCGGCGGCACCGGGCGACCCTGGAGGGGACATGAGCAGCGCATCCGCCGTGTCGAGCACGCGCGATCGGCTCCCCGGCCTCGACGGGGTGCGGGCGCTCGCGATCGTGCTCGTCCTCGCCTACCACCTGTTCCCGGGCCTCGCGCCGGGCGGGTTCGTCGGCGTGGACGTCTTCCTCGTCGTCAGCGGCTACCTCATCACCGCCCTGCTGCTCGCCGAGCACGAGCGTCACGGTCGCCTCGACCTGCGGCGGTTCTGGGCACGGCGCGCTCGCCGCCTGCTGCCGGCCCTGGCCGTCATGCTCGGCGTCTCCGCGGCGATCGCCGCGCTCATCGGCGGCGACGTGCTCGTCGGCATCGGCTGGCAGCTGCTCGGCGCCGCCTCGTTCTCCAGCAACTGGTTCGCGATCGCGCAGGGCGCGAGCTACCTCGAGCAGTCCGACCCCGAACTGCTGCGCCACGCCTGGTCGCTCGCCGTCGAGGAGCAGTTCTACCTGCTCTGGCCGCTCGCGCTCCTAGCCCTGCTGCTCGTGCCGCGCCGCCGCTGGCGCACGGCCGTCGTGCTCGCGCTCGCCGTCATCTCCGCGCTCGCGATGGCGCTCCTCGCCGGCGACCCCGCGGTCGACCCCGGCGCGGCGTCGACCGCGTACTACTCGACGCTCACGCACGGCTTCGGGCTGCTCGCCGGCGCCGCGCTCGCGATCGCGCGCTCGCCGCTGTCGAGCACCCGCGACCTGCTGGCGCGCATCCCCGCCCCCGTGGCGGACGCCGTCGCGGCGCTCAGCGCCCTCGGCGTCGTCGGCGCCGCCGCCCTGCTGGCGATCGACGACGCGGCCGCCTACCGCGGCGGCATCGCGACCGTCACCGCCCTCACCGTCGTGCTGCTCGTGGCGCTCGACCACCCGTGCGGCCGCGCCGCGGCGGTGGCCGACGCGCCCCTGCCGCGCTGGATCGGCGAGCGCTCCTACGGCCTCTACCTCTGGCACTGGCCCGCGATCGTGCTGCTGGGCGCGGCGCTGCCCGGCGTCGAGCGCTCCGGGGCGAGCGGGTGGATGCTCGGCGCCGTCGCCCTCGCCGCGAGCGTCGCCCTCGCGGCGGCCTCGTACCGCTGGCTCGAGCAGCCCGTGCGCCGCCACGGCCTCGCCCTCCTCCGGCGCCCGGAGGGTCGCACGCGCCGGCTCGCGGTCGCGGGAGCGCTCGTCACCGCCTGCGTGGCGGGCGGCGCGGCCGCGGTCGTGCAGTCGCCCGGCTCGTCGAGCGCGGCGGCCGCGATCGCCGCGGGCGAGGCGGCGCTGCGTGAGCCGAGCGCGACGCCCGCGCCGTCGGTGCCGCCGCAGCCGATCGTGACGACCGCGCCCACTCCCCCGCCGTCGACGCCATCCGGCGAGGAGATCCTCGCCATCGGCGACTCCGTCATGCTCGCCTCGGCGCCGGCGCTGCAGGAGCGCTTCCCCGGCATCGCGATCGACGCGGCGGTGTCGCGACAGATGCGGGAGGCCCCGCGGATCCTGCGGGAGCATGCCGCGAACGGCGCGCTGCGCCCGATCGTCGTCGTCGCCCTCGGCACGAACGGGCCGATCGACTCCGCGACGCTCGACGAGGTGCGCGACATCCTGGGCCCGGAGCGCGAGCTCGTGCTCGTGACGACGCAGGCGCCGCGCGGCTGGACGGACGGCGTCAACGCGGCTCTCACGGCGTTCGCCGACCGGTACCGCGCGGTCGAGCTGAGCGACTGGCGCAGCGCGATCCAGCCGAGGCTCGACCTGCTGGCCGGCGACCAGATCCACCCGGGCGCGACGGGCGGCCAGGTCTACGCCGAGGCGCTCGAGGCGCCGCTCACCCGGCTCGCCACCCTGCCGCGCATCGCGGACTACCTCGCGGATCCGCTCGACCGCAGCTGAGCGGCGCCGCGGGTCGCCCGCGGAGGCGAGGGTCAGAACTCGATGCGGTAGGCGGCATCCCGCGTCGTCGCGACGAAGCCGAGGCGCTCGTAGACGCCGAGGGCGCCCGTCGGGTTCTCGGTGTCGACGTCGAGCACGGCGCGTTCGAGCCCGGCGTCGCGCATGGCCCGCATGCTGTCGGCGAGCAGCGCGCTCGCGAGCCCGCGGCCCCGCCACTCGCGTCGCGTGCCGACGAGGCCGATGTAGGCGCCCGTGTAGCCCTGGCGCTCCCAGTCGTCCTCGTTGATCTCGACGAGCACGAAGCCCACCACCTCGTCGTCGACGACCGCGATGCGGCTGAGGTCGCGGCGCACGCTCGGCAGGGCGAGCATCGACGCCCACCCTTCGACGGTCGCCGGCTGGCTGCCCCAGTGATCGGCGAAGGCGGCGTTCTTCGCGAGGCGCAGCTGCTCGTCGCGCTGCGGCGTGAACGGCTCGACGCGCACGCCGTCGGGCAGCGGACGATCGAGCTCGGCCCGCGTGAGCACGGCGTTGAGGCTCGTGAAGTAGCGGGCGGCGCGGAAGCCGGCGTGCTCAAGCAGCCGACCGTGCTCGGGGGTGCGCTCGGGCGCGTACGCGAGCACCCAGGCGGGCAGGATGCTGTCGCTGCGCGACAGACGCTGCTCGGCGCGGGCCCGCTGCCACGCCAGCAGTCTGCGGCCCAGGCCGCGACCGCGGTGCACGGGGTGCACGCCGCCGCTGAGGATGACGCGGACGATCGATTCGGGCTCGGGGGTCTCCACGACGAGGCCCCAGGCGACGGGCGCGCCGTCGTCGTCGACCGCGAGGGCGCTGTCGTGCTCGAGGTCGATCCAGGAGTGGCCGAACTGCTCGAGCACCTCCTCGAGGCTCTCGCTCCAGTCGGGGTGATCGCGGCGGCTCATCGCCTCGAACAGCCTCGTGATCGCGGGGGCGTCGTCGCGGGTGCCCCTGCGCCAGCGGATGCCCGGCTCGGGCTCGGGGAGCCGCACCTCGCCGGGGTCGGCGACTCGCAGCCGCAGCGGCGGCCGTCGCTCGTCGGCGGCGGCCAGAGGCGCTGAGGAGTCGTCCGTCATGCGGAACAGCGTAGGGCCCCGTCCGTTCGGACGGGGCCCTCCGTGGCACGCGGGGTGCGGGACTACTTCGAGTCGGCGTCGCCCTCGGTCGACTCCTCGGTCGCCTCGGCCTCGGTCGCCTCGGCCTCGGGGGCCTCCTCGACGGCGGCCTCGTCGGTCGACTCGACCTCGGTCTCGTCGACCTGGGGCTCCTCGGCGGCGGGAGCGGCGGGCGCCTCCGCGGCCTTGGCCTTCTTCGCCGACTTCGGCTTCGGGTTCACCGGCTCGAGCACGAGCTCGATGACGGCCATGGGGGCGTTGTCGCCCTTGCGGTAGCCGACCTTGGTGATGCGGGTGTAGCCGCCCTCGCGCTCGGCGACGAGCGGAGCGATCTGCGTGAAGAGCTCGTGCACGGCGCTCTTGTCGCGGATCACCGTCATGACGCGACGGCGAGCGTGCAGGTCGCCGCGCTTGGCGAACGTGATGAGGCGCTCGGCGAGCGGACGCAGGCGCTTGGCCTTCGTCTCGGTCGTCGTGATGCTCTTGTGCGTGAACAGCGCGGTGGCGAGGTTCGCGAGGAGCAGACGCTCGTGGGCGGGGCCACCGCCGAGACGCGGACCCTTGGTGGGCTTAGGCATGATCAGTGTTCTTTCGTGTCAGGTGCTGCGGGGCTGTCGGGGACGACGGACCCTTAGATGTAGTCGTCCTCGTTGCCGCCGTAGTAGTGGGCGCCGTCGAATCCGGGAACCGCGTCCTTGAGCGAGAGGCCCATCTCGACGAGCTTGTCCTTGACCTCGTCGACCGACTTCTGGCCGAAGTTGCGGATGTTCATGAGCTGCGTCTCCGAGAGGGCGACGAGCTCGCTGACGGTGTTGATGCCCTCGCGCTTGAGGCAGTTGTAGCTGCGCACCGAGAGGTCGAGGTCCTCGATGGGCATCGACAGCTCGGTCGAGAGCACGGCGTCGACCGGCGCGGGGCCGATCTCGATGCCCTCGGCCTGCGTGTTGAGCTCGCGGGCGAGACCGAACAGCTCGACGAGCGTGCGGCCGGCCGAGGCGATCGCGTCGCGCGGCGTGATGGCGGGCTTCGACTCGACGTCGACGACGAGGCGGTCGAAGTCGGTGCGCTCACCGGCGCGCGTCGCCTCGACGCGGTAGGTGACCTTGAGCACGGGCGAGTAGATCGAGTCGACCGGGATCTGGCCGGCCTCGCTGAACTCGCTGCGGTTCTGGGTGGCGCTGACGTAGCCGCGACCGCGCTCGATCGTGAGCTCGAGCTCGAACTTGGCCGAGTCGTTGAGCGTCGCGATGACGAGCTCCGGGTTGTGGATCTCGACGCCCGCGGGGGCGGAGATGTCGGCGGCCGTGACCTCGCCGGCGCCGGTCTTGCGCAGGTAGGCGGTGATCGGCTCGTCGTGCTCGCTCGAGACGACGAGGTTCTTGATGTTGAGGATGATCTCGGTGACATCCTCCTTCACGCCCGGGATGGTGCTGAACTCGTGGAGCACGCCGTCGATGCGGATGCTCGTGACCGCGGCGCCGGGGATCGACGACAGGAGCGTGCGGCGAAGCGAGTTGCCGAGGGTGTAGCCGAAGCCCGGCTCGAGCGGCTCGATGATGAACCGCGAGCGGTAGTCGGAGACGCTCTCCTCGGTGAGGGTGGGACGCTGTGCGATGAGCACGATGGATTCCTTTCGGCAAAGTGTCCGCCATATGACACTTGTTTCCGACGAGTGGCTGGCCCGTCGAGTGTGTTGAGTTATCGAAGTCCTGTGCTGCGCGCTCGACCTCGGTGAGCGGGGTGCGCGCCGCGACGGGCGCGCACCGCCGTGACCCCCGCGACGATGGCCGCGGGGATCACCACGAGGTCAGACGCGGCGACGCTTCGGCGGGCGGCAGCCGTTGTGCGCCTGCGGCGTCACATCGCTGATCGAACCCACCTCGAGACCCGCGGCCTGCAGCGAGCGGATCGCGGTCTCGCGGCCCGAGCCCGGGCCCTTGACGAAGACGTCGACCTTCTTCATGCCGTGCTCCTGCGCCTGGCGGGCGGCCGACTCGGCGGCCAGCTGCGCGGCGAAGGGGGTCGACTTGCGCGAGCCCTTGAAGCCCACGCCGCCGGACGAGGCCCAGCTGATGACGGCCCCGGTGGGGTCGGTGATCGACACGATCGTGTTGTTGAACGTCGACTTGATGTGGGCCTGGCCCACGGCGATGTTCTTCTTCTCCTTGCGGCGCGGCTTGCGAGCGGCCGACTTGGGTGCTGCCATGTTCTTCTCTCTCCTGAGTTCGTGGCGCCGGGCGATCGCGCGCCCGGCAGTCGGCTACTTGCGGCCGGCCTTCTTCTTGCCGGCGACGGTGCGCTTCGGGCCCTTGCGGGTGCGAGCGTTGGTCTTCGTGCGCTGACCGCGGACGGGGAGGCCACGGCGGTGACGCAGACCCTCGTACGAGCCGATCTCGACCTTGCGGCGGATGTCGGCGGCGACCTCGCGGCGGAGGTCGCCCTCGACCTTGTAGGTGCCTTCGATGTGGTCGCGGAGGGCGACGAGCTGGTCGTCGGTCAGATCCTTCACGCGGATGTTCGGGTCGATGCCCGTGGCGGCAAGGGTCTCGGTCGCACGCGTGCGGCCGACGCCGTAGATGTAGGTGAGGGCGACCTCGACGCGCTTGTCGCGCGGGATGTCGACTCCGGCAAGACGGGCCATGACGGCTCCTTCTGAGGAACGGGGAGGTGTGGAGCAGCTCCGGTGCCCGGGCCTCCCGCCCGAGGTGTCAGCCGCTCGCGCGGCGTCTGGAACTGCCTAGTGGAGATATTCAGTTATGAGCTCGTGGAGCGGGCCGCGCAGGGCGGCGCCGCATCAGCCCTGGCGCTGCTTGTGCCGGGGGTTCTCGCAGATGACCATCACGTTGCCGTGGCGGCGGATCACCTTGCACTTGTCGCAGATGGGCTTGACGCTGGGGTTGACCTTCATGGTTCTTCCTTCATTCGGTTCGCTGGCCTCGTGCGCCGGGTGGTTCCCCGGGCCGTTCCTTGTGCAGCGATCCCTTACTTGTAGCGGTAGACGATCCGGCCGCGGGTCAGGTCGTAGGGGCTCAGCTCCACGATCACGCGGTCCTCCGGGAGGATGCGGATGTAGTGCTGGCGCATCTTGCCCGAGATGTGGGCGAGCACCTTGTGACCGTTGGTCAGCTCAACGCGGAACATCGCGTTGGGCAGAGCCTCGATCACTGCGCCCTCGATTTCGATGACACCGTCTTTTTTGGCCATAGCCTCTTCGTCGCTAAAAGTTGGGGATTCGCTGGTCGTGCGCATACCGGCACCGTGGAGGTCCGCGTCGACTGCACAAGCGACACGCCACGTCGACACGCCGAAGGCGTGCCGTAAGCACCAAGGGTCAAGCTTAGGTGGTAGAGGGGCCCGGGGGCAACTCGATCGAGCGGTGGATGCGCGGACCTCAGCCCGCGACGACGACGCCGCGCTCGGCGAGCGCCGAGGAGATGCGCTGAGTGACCTCGTCGATCTCGCCGATGCCGTCGACCTTCACGAGCAGCCCGCGCTGCTCGTACACGCCGATGAGGGGCGCGGTCTGCTCGCGGTAGACCTCGAGGCGGTGCCGCACGACCGACTCGTCGTCGTCGCTGCGCCCCTGCTCGAGCGCGCGCTGACGAAGCCGCTCGACGACGACGTCAGGATCCGCGACGAGCTCGACCACGACATCCATCGCGGTGCCGTGCTCGGCCAGGAAGGCGTCGAGGAAGGCGACCTGGTCGAGCGTGCGCGGGTACCCGTCGAGCAGGAAGCCCGCGGCGCAGTCGGCCTGCTCGAGACGGTCGCGCACGAGATCATTGGTGAGCGAGTCGGGCACGTTGTCGCCCGCGTCCATGTAGGCCTTCGCCTGCACGCCGAGCGGGGTCTCGTCGCGGACGTTCGCGCGGAAGATGTCGCCCGTCGAGATGGCCGGCACGCCGAGCATCTCGCGCAGCCGCACCGCCTGCGTGCCCTTGCCCGCGCCGGGCGGGCCGATGAGCAGCAGCCGCGCGCTCACTTGAGGAGCCCCTCGTAGTGGCGCTGCTGCAGCTGCGCGTCGATCTGCTTCACCGTCTCCAGACCCACGCCGACGATGATGAGGATGCTCGCGCCGCCGAACGGGAAGTTCTGGTTCGCATTAACCGTCGCGAGGGCGATGAGCGGGATGAGCGCGACGAGGCCGAGGTACAGCGAGCCGGGCAGCGTCACGCGCGTCAGCACGTAGTCGAGGTACTCGGCCGTGGGGCGACCGGCGCGGATGCCCGGGATGAAGCCGCCGTACTTCTTCATGTTGTCCGCGACCTCCT
>VFQO010000318.1_pt1 | contig 55819 bp, 49 predicted proteins | sample 3512331 | NCBI WGS metagenome assembly VFQO01 (sample SAMN10412371, study PRJNA504923) | tailings metagenome | isolation source: Replicate 3 from Balatoc abandoned mine | place: Philippines: Itogon, Benguet | collected 2017-08-28 | reverse complement strand
AGAGCTGGCCGCTCATAACGGCTAGGTCGCGGGTTCGAATCCTGCCGGGCCCACCACTGCCCTTCGCGGGGACCGCATCGCCAGTGACGGCCAACAGGGTCGGGGAGTAGCGCAGCCTGGTAGCGCATCTGCTTTGGGAGCAGAGGGTCGCAGGTTCGAATCCTGTCTCCCCGACCAACCGTCTTTATCGCTGACTTTCATCACCATAAGCGATTTGTCGGTCCCGGTCTGGGGCATCTTACCGGTTGTCTGGCTGATCTTGCTTTTACCACGAAAAGCAGGACCAGAGGCCTCTTAACGATACCGTAAGGACTTTCACTGATCTTCCCTGGAGCGAGGAACTCGCACGCCCGGTCTCAACTGGAGGCGTCGCTACAAACTGGCGGGCGCTTGCAGCGCCTGATCCGGAGTTGGTGGGGGAAGTGCCAGATGGATGAGCGCATACACAACAGGGCGGTGACGGACGCTGCCGTCGCATGCCACACCGCACAAGGCCTGCGCTGGACAACGCTCTGGAACCTCTCGACGAGCGGCTGCTTGCTCGAAGGATTGGACGAGCACCAGGTGCCGGGGACAAGTATCGCGATCGAGCTGCTCGAAAATATCTGCATCTCTGGCCAGGTCGTCTGGCGACAAGACCAGTATGCCGGGATAGCCTTTTCCAGCGAAGTGTCAGACCTCATCATCGAGCAACTGGACGTCACCCGAAATGCCGGCCTGTGGATGCGCCGGCTGGACATCAAGCATCCGTTGCAGGATTGGTCTTTCGATCCCAGGTAGTCACTGGCCTGCCTTGCGCCAGTCCATGCCGAACTCGATCTCGCGATGATCGCGCAGTCCAGGCATGTCTCCGACAGTATTGGCTATCAAGCCTGGCCGGATGCCCCGCAATGCGCGGGGACCGTATCGCCACCCGACCAGCCTGCCTTACCGGCTGCAGCGCAGCATCCCTCCGAAACTGGACGTCCGCCCGGACCAGGATCATAGTGGCCAAGGAATAAGGATAACAACTTGGGAGAAACCGGGATGGGGGACGTGTTCCCGAAGGTAAAAGTGGCGGCCGTTCATGCCGCGGCGCCTTTCCTTGATCGCGATGCGGGCGTTGACAAGACGTGCCGGCTGATTGGCGAGGCAGCCCAGGAGGGTGCCCGGCTGGTGGTTTTCCCGGAAACCTTCATTCCGGGCTATCCCGTGTGGATCTGGACCCACACGCCAGCTACTGGAAGCCCGTACTTTCTGCGCCTGTTCGCCAACAGCGTGACGGTACCCAGCGAGGCGACCGACCGGATCGGCGCAGCGGCGCGCGCGGCTGGTGCCTTCGTGGTCGTCGGCATCTCCGAGCGTGACGGCGGCACACTCTACAACACCCTGCTCTACTTCGATGACAGCGGGCGGATCGTCGGCAAGCATCGCAAGCTGGTGCCGACCTGTGTCGAGCGCACTGTCTGGGGGCAAGGCGATGGATCGGGCCTGAAACTGGTCGAGACTCCCTTCGGCAAGCTCGGCGGGCTGATCTGCTGGGAGCACTCGATGGATCTTGCCCGCTATGCCCTTGCCAGCCAGGGCGAGCAGATCCACGTTGCCGCATGGCCCGCAGGATCGGCTGTGACCCATGATCCCAGCTCAGGCGTGTTCGACGACCTGACGGAAGCCGCCGCCCGGCATCACGCCGCAGCCAACCAGTGCTTCGTCATCAATGTCCAGTCGTGTCTCGACGCAGAAACGGTCCGCGACCTCGGCTTTGAAGGCAGGCCGGAAATGGTGCGCGAAGGGGGCGGCTGGAGCGCGATCATCGCGCCTACCGGCCAGATTCTTGCCGGGCCCAACCGTGACAAGGAAGCGATTCTCTATGCCGAGCTCGATCTCGCCATGATCGCGCAGTTCAAATACGTTTCGGACAGTATCGGCCACTACGCCCGGCCCGATGTCCTGCAGCTCGTCGTCAACTTCGAACCGCAGGAAATCATGGTTGCGCGCGGTTCGCCCAATTCTGACTATCCGGTAGAAGATCCGGAATAGCGGCGGGCCAGTCTGCCGGAAATGGCACAGGGGCGCCGATTCGTGCTGGGCCGCCTCTTCCGTCCCGCGCCGAACGCGGCGGACGCAGCCAGCCACAAGGCCATGGCCGCGCCCGCCGCGCTTACTTGTCAGTGCATCAATTGCCGAAACGCACGCGCACGCCCGCGGTCACGATCGACTGGTCCAGTTCCACGCCCAGGGTGGCGGGCAGCAGGTCGAGGCCGACCTTCGCGTCCTTGAAGCGCGAGCGGTAGGTGTACTGGCTGAAGAAATCGGCGCTGTCGTTCAGCGCCAGGGTAAGACCGGCCATGGCCTGCCAGGCAAAGCCGTCATCGCTCTCGTCGGCCACGCCCACGCCCGAAGGCCGGTAAACGACGTTGGTATCCACATAGCCCAGCCCCGCGCCAACATACGGCGTCACATTGCCGCCGATCGGGATGTCGTAGAACAGGTTGGCGAACACGCCGAGGTTAGAGACCTTGCCTTCACCATCGTCGATCACCGCGCCCACGGTGGGGTTGGAGGCATTGGGCGCGCCGCGGGTGAGCACGGCCACATCCACGCCATCAATCACCGCGCCGCCCACGGTCAGGTCGCGATGGGTGCCGATACCGTTGTGGCTGTAGGTCAGTTCAACTTCGCCGCGCAGGCCGCTGTCGGTCGCCACGCCTGCCACGCCGGACAGGACGAGGCCATCATCGAACGAAGTCTGCCAGCCAAGCGACGTTCCAGCCGGGATCGCCGGCCAGTCGGCAGTTGCCGGAACCGTGGCGTCAAACGCACCGCTGTTGGCGGAATCCTGGGCAAGGCTGATGCCGCCGGCCGCACCCACGTAAAATTCGTTGGCCTGGGCGACCCCAGGGATCGCCAGTACTGCAACAGCTGCGCCCGATACGATGGCAAGGCGCCGAATTGGCAGGTTGAACATGGTAATTACTCCTCATGGTTCATTTAGCCCCCGCTTTTACTTGGGCGTAAGAAACCCGCGTTCAACCCGGTCTAAAGTCCATTCTTGCTGGCCACGCCCTGCCAGACCGCGCCCAACCCTCGGTCCCCGCCACCTGCGAGCGAGGGGTTGAGCGAGATCGGCACAGTTCGCCTTGCCCCCTGCCCGCTTACCCCTTATCTGCGCGCACAAATCCCATCTTACCCAGTTATCCAAGAAGGACGCAGCATGGCCGCCCAGTACGCCTATGTCATGAAGGGCATGACCAAGACTTTCCCCGGTGCGCAAAAGCCGGTGCTGTCGAACATCAACATCCAGTTCTATCAGGGCGCCAAGATCGGCATCGTCGGCCCCAACGGCGCGGGCAAGTCCACGCTGATCAAGATCATGGCCGGCATCGACAAGGACTTCACCGGCGAAGCCTGGCCGGGCGAGAACATCACCGTGGGCTACCTTGAGCAGGAGCCGGAACTGGACCCGACCAAGACCGTGCTGGAAAACGTCAAGGACGGCGCGCGCGGCATTGCCGACATGGTCGACCGGTTCAACGCCATCGGCATGGAAATGGCCGAGGAAGACGCCGATTTCGACGCGCTGGGCGCGGAAATGAGCGAACTTCAGGACAAGATCGACGCGGTCGACGGCTGGACGCTGGACAACCAGCTGGAAGTGGCGATGGAAGCCCTGCGCTGCCCGCCGGGCGACATGGGCGTGGAAAGCCTGTCCGGCGGTGAAAAGCGCCGCGTGGCCCTCACCCGCCTGCTGATCCAGAAGCCGTCCATCCTGCTGCTGGACGAACCGACCAACCACCTTGACGCCGAAAGCGTGCAGTGGCTGGAAAACCACCTGAAGGAATATGCCGGCGCGGTGCTGATGATCACCCACGACCGTTATTTCCTTGATAACGTGGTGGAATGGATCCTGGAACTCGACCGCGGGTCCTACTACCCGTACGAAGGCAACTACTCCACCTACCTGGAGAAGAAGGCCAAGCGCCTGGAGCAGGAAAGCCGCGAGGAATCGGGCAAGCAGAAGGCCCTGCAACGCGAACTCGAATGGATCCGGCAGACCCCGGCCGCGCGTCAGACAAAGAGCAAGGCGCGTATCCGCAAGTTCGAGGAACTGCAGAACGCGCAGGACAACCGCGCCGTGGGCAAGGCCCAGATCGTCATCCAGGTGCCGGAACGCCTTGGCGGCAAGGTGATCGAGGCCAAGAACATCTCCAAGGCCTATGGCGACAAGATCCTGTTCGAGAACCTGTCCTTCATGCTGCCGCCGGGCGGTATCGTGGGCGTGATCGGGCCGAACGGCGCGGGCAAATCCACCCTGTTCAAGATCCTGACCGGCAAGGAACAGCCCGACAGCGGCACGATCGAAATCGGCTCCACCGTGCACCTTGGCTACGTGGACCAGAGCCGCGACCACCTGAACCCGGCCAACAACGTGTGGCAGGAAATCTCTGACGGCCTCGATTACATGAAGGTCAACGGGCAGGACATGAGCACGCGCGCCTATGTCGGCGCGTTCAACTTCAAGGGGCAGGACCAGCAGAAGAACGTCGGCAAGCTGTCAGGCGGTGAACGCAACCGCGTGCACATGGCCAAGATGCTGAAGCAGGGCGGCAACGTCCTGCTGCTGGACGAACCGACCAACGACCTTGACGTGGAAACCCTCGCCGCGCTGGAAGACGCGATCGAGAACTTCGCCGGCTGCGCCGTGGTCATCAGCCACGACCGCTTCTTCCTTGACCGTCTGGCGACGCACATCCTCGCCTTCGAGGGCAACAGCCACGTGGAATGGTTCGAAGGCAACTTCGAAGCCTACGAAGAAGACAAGCGCCGCCGTCTTGGCGATGCGGCCGACCGGCCCACGCGCCTGGCCTACAAGAAGCTTACGCGCTGATCAGGCTGGCGGGGTGAGCCACTGCTCCCCCCGCCCAGCCAACCTCAACCGGCGTCAGGGCGATACCCACCGCCATTCGCCACCGCTCCACACGGCGCGGCGGTGGCCTTCGTGGGAAAGCCACAGCCAGTCGAACTCGGCCGCCTGCACCAGCACCACGGCAAAGTTGGCGCGCGCGGGGAGCAGCTGCTCCTCATCCGGGCGCAGTCCTTCAACTTCCGGTGGCAGGCCGGAGGTGGCTTCAGGCACGGGTGTGCCTGGTGCGGCCTGCGCCAGGTAGCAGCGGCGGGCGTAGGCGCTGGCCTGTTCCCACGCGACATCCACCAACGGGCCTTCCGTCAGCACGTTGCCGCGGCCGCGCACGCGGATCTGGTTGCGCGCCAGCGGATCGTGAAAAGCGAGGCCCACACGGTCATCCTGCCTGATCGCGGCAACCTTGGGGGACCGGACATCGGTGTGCAGCCGCAGGGTGCGGCTGGCGTGGTCATAAGCGCGCAAGACCATCATCCGCACCTCTCCATCGGCCGTGCCCACCACCGGGGTGTGCATGGGCGAGCGGCGATTGCTGGCCGCTTCGGCGAGGCTCTTGCGAACATCGTCCTCGATCTGGTCGAATGTCGTATACATGGCTCCCCCATTCACCGCTGCCACCCGACGGACAAGGTGGACCTTGGTTCCCCTCCTGCCAAGTTCCCAGATGGACCGTTCCCTGAAGGCGCAGGGGCGGGAAGCTGAACGTTAAGCTAACTGCCCGGTTCAGTTAACGGACAGCACGAATCGACTAATCCACCCTTCATTGAACACAGCCGCACCCACTCGGCGGCCGCATTTGGAGGTTTTTTCCATGCAACTGCATTTGCTGCTCAAGTCGGGTGGACTGACCGCACTGGCCCTGGCCATTGCCGCCCCGCTCTACACCGCCCCCGCGCTGGCACAGGATACTGACGCCAGCGGCGCCATCAATGCCGGGCGCAACGAAGGCGCGGCCCAGCGCCGGTCCGAACGTCGCGCGGAACGCCAGGCAGAGCGCCAGGTCAACCGGACCGAACGCCGCGAGGCCCAGCAGGGCTGGCGGGCGCCGCAACAAGCCCAGCCGGCGCCGCAGGCTCCACCTCCGCAGGCGCAGCAGGTTGGCGGCAGCGAAAGCCGCTGGGGCCGGCGCGACGAGGAAGCCCCCGCACGCTGGAACGGCGAAGCACGGGAACGCCCGACCATGGGCGAGCGGCGACGCGAGCCGGGCAGCGAGCAGCCGCAGGGAACCTATACCCCGCCGGCCCAGACCAGCCGCGACCGGCAGCGTGACCGGGTCGCCGACAACGATGGCCGAGACTGGAACCGCGATGGACAGCGCGACTGGAATCGTGATGGACAGCGCGACTGGAACCGTGACGGCAACTGGCGCGACAATGACCGGGACTATCGCGACAACGACCGCAACCGCGATTACCGTGACCATGACCGCAACGGATCGTACCGCGACGGCTACCGCGATGCGCGACAGGATTATCGGCGCGATTATCGCCGGTGGGACAGGCGCTGGCGCGATGACCGGCGGTATGACTGGAACCGCTATCGCTATTCCAACCGCGATCATTACCGGCTGGGCCGCTATTACGCGCCCTACCGCCATTACAGCTATCGCCGGCTGAGCATCGGTTTCTACCTGGACAGCCTGTTCTTCGGCAACCGCTACTGGATTAGCGATCCGTGGTCCTACCGCCTGCCGCAAGTCTACGGCCCCTATCGCTGGGTCCGCTACTATGACGATGTGCTGCTGGTGGACATCTACTCCGGCGAAGTGGTGGACGTGATCTACGACTTCTTCTGGTAAGCGCCAAGTTGCCGGAAGAGTGGCCGGCGACAAGGAGGCCCCCGCCTTCCCTTGAGGGCGGGGGCTTTTCCTTGCATCGGCGCGCCCGGCGCTTTTATGGATGGGAGCATGACTCCGGTTGTCGAACGTGAATTGCTGAAGGACCAGCCTGCCCTGCGCGCCATGGGCCAGCAGGTGCGCGAGAGGTTGGCGGCCAACCCTGCCGTGTGGAAAGCCCCGGTGGACCAGGCCGAATTGTTCGCCGTGGGCGATTTCATGACTGTGGAGGAATGCCAGCGGATGATCGCCATGATCGATGCCGTGGCGCGGCCTTCCACCGTGTTCGACCTCGATTATTCGGATGGCTACCGCACGTCCTATTCGGGCGATGTCGATCCGCACGACCCCTTCGTCAAGAAGATCGACCGGCGGATAGACGACCTCCTGGGCGTCGAGCCGAGCTGGGGCGAAACCATCCAGGGCCAGCGGTACATGCCGGGGCAGGAATTCAAGCCGCACCACGACTGGTTCCATCCCAACACCAGCTACTGGGAAATAGAAACCGCGCGCGGCGGGCAGCGTGCGTGGACGGCGATGGTCTACCTCAACAACGTGGACGAAGGCGGGCACACCGATTTTACCGACCTGGGCATGGCGATGGAGCCCAAGCCCGGGGTGCTCTTGCTGTGGAACAACGCCCTGCCCGATGGCATGCCCAACCACGCCACCATCCACGCCGGCCGGCCGGTGGTGCGCGGGGCCAAGTACATCATCACCAAGTGGTACCGGGCCAAGCCCTGGCGCTGAGCCGCCCGCGCAGTCAGGAATGACCGCCGGGCTCGCGGCGGTTACGCCTCCAAAGCCTCGGCAATCAGCCTGCGGGTGTTGGCCACGCCATAGAGCGCGATGAAGCTGCCCATGCGCGGCCCCTGTTCGCTGCCCAGCAGGGTTTCGTACAGGGCCTTGAACCAGTCACGCAGGTTTTCAAACCCGTGTTCCGGCTTCTTGCCGATTTCGTAAACCTGGGTCTGCAAGTCTTCGGCAGAGGTATCCTCCGCCGCCGTGGCCAGCCAGGCATCCAGTTCGGCCAGCGCCGCCGCCTCGTTCGCCGCCGGCTTGCGGCGCTTGAGGTGCGGGGCGACAAAGTCGCGGTTGTAGGCCAGCGCCTTTTCCACCAGCCGGTACAGATCCGGGTGATCGTCCGGGTTGGCATCGCCAATGTAATTGCCGAGGTAGTTCCACACCTGCTGGTGCGTGGCGCCAGCCCCCAGCACGCCGACTAGGTTCAGCAGCAGGCCGAAGCTGACCGGCAGGCTGTCACCCGCCCCCTCCACGTGGCCGTCCGTATCCCCGCCCATAGCGTGCAGCAGGTTCCAGGCCGGGTTGCCCAGCCGCTTGTCCCACTCCTGCGACGGAATGGCCGCGCGGAACTGCCAGTATTCGTCCACCGCGCGCGGGATCACGCCCACGTGGAGCTGCTTGGCGCTCTTGGGATTGGCGTAGAGGTAATGGCCCAGGCTCTCGTCACTGCCGTAGGTCAGCCATTCCTCGATGCTGAGGCCGTTGCCCTTGGACTTGGAGATCTTCTCCCCGTTGGCATCGAGGAACAGCTCGTAGATCATGCCTTCGGGCTTCTTCCCGCCCAGCACCTGCACGATGCGGCCCGACTGGGTGACGCTGTCGGTCAGGTCCTTGCCGCACATTTCATAGTCCACGCCCAGCGCATACCAGCGCATGGCCCAGTCCACCTTCCATTGCAGCTTGGCCTGCCCCCCAAGGATCGACTGTTCGACCACTTCGCCGGTCTCGTCGGTGAAGCGCACCAGGCCGCTTTCCGCGTCGATCACTTCCACCGGCACCTGCAACACCACCCCGCTGCTGGGGCTGACCGGGAGGACGGGGGAATAGGTCTTGCGGCGCTCTTCCCGCAGGGTGGGCAGCATGATGTCCATGATGGCATCATAGCGGCGCAGCACCTGGCGCAGGGCATCGTCAAACGCGCCGGAATTGTACCGGTCGGAGGCGGAGACGAATTCGTATTCGAACCCGAACTGGTCGAGGAAATCGCGCAGGCGGGCGTTGTTGTGGTGGGCAAAGCTTTCGTGCGTGCCGAACGGGTCGGGAATGCGGCTCAGCGGCTTGCCCAGGTGCCGGGCCAGCAGGTCCTGGTTGGGCACGTTGTCCGGCACCTTGCGCAGGCCGTCCATGTCATCGCTGAAGGCCACCAGCCGCGTGGGCGCGGGCGCGCCGCCTTCGCTCGCGACGATTTCATAGGCCCGGCGCACCAGCGTGGTGCGCAGCACTTCCTGAAAGGTGCCAATGTGCGGCAGGCCCGACGGGCCATAGCCGGTTTCGAACAGCGCCGCCGCGCCATCCGGTTTCGCCCCGCCGAACCGCTTCACAAGCTTCATCGCTTCCTGGAACGGCCAGGACTTGGACACGCGGGCGGCTTCGATCAGGGCAGGGTCAAACATAAGGCGCGGCTATTGCGACAAACGGCCCCGTTCGCAAGGGCGAATGGCGCAAGCTTGCTGCCCCGCCCGTCTATGCCAGGTCGACCGATGCGATCCGCCAGCCATCGGCGTGACGCACGAAGCTGGCGCGCAAGGTCTTGGGCGTGGCCTGCATACCTGCCGCGTTGCCCTGCAATCGGGCCATGCGGACCAGCGTTTCCTCGCCTTCCAGCGCCAGTGCCTCCTCCACCGTGCAGGCCAGGCTGGCCGTGGCCGCATCACCGTCACCGCTGATGGCAAGCTGCGGCTCCTCATCGGCCAGCGCCAGCTTGGCAACGGGCAGCATCGGCGCCCTGCCATCAGCGAACAGGGGCGCGGCGGCACCCGCCCCGCCCCGGTTGAAGGCCCGGACGAAGTCGCGCGCCAGCCCTTCCAGCGCCCGCTCATCCGCCATGCGGGCGAGCGCCGCCTTGCTGTCATCGGACGCCAGCGCCGCGGCGGGCAGGCCCAGCCCGGCGGCGGGAACAGCGGCCAGCGCGCCTGCCTTCAGGAACGCGCGGCGGGTGGTGTCGATCTGTGCAGTCATGGTCCCCTCCCCCTCAGGCCCGCGTGCGGCGCGGGAAATAGCGGCTCACATCGAACCGCCCGGCATGGCGCAGCAGCGCGCTGATCGGGCTCATGCTCAGCCCTTCTTCGCCGCAGTGATAGCCGATGCCGATATCGTGCATGGTGCGCATGTTGAGCAGGATAGTGCCCAGCGTGCCATTGCACTCCTCCTCCAGCCAGTAGAGGAAATAGAGCCCGTCACGGATCTTTATCTGCGCGCCGGAACCGGACCATTCGAGGCCTGCCGCCTGCGTGGGCGTGAAGATGATCCAGCTCGTCGTCCCCGGCGTGGAATAGAGGTGCATGGAGGTGAGGCCGGGCTGGTAATTGAACACGATGGCCCGGCCCAGCATCTCGTCGGTAAACTCGTGCCGCGCATCGCCGGGATCGGGCACGCCGGCCGCTTCCAGCTTGCCGAACAGCGGGCGGCACCCCGCCTCGTTGGCGAACCACGGGGTGTTGAGATAGCCGTTGTAGCAGGTGGCTTTCCCCTCCGGAAAATCCAGCACCACGATGTGCCCGTCGTGGTTGGGCGTGCCTTCCAGCACGTGGCCCATCAGGAACACGCCCTCGATCGCCTCCCACGCATGGTAGCGGGTTGCCTTCCACGCCCCGCCGTCCATCCGCCAGCGCAGTTCGTCCACGCTGGTGAACTGGTAATCCATCACCGGCCCGCCATCGTAACGCACGGTGGCCGTGCGGCCGACCAGCCCTTCGCTGGGAGATTCCACCCGCGCGGCCATGCCGCTGGCCCCGCTGCCCGCGCCAAGACGCTGGGCAAAAACGCGCCGGCTTTCAGCCACGGCGCCGTCCACTTCGGCCCTGGTCATCGTGTGCCAGGTTTCCATCGGGCGATAGACCGCCCGCGCGCCTTTGGCCGTGGCATCGACCGCCGTGGTCTGGCCGGGTCCGGGGCGCGGCAGCATGGGGCCGCCTTCGGTGATGCCGAAGTCCTCGAACGTGGCGATTTGGCCCAGCCATTCCCCCTTGCCCCGGAAGAGCTGGAATTCCAGCTCGTCCGCCGCGTTGAACCCCAACCGCAGGCCCACCTGTGCCTTCGCGTTCACATCGAAGGCATAGACGGTGAAGATGCCCGAAAACTCGGCTTCGGTGCGGGTGTAGATGTATTTGCCGTGGCCGATCTCGATATAATCGGCGGGTGCGCAGTGGCCGATGGCGTTTTCGATCCGGCTGAGTTCGACCCAGTGGGTGTAAGCGATGGAGGGGTAGAATTCGAGCGTCTCTGCCCCCGTGTCCTGCCGCCAGAACCAGCCGGCCCCTTCCAGCCGGTTGTTGAAGGCGTGGCGGGTGGCGGGCGGTTCCTGCCCGGCCACGTCGACATAGCCCTGGTAAACCTCGCGCATCACCTCGCGCTTGCGCTTGTCGTACCCGGCAAACCACAGTTCGAACACGGTGGCAGCGCGGGTGTGGTTGTCCACCACCACGGCATATCCGCGCAGGGTGCCGGGGATGAGGTGGGCGAAGAAGGTGACATGCCCCAGGTCCAGCGCGCCATAGCCCGCCTGCACCGCCGCCGCGCCGTTCTCACTCAATGACAGGCGGCTGCCGCTGGCAAAGGCGTAAGCCAGCGTCGGCCCGTCACCTCCGGTAGTACCCTGCCCGCAAACGATACGCAGCGATTGGCCCGCGAGTGACTGCAAGGTCGGCGAGGCGCTGGCCGGGCCGCGCATCTCCACCCCGTCCAGCCGCGCGGCAATCGTGGCTTCGTCCAGCGCGGACCATTCCACACGGAACAGCGGCATGTCCGGATAAGCGGCCCCTGCCATCGGATAGTCTCCCTGATCTATTATGCGGGCGAACCTAACACGCACCCCTTTGCAGTCCAGCATACAGTTATCCGCAGAAACGAATATTGCATCAACTCGCCGGTTGGCATGGTCAAGTCGGCCCGCTAGCTTCGCCTTCGAAAACAGACTTGGGGGAGTACCGATGAAAAACCTCACCGCCGTGAGCCTTTCGACCATGGCCTTTGCCGCGCTTGCCGGATGCACCGCCGCCAGCGAGCAGGCGCCCAGCGCCATGGTCGCCACCCAGCAGCAGTGCGCCGCCTTCGATCCTGCCGCGCTGGGGGCCAGCAATGCCACCGCGCGCTGGGTGGAGGCGACGACAGCGCTGCCCGCCTTCTGCGAGGTGTCGGGCGTGGTCTCGCCCGTGGCCGGCTCCAACATCAACGTGGTAATCCGCTTGCCCGCGCAGTGGAACGGCAAGGTGCTGGGCATCGGCGGCGGTGGCTGGGCCGGCAATATCACCCTTGCCGCCGCCACTGAGGGCCTGGCCAAGGGCTATGCCACGATGCAGACCGACGGTGGCAACGCCGGCACCGACGTGTGGGCCAACAGCTGGGTGAGCGAACGGCCTGAAAGCGCGATCGATTTCAGCCACCGCGCAATCCACACCATGACCGTGGCGGGCAAGGCGGTGGCCGCCAGCTTCTATGGCCGGCCGCACAGCCGCGCCTATTACAACGGCTGTTCCACCGGCGGGCGCATGGGCCTGATGGAGGCGCAGCGGTATCCGGCCGATTACGACATCATCACCGCCGGCGCGCCGGTCTATACCCTGCAGACGCAGACCAGCGCCGTATTCCGCAACCAGGCCTTTGCTGCGGGCAACGGTGCGGGGGCCTTCTCGGCCGAAGACCTGCAACTGGTGCAAAGCAGCGTGCTGGCCCAGTGCGATGCGCGTGACGGGCTGGCGGATGGCATCGTCAACGATCCGGCATCGTGCAACTGGCAGCCGTCCAGCCTGCAATGCACCGGGGAAAAGACCGCCACCTGTCTCACCGCCGGGCAGGTCACCGCGCTGCAATCGGTATATGACGGGCGCCGTGCATCCGATGGCAGCTACATGATGCTGCCGCTGCGGCGCGGCGGGGAAGCGAGCTGGTCGTTCTTCGTGGGCACCAACGGCACCGGGGCAGACCCGTCGCGCGGCGGCGGGCTTGGCGGAGTATATCCCATCGCCAATCCGGGCCGCGAATGGAACATGCTCGGCATGACGGAGCAGGATTACCTCACCGTGCGCCGCAGCCCCTTTGCCGCACTGTATGAGGCAAAGAACCCTGACCTTTCCGCCTTCTTCGCGCGCGGCGGGCGGCTGATCCTGTGGCACGGGGAAAGCGATCCCGGCCCCAGCCCCGTCGCCACGCTGGATTACGTTCAGGCGGTGCAGGCGCAGAACCCGGCTGCCGCGCAGCAGATGCGCTATTTCACCCTGCCGGGCGTGGGCCACTGCCGGGGCGGGCCGGGTGCGGACGCGGTGGATTACATCGCCGCGATGGAAGCCTGGGATGCCAGCAGCACCGCGCCGGAACGGCTGATTGGCCGCAACGGGCAAAGCGGCATCGTACGCCCGCATTGCGCCTGGCCCAAGGTTGCCCGTTACAGCGGCACGGGCGATGCCAACAATCCGGAAAGCTGGACCTGCACCAGCCGGAGCTGAGACCGTCGAATGAAGAAGGGGCGGACCTCCATGTGGAGATCCGCCCCTTCACTGCCGTGCGACCCTGAGGGCTAGGCCATCAGGCAGCAGCATTCCGATTTTGCGCCAGTTCCGGCCAGTTCAACGCATATTGGCTGAAATCGATCCTGCTTTTTTTGCTTTCGAACGTGCGACCGATACATTGCATGATCAGCCGGGCGCGATGGCGGCGCGCCTTGGGCGTCCGGAAGGGGTTGGCCCGGTCAGGCCGGGCAGCAACCATCCTCTCGAGCAAGGCGCGCCGCTCTTCGACGGAAGCGGGCAGCGTCCGTGGCAGCGCAATGGCTGCACCTGAATGAGAAAGGCCGCTGGCCTGAGCAGCCAAGGAGGCATGACCCGAACGAGCGGCATCAGCTTGCGCCGCAAAGACACTCGCTGTGGTCACGCTTGCCGGCGCGGGCCGCGGATGTTCACGGGCAACCGGGGCCGCGGCGGTAAAGGCGGTGGATTGGACCGTGCCACCGCGCGGCGGGTTTGAATCCACGACAGCCGGTTCGGCTCGCTCCACCCTGGGGCGTTCGATCAAGGGTACTGCCCCGGCCTTTGCCCGGCGGCGACGGCCAGACAGGACCACGGCGCCCAGGCAACCCGCCGCCAGTGCAGCAAGCAGGGCGCCGAGCAGGAGTTCGGTCCTGTCATCGCTTGCCTCGTCCGCAGACCGGGCCATCGGCGCGATGGTTGCTTCAGGGATAGGCGCGACAACAACCGGGGCCGAGCCGCTATCCTGCGCGGTGTTGGAAAGCGGTGCCGCCAGCACAGGTTGCCCGGCAGATTGGCCGGGATTGGCGACAGCCTCGGACGTGATCACCCGGCGGGCCGCAGTGGTGCCGGTAGCTCCTGCAACCGGGCCTACCGGACTGGTTGCGTCACTGGTGGTAGACGCCGGAATCTGCGACGCAGCGCCGGTTGCACTGCTCTCGGCTGGTGTATCAAGAGGGACCGCCTGGACTACCGGGCGCGATACTGTGGGCGCTTGGCCTGGGGCACTCGTCGTACCTGTGGTTGAGGCAGGACCAGTCACGGGGGAAACCGCCGCCGGCGCCGTCGACGGCAGCATTACCGGCGCGACCGGGGCGGTCGATGCTGGCGGAGGTGACGGGAGCGGAAGGGGAACCGATCCCGTCTCCTGCGCCAGCAGGGGGGTGGCGGTGAAGGCAAGCACTGCGGCAATCGCGGTGGTGGCCGGGCGGGAGAGGCGGATGGTGTTTCGCATAGCCCCCAAAAACGAGCGGTATTCGGCGAGCGTTCCGTCATCTGCCGTTCAGCTTCAGAATAGACGTCTGTAATTTCGCGGTTTTTTAGAAGCCGGAAGCGTCAGGCCGGTTTTCCCGTGCGGTGAATGGCTGGTGATGTTGATCAAGCCCGCGCCTCATTCGCAGCTGGCTGGGGATGATCGCGGCGGGCAGGCGTTTACTTTTCGTTCCGTTCCCGCCACGGTGATGGAACATGGACCCCTTGCCGGAACCCCTTCCCCTTTCCGCGCTTCATGCCAGCCACGCCGGGTGCTGGCTGCGCAGCGCGTCGGGCGATACGCGGGGCCTGAGCAAGGGCGAGGCGGTGATGGCGGCGGCCGATACCCCGCTGCTGCTGATCAACGCCCCACTGGTGGCCACGCGGCTTGGCTATCCCGACCTTTCCGGGCTGGACCTGCTGGAACTGTTCGCCTTCGTACACCCGGCGCGCTTCTGCGTCCCCACCCCACGCGGGCTGGCCCACGCCCTCGACCTGCCGGAACCTGCGGGCGACGATGACGTGCCGCGCTTCCTGCAGGTGGCGGCGGAAGCCTTGTTGGCAAACTGCGAAAAACCGGACTGGAAAGAGCGTGAAGGCGCGTGGAGCGCGCTGCAATCGCTCGCCCGGCTGCGCTGGCCCTGGGCATCGGTCCTCAGCCCCCGCGTGGCCCAGCCGCAGCGTGCGGAAAAGTGGCTGTTCTCGCGCTTGCCAGAATGGGAGGAGGCACCCGAACGGGCGCAGCCCGCGCAAGTCACCCTGGCGGAAGAGGCTGTGGAGTCACGGCTGGACGCGCTCACCGGCGCGGAGGCGGAACGCCGCCCCGGCCAGCGCGCCTATGCCAAAGAGGTTGCCCGCATATTCGCCCCGCGCCCCTCGCGCGATGCGCCGCACATGCTGCTGGCGCAGGCCGGCACCGGCATCGGCAAGACGCTCGGCTACCTTGCCCCGGCCTCGCTGTGGGCGGAAGGCTCCGGCGGCACGGTGTGGGTGTCGACCTATACCAAGAACCTGCAACGCCAGTTGCGCACCGAAAGCGCCCGTGCATGGCCCGAAGCACGGCCCGATGGCAGCCGCCCGGTGGTGATCCGCAAGGGACGCGAGAATTACCTCTGCCTGCTCAACCTGGAAGATGCGCTGCAAGGCGGCTTTGGCGGGCGCGCGGCGGTGTTGGCGCAACTGGTGGCGCGCTGGGCCGCCTACAGCCGCGATGGAGACATGATCGGGGGCGACCTGCCCGGCTGGCTGGGGACGCTGTTCCGCAACCGCGCCATCCGCAGCCTGACGGACCAGCGCGGCGAGTGCGTTTATGCGGGGTGCCCGCACTACAGGAAGTGCTTCATCGAACGCGCCGCCCGCGCCAGCGCGCAGGCGGACCTGGTGATCGCCAACCACGCCCTGGTGATGGTCAACGCCGCGCGCGGGCGCGACCATGCCCAGCGCCCCACCCGCATCGTGTTCGACGAAGGTCATCACGTGTTCGATGCTGCCGATTCCACCTTCGCCGCCGCGCTGACGGGGATGGAGACGATAGAGCTGAAACGGTGGCTGCTGGGGCCGGAACGCGGATCGAAGGGCCGCCGCCGGGGCCTGGCCGCGCGGCTGGCGGACGTGTCCTCCTATGACGAGGCCGGGCGCAAAGCCGTGGCGGCGGCGTGCGAGGCGGCCGAAGCCCTGCCCGGCACCGGCTGGCTGCAACGGCTGGCCGAAGGCGCGCCATCAGGACCACTGGAACACCTGTTCGCCGCCGTGCGGGCCACCACCTATGCGCGGGATGAGAGTGGCGGCCAGGAAGGCGGCTACGGCATAGAGACGGAGGCTGCCCAGCTTGACGGCAACTTCGTGGAACTGGCGCTGGATGCCGCCGCCGCGCTTGCCGCGATCCGCCAGCCGCTGATCAGGCTGGGCGTGCGGCTGGAGGCGATCCAGGCCGAAGGGCCGGACTGGCTGGACGGCCAGGGCCGCGCCCGCATCGAAGGCGCACGGCATTCGCTCGCCTGGCGGGTGGACATGCTGGCCGCGTGGGAAAGCCTGCTTGCCCGGCTGGGTGGCCCGACGGACCCGGAGTTCGTCGATTGGCTGGCGGTCGACCGGTCAGACGCGCGCGAATACGATGTCGGCGTCCACCGCCGCTATCTTGATCCGATGAAGCCTTTTGCCCGCACCGTGCTGGCCGGCACCCACGGTGTGATGCTGACCAGCGCCACGCTGACCGACCGGGGCGCCGATGGGGACGGGTGGCAAAGCGCCGTGGCCCGGTCAGGCGCGCAGTACCTCGATATTGCCCCCATGCGGACGGAGGCGGAAAGCCCGTTCGATTACGCCTCGCGCGCCGAAGTGCTGATCGTCACCGACGTGCCCAAGGGCGACATTGCCGCGCTGTCGGGCGCCTTTGCCCGCATTATCGAGGCGAGCGGCGGCGGCGTGCTGGGCCTGTTCACCGCCATCCGCCGCCTGCGCGCGGTGCACGGGCGCATTGCCGATCGCCTCGCCCGCAACGGACTGCCCCTTTACGCCCAGCATGTCGATCCGATCGACACGGGCACGCTGGTGGACATCTTCCGTGACGATCCCCGGTCCAGCTTGCTGGGCACCGATGCCCTGCGCGACGGGGTCGATGTGCCCGGCAATTCACTGCGCTGCGTGGTGCTGGAACAGGTGCCCTGGCCCAAGCCCAGCATCCTCCACCGCGCCCGCCGCGCGGCCAATGGCGGCAGCGCGCATGATGACCGGATCATCCGCGCGCGGCTAGCGCAGGCATTCGGCCGGCTGATCCGCAGCAAGGATGATTGCGGGCATTTCATCGTCCTGTCCCCCGCCTTCCCCAGCCGCCTGCTGACCGCCTTCCCGCCTGGCACGCCGGTGCACCGCCTCACGCTGGAAGAAGCCCTCCAGCGACTTGCCGCTGATGGCCTTGCCGGCCCCGGTCTGATACAGGACAAAGCCGCCGCGCCGGCCGGGGAGGATGAGACGCAGTGAAAGTTCTGGGCCTACTCCGCCATGCCAAGTCTGATTGGGATGACCTGACCCTGCGCGATTTCGACCGGGGCCTGAACGATCGCGGGCGCGCGGGCGCTGCGCTCATGGGTCGGCACATCCGCGACCACGGGCGCGATCACGGCGTAGCTTTCGACGCGGTCATTGCCAGCCCGGCGCAGCGGGTCAGGCTGACGCTGGAGGCGGCAGGCCTGGGCCTGCCGGTCACGTTCGATGAAGACGCCTACCTGGCTGACGCAGCCACGCTGATCGACCTGCTGGCCCGGCATGGCGATGATGCGCGGGCCCTGTTGCTGGTGGCGCACAATCCCGGTTTGCAGGAACTGGTATTGCAGCTTGTCCCACCGGAGGACGAAGACGCACTGTTCGGCGCGGTGCTGGAGAAGTTTCCCACTGCCGCCTATGCCGTGCTGGAACTGGCGATAGACCGGTGGGAAGATTGCGCCCCCGGTTGCGGGCGGCTGGTCCACTTTGCCCGCCCGCGCGATCTTGACCCGCTGCTCGGGCCGCAAAGGGTTTCCTAGGCGGCTTCCAACGCGGCCGAGAGGCGGCGGCGGATCGCCTTCAGCCGTGCGATGAATTCCTGTGAAGCCATGACCGACGCCGCCACAGGCATGGCGGCAGGGCGATCGTCGCCGCCGCCCACCGGCTGAGCAGGGGGGCTGGCGCTACCTGCCGCCTGGCCCGCCTTCAACGCCGCCAGGGCACCGCGGACGGTATAGCCCTCGTGGTTGAGCAGCCGGTCAATCGTCGCGACAAGTTCCACGTCCTGCGGGCGGTAAAGCCGGCGACCGCCGCTGCGCTTCAGCGGCTTCAACATGGGGAACTGCTGCTCCCAATAGCGCAGGATATGCTGCCTGATGCCCAGCGCGGCCGCCACTTCGCCGATCGTGCGCATGGCATCGGGGTCCTTGCCGTCAGCAAACGCGAAGGGGCTTTGCGCCATGGCCATTACGCGCCGCTGATGCGGTCCTTCATCTTCTGGCTGGCCCGGAAGGTCAGCACCCGGCGCGGGGTGATGGGTACTTCCACCCCGGTCTTGGGGTTGCGGCCGATGCGCTGCTTCTTGTCGCGCAGCACGAAAGTGCCGAAGCCGGAGATCTTCACGTTCTCCCCATCGGCCATGGCCCCGCACATCCTGGCGAGGATCGCCTCCACCAGGTCAAGGCTCTCCGAACGGGAAAAGCCCATCTTGCGGTTGATGGTTTCGGCCAGGTCGGCCCGGGTCAGCGTCCCGACAGAGCGCATGGAATCCATGAAGGAAGTCTCCTCAAGCGGTGCGACCCGAAGGATTAATGCAGCAATCACCGTCGCTTGGCAAGGCGATCGCCGAAACTATCCTCAGACGCGCAGCAGGCTCGCGCCCCAGGTGAACCCACCACCCATCGCTTCCAGGATAACCAGGTCCCCGCGCTTGATCCGCCCGTCACGCCAGGCGGTGTCAAAAGCCAGCGGAACCGATGCTGCGGAGGTGTTGGCGTGGCGGTCCACGGTGACTACCACCCGCTCCATCGGCAAGCCCAGCTTGCGCGCCGTGGCGTCAAGGATACGGAAGTTGGCCTGGTGCGGAACCACCCAGGCAACGTCTTGCGCGGACGTGCCGGTTTCGGCCAGCACGTCGGCCAGAACCTGCGCCAGGTTGGCCACGGCATGGCGGAACACCTCACGGCCCTTCATGCGCAGATGGCCCACGCTCTGCGTGGTGGACGGCCCGCCATCGACATAGAGCAGATCGCGGTGCGCGCCATCGGCGTGAAGGCGGGTGGCAAGGAAGCCGGGGCCGTCCTCGGCCACGTCCTGCGCGCCGACCACGAATGCGCCCGCCCCATCACCAAACAGCACGCAGGTGGCGCGGTCTTCCCAGTCAAGCAGGCGGCTCATGGTCTCCGCGCCGATCACCAGCGCGTTGTTGGCCATGCCGCCGCGGATCATCGAATCGGCTGTGCCCAGCGCGTAGAGGAAGCCGGAACAGACGGCGGAGACGTCAAAGGCCGGGAAGCCCTGCCCGCCCAGCGCATGCTGCACTATCGTGGCAGTGGCCGGAAAGGTCATGTCCGGCGTGCAGGTGGCCAGCACGATCAGGTCGATATCGTCGATCGTCAGGCCGGCATCGATCAGGGCCTTGCGGGCGGCTTCCGTCGCCAGGGTGGAGGTGGTTTCCCCCTCTCCCGCCAGGTAGCGCTGGGTGATGCCAGTCCGTTCGCGGATCCATTCGTCACTGGTGTCCACCTGGCCGGCCAGGTCATCATTGGTGACGACGCGTGACGGCAGGGCCGATCCGCAACCAAGAAAGACCGTGCGCCTCATTTTGCAGCCCCGTTGTCGCGCAGCTTCGCCTCGCCCAGTTCAGCCAGGTCCGCCAGGATGCGTTCGGTCAGGCTTTCCTCCAGCAGGCGGGCAGTCACGGCCACGGCATTGGCCACGCCCTGCACGTTGGCGCTGCCATGCGATTTCACCACCACGCCGTTGAGGCCGAGGAAGACGCCGCCGTTGTGGTTGTTGGGATCAAGGTGATGGCGCAACAGCTCGGTCGCCGGACGCGAGACGAGGAAGCCGAACTTGGAGCGCAGGGAGGAGCGGAACGCCGTCTTCAGCAAGTCAGTCACGAAACGGGCCGAACCTTCGATGGCCTTCAGCGCGATGTTGCCGGAAAAGCCATCCGTCACCACCACGTCCACTTCACCGCGGTTGATCTTGTCGGCTTCCACGAAGCCCTGAAAATCGAGCGCCAGGCCGGTGGCCGCGCGCAGCATCGCGCTGGCTTCCTGCAACCGGTCGGTGCCCTTGATTTCCTCGGTCCCGATGTTCAGCAGGCGCACGCGCGGCGCTTCCTTGCCGGTGACGATGCGCGAATAGGCCGCGCCCATGATGGCGAACTGCACCAGGTTGCGGGCATCGCATTCGGTATTGGCGCCAAGGTCCAGCATGACAACGTCATTTTCGCCCAGCGTGGGCAACAGCGCTGCCAGCGCGGGCCGATCAATGCCAGGCATTGTCCGCAAGGCAAGCTTGCTCATCGCCATCAAAGCACCGGTGTTGCCGGCGCTGACGGCAGCGCCGCAATCGCCCTGCTTCACCGCGTTGATGGCCAGGCCCATGCTGGTGGTCTTGGCACGGCGCAGCGCGGCGGTGGGCTTTTCATCGCCCGCCACCACGTCATCACAATGCAAGATTTCGGAAGCCCCGCGCATGTTGGGGTGATGATCAAGCGCGGCTTTGATCCGCGCTTCATCCCCCACCAGCAGGAACTTGAACCGGTCATGGCGGCGGCGGGCCAGGGCCGCGCCGGACACCATCACGCGCACGCCCTCATCCCCGCCCATCGCGTCAACGGCGATACGCGGCAGGCTCATACGCGTGAAATCCCCCTGGGATAATGGAGCTTAGATGCCCTTGGGCTCAAGGATCTGGCGACCATTGTAGTGGCCGCACGCCGGACACAGGTTGTGCGGGCGCTTGAGTTCACCGCAGTTCGAGCATTCGTGGAAGGCTTCCACCTTCAGCGAATCGTGGGACCGGCGGTTGCCCCGGCGGTGCGGGGAAGTTTTTCTCTTAGGGACGGCCATCTCGGCACCTGTTCCTTGAAATTCAAAAGATCGTGGCGGTCGCCCTAGGGCAGGCAGTGGCCCCGCGCAAGCGCGGTTTCCGGTGCCTTTCCTTCGGTGCGGCGAAGGCGCGCGCTATAGAGTATTTGGCCCGCGTTGCAACCCATCATTCCCGCGCCTAGTGTGGCAGGCACACGGGAGGGGAAATCCATGCACGATCTGCACATCTCCATGATTGCCGCCGCGCTGGCTGCATTCATAGCCGGCTGGCTGGGCTCGCGCTGCGGAAAGCTGCGCATCAGCGAGAAGATCATCCACGGCGATGGCGGACATTCGCTGCTGCACCGGCGGATGCGCGCGCAAAGCAACTTCACCGAATACACGCCCATCGCGCTGGCGCTGATCCTGGTGCTGGATCTGGCCAGGCAGGATGGCTGGCTGCTGGCCCTCTCCGCGCTCGCCTTCATGGCCGGCAGGGTGCTGCACGCCATCGGCATGGACGCGGAAGGCCCGGCGAAGCCCCGCATGATCGGCATGCTGCTGACCTTCCCGCTGCTGCTGCTGTGGGCCGTGTGGGCCTTGCTGGCAGCATTCGGGATCGTTTAGCTAGCCGCGCGCCATTGCCGCATCGCCCACGAAGGGGTTGCTGCGGCGTTCCTGCCCGAAGGTGGAATTGGGCCCGTGGCCAGGCACGAACACGACCCCGTCACCCAGCGGCCACAGCTTCTGCGTGATCGCGTCGAGCAGATCCTGGTGATTGCCCATGGGAAAATCGGTGCGGCCGATGGAGCCGGCAAACAGCACGTCGCCCACTATGGCGAGGCTGGTTTCCGGGTGGAAGAACACCACGTGGCCGGGCGTGTGGCCGGGGCAATGGAGCACCTGCATGGTGACGTTGCCGAACGAAACCGTATCGCCATCCACCAGCCAGCGCGTGGGCTCGAACACCTGGCAATGCATGCCGAAGCGCGGGCCATCATCCTCCAGCCGGGAAATCCAGAACCGGTCCGCTTCGTGCGGGCCTTCGATCGGCAGGCCCAGCTCGGCCGCCAGCATGCCGGCCTGCCCGCAGTGATCGGCATGGCCATGCGTGATCAGGATCTTGTCCAGCGTGACGCCATAATGCGCCACGGCAGCCTTCAGCTTGTCGAGATCGCCGCCCGGATCGACCAGCACCCCGCGCATGGTGGCGGTGCACCACAGCAGCGAGCAGTTCTGCTGGAAGCCGGTGACCGGGATAATCGCGGCCCGCAAGGGCGGCGGCGGGGATGATGGCGGCGCGCTGGACATGGCGGCCTTACTGGCAAGCGAACGGGGCGATTACAACCGCCCGCTCTTCCATACCACGCGGCCGACGATCTCGAACTGGTCCGCCTCTACCGAAATCGGCGGGTAGGACAGGTTCTGGCTGAGCAGCGAAAAGCGGCCCCCGCCCTGCGAGGCGACGCGCTTGACCAGCAGGGTGTCGTCCAGCCGGACCACGTAGATGCCATCGCGGAATGGCCGGTCCACCAGATCGACCAGCAGATCATCCCCTTCGCGCAGCAGCGGCTCCATCGAATCGCCCACCACGCGCACGGCCGACAGCTTGCCCGCCTCCAGCCCCTGCTCGCGCAGCCAGCGCTGCGAGAAACGGAACGAATCGAACGAGGCCTCCTCCGCCGTCATCGCGCCGGGGCCAGCAGAAGCCTCCACAGCAAGGCGCGGCACCTCGATCCACTCCCGGCCGATATCGTAGGAATTTTCCTGCAAAGCACCAAGTTCCCGCTCGGAAACCGAGAAATAGCGCGCCAGCTTGCGCCGATCCTCCTCCTCCAGCTTTCGCGGGCTGCCTTTGGTAATATATTGCTGCAAATACGTCGCGTTGCGGCCCAGCATGCGCGACAGGGCAGCAAGGCTGACGCCTCTCTCCCGGGCCAGTTCGGCCAGCCGGTCCCGCGCCTTCTTCATGTAAATCTCCTGTGCCGCGTTGTAGATTTACTCTTACACGATGTATTTTTCCTAGACAAGTAGGATTTCGCCAAGCACCCATAAGCCACACCCGATTCGCCCCCCCGGGCAGGTTCGGGATCGCAACCGCAACAGGGAAAGGGGAACCGCTTTGCTGATCCGCAAGATTGAAATCTTCCTGCGCCGCACCGGGATGCCGGCGACCAAGTTCGGCCGCCTTGCCGCAAGCGATCCGCGCTTCGTGCTGGACCTGCGCAACGGCCGGACCCCGCGTGAAGCAACGGAAAAGCGGGTGGAACATTTCATGAACATCTACCGGGAGCACACCCATGCTTATTGAGAAATCGCCCGCCGCCAGGCGCTCCACCCGCCGCCGCACACCGGGCGAGCGCCTGACCGAAGCCCTCCTCACCCTGGCCAACGGTCGGGGGCGGCTGGTCAGCCACGCGGAATCCGCCTGGGCCAGCATCACCTTTGCCGGCACCCGCCACAAGGCGGTGCTGGAATTCGCCGGGGCCGAAGCGGTGGAAGCGGGCGAATGCTTCATCGCCTTCCTGCCGGAGCACGAATTCGCCCTGCCCGGCCAACTCGTCGCCGATGCCGCCATCACGGAAGTGGAACACCGGCTGGACCCGCCGCTGATGCGGGTGACCTGCGAACTGCTGCTGCTGGAAGAAGGATGATCTACGCGCCGCGATCCGGGGGGATCACACCCTCCGGATCACCAGGTTCCTGATCTCGCTCATGTCCTCCATGGCGAAACGCACCCCTTCGCGGCCCAGCCCGGAATCCTTCACCCCGCCATAGGGCATGTTGTCCACGCGGTAGCTGGAGACATCGTTCACCACCACGCCGCCCACCTCCAGCACGTCCCACGCTTCCAGCACCTTGTGGATGTCGCGCGTGAAGATGCCCGCCTGCAGGCCGAACTTCGAGTTGTTCACTTCCGCCAGCGCCTCGTCCCAATCGGTAAAGCTGGCAAGGTTGGCCAGCGGGCCGAAGGCCTCCTCCGTCATCGCGGCGCAGAAGGTAGGCACGTTTTCCAGCAGCGTTGCTTCCAGCATGGCCCCGTCCAGCCCGCCGCCGCACAGCAGGGTGGCCCCTTCGGCCAGCGCCTCGTCGATCCAGCCTTTCAGTCGTTCGGCTTCCTTGGCGGAGATCATCGGGCCAATGAAGGTTTCGCGGTCCTTCGGATCGCCCGCCTTCAGCGTCCTCGTCTTGGCAACCAGCCGGGCCTTGAAGTCATCATAGATCGCCGCGTGGACGAGGATGCGCTGCACGCCGATGCAGCTTTGCCCGCTCTGGTAGAAAGCGCCGAACACGATCCGCTCCACCGCAAGATCGAGGTCCGCGTCCCGGTCCACGATCACGGCCGCGTTGCCGCCCAGTTCCAGCACGACCTTCTTCTTGCCGGCCCTGGCCTTCAGATCCCAGCCCACCGCGGGGGAGCCGGTGAAGGACAGCAGCTTCAACCGTTCATCCGTGGTGAACAGGTCAGCCCCTGCACGGCTGGCGGGCAGGATGGAGAAGGCGCCTTCGGGCAGCACGTCGCATTCTGCCAGCACTTCGCCCATGATTATCGCGCCCAGCGGCGTCATGCTGGCGGGTTTCATCACGAAGGGGCAGCCCATGGCGATGGCAGGCGCGATCTTGTGCGCGGCCAGGTTCAGCGGGAAGTTGAACGGAGAGATGAAGCTGCACGGCCCGATCGGCACCCGCTTCCACATGCCCATGTAGCCCTTGGCACGCGGGGAAATATCGAGCGGCTGGACCTCACCATAATTGCGCACGGCTTCCTCGGCGGCGATGCGGAAGGTGTCGATCAGGCGGCCCACCTCGCCCTCGGCATCGCGGATCGGCTTGCCTGCCTCGATGCACAGGGCATGGGCCAGTTCCTCCGCCCGTTCCCTGAAACGGGCAACGCAGTGCATCAGCACGTCCTGCTTCTCGTAGCTGGCCAGCCGTGCCATCGGCTCAGTCGCGCGCACGGCTCCGGCGATGGCTTCCTCGATCACGTCGGGCGTGGCGAGCGCGGTGCGAAAGGCGACCTTGCCGGTGTACTTGTCGGTCACCTCGAGATCGGTGTTGGGCTGCACTGCCTTGTTGTTGAGGTAGAGCGGGTAGGTGTCTTTCAGTTGGACCATGCGTTCCTCCAGTCTGGACAACAGCTCAGAGCGCCTTGCTCAGTTCCTTGATGTCCTTGTTGAGGATCTGGTCGTTCTCCGAATAATCCACCGGGCAATCGATCAGGTGGACGCCCGGCGTATAGCGGCAATGGGCCAGCAATTCGCGCAAGTGATCGCTGCTCTCCACCCGGTGCCCATGCGCGCCGAAGCTTGTCGCAAACTTCACGAAGTCGGGATTGCCATAAGTCAGGCCGAAATCGGCAAAGCCCATGTTGGCCTGCTTCCAGCGGATCATGCCATAGGCATCGTCACGCAGGATCACGATGGTCAGGTTGAGGCCAAGGCGCACCGCCGTTTCCAACTCCTGGTCGTTCATCATGAAGCCGCCATCGCCGCACACGGCAATCACCTTGCGGTTCGGATACAGCATCGCGCTCATCATGGCAGACGGCAGCCCTGCCCCCATCGTGGCCAGCGCGTTGTCCAGCAACACGGTGTTGGGCAGGTAGGCGGTGTAACCGCGCGCGAACCAAATCTTGTACACCCCGTTGTCCAGGCAGATGATGCCATCATGCGGCTGGCAATCGCGGATCTGCTGCACCAGGTGCGGCGGGAAGATGGGGAAGCGGGTGTCCGCCGCCAGCTTGTTGGTGTGGTCCAGTTCGGCCTTGTGGTAGGCCAGCATGTGATCGAATGACCATGACCGGTTGGGCGTAATGTCTTCCTTCATCTGCCAGATCGCGTTGGCGATATCGCCGATCACCTCGATCTGCGGGAAATAGACCGGGTCCACCTCCGCCGTGCGGGTGGACACGTGGATCACTTTTGGCCCGCCGGCTTTCATGAAGAACGGCGGTTTCTCAATCACATCATGGCCCACGTTGATGATGCAGTCGCTATCCTCCACCGCGCGGTGGACAAAGTCCCCGGCGGACAGCGCCGCGCAGCCCAGGAACAGCGGGTGGCGTTCATCGATCACGCCCTTGCCCATCTGCGTGGTGAGGAAGGGGATGCCGGTTTTTTCCACGAATTGCAGCAGCATCCGTCCGCACAGCTTGCGGTTGGCCCCCGCGCCAATCACCAGCACCGGCGCCTTGGCCCTTTCGATCGCTTCCACGGCAATGCGCACGGCTTTGTGCTCTGCCGAGGGGCGGCGCGCGATGGAGCGCGGGATGGGCCGGAAATCGGTCCGCTCCTCGGCAATGTCTTCCGGAAACTCCAGGTGCACCGCGCCGGGTTTTTCCTCCTCGGCCAGGCGATAGGCCTCGCGCACGCGGCTGGGGATGTTGTCGCCTGCGGCCAGCTGGTGCGTGTACTTGGTGATCGGGCTCATCATCGAGCACACATCAAGGATCTGGAAGCGGCCCTGCTTGCTCTTCTTGATCGGCTTTTGCCCGGTGATCATCATCATCGGCATTCCGCCCAGCTGTGCATAGGCGGCGGCGGTGACCAGGTTGGTGGCCCCCGGCCCCAGCGTGGCGATGCATACGCCGGTCTTGCCGGTATGGCGGCCATAGGAGGCGGCCATGAAGCCCGCCCCCTGTTCGTGGCGGGTGAGGATCAGCCTGATCTTCTTCGACCGGCTGAGCGAGTCGAGGAAATCGAGGTTTTCCTCCCCCGGCACGCCGAAGATATACTCGCAGCCCTCTTCCTCAAGGCACTGGATGAAAAGGTCGGAAGCCTTCTGCTTGCCGTCACCGGCCGCATGGTTCGCCATGGTCCACAATCCCCCCGTTGGCTGGCCCCACAAGCGTGGAACCAGACCGGACATGTGCGACCTTGGACTGTTGCCCTGCGGCTTACGTATCAGAGGGAAATGCGTGAGTCAGCCCTAATAGCCCAGCGCCAGATCGACCTGCGATGCAAGGGGTTCGCCGCGCAGGAAATGCCCGCAGTTGGCGATGAACCGGTCCGCACAGGCCTGCCGCGTGGCATCGGTGGGCAGGCCCGCCAGGTGCATCGTCACGTCGCAATTGGGCGTGGTCCATAGCGGGTGGCCGGCGGGCAGAGGCTCCGGATCGGTCAGGTCAAGGATGGCCCCGCCCAGGCGGCCGGCATGGAGCGACGCCATCAGAGCGTCCTGGTCAATGATGTCGGCCCGCGCCACGTTCACCAGCACCGCATCCGCCTTCATCGCGGCGATGGTGGCGGCATCGAACATGCCCTGCGTCTCCGGTGTGCCGGGCATGGCCAGCACCACCCAGTCAAACTCGCCCAGCCGCGCGCGCCATTCATCCGGCCCCAGCGCACCCTCCCCGCCGCTGCGGCGCATGGGGGTGACATGGGCGCGGAACCCTTCCAGCATCCGGCCCACCGCCTGGCCGATTTCGCCATAGCCCATGATCAGCACGCGCGATCCGGCCAGTTCACGCCGCCGCCTGCCGCTGGCGCGCGGGTCGATCCATTCCTGCCGGTCCGCCGCGCGCACGATGTCCGCATGGCCGCGCGCGAAGGCGAGCATGGCCATCAGCGTGAATTCGGCCACGGTATTGGCGTTGAGGCCGCTGCCATTGGTCAGCCGCACATTGCGCGCGGCAAGGTTTGCCAGCGGGATCCAGTCCACCCCGGCGAAGAAGCTGTTCAGCCATTCCAGCCGGGGGGATTGACGCAGTGCCTCCAGCGGCGCGGTCTTGTCGAACATGTCGAACCAGCCGATCTGCGCGCGCGGGGCCAGCGCCACCAGTTCCTCGCCGGTAGACCACCATAGCGGGGTAATCCCATCCGGCAGGCGGCCCTCGATGAGCGGGCGGAAGGTTTCGGGCAGGACTGCGGTAATCATGCCAGTTTCCATTCCCACCCCAGCGGATCGCCGTCCATGACTTCGACTCCCTTGGCCGCCAGTTCATCGCGCAGCGCATCGGACCGGGCAAAGTCCTTGGCAGCACGGGCTTCCTTGCGCAGCGCCATAATCGCCTCGATTTCCGCCTCGGTAGCAGTTGCCCCCTTGGGCCGGATGCGCAGCGCGGCGCGGCTGGCACTCAGCACGCCCAGCCCCAGCACGGCATCCATCGCGGCAATGGCCTGCAGCTTGTGCGCCGGATCGATCTTCTTCAGCGAGAGCACTTCCTCGAACACGGTCAGCGCCAGGGGGCTGTTCAGGTCCTCCGAAATCGCCTCGTCAAATCGGGCGAGCAGCGGCAGCAGCGCCCCGCCCACTTCGCCCAGCGCCGCGTCTTGCGTCCACCCGCCTTCAGGGGCTTCCGGCAGTTCCTCCACCCGCGCCTTGAGCGCCTCGACCGCGATCAGCATCCGCTTGAAGCGGGTCAGCGCCGCGTCAAGGCCGTCCCAGCTGAACTCCAGCTCGCTGCGATAATGCGCCTGCAGGCACATCATGCGGTAAGCGAGCGGGGCGTAGCCCTTGTCGATCAGCAGTTGGAGCCGCAAAAACTCGCCGGACGATTTGCTCATCTTTCCAGAGCGTTCGACGAGGAAGTTATTGTGCATCCACAGCTTTGCGCCGCTGTTGGCCGGTTCCGCCAGCGATCCGCAGCCGCAGAAGGCCTGGTTCTGCGCGATCTCGTTGGGGTGGTGGATTTCGCGGTGATCGATCCCGCCGGTGTGGATGTCGAACGGGAAGCCCAGCAGCTTGCCCGACATCACGGAGCATTCCAGGTGCCAGCCCGGCGCGCCGCGGCCCCACGGGCTGTCCCACTCCATCTGCCGCTTTTCGCCCTGCGGGGTGGTGCGCCAGATGGCGAAGTCGGCCGCGTTGCGCTTGCCTTCCACCGCCTCGATCCGACCTTCCCCCTCTTCCGTCTGCGCACGGGCCAGGCGGCCATAGTCGGCGACCGAGGAAACGTCGAAATAAAGGCCGCTATCCAGTTGATAACAATGCTTTTCTGCGATGGTCTTCGCGAATTCCAGCATGTCGTCGATATAGTCGGTGGCGATGGACCAGTGGGCCGGCTGGCGGATGTTCAGCGCCTTCACGTCCGCCCAGTAGGCCTCGGTATAGTGCTTCGCGATGTCCCAGATGGATTGCGCGCGTTCCGCCGCCATCTTCTCCATCTTGTCCTCACCCGCATCGGCGTCATCCGTCAGGTGGCCGACATCGGTGATGTTGATCACGTGGGTGAGCTTGTAGCCCTTCCAGCTCAGCGTCCGGCCCAGCAGGTCGGCAAAGACATAGGCCCGCATGTTGCCGATGTGCGGGTAGTTATAGACCGTGGGCCCGCAGGTATAGACCCGCGCCTCGTGCGGATGGACGGGGTGGAACGGCTCGATCTGGCGGGTGAGCGAGTTGAACAGGCGCAACGGTTTGGACATGCCTCTGGCCTTAAGCGCGATGGTGCACAGGTCAAGCCGGTGAGGGGCGCGCCTTAATCCAGCATGGCGAGCTTTGCTTCCACCATTGCGCGGATGTCCACCTGCGCCTTCAGCCGCGCGGCCAGCAGCGCCGTGCCGCTGATCTTGCGCTGGACCAGCAGCATTTCCGCCGGTGGCAGGTGCCAGGCGGCGCGGTCATCCACGATGGTCGCGCCGTCGGCCTGCAAGGCAGCCACGAAGCTCCGGTCCGCAAAGTCCAGCGGCCCTGCCCGGCCAAGGTGGCTCAGGATCGTGTCGATCATGCGATTGACCGCCGCGCGATGCTTGTCAGCCGCGATGGCCGACATGAAGCCTGCCGTCACCGCCGCCTCGCGGATGGCGTCCCGGTCTTCCGCCAGGCCGGCGGCCAGCAACCGGCGATAACGTGCGCGGACTTCCGGCGTGACCGGTCGGCAAGCGCCGAAATCCAGCAGGATCAGCCGACCGCTAGCAGGATCGAAGCGGTAATTGGCGAAATTGGGATCGGTCTGCATCACGCCAAGATCGAACAGCTCGCGCAGCACCAGCGCGAACAGGCTGGTCATCACTGCGTTGCGGGTAGCCAGCGGAGCCGTCTCCAGCGATTCGATGGGCCTGGCTTCGACAAATTCCATCGCCAGCACGTTGCCCGTGGTGAACTGCGGATCGAGCGCCGGGACAAGGTAGTCCGCATCGCCCGCCAACAGCGTGCGATAGCCATCCAGCTGGGCCGCTTCGCGCAGGTAATCGGCTTCCTCGGCCAGCTGGCGCTTGGCCTCCTCCAGCAAGGGTGCGAAATCGAGACCCGCGGGCAGCAGGCCGGACACCTTCAGAAGCGTGGCAACGTTGTCGACATCGGCATCAATGCTCTCGCGCACGCCGGGGTATTGGACCTTGATCGCCAGGTCGCGCCCGTCATGGGTCTGCGCGCGGTGCACCTGCCCGATCGAGGCGGCAGCCACCGGGCGCGGGTTGAACAGCAGGAATTGCCGCCGCCAGCCATCACCCCATTCGCGGTTCAGCACCTGCTGCAACTGCGCCGGGGGCATGGGGTAGGCCTGGTCGCGCAGCCGCGCCATGATCTGCGCCAGTTCGGGCGGCAGCACGTCGCCCGCGTCCATCGAGACCATCTGCCCCAGCTTCATCGCCGCGCCGCGCAGGTGGGACAGGCGCTCCGTCACACGGGCCACGTTGCCCGGCGTCAGGATCAGGTCGCGCAGCTGCGGCTGCTCGCCACTGGCCAGCCGGCGCGCGCCTTCGGCCAGCATTCCGCCTGCAACGCTCCCGGCCAGCCGGCCGAACTGGCCGAAGCGCGCTGCTCGCCCACGGGGGATGGCACGGGTCACGGGATCGCCGGGTTTGTCAGTCATGGAAGGCAGATAGGGACCGCGCGCGCGCCTGAAGACCCGGACCTTTGGCGGCAGCAAGGCCGGTTACATGCGCAGGCCCACCATCATCCAGCCAAGCCCCTCGCGCTGGAAATAGAGCCGCGGCCCGGCGCTGCCATCGTCCCAAGTGGAAACGGCGGTGAAGGTGTTGAGGCCAGTACGCTCCACGTCCCAGCTCCAGTCCTGCCCCGGCATCAGGGTGCTCGCGTCCATCAGCACAGCCAGACCCTGCGGCGTGACCGCCACGTCAATCGCCGCGCCGCCCACGGTCTCCACCACGGCATCACCAATCTGGTCCAGCAGGTCGCTATCACCATCATCCCGGCTGGCGCGCAGGTCTTCCTGCATACCGCCGCGCAGGGCCTCGAAATCCACCCGTTCGCGCAGGGCGTCACTATCGCCATCCTCTATCGCGGTGACGATGCGCCACATGGAATACCACGGGGAAGCGAGATACCAGCCGCCCACAACAAGCGCGGCGGCAATGGCGAACTTGGTCAGAAGGCGCATGGCCCGTTATCCCTCAGACATGACGATCCGGCCATCCTTTCGCCCTGGGAGGCTGGCCGCAGGCTGAACGACGGGGTTCCACCTGCGGCCGGTGGGATAATTAATCCTCGGGAGTAATGCCAAGCTGGGCTGCCCGCAGCACGCCCGGTGCGCGCATATCGTCGTCATCGACCAGCGAAATGCTGTCGCTGCCTTCCACGAACTCGGCCGTGTCAGACGGGCGGATATCCGGGCGGCCGGACATGATGCCCATCTTGATCTTGCAGCGGACGTACTGCGTCTCGCCTTCCTCGACCAGCAGGTTGAGCGCATCGCGCCGCTCATTGCGGACCCAGAATTCGTGCGTGCCGGGCGTGGTCTGGAGGATGAAATACCTGCCACTGCCCAGGCTGCTGACCTTGGCTTCGTCAGGCGTGCCCTCGCCCTCGTTCACCTGGCACCCCATGGCCATGCCCATCATGCTGCCAGTACGATAGAACACGATCTGGCCCATGCCCGGCGGCGGTGCCGGGATGCGCACCTGCGACCCTTCCGGCGTATGATCGGCGGCATCCTGGGCCAGGGCGGGCGATGCCGCCAGCAGGGCCAGACCGACGATCGCATGAAACATTCTCATTCCTGATGTCCTTCCAATGTTGCCCCCTGATCTCGCGTCAGGTCCGCCGCGGAGGTACTGTTCGGCGGATCCCCAAGTTCTGCCGCGGGTTGCGGCGCGGCGGGCGCACCTGCGGCGCCAGGTTCCGCAGGCGTGACCAGCGGCAGCGTCACCTCTTCCGCCGTGCGCGCGGCGGCAATGGTGCCCTCGTTCACTGTCAAGGCGCCGCCGGTGATGAAGAAACCCACCAACGAGACCAGCGGAAAGGTCGCCGCACTGGCGACAGCAACGCCGTTCACCGTATCGATCCGGCTCTGCCCGTCGCCATTCACCCGCAGGCTGCGCAGGGCGATGCGCTGGCCACCGAGGTCAAGGTAGCGTGCGGTGATGATCAGTTCGCCAGCAGCCCCCATGCCGCCCTTCCGCTTCGCATGGATGACCTCGCCCTCGCCCATCGTCCCGGCGGGTATCACCGTCTGCCCGTCAACCACCACCGCCTCGGCAAGGCGGATCGGGAAGTGATCGCCAGTTGTGCTGCTCTCGCTGCTGAGCGTGGCGAGCAGTTCGATGAGGACGGGGGTCAGGCGCGGCAGGATTGCCGTTGGCGGAGTGACGAGCGCTTCAGGCCGGGCCAATTCGCTGCCGCCAGCAAGCACGGGTTCCACACCATCAAGCGCCGTTTCCTCCACGGCAAGCGCGGGCGGCGGGGCGGGCTCGGCCACGGCCTCCTGGGTTGAAGCCGCAAGCGGCAGCAGCGCTGGCCATGCCAGCACGGAAAACATGATGCGATTCAGCACTTTCCCCCCAAAAAACAGGGGTCAAGCTGAAGGAGATTTCCATACCGCGCAAGCGGTAATTCGCGCCGTTCAGGATGGGACCGGCAGCCGCGTAGGCGGCCCCGGCTCAATCCACCTCGAACAGACCGGCCAACTGCTCGATGATCGTGCCGCCCAGTTGCTCCACGTCCATGATCGTCACCGCGCGCTTGTAATAGCGGGTCACGTCATGGCCGATGCCGATGGCAACAAGCTGGACCGGGCTCTGCTTCTCGATCCATTCGATGACCTTGCGCAGGTGCGTTTCGAGATAGCCGGCGTTGTTCACCGAAAGGGTGGAATCGTCCACCGGCGCGCCATCGGAAATCACCATCAGGATGCGGCGGTCTTCCGGGCGGGCCAACAGGCGTTCATGCGCCCACAGCAGCGCCTCGCCGTCGATGTTTTCCTTCAGCAGCCCTTCGCGCATCATCAGGCCAAGGTTGCGCCGGGCGCGACGCATGGGTTCATCGGCCTTCTTGTAGATGATGTGGCGCAGGTCGTTGAGGCGGCCGGGGTTGTTCATCTTGCCATCGGCAAGCCAGCGTTCGCGGCTTTGCCCGCCCTTCCACGCGCGGGTGGTGAAGCCGAGTATTTCCACCTTCACCCCGCATCGTTCCAGCGTGCGGGCAAGGATGTCCGCGCTGATCGCCGCGATGGAAATGGGCCGCCCGCGCATGGAACCGGAATTGTCGATCAGCAGGGTGACGATGGTGTCCTTGAAGTCCTGTTCCTGCTCCACCTTGTAGCTGAGCGAGTGGCCGGGGCTGATGACGACGCGGGCCAGCCGCGCGGCATCCAGCAGGCCTTCTTCCTGATCGAAGTCCCAGCTGCGGTTCTGCTGCGCCATCAGGCGGCGTTGCAGGCGGTTGGCAAGGCGCGTGACAATGCCGGCCAGGCCCGCAAGCTGGCTGTCGAGGTAGGCACGCAGGCGATCCAGTTCCTCGAAATCGCACAATTCGGGCGCTTCGACCACTTCGTCGAACGCGGTGGTATAGGCCTTGTAATCGAAGCTTTCGGGCAGGTCGGTCCACGGGCGGTTGGGGCGCACGGGCATCATGCCCTCCTCCCCGTCCTCCCCTGGTTCGCCTTCGGCCATGTCCTGTTCGGCGCCGGTTTCCTGCTGTTCGCCGTCCTCGCCGTCAGCATCCTGCGCGTCGGCGGCGATCTGTTGCTGCTTGCCGTCGTCGCCGGTCTGGTCCTGCTTGTCGTCGTCGGGCGTTTCGGTTTCGCCGTCTTCGTCCGGGCCTTCTTCCGGTTCGGCGTCCTCCGGCTCCTGCTCCGCCGCGACCAGTTCGAGATGGCGCAGCATGTCGATGCTGAGGGCCTGGAAGGCCTGCTGGTCGTCAATCGCCAGGGCCAGCCGGTCAAAATCCGCAGCCGCCTTGTCCTCGATCCGCTGCCGCACCATGGCGACGCCCGCCTTGGCCGCCGGGGGCACCGGCTGGCCGGTGAGCTTTTCACGCAGCAGCAGGGCCAGGGCGGAGGCCATCGGCACTTCATCCGCGCTGGTTGCCCGCGTGATCGGATCGGAGGCCGCCCGCATCTCCTGCGAGGCGGCGAGGTTGCCGCGCATCCCGGCATAGTTGTTGGCGCCCAACGCCTCGTAACGCACCGTTTCCACCGCGTCATAAGCCGCGCGGGCATCCGGTTCCGTGGGCGCGTTGCGCGCATGCAGGCGGGCGTTGTGGTGCCGCTGGCGCAGCGCGAAACTGTCGGCAAAGCCGCGGGCCAGGGCCACCTGGTCCGCCGGGAGAGCGCGCTGCGGCATGGGCACGCGCATGGTCTTGCCCTGCTGCGCGGGCGCATCCGCCGTCCACGCCACCTCGGTTTCCGCATCGCGGCCAATGGCGCGCGCGGCCCCGGTGAGGGCGAGCTTCAGGCGATCAAGGGGGGATTCGGTGGCCATGGTTTATACCCCCACCCCTACAGGCAGCACCGCGCGGCGCACAACAGCCTTGTGATGGCGGCGCTGCCCGCGCCTTACAGCCGCGCCGCCGTGCCGAACACGCTGATGAGCAGCGGATCGTTGGTGGCCAGCGGGTCTGCCCGGATGGCGGCCTCTTCCCGGCCGATCTCGCTCCAGATCACATCATTGACGCGGGTGGAGAAGGTGGTGGCCACGGCCGGCACGTCCACTCCGGTGAGCGCGGACAGGAGCTGGCCCATCAGCGGTTCCTGCGCGATGCGCATGGCCTGGCCAACTTCGGGCACCATCGCTTCGACCAGGGCATTGCCCATTTCATCGCGCAGAAATGCGGTGGCCGCCGTCGGCCCGCCGCGAATCAGCGCCACGGCGTTCTGGAAGCCGATCACGCGCACGGCATCGGTCACCAGCGGGGCGGCCCGATCGGCCGCGTCTTCCGCCACGCCGGCAAAGGCGTGTTCCAGCCGTCTCTTGAACAGGGTGGAGGTGAGGATCGAGGCGAGGATACCCCCGCGATTGCCGAGGAAGCTTTCCAGCCCAAGTTGGGCCACGCTATCGTCCCAATACCCGCCGTCCGCGGTGAGCCGGGCAAAGGCGCGGGTGGAGGAAAGGTAGAGCAACCGGCGGATCGCATCGACCAGACTATACCTGCCGGTCGTGGTGCAGGCCGGCAGGGCCAGCACCGCGCCGCCCATGATCATCCCGCCTAGCAGCCGGCGACGGGCCAGCGACGTGTTTTCCAGAATTGTCATCGGCCTTTTCCTTCTCTTGCGCTTGCGGCCAGGTGGCTTACCTGCCCATAGCTGCCCGCAATATGAACCGCGTCCGCCTCCTTGTCTTCAACGCCGCGCTTGGCCCGCTGGACTACCGCGTGCCCGATGGCATGGACGCGGTGGAAGGCAGCGTGGTGGTGGCCCCGCTGGGACCACGGCAGATCATCGGCATTGTCTGGGATGCGGAACGCCTGCCCGCCCAATCGGTGCCCGACGCGCGGCTGCGCCCCATTCTTTCCGTCCTGCCGGTGCCGCCCGTGCGACCCGAACTGATGCGCCTGATCGAATGGACGGCTGATTACTACGTCGCCCCGCTGGCGGCGATTGCGCGCATGGTGCTGGCCAGCGGCGGCGCGCTGCAAGGCCCGTCCACCACCACCGAATACCGCCTGTCGGGCGGCCTGCCCGAACGCCTCACCCCGCAGCGGCAGGCGGCGATGGAGGCATTGGAGGGCGAACAGGCCACCATCCGCGAACTGGCGGGCATCGCGGGCGTCAGCGAAGGCGTGCTGCGCGGCCTCGTCAACCAGGGGGTGCTGGAACCCGTGGTGGTCGATTGCGACCGCCCCTTCCCCCGCGCCCAACCACACTTCGCCACGCCTGACCTGAACGATGAACAGCGGGCCGTGGCGGGCCGGCTGGTTGCGGCGGTGGAGGCGCGCCAGTTCGCGCCCTTCCTGCTTGATGGCGTGACAGGCTCCGGCAAGACGGAAACCTATTGCGAAGCCATCGCGCGCGCGTTGGAGCAGGACCGGCAGGTGCTGGTCCTCCTGCCTGAAATCGCGCTGACCGAAGCCTTCCTCAAGCGGTTCGAGGCGCGCTTTGGCGCCGCCCCGATCCTGTGGCATTCCTCGCTCAAAAGCACCCAGCGCCGCCGCGCCTGGCGCGCCATCGCCAGCGGGGAGGCACAGGTGGTGGTGGGCGCCCGCTCCGCCCTTTTCCTGCCCTATGCCAACCTTGGCCTCATCGTGGTGGACGAGGCGCACGAGGTGAGCTTCAAGCAGGATGACGGCGTGCGCTACAACGCGCGTGACGTGGCCGTGATGCGCGCCCGGTTTGAAGGGATACCGGTGGTACTGGCCAGCGCCACGCCCGCACTGGAAAGCCTGGCCATGGCCGACCAGGGGATTTACCAGCGGCTGGAACTGTCCGCCCGCTTTGGCGGGGCGACCCTGCCCACCATCCGTACGGTGGACCTGACCAGGGAAAAGCCGCCCAGCCAGCACTGGCTTGCCCCGCCGCTGGTGGCTGCGATGAAGGACCGGCTGGCCAAGGGCGAACAATCGCTGCTGTTCCTAAACCGGCGCGGCTATGCCCCGCTGACGCTCTGCCGCCACTGCGGTTACCGCTTCAAGTGCCCCAATTGCAGCGCCTGGCTGGTGGAACACCGCCTCTCCCGCCGCCTCGCCTGCCACCACTGCGGTCTGGAGACCGCCACACCCGATGCGTGCCCGGAATGTGGCGAAACCGATTGCCTGGTCGCCTGCGGCCCCGGCGTGGAACGGATTGCCGACGAGGTGGCCGAAGTGCTGCCCGGCGCGCGGGTGGCGCTGGTCACGTCAGACACGGTAAATTCGCCGGACAAGGCGGCGCAGTTCATCGCCCAGACGGAAGCGGGCGCGATTGACGTGATCGTGGGCACACAGCTCGTCACCAAAGGGTTCCATTTCCCGGACCTGACGCTGGTGGGCGTGGTCGATGCCGATCTTGGCCTTGAAGGGGGAGATTTGCGCGCGGCGGAGCGGACCTACCAGCAGGTGGCGCAGGTCGCCGGGCGCGCCGGGCGCGGCAGCAAGCCGGGCGAAGTGCTGATCCAGACCCGCCACCCGGAAGAAGCGGTGATCGCGGCGCTGGCCGCGGGAGACCGCGATGCCTTCTATGCCGCCGAAACCGAAGCCCGCCGCCACGCGGGCGCGCCGCCGTTCGGCCGCTGGGCGGCGATCATCGTTTCGAGCGAGGACGATGCCGAGGCGCGCGAGGCGGCCAATCGCATCGGCGCCACCCGCCCCATGCTGCCCGATGTGCAGATCCTCGGCCCCGCGCCCGCCCCGCTCTCGCTGCTGCGCGGGCGCTATCGCTATCGCCTGCTGGTAAACGCCCGGCGCAGCGTGAAGGTGCAGGACGTGATCCGTGGCTGGCTGGCCCCCATCGCCTTCCCGCAAGGGGTGCGCGTGGGGGTGGACATTGATCCGTATAGCTTCGTCTGACCGGCGCCCTACCGCTGCGGGACCATGCCCGGCTCCGTGCTCATTCCCGTCCTTGGCGACCAGCTGACCCCGACCCTCGCCAACTTGCGCGGGGTGGACAGGGCCGATGCCGTGATCCTGCTGATGGAGGTCATGGAGGAGACGACCTACGTCCCCCATCACAAGCACAAGCTGGTGCTGTTCCTGTCCGCCATGCGCCATTTCGCGGCCGAACTGGCGGCCGATGGCTGGCGCGTTGATTACGTGACGCTGGATGATCCGGCCAACACCGGCACTTTCACCGGCGAAGTGGCCCGCGCGCTGGAGCGGCATTCCCCCCGCGCCATCCGCGCGGTGGAGCCGGGGGAATGGCGCGTGCGCGCGGCGATGGACCTGTGGGCCGACAAGTTCCCCTGCCCCGTCACCGTGCTGGCGGATGATCGCTTCGTCGCCAGCCTGGCTGAATTTCGTGACTGGGCCGAGGGTCGCAAGGCTCTGCGGATGGAGTATTTCTACCGCGAGATGCGCCGCAAGACCGGGCTGCTGATGGATGGCGACGAACCCGCCGGCGGGCAATGGAACTTCGATCATGACAACCGCCAGCCGCCGGTAAAGGGCCTGCAGGCCCCGACCGTGCCGCGCTTCGCGCCTGACGAAATCACGCAGGAAGTGATGGCGCTGGTGGAGCGGCGCTTTCCCGGCAACATGGGAAGCACGGCGAACTTCGGCTGGCCGGTAACCCGCGCGCAGGCGCAGGCCGCTGCCGATGCCTTCTTTGCTGATCGGCTGGAGCGGTTCGGCCCATATCAGGATGCCATGGTCCATGGGCAGGATGACCTGTTCCATTCGATGCTGTCCACCAGCATCAACCTGGGCCTGATCGATCCGCTGGACCTGTGCCGCCGGGCGGAGGACCTTTACCAGCAGGGCCGCGCGCCGCTCAGCAGCGTGGAGGGCTTCATCCGCCAGCTGATCGGTTGGCGCGAATACGTGCGCGGGTTCTACTGGCTGCACATGCCCGCGCTGGCCGATGCCAATGCGCTGGCCGCCACCCGCCCGCTGCCCGCCTTCTGGTGGACGGGGGAGACAGACATGCGCTGTCTTGCCGATTGCGTGCGCTCAACCGTGGATGATGCCCACGCCCACCACATCCAGCGGCTGATGGTGCTGGGCAATTTCGCCCTGCTGGCCGGGATCGATCCGCGCCACGTGCAGGAATGGTTCCTCGCCGTCTATGCCGATGCGCTGGACTGGGTGGAACTGCCCAACGTGTCTTCCATGGCGCTTTATGCCGATGGCGGGGTGCTGGCCTCAAAGCCCTATGCCGCCAGCGGAGCCTACATCCACCGCATGTCGGACTATTGCGGCAAGTGCCGTTACAAGGTCAGCGCCAAGACCGGGCCGGATGCCTGCCCGTTCAACCCGCTCTACTGGCACTTCATGCACCGGAACCGCCGCCTGCTGGAAGGCAACCCGCGCATCGGCCGCATCTATGCCACCTGGGACCGTATGGGGGAGGAACGGCAGGCAGAAACGCTGACCAGCGCCGAAGCCTTTCTGGCCAGCCTCACCTTCTCTTCTCCCCCGGCGGGGCAAGACGATGATTTCAAGTGATATTGCTTGTTCTCAACCGACCGGCAATTCCGCATAACCTGAAACCAGCGTCACCCGGATGGCGGCGAATCGAGACAGGGACCGATTACATGCGAATTCTGCTGGCGGCGCTTGCCGCACTGGTGCTGGCGGCCTTCCCCGCACGGGCGCAGGAATGGCACCGGGCGGAAACCGCGCACTTCATCGTCAAGTCGCGCGACAGCGAGGAAGCCACCCGCGCCTTTGCACAGACGATGGAACGGTTCGATCGCGGCCTCAGGTTCCTTATGGGCCTGCCGGAAGACCATGTGGAAACCAGCCAGGCCAACAAGCCGGTGATCTACCGCTTCGGCGACTATACCGACATGTCGCGCATGTACGGCAATGCCAGCGCGGGCGTGGGCGGCTTCTTCATCAGCCGGGCGGGCGATGCGGTTGCCTTTGCCCCGGCGCGCCGCCAGCGCAGCAACAACTCGCGCGAACGGCGTGACCGGACGGACAGCATCGAACAGGTGCTGCTGCACGAATACACCCACTATTTCATGATGATGAACTACCCCGCCGCCTATCCGCGCTGGTATTCGGAAGGCTATGCGGAAATGGTTTCGACCATGCGCTTCAACGATGATGGTTCGTTCCACATCGGCGATCCGCCGCAGTCGCGCGGGGGCTTCATCAATGACCGACCGCTGTCCAACCTCAACGAGATGCTGGACGCGGACCGGCAACTGACCGGTTACGACGCCTTCCAGCACTATGTCACCGGCTGGCTGTTCAGCCATTACATGAGCTTCGATCCCGCGCGAGAAGCGAGACTGCGCGAATACCTGGTGGCCATCGGCAACGGCGAGGACAGCCTCACCGCCGCGCGGCGCATCATCGGTGATCTGGACCAGGTCCAGCGCGAACTGGTGCGCTACAAGCAAGGCCCCTTCCCGGGCTACAACGTGCGCCCGAACGTGACGGCCCCGCCGGAAGTCACCGTCACCCCCATCACCGGGGTGGAGGCTGACCTGATCGATGCGGAATACACCCTGAAGCGCGGCGTCACCCGCGCGCAGGCCCGCAGCCTGGCCGGCCGCCTCCGCACGGCCGTGCAGCAATATCCGGACAGCAGCCACGCCTTCGCTCTGCTGGCCGAGGCGGAAAACGATGCCGGCAATCCTGATGCCGCCGAAACCGCCGCCGCCCGCGCGGTGGAACTGGACGCAGGCAACCAGCGCGCCTGGCTGGTGCGGGCCAGTGCCACGCTGGAACGGGCCAAGACCGATCCCGCGCGGTACGATGTGGCCCGTCAGCACATCCAGCGCGCGCGCCGGCTGGACATGGACGATCCGCGCCCGCTGATCGCCTATTACAAGAGCTTCTACCAGCAGACGAACGGGGCCGACCTGCCCGAACAGGCCATCATCGCGCTGGAAACCGCCTATGACGAGGCGGGGGACGATATCGAATACCGCCTGCTGATGGGCCGCCAACTGCTGATGGAGGAGCGCTTCCGCGAAGCGCGCGTGGTGTTGCTGCCCGCGCTCTATTCCGGCCATACCTATGAGGCCGAGGAGGAGGACGAGTTCACGCCTGACCGGTTGTTCGAAGCCATCGACGCGGCCGACCGGGCGCGCTCGATCGAATGGATCAACAAGGCGCTGGAACCGCCGGAAGAGGACGAGGCCTGACCGTTGCGGCCGTTTACGCGCGCCCTTCCGCCGCCTCCCGCCGCAGCAGTTCGCGCTTGATCGCCTCGCCCCAGGCATAGCCGCCCAGCGAGCCATCGGCCGCGATCACCCGGTGGCATGGCACGATCACCGCCACCGGGTTGGCCCCGTTGGCCCCGCCCACCGCGCGCACCGCGGAAGGCTGGCCGATGGCGGCGGCAACCTGCGCGTAGGAACGGGTTTCCCCGCGCGGGATGCGGCGCAATTGCGCCCACACCCGCTGCTGGAAGGGGGTGCCGCCGGTATCCAGCGGCACGTCATCCTCGCCCGTCCCCTCGATCCGCGCCAGCACGGCCGCCGCCAGCCCTTCTGGCAGGCCGCCCTGCACCAGCGTGGCGCGGGGGAAACGCGCGGCAAGATCCCCCTCCCCTTCCCCGAAGGCCAGCCGGCACAGGCCAAGGTCGGTCGCCGCCAGCAGCACCGGGCCGAGTGAGGATGCCGCCACTTGCCAGCCGATCGTCACCCCCGCACCTCCCTTGCGCCAGGCGGAAGGGGCCATCGCCAGCCGGACGCGCATGGCGGCATAGAAGGCGGCCGGGCTTTCGAACCCGGCATCATATATGGCATCCGTCACCCGCCCGCCCCCGGCCAGCGCCCGCTCTGCCCGCTCCTCGCGGATGGCGCGGGCAAAGGCGGCGGGGGACAGGCCCGTCTCGCGCACGAACAGGCGTTGCAGGTGGAACGGGGAATAGCCGGTGGCTGCGGCCAGTTCTTCCAGCGTGGGGGCCTTGCCCTCGCACGCCAGCATATGCGCCACGCGGGCGGCGGTCTGGCTGGCGCTGGTGGCGTGATCAGTCATGGTCGTCATGCCGGCAATGATAGGGTGCCTTTGCGGCAATGCTTCTCGAATCTTGCGCATTCGGCATGAAATGGGAAGAAGGGCCGCATGACCGCCTTCCTCCACCTGTTCGCGCGCGCCTGTCTGCTTGCCGCCGCGCTGTTTGCCGCTGCCGGCCCGGCGAGCGCGGAACCCGCCGATATCGATGCGGCGGCGCGCGGCGTGGTGCGCGTGGTGGTGGTCAGCGGACGGGGGGACGCGATGTTCCCCGTCAGCCACGGGTCCGGCTTTGCCATCGATGCGCAGACCATCGTCACCAACGCCCACGTGGTGGCAGAGGCGCTGAACAATCCTGACCTGTCGATCGGCATAGTGCCTTCCAGCGGTGGCGGCGGGGCGGTTTATGGCCGCGTGCTGTCGGTCTCCCCCCGGAATGACCTGGCGCTGGTGCGCACCACCCGGCCGATGCGGCTGGCCCCGCTGACGCTGGCGGGCATTGCGCCGGCCAATGCCACCGCGGTCGTGGCCGTTGGCTACCCGATGAACGTGGACCAGGCACAGGGCCTTGCCGCCGATGACATCTTCCGCGCGCAGCCGCCGGTGACCAGCCAGGGGTTCCTGTCCGGCCGCCGGCCCAGCCGCGATTTCGATACCCTGCTGCACACCGCCCCGATTGCGCGCGGCAACAGCGGCGGTCCGCTGGTGGACGAATGCGGCCGCGTGGTGGGCGTCAACTCCTTCGGCGCGGAAAGCGACGCGACCGAGGCGGAGTTCTTCTTTGCCGTCACCGTGCGTGAACTTCTGCCCTTCCTGCGCGCCAATTCCATCACCCCGCAGACCAGCTCGCTCCCCTGCCGCAGCCTGGAAGAACTCGACGCGGCAGAGCGGGACCGAGCCGAACGCGCGATGCTGAACGCGCAGGCAGAGGCGCAGGCCAATGAAGAAGAAGCCGCCCGCCGCAGCGACCGGCTGCGCCGCGAGATTGAATTTGGCGTGCTGGACGAACGCGCCACCGGCATGGCGCTGGCCATGTTCGCCCTCGCCATCGCGCTGGCCGGCGGCGCTTATGCCGTGCAGGCGCACGCGCGCGGAGACCTGCGCCAGCGCACCATAGGCGGCGCCGTGGCGGGCGTAGCCGTGCTTGCCGCCATCGCCGCGATCGTCACCCGCCCCGGCTATGCCGTGGTGGACGAGCGGCTGGAACAGCGCCTGCATGAAGACATGGCGGACGAACCCACCGCCGCCCCGCAATCCGCCGCAGCGCCAGCCAGCGGCACCTTCGCCTGCGTGCTCGACACCAGTCGCAGCCGCGCGGTGGGTGCGCCCGCCGCAACCGTGCCGGTGGATTGGACCGCGGACGGCTGCGTCAACGGGCGCACGCAATATGGCGAGAGCAACGGGGAATGGAGCCGCGTGCTCGTTCCCAATGACGAAGACACCGTGTCCGTCACCCGGTTCGATCCCGTGCAGCAGGAATATGTGGTGGAACGCTACCTGCTCGATGCGGACCAGATGGTACCCATCCGCGAAGCGCGCAGCCAGTTCCAGGCCCCCGCCTGCGGTGCCGGGCGTGAAGCGGCGGCCCAGCTTGGCACCAGCCAGCAGGCCCTGCGCGCCATGCTGCCAGATCGCCCGAACGAGCGGCTGGTGTATGATTGCAGCGGACGCATCCAGACCCCGCCCGCGCCGCCCGCAGAAGCGGAATCGACCGCGCCGGAAGGCTGATTGGCTGCGGTTAGCCCACAGTGGTTGCTGCGCCCGGGTTGCATAGGCGGGCAGACCTTGCTAGGCGCGCGCCAACCTTGCCCGGACCAACCCGTTTGAGTCCAACCAGCGGCAAGAGAAATCTATCGTTTTCGGCAACCTGACAAGGGACCAGCGCGTGGAGCTTTCCGCCGGTATCAAGGCAAGCCTGGCAGGGCGTTACGCCTCTGCCCTGTTCGATCTCGCAAGCGAGGCGGGCAGCGTCACATCGGTGGAAGCCGACCTCGAAAAGCTGGACGCGGCTCTCCGCGAATCGGCTGAATTGCGCGCGCTCATCCGCAACCCGGAAGTGAAGCGCAGCCAGCTGGCCAAGGTCGCCGCCGGCCTTGCCGCGCACCTTGGCCTGTCTGCCCTCACCGGCAATTTCCTCGGCGTGCTGGCAAAGAATCGCCGCGTGGCCGACCTGCCTGCCATTATCCGCGCCTTTGCCGCCATTGCCGCCGCCCAGCGCGGCGAAGTGGCCGCCGAAGTGACCAGCGCCCACCCGCTGAGCGAAAAGCAGCTGGCCGAACTCGAAAGCCGCCTGCGCGCCCGCGAAGGCCGCACCGTAAAGCTCAAGTCGAAGGTTGATCCCGCGCTGCTTGGCGGCCTGGTCGTCACCATCGGCTCCAAGCGGATCGACAGCTCGATCCGCACCCGCCTCAATTCCCTCTCTCAAGCGATGAAGAGCGCCTGAGGGCGCAACCGAAAGGCTGAACATGGAAATCCGCGCCGCAGAAATCTCCAAGGTCATCAAGGACCAGATCGCCAACTTCGGCACCGAAGCCGAAGTGAGCGAAGTGGGCTCCGTGCTGTCGGTGGGTGACGGCATTGCCCGCATCCACGGCCTCGACAAGGTCCAGGCCGGCGAAATGGTCGCCTTCGCCAATGGCGTGCAGGGCATGGCCCTGAACCTGGAAGCCGACAACGTCGGCGTCGTGATCTTCGGCTCCGACGCCGAGATCAAGGAAGGTGACAGCGTCAAGCGCACCGGCACCATCGTGGACGTGCCCGTGGGCAAGGGCCTGCTGGGCCGCGTGGTGGACGCGCTGGGCAACCCGATCGACGGCAAGGGCCCGCTGGCCGACGTGACCCGCACCCGCGTGGAAGTGAAGGCGCCGGGCATCATCCCGCGCAAGTCGGTGCACGAACCGGTGCAGACCGGCCTCAAGGCGATCGACGCCCTCGTGCCGATCGGCCGTGGCCAGCGCGAACTGATCATCGGTGACCGTCAGACCGGCAAGACCGCCGTGGCGATCGACACCTTCATCAACCAGAAGGAAGTCAACCAGGGCACCGACGAGAGCAAGAAGCTCTACTGCATCTACGTCGCCGTGGGCCAGAAGCGCTCCACCGTGGCGCAGATCGTCCGCCAGCTGGAAGAAAACGGCGCCATGGAATATTCCATCGTCGTCGCCGCTACCGCTTCGGAGCCGGCCCCGCTGCAGTACCTGGCCCCCTACACTGGCGCTGCCATGGGCGAATTCTTCCGCGACAACGGCATGCACGCCGTGATCGTGTATGACGACCTTTCCAAGCAGGCCGTCGCCTACCGCCAGATGTCGCTGCTGCTGCGCCGCCCGCCGGGCCGCGAAGCCTATCCGGGTGACGTGTTCTACCTGCACTCCCGCCTGCTGGAGCGCGCCGCCAAGCTGAACGACGACAACGGCGCCGGTTCGCTCACCGCCCTGCCGGTGATCGAAACCCAGGCCGGTGACGTGTCGGCCTACATTCCGACCAACGTGATTTCGATCACCGACGGCCAGATCTTCCTCGAAACCAACCTGTTCTACCAGGGCATCCGTCCGGCCATCAACGTGGGCCTGTCGGTGTCGCGCGTGGGCGGTGCGGCCCAGACCAAGGCGATGAAGAAGGTGTCCGGCTCCATCAAGCTGGAACTGGCGCAGTACCGCGAAATGGCGGCCTTCGCCCAGTTCGGTTCGGACCTCGACGCCTCCACCCAGAAGCTGCTCAACCGCGGTGCGCGGCTGACCGAGCTGCTCAAGCAGCCGCAGTTCTCGCCGATGCCGTTCGAAGAGCAGACCGTGTCGATCTACGCCGGCACCAACGGCTTCCTCGATTCGATCCCGGTGAACCGCGTCAACGAATACGAAGCGCAGATGCTCGACTTCATGCGCCGCGAACACGGTGATGTGCTGGCCGAGATCCGCACCTCGAAGAAGTTCGAAGGCGAAGTCGCGGACAAGACCAAGGCCGCGCTCGAAGCCTTCGGCAAGCAGTTCGCTTAAGGACGCCCTGACGTGCCCTCACTCAAGGAACTCAAGGGCCGGATCAACTCGGTCAAGTCGACCCAGAAGATCACCAAGGCCAAGCAGATGGTCGCGGCGGCCAAGCTGCGCAAGGCGCAGGCCGCGGCGGAAGCCGCGCGCCCCTACGCCACGCGGCTGTCCACGGTCATGGCCTCGCTCGCCAGCAAGGTGAGCGGGGACGGCGCGCCCCGCCTGCTGGCCGGCACCGGATCGGACAAGCGCCACCTGCTGGTGGTCGTGAACACCGACAAGGGCCTGTGCGGTGGCCTCAACTCGAACATCGTGAAGGAAGCGCGCCTGCAGGCCCGCGCCCTTGCCGCACAGGGGAAGGACGTGTCCTTCTACCTCGTGGGCAAGAAGGGCCGCGCCCCGCTCAGCCGCGATTTCCCCGGTCAGACCGGTCAGGGCTATGACACCAGCACGGTGCGTAACCCCGGCTTTGCCGAAGCCGAAGCCATCGCGGCCGAACTGGTCGCCATGTTCGATGCCGGCAAGTTCGATGTCGCCCATCTGATCGCCCCGGTGTTCAAGTCGGCGCTGGCGCAGGATCCGGTGACGCAGCAGCTGATCCCGGTCCCGGCCCCCGCCGCTGCCGCCGCTTCGGATGCCGTGGTGGAATACGAGCCGGACGAGGAAGCGATCCTGGCCGAACTGCTCCCGCGCTACGTCAAGACGCAGGTGTTCGGCGCGCTGCTGGAACGCGACGCTTCCGAACAGGGCGCATCGATGACGGCGATGGACAACGCCACGCGGAACGCGGGCGACCTGATCAACAAGCTGACCATCCAGTACAACCGCAGCCGCCAGGCCGCGATCACCACCGAACTCATCGAAATCATCGCGGGCGCCGAAGCGCTCTAACCGTATTCAAGGCAAGGAAACGAAAATGGCCACCGCCCCCGTCCTTAACCAGAGCCCCAACGGCACCATCAGCCAGGTCATCGGCGCCGTCGTCGACGTGACCTTCCCCGGCGAGCTGCCGGCCATCCTGACCGCGCTGGAAACCCGCAACGGCGAAAACACGCTGGTGCTGGAAGTTGCCCAGCACCTGGGTGAAAACACCGTCCGCACCATCGCCATGGACGCGACCGAAGGCCTCACCCGCGGGCAGGAAGTGGTCAACACCGGCGCGCAGATCTCCGTGCCGGTCGGCCCGAAGACGCTGGGCCGCATCATGAACGTTGTCGGCCAGCCGATTGACGAACGTGGCCCCATCGGTGCCGAACAGACCGCCCCGATCCACGCCAAGGCCCCGGAATTCGTCGAACAGTCGACCGAAGCGGCCATCCTCGTCACCGGCATCAAGGTCATCGACCTGCTCGCCCCCTACGCCAAGGGCGGCAAGATCGGCCTGTTCGGCGGCGCGGGCGTGGGCAAGACCGTGCTGATCCAGGAACTGATCAACAACATCGCCAAGGGCCACGGCGGCGTGTCGGTGTTCGCGGGCGTCGGTGAACGCACCCGCGAAGGCAACGACCTGTACCACGAATTCCTCGACGCGGGCGTTATCGCCAAGGACGCCGAAGGCAACGCCACCAGCGAAGGCTCCAAGGTGGCCCTCGTGTTCGGCCAGATGAACGAACCGCCGGGCGCCCGTGCCCGCGTGGCTCTGTCGGGCCTGACCATGGCCGAATACTTCCGCGACCAGGAAGGCCAGGACGTGCTGTTCTTCGTGGACAACATCTTCCGCTTCACCCAGGCCGGCTCGGAAGTGTCGGCGCTGCTCGGCCGTATTCCTTCGGCTGTGGGCTACCAGCCGACCCTGTCGACCGACATGGGCGCGCTGCAGGAACGCATCACCTCCACCACCAAGGGCTCGATCACCTCGGTGCAGGCGATCTACGTGCCCGCGGACGACTTGACCGACCCGGCCCCCGCCACCTCGTTCGCTCACCTTGACGCGACGACCACGCTGAACCGCTCGATCGCAGAACTCGGCATCTATCCGGCGGTGGACCCGCTGGATTCGACCAGCCGCGTGCTGGAACCGCGCGTGGTTGGTGCGGAGCACTACGAAACCGCTCGCCGCGTCCAGGAAACCCTGCAGAAGTACAAGTCGCTGCAGGACATCATCGCCATTCTCGGCATGGACGAACTGTCGGAAGAAGATAAGCTGACCGTGGCCCGCGCCCGCAAGATCCAGCGCTTCCTCTCCCAGCCGTTCCACGTGGCCGAAGTGTTCACCAACATCCCGGGCAAGTTCGTGCAGCTGGAAGACACCGTCCGCTCGTTCAAGGCGGTGGTCGATGGCGAATACGATCACCTGCCGGAAGCGGCCTTCTACATGGTTGGCGGCATCGACGAAGTGATCGAAAAGGCCAAGAAGCTGGCCGAGGACGCGTAAGCGAGATGGCACTTCACTTCGAACTCGTCACACCGGCCAAGCTGGTCCGTTCGGAAGACGTCTACATGGTGGTCGTCCCCGGTGCGGAAGGCGAATTCGGCGTGCTGGAGGGCCATGCGCCCTTCATGTCCACCATTCGCGACGGCGCGGTGCAGGTCTACAAGACCGCCGGCGGCGCTGCCGAGACCATCCAGGTGCGCGGCGGCTTTGCCGAGGTGGGTGAAAACGGCCTGACCGTCCTGGCAGAGCACGTCGACAGCTGATCGGCACTGCGGGGATAACCGCCTCGCACCGCTCTACATTTCAAGCGCCGGGCTGCTAAGGCAGTCCGGCGTTTGGCGTTTTGCATTTGGCGTTTGGCATGGCGGGGTCAGCAAAGATCATGGCGAGCAGGGCAGATTTCCGGCTGGCGGACCTTGCCGAACGCTGGCTGCGCCCATGGCCCGTCACGCTGGGCCTGCTGCTGGCCGTCTCGCTGCTCACCCGCTTCACCATGCTTGGTGATCCGAATTACCACGATGACGAGACGCTGTTCTTCCTCATCGGCCAGCAGATGCACGATGGACTGCTGCCTTACGTAGACTTGTGGGACCGCAAGGGACCGGGGCTGTTCCTGCTGTTCTACCTGTTTGCCGGCGTTTCCGCCTCGGTCCTGTCCTACCAGATCGCCGCTCTGGTCTTTGCCGGGCTGACGGCCTTCGTCATCAACCGCATCGCCTTGCTGTGGACCGGGCGGTTGGGAGCGCTGCTGGCTGGGGTGCTGTATCTCGTCTCCATGCCGCGCTTCCTTGGCGGCGGCGGGCAGGCGGCGGTGTTTTTCAACCTGTTCATCGTGCTGGCCGCGTGGCTGGTGCTGCGCGAGGAACCGGGCAGGACACCCAGCCGCCCCACTCTGGCCGCCATGCTGCTGGCGGGGATCGCCGCCACCTTCAAGCAGACCTGCCTGTTCGACGGGGTGTTCCTCGGCCTGCTGCTGCTGTGGCGGCACCGGCAGGCGGGCGCATCGCCGCGCGGTCTGCTGTCAGCAGCGGCAAGCTACGCCGTGGCCGGGGCGTTGCCGATGCTGGCGGCGTTTGCCTTCTACGCGCTGTCCGGGCACTTCGCGGAGCTGTGGCATGCCCTGGTCACGTCCAACCTCACCAAGGTCTACAACCCAACCAACGATTACGCAAAGCGCATCCTGGCCGCCCTGATGGTGCTTGGCCCCACCGCGCTGCTGGTTCTGGCGGGGATCGCGAAGGGCTGGCGCTTCCACGGCAGGCAGATGCCGCGCTGGGTGCTGGCCGGGTGGTTGGCGGCGAATGTGGCGGCGCTGATCGCCATTCCCAACCTGATCGATCACTACCTGCTGCCGGTGATCGTGGTCACCAGCCTAATCGCCGCGCCGGTAATGCAGCGCGAGCCGTGGGGCATGATCGGCGGCCTCATCACGATCGGCTGGATGCTCGCCTTCGGGCCGCAGTTCGATGCCGCAACGCGCGCCCAATCGCGTCAGGCCATCCCGGCGCTGGCAGCGGAGATCCGGGCCAGTTCCCCTGCCCCGCGCCTGTTCATCTATGAAGGGCCGGTGGCGCTCTACACCGCGACCGGCCTGTACCCGCCTACCCCGCTGCTGTTTCCGCTGCACCTCAACGCCCTGCCGGAACGCAACGTCAGCCACATGGACACCGTCGGCGAAGTGCGCCGCGTACTGGCTTGGCGGCCCACGGTGGTGGTAGTGGCGCACAGTCCCGCCCGACTGGTCAACCGCGAGACACGAGCGCTGGTCATGGCTTATGTCACGGCGAATTGCCGGCTGATCGGCACCCGCAACCTGCCCAACCGCTTTGGCGATAACCTTTACGACGTGTGGGGCGAGTGCGCGCCGCCGGCCAGCGGCGTGCCATTGCGCCCCTGAGGCGGGTTAGCGTGCGGGTGCAGCCGCCTGGCTCGCGCCCGTGGGTCCTGCCTTGCCGACCAGCCGGTAAAGCGCCGCCCGCAGCCGTGTGCGGCGATGTTCGGTCAGCGGGGCAACGGCACCTGCCAGCGCCACGATAACCGCCGCAAGCAGGCCGAACAGCGCGAGGCTGTCCCCCGCCACGATGCCAAGGCCGCGCATCAGGTTGAGGAGCGGCCAGTGCATCAGGTAAAGCGTGAACGAACATCCCGCCAGCCAGCTGACAGGTCGCTCGATCCAGTCCATTTCCCGCGCAAGTATGGTGACAATCCGGCGCATCCCCAGGATGGCCAGCATGGCCCCCACACCCATGCCGGTGTCCGTGACGGCAAATTGCGAAAAGCCCCAATTACCTATCATGCCCGCAGGCAACACTGCGCCCAGCGAATTGATCGAAAAGGAGTTGGCATAGGACCATTTCCACAGCGCACCGCCCACAAGCAGGGCGACAATGCTTGCTGACAGCGGCAAGCCCCTTGCGGGCGCAAAGCGGGCCAGCGCCACGCCCAGCAGCCACAGCGGCAGCAGGGCCAGCACCTTGATTCCGGCAAGCACCGCCAACGCGCCCAGCACCAGCCACCGCTTCAACCCGGAAAGGTAGAAGGCCGCCCCGAACAGGGCATAGTACCAGACTTCGTAGACGAGCGACCAGTAGGGCGGGTTCCACAACGGCCCGTGGCCCTGGTCTCGCTCGCTGAGAAACACCAGCGGCAGCAACAGCGACCGGGCGTCAATGCTGGTATATTGCACCGGATGGCCGAACACGTCGAGCTTCAGCCATGTGCCGATAATGAAGGCCAGTGTGCCGAAAGCCAATGCCGCCAGCGCCACGGGCATGACACGCGCCGCCCGGGAAATGGCAAAATCCAGCAGGCCACCCCGGCCGCGCATCGCAGACGTGGCGATGACCAGCCCCGAGAGCACGAAGAACACCACCACCGCGCCGTGCTGCAACCCTTCGGTAAAAGGCCAGGGACCGTCATAAATGCCCACCTGCACCATGTGGCCCAGCAGCACCGTCAACGCGGCCACGCCCCGTATCGCGTCGAGCGCGATGGTCATCGGGCGGTTGATGAAAACTTCGTCCCCCATGCTCCATGATTAGCCGAATTTGGTGTAATTGTGGTTAAGGCCCCCTGTCCGCAAGCCACGATGGTGAGCAGAAATTAACCGCTGTCCCCCTAGGGCTGCGTGAGGCAGGAGGCGACTTGCAGGTGGCAGCAGTGTCCGGAACCGAGCGGGATGACTGGCTCTTGCGCATCGCCGCGCAACCGGCCTTGCGACTGCTGTTGATCGCGCTGGTTACCGTGGGCTGCCGGATGGTCTATTTCGGGGACCAGGCGGCCGATTTCGACGAGCAGATCTATTCGATCATCGGGCAGGAGATGCTGCGCGGAGCTCTGCCTTACGTGGACATCTGGGACCGCAAGTCCGTGGGGCTGTTCGCCATCTTTGCCTTCGCCCACGCCGTGGGCGGCCCTGATGCGCTGGCCTACCAGCTGCTGGCCACGATGTGCGCCGTGGCCGGGGCCTGGCTGATCTATCCCCTCGCCCGGCGGCTGGTGGGCCCCGGCACGGCGCTGGGCGCGGCGCTGCTCTATCCGCCGCTGACTTTCCTTTATGGCGCAAGGTCGGCACAGGCGGAGATATTCTTCATCCCGCTGATGATCGGGATGTTCCTGCTCGTCACCACGCTCGATCAGGGCAAGGCCGAACGGCGGGGGCTGCTGGCCATGGCGCTGGGCGGCGCGGCCTTGCAGATCAAGTTCACCGTGGCCCCGCAATGTCTGGTGCTGGGCCTTGTCGCCCTGTGGCACTTCCGCCGCGACCCCCTGCCCCGGCAGGCCGCCCACGCGGCGCTTTATGGCCTGGTGGGTGCCGCGCCGACGCTGGCGGTGATGGGCTTCTATGCCACCATCGGCCAGTTCGATGCGCTGTGGTATGCCACGGTCCTGTCCAACCTCGACCGGCTGCCATCGGGCGGCGGGCGGTTCATGGCGGAGCATATCGCGCCGCTGGGGCCGCTGGCGGTGCTGACGCTGGCGGGGGTCTATGCCGCCTTCCGCCTGAACCCGCCGGGGGACAAGGCCTACTACCGTCTGGTGCTACTGTGGTCCGCCGCCACGCTGGCCGGGGTCTACCTGCCCGGCACGCTGTACATCCACTATTTCAACGCCTTCGTACCCTGCGCCATCCTGCTGGCCCTGCCGCTGCTGGACCGGCGGGCGCGGATGGGCTGGATGCCGCTGGCGGCGGTGTTCCTGGCCTGCGTGGTGCTGGTCAACTTCCCCACCCGGCTGGAACAGACGCGCGAGAGCCGCGCCTCGCTGGCCGCCATGGCCGAAGCCATCCGCCCGCACGTCAATACTGCCGACCGCTGCCTGCTGGTCTATGACGGGCCAACCGCGCTTTATCGCCTGACGGGCGGCTGCTTGCCTTCGCGCATCGTCTACCCGGATCACTGGAACAACGCGCTGGAACGCGATGCACTGGGATTGGACCGCGCGGTGGAGCTGCGCCGTGTGCTGGCCGCCCGGCCCGGCGCGATCGTCACCAACGATGACCCGGTGACAGAGCAGGACCGCGAAACGCAAGAGCTGATCCGCGCCGCGCTGGCCGCGCATTACCGGCAGGCGGAAGTGCGGGTGATAAACAACAAGATCTACCGCGTGTGGGTGCTGATGGGCTGAAAGCTCAGCGTTCCTGCGTGGAGGCGAGGACACGCCCGTCCCACCACAGCACCAGCCCCGCCGTGATGATCAGCGCCGCGCCTGCCAGCGTGGACAAGCCGGGCACGTTGCCGAACACGATCCAGCCCAGCGCGCTGGCGGTAATAAGCTGAACATAGGTCGCCGGGGCCACCGTGGCCGCCCCCGCCAGCGTGGTGCCGCGGTAGATCAGCCAGTGCCCCGTCGTCCCGGTGACAGCCACGAAGGCGCAGCGCGCCACGATGGTCCAGTCCGGCCAGGACAGCGCGAACAGCGGATTGGCCGTCCAGGCCGCGCCCAGCGCCGCCACGGTCAGCACCACCGCTGTGCCGATGGCAACGAAGAACTGCATTGAAAGGACGCTGCCCTGCCCGGCGGTGGCGCGGTTGGCGATGACCAGCAGGCTCATCCCCAAAGCGGTGAGCAACGGCAGGCCCGCCGCCCAGCCGATTGCCAGCACGTTGGGTTGCAGCACCACCATCACCCCGGCAAAGGCGATGGCGATGGCGGCCCAGGTGACGGGGCGCACCTTTTCCCCCAGCAGCGGCCCGCTAAGCAGCGCGGTCAGCGCCGGGGCGACGAAGGCGATGGAAATGGCCGTGGCCATCGGCATGATGAACAGCGCGGTGAAGAACGATGCCGTTCCCAGCCCCAGCGCCAGCCCGCGCACCACTTGCAACCGCGGGCTTTGCGGGATGAAGGCGGCCCACCCTTCCTGCCGTGCCAGCATGATCGCCAGCACCACCGCGCCGATGCCGAAGCGCAGGGCAGCGACAGCGACGGGGCTCCACTCCCCGGTCATCGTCTTGGTCACCGCATCGCCTGCCGAAAACAGCGCGAAGCCGACGATGGCGGAAAGGAGGCCGGCCCGTTCACCGCCCTTCATGATGGTCTGGCCGTCACGATGCCCTGGCCTGCTGCGCCCGCAGGCGCGCCGCGCGCCACAGGTACAGCCCCGCGCCAATGATGATTACCGCGCCCAGCAGCGCGACCAGATCCGGCGCATCGCCGAAGAAGATCCAGCCCAGCCCCACCGCCATCAGCAACTGGCCATAGGTCATCGGCGCGATGGTGCCCGCGCCCGCGCGCATGGTGCCCATGTAGATCAGCCACTGTGCCAGCGTGGCGGACAGGCCGATGAAGGCGCAGCGCGCCACCACCGACCAATCGGTTGCGCCCACCGCAAACCGTTCCACGCCGCTGGCATGGCCCACCAACGTGGCGCCGCCCAGGAAGATCAGCGCGGTGACGGACATGTAGTATTGCATTGCCATCACGCTGGCACGGCCGCTGGCAGCGCGGTTGGCAATGATCGTCACCGCCATGCCCGTGGCCCCCATGATCGGGAACAGCACGCCCCACCCCGCGGATTCGAAATTTGGCCGCAAGACGATGAAAACGCCCACGAAAGCGGCCGCCGTGGCAATCCACGTGCTGCGGTGCGCGCGCTCCTTCAGGAAGACCATCGCCAACACAGCGGTGATGACCGGCTGGATAAAGGCAATGGTGGTGGCTTCGGCCAGCGGCATGATCCACACCGCCAGGAACATGCCCAGCGCCGAACAGCTGATCGCCACCCCGCGCAGCCATTGCAGGCCGTCACGCGGCAGGGCCAGGGCGGAAAACCCTTCCTGCCGCGCCAGCATCACGGCCAGCACAAGGCTGCCGACGAAGTAGCGGGTGGTGGCCATCGCCGTGGCCGGCCATTCGCCCGCCATGCCCTTGATGATCGCATCACCGATGGAAAGGGTGCAGAACCCAGCCAGCGCGTACAGCAGGCCCGCGCGATCCGATTGTTGCATGTGGCGGCGATCCCCTGCCCTTGTTGCCCCTGCCCATAGGCGCTGGACGGGCGAAGGGCAAACGCTTCAATCCACCTTTTGGGCCACTGCGGGGGGGCCGCGAAACTCCGCCGCGGGATGCCCGACTTAACCACTTCTTCACCTAAATTCGCCACATGCAGGAAGGCAAACGGACGGGCAGGATTGCCTGCCCCGGGCAACGATCAGGTGAGGTTTCGCGATAATGACCGCTTTTGGACGCAAGAATGGAGTCAGCGGCATGGGCCAGGGTGCCCGCCCCTCATTCGGCGTGGCGAGGCCCATGCGGTCAGGCGCAGGGCCCGCTCCCGGCGGCCCGCCGCAAGGCGGTGAACAGTTCCCACCCATGCCGGTGGGCACCGTCCCCCAGACCGATGCCGATCAGCCGGGCAACGCCTTCACCCGCGAAGATGCCATGTCGCGCCTGGCGGACCGCGCGAACGCGACCAACGACACCTCGAACGAGCCGACAGGGTTCGAAGCCAGCGTCCACAAGATCAAGGAACAGGTGCTGCCGCGCCTGCTGGAACGCGTCGATCCCGAAGCAGCCTCCACGCTGACCAAGGAAGAGCTGTCCGAGGAATTCCGCCCGATCATCATGGAAGTGCTGGCGGAACTGAAGATCACGCTCAACCGGCGCGAACAGTTTGCGCTGGAAAAGGTGCTGATCGACGAACTGCTTGGCTTTGGCCCGCTGGAAGAGCTGCTGGGCGATCCGGACGTGTCCGACATCATGGTCAACGGCCCGGACCAGACCTACATTGAAAAGAAGGGCAAGCTGCAACTCGCCCCGATCAAGTTCCGCGACGAACAGCACCTGTTCCAGATTGCCCAGCGCATCGTGAACCAGGTCGGCCGACGCGTTGACCAGACCACGCCGCTGGCCGACGCGCGCCTCAAGGATGGCAGCCGCGTCAACGTGATCGTGCCGCCGCTGTCGCTGCGCGGCACCGCGATCTCAATTCGTAAGTTTTCCGAAAAGCCGATCACCATCGACATGCTGCAGGGCTTCGGTTCGATGAGCCAGAAAATGGCCACCGCGCTGAAGATCGCCGGCGCGTGCCGCATGAACATCGTCATTTCCGGCGGCACAGGCTCCGGTAAAACCACCATGCTCAACGCCCTGTCGAAGATGATCGATCCGGGCGAGCGCGTGCTGACCATCGAGGACGCGGCCGAACTGCGCCTGCAGCAGCCGCACTGGCTGCCGCTCGAAACCCGCCCGCCGAACCTCGAGGGCCAGGGCGCGATCACCATCGGCGACCTCGTCAAGAACGCCCTGCGTATGCGTCCTGACCGCATCATCCTGGGCGAAATTCGCGGCGCGGAGTGTTTCGACCTCCTCGCGG
>VFQO010000315.1_pt1 | contig 55929 bp, 50 predicted proteins | sample 3512331 | NCBI WGS metagenome assembly VFQO01 (sample SAMN10412371, study PRJNA504923) | tailings metagenome | isolation source: Replicate 3 from Balatoc abandoned mine | place: Philippines: Itogon, Benguet | collected 2017-08-28 | reverse complement strand
GAGCCGAGGGGGATCGAACCCCTGACCTCGTCATTGCGAACGACGCGCTCTCCCAGCTGAGCTACGGCCCCGTTCCAGTTTCTCGCACACCCGCAGTACCCTATCGGGGAGCGGGCGAGCGCGCGCATTAGCGAGAAGATCGGGCGCTTGCAACGCCCGATTTGCCCCCTCGCGCGGCCCCCTTCTACTTGCCCGGCGCCCCGCCCGTACCGGGCGCAATCGGCTGGACCACGGGCTGCGACGTCACGCCTTCGTTGACGGGGATGACCGGCACCGGCAGGCCGGTTTCAGGGTCGATCACGGTCTGCACCACGGCCGGCCCCCGATCCACCGCCAGCCCGGCGCGGTGCTGCTGCACCGCCACCCAGCCGGGCTGCGAGGCGCCGTACATCGTGCCCCACTTGGCATCCCACTCCGACGAAGCGCGCTGATAGGCCTCGTAGTCGTCGAAGAATTGCTCGAAGGGCACAAGCAGCCCGTCGAAATTGGCCTGCGCGAAGGCGAGCGGGTTCTTCGGCGGCGCGGCCAGCGCGCGGTTCGCCATGTCGAGCGCGGCGCGGCAGAACCCGGCGCGCACGGCAGGCTCGGCGAAGAAGTTGTAGACCTGCGTGGTGTAGCCGTCGCGCGCGACAATCGCATCGCGGCGCACCTTGAAGCGGCTGGTGTAGGTCTTCTCGATCCGGTCATTGACGGCCTTCAGCCCCCTGACATTGCCGGTCAGGAAAGCACGGTAGCCCTGCAGGATCGGCTCGTATTCGGGCGCAAGGCAGTTGAGCGCAGCGACGTTCCACGCCGAGCGCAGGTTCCAGACCAGCTGATCGTCCGAGAGGTTCGAATTGACGGTGAGACGGCGCCCGTCGGGTCCGCGCGCGGGCACGGTCATCACGTAATGCGCGCCGCTTGGCGGGAGCGGGCGGTAGGGCACGGCCTCGACCACCGGAGGGGGCGGCGGCGGCGGGGGAGGCGGAGGCGGCGGCGCGGGGGTGGTGCAGGCGCCCAGCATCGCGCCGGTGACGCACAGCGTGGTGATGGCAAGGCCGAAAGGCTTGCGGGGGGTGGTGGTGACCCGGGAACGGGACAGCGTGTGCGGGGACGCGCTCATCAAGGGTATCTCTCTCCTGCTGCGGTCCGGGGCTCGCCGCCAGGGAACCGGTATGCCGCCCCCGGGCTTGCTCCAGCCTTAAGCGCCCGCGATAGCCGCCCGGGCTAACAAAGCAAATGCCCGGGACCTCCGCAAAGGCCCCGGGCATTCGACATTTCAACACCTGTGCGACGGGCCGAAGCCTGCCGGAGGCGCGGGGTTACTCCCGGTTGCCGAGGAAGCTGAGCAGGAACTGGAACATGTTGATGAAGTCCAGATAGAGGCTCAGCGCGCCGAGGATCACGGCCTTGCCGGCGAATTCGGTGCCGCGCAGGTACTGATATTCGTTCTTCAGGCGCTGCGTGTCATAGGCGGTCAGACCCGCGAAGATCAGCACGCCGAGGAAGCTGATCGCGTAGTGGAACGCGGGGCTCTGCAGGAAGATGTTGATGACCATCGCCACCAGCAGGCCGACCACGCCCATGATCAGGAAGCTGCCGAGGCCCGACAGGTTCTTCTTGGTGGTGTAGCCAAACAGCGACAGGCCGGCAAAGGCCGCCGCCGTGGCGAAGAAGGTCGTGGCGATCGAGCCGCCAGTGTACACCAGGAACACCGACGAGAGCGACAGTCCCATGAGGCCGGCAAAGCCCCAGAACATCACCTGCAAGGTGCCGGTGCTGAAGCGGTTGGCGCCGAAGCTCATCGCGAACACGATGGCGAGCGGCGAGAGCGCGACGATCCAGCGCAGGATGCCGCCGGTGAAAATCGCCTCGGCAGTGCCGCTGGTGAAGGCCAGCAGCGCGACAATCCCGGTCAGCAGGATGCCCGAAGTCATGTAGTTGTAGATCGAGAGCATGTGCGAACGCAGGCCCTCGTCAAAGCTCGCGCGGCCGGCGACGTCGCCTCCGGCGCGGGGCACGGAGCCCAGCCGCTGCGCATTGCGCGAGGTGTCATTCCAGTCAGCCATGTGCGAAACCCTTAGCCTTTCCATGTCGGAGCGCGGAAACAGCCCGCGCTCTCCATGGATGCGAATATCGGAGTTTGGCTCGCGCTTTTCAAGCGAAACCGGCATGCAAAGCGCGCAATCCGTTCAGATTAACGTGCGTTAATCTTAACCGCCTTTTGACAGCGCCGCGCCCCTGTCACGCGTCGCGGCGAGCGTCGCGGTGAGGAGGCGCCTGAGGGCGTCATTCTCGTCGAGCACATTGAGCCCCTCGCGGGTCATGCCGCCGGGGCTGGCGACGCGGTCGGCAAGGGTTGCAGGGCTGACGTCCGAGGCCGCCGCGAGCGCCGCCGAGCCCTCGACCATCGCGAGCGCGAGGGCGGCGGCGGTGGGCTGATCGAGCCCGAGTTCGGTGGCCGCGACGGCGAGCGCGTCGATGAAGCGGTAGACGAAGCCGGGCCCCGATCCTGCGAGCGCGGTGACGAGATCGAACTGGCTCTCGTCCTCCAGCCACACCGCGCTGCCGAGCAGTCCGAACAGCGAGAAGGCGGCGGCGCGCCCCGTCTCGTCCAGCCGGTCCGCGTCGTCCCTGCGCGCGCACAGGGTGACCGGCGACTTGCGGATCGCGGCGGCAAGGTTCGGCATCACCCGGACAAACGCGCCCGCCTGCGGAAAGGCGGCGGCAAGCTGATCGAGCGTGATCCCGGCCATCACCGAGAACACGGTCCGGCCCGCAGTCGCTTCCTGAAGGCCCGGCGCCAGTGCGGCGAGCTGCTGCGGCTTGAAGCCGAGCAGCACCGCGTCATGCGTGCCCGGCACTTCTGCCGCAGCGCGGTGAAGCGGGACGCCGGCGGGCGCGGCGGGCAGCGCCGGATCGAGCACGCTGAAGCGCCCCGGTGCCTCGCCCGCCGCCAGCCACCCGGCGAGCATCGCCCCGCCCATGTTGCCGCAACCGATGATGAGGAGGTGGTTCAGCATGTCACTCCACCCGTTCTAAGCCTCGCCCGCAGCGTCCACCATCGCCGCTTCGAGCGCGGCGCGCGGGCTCTTGCCGCCCCACAGCACGAACTGGAAGGCGGGGTAGAAGCGGTCACATTCGTCGATCGCACTTTCGACCAGCGCATGCGCCATGTCGATGCTGAGGCGGCCATGGTCGCCCAGCAGGGCGCCGTGGCGGTAGAGCAGCACGTCGCCGTTCGACCAGATGTCGAAATGGCCGAGCCACATCTGCTCGTTGACGAGGCACAGCAGCTCATAGGCGGCGGCGCGCTTGTCGTCGGTGACACGGATGTCGGGGAGGCACAGGAACTGGAGCACGCTGTCCTCCGCCCGCCAGATCGCGCGCAGCTGGTAATTGGCCCAGCTGCCCTGCACCTCGCCGGTCATCTCGTCCTCCGAAACCAGCTCGCACGGCCAGCCGCGCGCGGCGAACAGGCTGGCGAGCATCTCGACGGGGGCGGCATCGTCCTCGGCGGAATATTCCATGTCGTGTGCTCTCATGGCCGGGGGCAAGCGGAGTGCGGGGGGGGTCGGTTCACCATCGCGGCGATGGATGGACGCTTGAGGGGGCGATTGGCAATCACCCAAGTCAGAGCGGCTGGGGAGAACCGGACAACCTTGTGCAAAGCCTGTGCAAAGAAACGTGGGGACAGGCCCCCACATCACCCAACATGTCACTTAAGCGGCTGAACTGCCTCGCCTTCGTCGCTCTCGAACAGGAAGGTGTCGAGCCCCTTCTTCTTCAGATCGCGCACCATCGCCTGGGCCGCGTCGCGATCCTTGAGCGGGCCGACCACCAGCCGGTTGGTCTGTCCCCAGCGCGCGGTATGGGGCTTGAACTTGCCGAAAGCGGCCCCGCCCTCCTTGCTGATCCGCCGCCAGTCGAAGGCGAGCGCGTCGATCTTGCGGCCGGTCGCAACCTGCACCCACAGGCGCGCCGGGTGGACGGGCTTGGGCGGCTCCTTGGGCTTGGCCTTTTCAGCCGACTTGGCAACCGGCGGCGGCGGCGGAGCTTCGCGGGGGACGGCTATTCGCGAAATGTCGACCGCATCGCCGCCCGCCTTCGCATCGGGGAGCGGCATGCCGAGATCGGCGAAGGCATCGGCGACGCGCAGGGTCCGGATCGATGGGGCCGGTACGGGCGCGGCCGGTACCGGCGCGGCGGGGGCAGGGGCGGCTGGGGCTGGTGCGGCCGCCGCAGGTGCAGGCGGAAGCTGGTAAGCGGGCGCGGGTGCGGGCGCGGGTGCGGGCGCTTCCCTCACCGCTACCGGCGTGACTGTCGCAACCCGCGTACCGGCAGGCGTGGCCGGGCCGCCGATCACCGAGGCCGGCACCGGCTCGGCGAACACCGTCGTCGAGGGCGGCGGGGTCGGGGCGGCGGGCACGGGAGCGGGCGCCGACACGGCGCGGGCCGTGCGCGCGGTCGGCGCGGGGGTGCGCGCAGGCGTGGGCGCGGGACTCGAACCGAGCGGGGCACCGGCCGGCGCAAGGCGGCTGTCGGCGCGCTCCTCGGCGGCGAAGCGGGCGAGGCGCGGATCGTCGCGGCCGATGTCGGCGGCCCGCGGGAAAATCCCGAGGTTCGCCGCCGCCGCCTGCTGTGGCTTGGTGAGGCGCGGCATGAAGGCAAGGTAGGGCACCAGCCGCGTGGCGATATCGCGCGGCATGACCTGTTCGACGATTGCGCCCGCCCGCTCGCTCTCGCCCATGATCGCCAGGCCAAACGCGCGCGCGCGCTGGGCAGCGATATCGCGGCGGTCGAGCAGCGGGCGCAGCGTGTCCTCAAAGCGCGCGCGGTTCCCGGTGATCGCGTAACTCACCGCCAGCCGCCGGCGGGCCTCGTCATTGGCGGGGTCAAGCTCGATGGCGCGCAGATAGGCGGTCTGCGCCGCCGGTTGTTCGCCGACCAGATCGAGGCTGAGGGCGCGGTCGGTGAGCACGCTGCGTTCATCCGCCCCGGCGGCGAGCGCACGGTCGAACTGCGCCAGCGCCTCACCCGCCCGCCCGGCGCGAAGGTAGACCGTGCCCAGCCCCTGCGCCGCACCCGGATGCCCGGGATCAACGTCCGCCGCGCGCCCGAAAAAGCCGATCGCCGCCTCCAGATCCTCGACCCCGAGCGCCGCCTGCCCCGCCTCGATCAGCGCATCGCGGTCACGCGGAGACTTGGCGAGAGAGACCAGCGCGCGGTTCAACCGCTGCACTTCGGCCGAAGGCAGCGGCTGAACCACGGCCTGCGAGACCACGTCCTGCGCGCTCGCGGGCAGGCTCCACGCAAGGCACAGCGAGGCACCGATTGCGATCGGTCCGGAAACGGGAAAGCGCGACACCATCATGCGTGTCATAGCGAACCTTTGGCGACCCCGCAGCGGGGCTGCGATGTGGCGCGCGGCGGGCGCGCCTACTGGTTGTTCTGACGACCGAGGAAGCGCGGAATGCTGAGCGCGGGTCCGCCATCGCCGTCGTCGTCTTCATCGTCGTCGTCACGCGCGGTGCTGCGCGAAAGGTTAGCCATGCGCTCGAACAGCGTGCTGCCCGCGCCACTGGCGCCATCCCCGCCGCCGCCGCCTGCTCCGCCGCCGAGCAGCGGACGCCGCCGGCCGCCGCCAAGCCGCGCCTCGACCGGGCGATCCTCGGCCGCGAGCCGATCGGCGCTGGCGAGGAGATCGTCCTGTTCGGGCCCGGTCGGCTCGTAGCTGGCATAGCCATCGTCGAGATCGAGCGCGTCGGCATCGTCACCCGCGGGCCCGGCGGGCGAGCCATAGGGCACGCTGGCAGTTTCCTCCGCGCCGCGCAGACCCGCGAGCGGATCGACGATGTCGTCGACGTCGTCGTCGTAGTCGTCGCCATAGCCGTCCCCGGCCTGCATCCCCGAAAGCTCGAAGGGCGCGGACGAACCGTAGGCGGCAGCGCCATCGGCATCATCATCCTCGCCCGCTTCCTCGGCCATTTCGCCGAGGTCGAGCGTGTCGTCCTCGTCATAGGTCGAGGTCGACGGGACGATGGGCGCGGGCTCGAGATCGAAGGACGGCATCGGGGCCGCCGGCGCGACGGCGGGGGGTTCCTCGGCAAAGCCATCATTGTCGGAGAGTTCCAGCACCGGCCGCTTGGGTGCACGCCCCCCGCCCAGCGAGACGCTCTGCGGGCGTTCGGTGTGCTGGATGGCGCCCTGCTCTATGCCGGTGGCGACCACGGAAACGCGGATCTTGCCCTTGAGGTCTGGGTTGAAGGCGCTGCCCCAGATGATGTTCGCGTCCTCGTCCACCAATTCGCGGATGTGGTTGGCGGCCTCGTCGACTTCGAGCAGGCGCATATCCTCGCCGCCGATGATCGAGATGATGACGCCCTTGGCACCGGCCATGCTGACGCCGTCGAGCAGCGGGTTGGCTATGGCCTGTTCAGCCGCCTCGAGCGCGCGGTTCTCGCCCTCGCCCTCGCCCGTGCCCATCATTGCCTTGCCCATCTCGCTCATGACCGAGCGCACATCGGCAAAGTCGAGGTTGATCAGGCCCGGCATCACCATCAGGTCGGTGATCGAGCGCACGCCCTGCTGGAGCACTTCGTCGGCAAGCTGGAAGGCTTCCTTGAAGGTGGTCTCGGCCTTGGCGACGAGGAACAGGTTCTGGTTGGGGATGACAATCAGCGTGTCGACGTGGCGCTGGAGCTCGTCGATCCCGGCTTCGGCCGCACGCATGCGGCGGGTGCCTTCGAACAGGAAGGGCTTGGTGACGACGCCGACGGTCAGCACGCCCATGCGGCGCGCGGCTTCGGCGATGACGGGCGCGGCGCCGGTGCCGGTGCCCCCGCCCATCCCTGCGGCGATGAAGCACATGTTGACGCCTTCAAGCGCCTTCTCGATCTCGGCAACGGTTTCTTCCGCCGCAGCCTTGCCCACTTCGGGCCGCGCGCCTGCGCCAAGACCGCCGGTGATGTCGGGGCCCAACTGGATGCGACGTTCGGCAGGCGAGGTGCTCAGCGCCTGCGCGTCAGTGTTGGCGACAATGAACTCGACGCCTTCGATCTCGGCCGCGATCATGTTGGCGATCGCGTTGCCGCCGGCCCCACCAATGCCGATGACAGTGATGCGAGGGCGCAGATCGTCGCTCGCTGCGGGTCCGATATTGATGCTCATCAGCTGGTCCTCCAGGGGCGGGACATTGGGGATTCCACCTTATGCCCCGCCCTAATCGTCTGTGACATAATCATGGTGCACATTTTATAGCGGCAAAACCCTTATCCACAGCATCGCCGCCGCATTTCGCCGCACTGGCGCCGCGTGAAGGTGGCCTGCGGCGCTCAGAAATATTCCCTGAGCGCACGGAACAGGCGCATCATCAGCGCCATGACGCCGCTTTCGCGGGCGAAGGCCTTGTAGACCCCGCCCCGCCCCGCGCCCACCGCGCGGATATCGACCGGGTCCTCGGCGGCATAGAGGCACAGCCCCGCCAGTGTCGCAAAGCCCGGCGCGTGGTGCGCTTCGGGCATGGCGGCAAGCTGCGGCGGCCTGCCGAGCCGCACCGGCTGGCCGAGTGCACCCTGCATGAAATCGGCCATGCCGGCAAGCTCGGCTCCGCCCCCGGTGAGCACCACCTGACCGGCCCGGCTGCCGGCAAAGCCCATCGCCTTCAATGCCTTCCCGATCTCGCCGGTGAGCACGGAAAGCTGCTGGGTCACGACCGCAATCAACTCGGCGCGCACGATCCGGTTCTTGTCGTCCGCCCCGCGCGCGAGCGGCCCGGCGGGCGCGCCCTCCCCGCCTTCGGAACCGCCTTCCGCGGGACCGTTGACCGGGATCAGCTCGCGGTGGTCGGCAGGGCTGGCGATGGCGGAGCCGGCAACGCACTTCAACCGTTCGGCCTGCGAGCGGCGGATGCCGAAGCTGCTGGCAATCGCATCGGTGATCGCCCCCGACCCCATCGGCACCGCGCGCAGGCCGAGCAGCATGCCCCCGGCAAACACCGCGACATTGGTGATGTCGGCTCCGATCTCGACCAGCGCGACGCCGAGTTCGCGCTCCTCGGGGCTGAGGCAGGCATGGCCCGCTGCCAGCGGGGCGGCGACCACGCCCTCAACCTCCAGATGGGCGTTCTGCACCGCCTCGGTGAGGTTTCTGACCGGCGCGCCATCGGCGAGCATCACGTGAATATCGACCCCCAGCCGCTCGGCATGAAGCCCGCGGGGATTGGCGACCCCGTGGGCACCATCGAGCGTGTAATGCGCGGGCTGCGCGTGGAGCACCTTGCGGCCATCGGGCTGGATCATGTCACGCGCCTCGATCAGCAGCGCCTCGACATCCTCGTCCTCGATCCGCCGTCCGCCGATCTCGATATCGACCGACACGACATGGCTGGCGAGCCCCGCGCCGGCGCAGGCGATCCACACGCTGCGCACCGGGATGCCGGCGCTTTTCTCGGCGCGTTCCACCGCGTCGCGGATCGCGTGGCTGGCCGCGGCCATGTCCGTGACGTAGCCGCGCTTGATCCCGGCACTGGCGCGATGTCCGCTGCCGAGCACCTGAAGTTCGCCGTTCTCGGTCTCGCCCATGATCATCGCGCTGGTGCGGAAGCTGCCGATGTTGACCGCCGCATAGGTGCGGGCAAGGCGGCGCTGGGGTGAGGATGTCCTGGCGTTTGGACGCGATGCCATCAGGTCGTCTCCCTGTCCTCGCCCGCGGCGACCACCTTGGGCTGGCCCGCCGCCTCGGGCAGGCGCATATAGAGCCGCGGCGGCGTGCGCATGTCGAAGGCCAGCACCTTGCCGCCCAATAGCCGGTTCTTGCCATCCAGCCGCGCGAACTTGACGAGCGCAGTCGCCGCTTCGACTTCGCCTTCGGGAAGCGCGAGCAATTGCCCGGTGGTGAAGGTGAGGTTCCAGCGCCGGTTGCCGACCCATTCGGCGGCCTCGACCTTGGGCGCCAGCGCGGGCGCGGCGGCGAGCAGGGTTTCGAGCGCGCGGGCCTGCTTGCCCGCTCCCGGCCCGGCGAGCCGCAGCATGCCCTTGGCCTTGTCGGCGGCGACCGGCTCCAGCTCCACGCCGGCGGCATCGATCAGCATCAGCCTGTCGGGCTTTTCCAGCACCGCATGCGGCGTGCGCTCGACGATGTCGATGGCCAGCGTGTGCGGCAGCTGGATCGAAACGCGCGCGTCCTTGACCCAAGGCAGGGCGCGCAGGTCCTCGCGCAAGCGGGCGATATCGACATCGGGCATGGCCTGATTGCGAATGGCAAGCGCGCGGGCATAGACCTGCTGTTCGTCCATCCGGGCCGTGCCGGTGACGCGCACATGGCGCACCTCGAAGCCAGCATCGGCGGCAATCGCTGCGACCTGTGCATGGGCCAGGGCGGGCACGCCGGCGAGGCTTGCGATGACCGCAGCGATCCCCACCCCGCCGCCGATGATCATGGCAAGCCAGATGCGGCTCCACTGTTCCTCGGTGAAGGGAAGGAAGCCCATGATCCGGTCGACCACGCCGCTCGCCGACCCGCGCGCCTTGCGCACGGTAACTGCACGGCTCTGCGCCTTGGCGGCGCGGCGGACGCCGGAGGTGCCGTTACGCCTGATCTGCTGCGCCATCGCTGCCTCCCTTTTGCAGGCCGTAGACACGCAAGCCCTCGGCGCACAGCATCTCGACGAGGTCCGCGTAGCTGATCCCGCAGCCCGCCGCCTGTTCGGGGACGAGGCTAAGCGGCGTCATGCCTGGCTGGGTGTTGGTTTCGAGCACGAACAGCCCGTCCTCGCCAGCCTCCTCGTCCCAGCGGAAATCGGTGCGGCTGGTGCCGTGGCAGCCGAGCACCTGATGCGCCTTGACCGCATAGGCTTCGGCGAGGGCGGTGATTTCGGGCGGGAGCTTGGCAGGGAAAATGTGTTCGGTGCGCCCGGCGGTATATTTGTTCTCGTAATCGTAGAACCCGTTGGCGACGATGAGTTCGGTGACGCCCAGCGCGCGCGGGCCATCGGGGCCGTCGAGCACCGCGGCGGTCAGCTCGCGGCCCTTGATGAAGGGTTCGGCGAGGAGTTCGGCGAATTCCTGCCACGGCCCCTTGGCGTCCGGCGAGATCGGGTTCCCGACATTGCTGTCCGCGGTGACGATGGCGACACCGACCGACGATCCCTCGTTGACGGGTTTCAGCACATAGGGGCGCGGCAGCGGATCGCGCTCGTAGAGCTCCTCGCGCGTCACGATCCGCCCGCCGGGCATGGGGATTCCGTGCGGCACCAGCGCCTGCTTGGTCAGCTGCTTGTCGATCGCGATCACCGAGGTGGCGAGGCCCGAGTGGGTATAGGGCAGGCCCATGAGGTCGAGCATCCCCTGCACTGTCCCGTCCTCGCCCGGAACGCCGTGGAGCGCGTTGAACACGACATCGGGCTTGGCCTCGTGGAGCCTCAGGGCAACATCACGGCCCATGTCGATCCGCGTGACGCGGTGGCCCTTGCTCTCGAGCGCATCGGCCACGCCCGCGCCGCTGGTCAGCGAGACCTGCCGCTCGTTCGCCCAGCCGCCCATCAGGACGGCGACATGGAGTTTCGGAAGGCTCATGGCCGCCCCACTCGCTGGATTTCCCATTCGAGGCTCACGCCGGTCTGCGCATAGACCTTGTCGCGCACCAGCTCGCCCAGCCCTTCGATGTCGGCGCTGGTGGCGGTGCCGGTGTTGATGAGGAAGTTGGTGTGCTTCTCGGAGACCTGCGCCCCGCCAAGAGTGAACCCCCGGCAACCGGCCTGGTCGACCAGCTGCCACGCCTTGTAGCCATCGGGGTTCTTGAAGGTCGATCCGCCGGTCTTGGTGCGCAGTGGCTGGCTCGCCTCGCGCGCGGCGGCGATGCGGTCCATCTCCGCGCCGATGGCGGCAGGATCGCCCGGATGCCCGTGGAAGCGCGCCGACACGACAATTGCCCCATCGGGCAGAGCCGAGTGGCGGTAGGAGTAGTCAAGTTCCTCGGCATTCAGTGTGATGAAGCTGCCGTCATGCAGGATCACCGCGCAGTCGACCAGCACATCGGCCACTTCGCGCCCGTATGCCCCGCCGTTCATGCGCACAAAGCCGCCGACCGTGCCGGGGATGCCGCGCAGGAATTCCAATCCGGCAATCCCGAGGTCGCGCGCGGTGGAGGCCACCAGAATGCCGCTCGCCCCGCCGCCGCAGGTCAGTTCCATGTCGCCCGTGTGCTGGACGCCGGCAAAGGCCTTGCCCAGCCGCACCACCACGCCCGGTACCCCGCCATCGCGCACGATCATGTTCGAGCCGAGGCCCAGCGCCATCACCGGGATTTCCCCGTCCAGCCGTTCAAGGAAGGCCTTGAGGTCTTCAAGATCGGCCGGTTCGAACAGCCAGTCGGCCGGCCCACCGGTCTTGAACCAGGTATAGGGCGCCAGCGGGGCCTTGCAGGTGAGCTTGCCGCGAATGCCATCGAGCGGCACAGGCGAAGTCACCGCGCCTTCGACCGCGCAGGTCGGCGCGGTGCCATCATCGAAATTATAGGTGTCGCCGGGCTGGTTCACGCCGCACCCCGCCGGGCGGTGATCGCCGGGGCAAGGCCCGCAGCCCACTTGGTGATATCGCCCGCGCCGAGGCACACCACGAAGTCGCCCGGCTGGATTTCACCCGCCAGCACCTCGGCCAGCGCATCGGCGCCCGCAATCTCGCGCGCCGCGCGGTGCCCGCGCGCCTTCATCCCGGCGACAAGCGCGGCATGATCGACCCCCGGCATCGGCTCCTCGCCCGCCGGGTAGACCGGAGCGACATAGGCGATGTCGGCATCGTCGAAGCACGACTGGAAGTCGTTCATCAGGTCGTTGAGGCGGCTGTAACGGTGCGGCTGGGCAACCGCGATGACGCGTCCTCCGCTGCCACCCACAGCCTCGCGCGCCGCCGCCAGCACGGCGCGGATTTCGACCGGGTGGTGGGCGTAATCGTCAATCACGGTGACGTTGCCGCCGTCTACCGCCACGCTGCCAACCCGGGTGAAGCGCCGCCGCACGCCGCCAAAACGGGCAAAGCCGGTGCGGATCACCTCGTCCGAACAGCCCATCTCGATCGCGACGGCGATGGCCGCGAGCGCGTTCTGGACATTGTGGCGGCCCGGCATGGGCAAGTGCACGCTCTCGATCCGGCGATCCTCAAGTCCGCGCTGGCGCACGATCACGTCGAAAGTGTTGCCGCCATCCTCCGAGCGCACGTTCACGCCGCAGATGTCGGCCTGCAGCGAGAAGCCGTAAGTCACGACCTTGCGATCGCGCACCGCGCCGATCACCGCCTGCACCACCGGATGATCGACGCACAGCACCGCCGCGCCGTAGAAGGGGACGTTGTGGATGAACTCCACGAAGGCGCGCTTCACCCCGTCGAAATCGCCGTAGTGATCGAGGTGTTCGGGATCGATATTGGTGACGACCGCAATCGTGCCGTCGAGCCTGAGGAAGCTCCCGTCGCTCTCGTCGGCCTCGACCACCATCCAGTCGGAATCGCCCAGCCGCGCGTTGGAGCCGTATTGCTCGATGATCCCGCCGTTGATGACGGTGGGGTCGATCCCGCCTGCATCGAGCAGCGTCGCGATCATGCTGGTGGTGGTGGTCTTCCCGTGGGTGCCCGCCACCGCGACGGTCGACTTCAAACGCATCAGTTCGGCGAGCATCTCCGCGCGGCGCACCACGGGGACGCGGGCTTCCAATGCGGCGGCGACTTCGGGGTTGGTGCGGCGCACCGCCGTGGAGGTGACCACCACCGCAGCGCCCGCGACATTCTCGGCGCGGTGTCCGACATGCACGGTGATCCCGCGGGCGCGCAGCCGCTCGACACTCGGCCCTTCGGCGATGTCGCTGCCCTGCACCCGGTAGCCCAGATTGTGCATCACCTCGGCGATGCCCGACATCCCGATCCCGCCGATGCCGACGAAATGGATGATGCCGATATCGGTGCCGACGCCCTTCATGCCGCGTTCTGCTCCTCGGTCTTTTCGCCGCCTGCTGCAGCGGTCGAGGCGCGGGTGCGCAGACGGGTCGCGGCAGACGCGGGTTCGCCCACGCGGATCACGTCCATCAGATCGATCCCGCTCATGCTTTCGACGAGGTCGGCAAGCGCCTGCGCCGCATCGGGCCGCCCGCAATTGAAAGCGCAATGCGCGGCGTTGGCGAGGCTTTGCGGGTTCATCGCCATGACCTGGATCTGCTTGGCCAGCTCCTTGGGCTGGAAGGCGTCCTGCCGGATCATCCGCGCGCCGCCCGCCTTCACCATCTCGCGGGTGTTGGCGGCTTGGTGATCGTCGGTGGCAATCGGCAGGGGCACGAGGATCGCGGGGCGGCCGACCGCCGTCAGCTCGGCGATGGTCGATGCGCCCGCGCGGCCGATGAACAGGTGCGCATCGGCAAGGCGCGTGTGCATGTCCTCGAAATAGGTGCCGAGTTCGGCCGGAATGTCATGCTCGGCATAACGCTTGCGCACCGCCTCGAGGTCTTCCGCACGGCATTGCTGCGTCACCTGCAGCCGCTGGCGCAGCGCGGGCGGGAGCATCGCGAGGCCATCGGGGACGATCTGCGAAAGGATGCTCGCCCCCTGCGATCCGCCGGTGACGAGGATGCGCAACAGGCTCTCCTCGGTGAAGGCCGGGAAATCCTGTTCCCGCAGGGCTAGCACCTCGGCCCGCACCGGATTGCCGACAAGGTGGACCTTGTGCGCGTGCTTGGGCTTCAAGCGGTCGACGCTCTCGTAGGAGGTGGCGATGGCATTGACGCGCCCCGCCAGCAGCCGGTTGACGCGGCCCAGCACCGCGTTCTGTTCGTGGACGATGCTCGGCAGCCCTGCCGCCGTGGCGGCAAGCAGCGCGGGCAAAGCGGGGTAGCCGCCGAAACCGACGATGGCGGACGGCTCGAAACTTTCGAACAGACGCAGCGCCATGCTCCGCCCTTCGAGCACCGCGCTCACCCCGGCGGGCCAGCCCAGCGGGTTCTTGCCGAAACGGCCTGCGGGCAGCACGTGGGCGGGCAGGAAATCGGGCTTGCCGGGGATCGCCGCGCCGCGTTCGTCGGTGATGAGCGCCAGATGGTGGCCGCGCGCGTGCAGCTCGGCGGCGAGCGCGAAGGCGGGAATAAGGTGGCCGCCGGTGCCGCCCGCGGCGAGCACGAAGTGGCGCGAGGCACCTGTCGGGGTCGGGCTGGTCATGCGCCGTTGTCCTTGCGTTCGATCAGGCTCAAGAGCCCCGTCCCCTCGCGGGCGAGGAACGGGTTGCGCCGGGTGATCGCCAGCAATAGCCCAAGCGTGAAGCACACCGCCAGTGTCGATGAACCACCGTAGGAAATCAGCGGCAAAGTCATGCCCTTCGACGGGAACAGCTTCAGGTTGACGAGGATGTTGATGAAAGCCTGCCCGCCGAACTGGGTGATGAGGCCCGCCGCCGCCAGCAGCGCGAAAAGGTTGTCCTCCCCCGTCAGCCGCGACAGCGCGCGCAGCACCAGGCCGCAGTAGAGCACCACGATGATCGCGCAGGTGATGAGGCCGAACTCCTCGCCGATGACCGAGAAGATGTAGTCGGTGTGCGCCTCGGGCAGGTTCATCTTGCGGATGCCGAGCCACAGGCCGGTGCCCGTCCACCCGCCGGCGGTGATGGTGCGCTGGGCGAGGTCGACCTGATCGAAGGCCGTGCCGCCGCCGAGGAAGCCGTCGATACGGTGGCGGGCGTTGTCGTAGAAGAAGTAGGCGAGCGTGAGGCCCAGCGTGCCGAAACCGCCCATTGCCGCCAGCACCTGCCAGCGCATCCCGGCCAGCAGCACCATCACCATCCAGATCCCGCCAAACAGGATGGCGTCACCAAGGTTTGGCTGAAGCATCAGCAGCCCGGCGACCAGCGCGAAGAAGCCGCTGACGTACCAGATCACCGGCAGGCCGGAATCGCGCAGCCGCCAGCTCAGCACCCAGGCGCAGATGATCGCGAAGCCGGGCTTCAGGAATTCGGAGGGCTGAAGGCTCATGCCCACATTGATCCAGCGCCGCGCGCCGTTCTTCTCCTCGCCGATGAACGGCACCACGAACAGCAGCGCCAACATCACCGCGCCCACCAGAATGCCGAGCCTGCGCGCCTGGTCGCGGCTGAGGAAGCTGAGACCGATCATCAACGTCAGGCCCATCATCTGAAAGACGATATGGCGCTGGAAGAACATGAAGTCGGGCACCCGCTCCTTGGCGGTCGATAGCTGGTCGGCGCTGGCCGGCGAGGCTGCGGCGACGGCAACGATGCCGATTGCCATCAGCAGCGCGATCAGCAGCAGCAGCACCTTGTCGACTTCGCGCCACCACACCCGCAGCCCGTCGCGCCAGCCGCGGCGCAGCGGCACCGGCGGGAGATAGGCCCCGCTGGTGCGCAGGGGCGAGGTGTAGGCGGGCGCGGTCACGGCAGGATACTCCGAGCCGGAACGTCATCGGTCCCGCAGGTCTCGCACCCGGTGATCGCGCCGACCATCTGGCGGAAGTGCAAGCCCCGCTTCTCGTAATCGCGGAATTGGTCGTAGGAGGCGCAGGCCGGGCTCAACAGCACCACTTCGCCCGGACGCGCAGCCTCGACGGCGCGGCGCACGGCTTCGCTGATGAGCTCGCAGCGTTCGGTCCTGACCTGCCCTTCGAGCAGGTCGGCAAACATCGGCCCGGCCTCACCCACGGTGTAGGCGGCGGCGATGTTGGCGAGGTGATCGGCGCAGGCGCCCAGCCCGTCCTCCTTGGGCAGGCCGCCGACGATCCAGTGGATGCGCGGCGCGCCCGCGTTGATCGCGGGATCGGGCGGAAAGGCGGCGAGCGCGGGGGCGGCAGAGGCGGCGTTGGTCGCCTTGCTGTCGTTGATGTAGGCGACCCCGCCCACGTCGCAGACCCGCTCCATCCGGTGTGGCAGGCCGCGATAGGTGGCGAGGCCTTGTGCGATCTCAGCGTCCGTCAGCCCCAGCTCGCGGCAGATTGCGACCGCGACCGCCGCGTTCTGCGCGTTGTGCGGTCCGGCGAGCGAGGGCGAGCGGCCCTCGGCCAGCCCCGCCGCGTCAAGATCGGCGGTCTTCACCCGGACGAGCGGTCTGCCCGCTGTCTCCAGCCCCTCGGCAATGCCCGTGGTCGGCTCGTCCTCATCACAGACGATCGCCATGGAGCTGCCCGTCTGCATCTGGAACAGGCGTTCCTTGGAGGCCGCATAGGCGGCGAAGTCGGCATAGCGATCAAGGTGGTCGGGGGTGATGTTGGTCAGCGCCGCGACGTCGCAATCGAGGCTGAAGGTGAGATCGATCTGGAAGCTCGACAGTTCGAGCACATAGACACCCCCTTCCGGCAGCGGATCCTGCCCGAGGATCGGGTCACCGATGTTCCCGCCCATCACGGTCGGCACGCCGGCCTCGACGAGGATATGGTGGACCAGCGCGGTGGTCGTCGACTTGCCGTTGGTGCCGGTGATCCCGACGACCTTGTGCGGCGGCAGGTGCGCGCGGGCGGAGGCGAACAGCTCGATGTCGCCGATCACCGGCAGGCCGTATTGCCAGACATGCGGCCCGATGGGGTGGCTGTTGAGCGGCACGCCGGGCGAGACCACCACGCCCGCAAAGCCGGTGAGGTCGAGCTCCAGCGGGTCGATGAGCCGGCAGCGGCCTTCGAACGGCTCGCGCGCATGGGGCTGGCGGTCCCAGGCGATGACCTCCGCCCCGCTCGCGATCAGCGCCTCGGCCGCCGCCGCGCCCGAACGGGCGAGACCGAGCACCGCGTAACGCTTTCCCTTGAAGGCGGGGGAGGTGATCACGCCGCTCGCCCCTCCCCTATCGCAGCTTGAGGGTCGACAGCCCGATCAGCGCGAGCACGATAGCGATGATCCAGAAGCGGATCACGACCTTGCTCTCCTTCCAGCCGAGCTGTTCGAAGTGGTGGTGGATGGGCGCCATGCGGAACACCCGCTTGCCGGTGCGCTTGAACCAGAACACCTGGACGATGACGCTGACCGCTTCGAGCACGAACAGCCCGCCGACGATCGCCAGCACGACCTCGTGGTGCGAGGCGACCGCGATGGCGCCCAGCGCTCCGCCCAAGGCGAGCGATCCGGTGTCGCCCATGAACACAGCGGCGGGCGGCGCGTTGAACCACAGGAAGGCGAGCCCCGCGCCCATGATCGCCGCGCAGAAGATCGCCAGCTCGCCGGCGCCCGGCACATGCGGAATGCCGAGATAGGAGCTGAAATCGACCCGCCCGACAAGGTAGGCGATGATCGCGAAGGTTCCGGCCGCAATGATCACCGGCATGATCGCAAGGCCATCAAGCCCATCGGTAAGGTTCACCGCATTGCCCGCACCCACGATCACGAAGGCGGCAAAGACGTAGTAGGCCGGCCCCAGCGGAATGCTCACACCGGTCAGGAAGGGGAGGTAGAGGTTGGTGTTGATCTGGCTGACGATCAGCCAGCTGGCGACACCCGCCACCGCGAATTCGCCGAGCAGCCGCACCCGCGCCGGAACGCCCGCGTGGCTGTTCTTGGACACCTTGTCATAGTCGTCGAGAAAGCCGATCACGCCGAAGCCGATCGTGACCGCAAGGCACGCCCAGACAAAGGGGCTGGTGAGATCCATCCAGATCAGCAGCGACAGCGTCAGCGCGACAAGGATCATCAGCCCACCCATCGTCGGCGTGCCGCGCTTTTCGAGATGCGATTGCGGGCCGTCGAGGCGGATCGGCTGGCCTTTGCCCTGACGCACCCGGAGGAAGTTGATGAACCGCTCGCCGATCAGCAGCCCGATCGCCAGCGCCGTCATCAGCGTCGCGCCCGCGCGGAAGCTCTGGTAGCGCACCAGATTGAGGATGCCTTCAAAGCCAAGCCACTCGGCAACGAGGTAGAGCATTCAACCGTCCTCTGGCGCGCGCCGACCCGGCGGGTCAGCGGGCATTATCGGTAAAGTGTGACACCAGCCTGCCGAGCCCGACCGAGTTGGACCCCTTGACCAGCACCGCATCCCCCCCCACGAGGCCGAACTGCCCGAGCAGCGCGATCGCCTCGGCAGGCCCCTCGCAATGGGCGAAGGTGAAGGGCTTGCCAAGCGAGGAAGCCGCACCTTTCCCCAACTCCTCTGCCAAGGCCGCCATCTCCGGCCCGACGAGGATAGCGTGGGCGACCCCTGCCTCGGCGATGGGTTCGGCCAGCTGGCGGTGGAAAGCATCGGCGAAGTCGCCCAGTTCCTTCATGCTGCCGAGCACCGCAAGCCGCCGCGTGGCGGGGCTGGCGGCGAGCGCCTTCAATGTCGCGCGCATCGATGCGGGGTTGGCGTTGTAGCTCTCGTCGATCAGCAGTGCGGTGCCGCCTGCGGGAAGCGCGATGGTGTGGCGTGCGCCCCGGCCTTTGAGCCCGCCCATTTCCGCAAGCGCCAGCCCCGCGCTGGCCAGATCGCCGCCCGCCGCGCGCACAGCCGCCATGACGCCCAATGAATTGACGATCCAGTGCTCGCCCGGCTCGGCAATCGTGTAGCAGATGCGCCGGTCGCCGAGGTCTGCCGTCACCAGCGACCCGCCTCCCGCAGCCGGGATGGCATCGAGCAGCCGCACATCGGCACTGGCAGCACGCCCGAAAGTCACGACCTTGGCCCCGCAGGCGCGCGCGTGGCCGATCATGCGTTCGGCCCACTCGCTGTCGGCGGGGATGATCGCCACCCCGCCGGGGACAAGGCCGGTGAAGATCTGCGATTTCTCGTCCGCGATCGCCTCAAGGCTGCCGAGGTTCTCGATATGGGCGGGCGCGATGGTGGTGATCAGCGCCACGTGGGGCCGCGCGTGCGCGCTGAGGGGCGCGATTTCGTGCCTGTGGTTCATCCCCATCTCGAACACGCCGAACTTCGCGCGCGCAGGCATCCGGGCAAGCGAAAGCGGCACGCCGACGTGGTTGTTGTAGCTGCGCACGGAGCGGTGCGCCGCGCCCCGGCTCGCGCGGTCGAGGCAGGCGAAGATCGCCTCCTTCATTCCTGTCTTGCCGACCGATCCGGTGATCCCGATGCGGACGGCTTCGATAGCGCGGTCGCGCGCCGCGTGGGCAAGCGCGTGGAGCGCGGCGGTGGTGTCCTTGACCAGCACGTGCGGAAAATCGACCGGACGGTCGACGATGGCCGCGACCGCTCCCTTTTCAAAGGCTTGGGGGATGAACCTGTGCCCGTCCATCGCTTCGCCCTGCAAGGCGATGAAAACGTCGCCCGATTTGACATCGCGCGAGTCCATCTCGACGCCCGACGCCTGAAAATCATGGCTGGCGATGCCGCCGGTCGCCGCCTCGATCTCGGCAGCGGTCCACAGCGCGAGGGGGAGGCTGTCACGCTGCGTGACCGGCCAATGGTGAAGCATCGGATGGGAGAGGGGCATGTTCATCGGCGCGTTTCCCCAGCTTGGCCCCCGGCGCATTCGCGCGCCACTTCGACATCGTCGAAAGCTTCGATCCGCATGTTCTCTCCAGACCCGAATATCTGACCCTGCTCGTGCCCCTTGCCGGCGATCAGCACAATGTCGCTTGGGCCCGCTTCCCCAATTGCAGCAGCAATGGCGGCGCGGCGGCCCTCGATTTCGCGGGTGTTCGCCCCTGCGCCTGCCATGATCGCGGCGCGGATGGCGGCGGGGTCTTCGCTGCGGGGATTGTCGTCGGTGACGATGGCGAGATCGGCGGCGCGCGCGGCGACCGCGCCCATCTGCGGACGCTTGCCCGCATCGCGGTCCCCGCCCGCGCCGAACACCACGATCAGCCTGCCGCCCTCCGCCACATGCGGGCGCAGCGCGGCGATGGCGGCCTCGAGCGCGTCGGGGGTGTGGGCATAGTCGACATAGGCGGGCGCGCCAGCCTGATTGAGCGCGGCGCGCTCCAGCCGTCCGCGCACGGGTTGCAGGCGGGTGAGCGCGTCGAAGGTGGCGGTGGCGGGCACCCCGGTCGCCAGCGCCAGTCCCGCCGCCACCAGCGCATTGGCCGCCTGATAGGCGCCGATCAGCGGGAGATTGACCTTCCGCACCGTACCTTCATGTTCGATGTGAAGAACCTGCCCCAACTGCCCGGGTTCGCGCGAGACGAGGCGCAGGAAAGTGCCGCCCTCCCCCACCGTCAGCACCCTGAGCCCGCGCGCGTCCGCTTGCGCAATGGCCTTGACCGTCCACTCGGACCCGTCGTCCGCCCCAAGCTCCCCAACGTGGATCACCGCCGGACTGCCAGGCTGGGCGACCTCGGTGAACAGCCGCATCTTGGCCGCGAAATAGGCTTCCATCGTCCCGTGATAGTCGAGATGGTCGCGGCTGAAATTGGTGAAGGCGCTCGCGCACACGGCAGGCCCCTCGCCCCGGTACTGGTCGAGCCCGTGGCTCGATGCCTCGTAGGCGACGTGGCTCACCCCCTCGCGCGCCAGCCCTGCCATGTTGGCGAGGAAAGTGACGATGTCGGGCGTCGTCAGCCCGGTCGACACGCTCCCGTCGGGCGTGGTCACGCCGAGCGTGCCGATGCTGGCCGCGCGCTCGCCCGCCATGCGCCAGATCTGACGGGTCATCTCGACGGTGGAGGTCTTGCCGTTGGTCCCCGTCACCGCGACGATGGTGCCGGGGTAAGGCGCGAAGAAACCCGCCGCGAGACGCGCGAAGGCGCGGCGCGGGTTGGCGTCGGCGATGTGGAGTGCGCCTGTAACCGCAGCCTCGGGCCGTGCGACCACCGCCACCGCGCCCGCCGCAATCGCCGCCGGGATGAAGTCCTCGCCATTGACGCTCGCGCCCTGAAACGCGCCGAAAACCGTGCCGGGGGCGACCTTGCGGTGATCGATGGCAAAGCCGGTGACGGTCTCCTCACCCGCACCTTTGCCCGGCAGGCCTGCCGCCGCCAGAAGCTCCCCCAGCCGCATCAGTGCTTGTCCACCAGATACCTGAGGTCCGAGATGTCGACATCGCGCGCGTCGTCGGGCTGCACCCCGAGCATCGGGCCGATCCGCGGCACCAGCCGGCCGACGACGGGCGCGGCGGTATAGCCCGCGGTGCGCTGGAAGCTGCTGGCGACCGTCCCCTTGGGCTCGTCGAGCACGATCACCACCACATAGCGCGGCGCATCGAGCGGAAAGGCCGCGGCAAAGGACGATACCAGCGCGGTCTTGTTGTAGCCGCCCACGCCCGCCTTTTCGGCAGAGCCGGTCTTGCCCCCCACCCGGTACCCCGGCGCATCGGCCTGCTTGCCGGTGCCATAGAGCGAGATCATGCGCAGCATCTGGCGCATCTTGGAGGAGGTCGATTCCTTGAACACCCGCCGCCCCTGCGGCACGTCGGCAGGCGCAAGCTTCATCAGCGTCGCCGGGCGCCACACCCCGCCATTGACCATCGCGGCATAGGCGCTGGCGAGATGCAGCGGGGTCACCGCGAGGCCGTGGCCGTAGCTCACGGTCATGTTGGTGACGCGGCTCCAGTCGCCTTGCGGCCACAGCGGCTTGCCGCGGGCGGGCAGTTCGATGAAGGGACGGCGGTCCATGCCCAGATCAATCATGGTCCGGCGCAACCGTTCCGCCCCCAACGCATCGGCGACGCGCGCGGTGACGGTGTTGGAGGAATAGACCAGCGCCTGCGGCACGTTGAGGCTGGCGCCCTTGGACTTCAGGTCCTTGATCGTGCGCCGCCCGACCGACACCGGGGTCGCGTCCCACGCCTGCCCCAGATCGCGCACCACGCCCGCATCGATCGCGGCGGCAACGCTCAGCGGCTTGAAGGTCGAACCCAGTTCATAGACCCCGTTGGTCGCCCGGTTGAAGACATTGACCGCGCCGGCGGCCCCTGCGGTATTGGGATCGAATTCGGGCAAGCTGGCAAGCGCCATCACCTCGCCGGTGTCGACGTCGAGCACGATGCCCGCTGCCCCCAGCGCGTTGGTTGCCAACATCCCGCGCCGCAGCTCGTCCTCGAGCGCACCCTGCACCCGCACGTCGAGCGACAGGGCAACCGGCTGGGTGCGCTTGTCGGGGTGGCTGAGGCGCTCTTCCAGCACCTCCTCCATGCCCAGCTTGCCGCCCTGATCCTCGACCACATAGCCCAGCACATGCGCGGCAAGCGTGCCTTGCGGGTAGTAGCGATCGGTCTCGCGCGGGATTTCGAGCGCGATCTCGCCCAGAGCGAAGACGCGGTTGGCTTCCTCCGGCAGCAGGCGGCGACGCAGGTAGCCGGCCTTGCCGGAAGCGAGGCGGCGGGCCATGCGGGCCTCGTCGATATCGGGGAAGATCGCCGCGAGCGCCGCCGCGACTTCCTGCGGGCTGCGCACCAGCGGGGCGCCGGCATCGCCCATCGCCTTGGGATCGAACCACAGGGCATAGGCGGGAAAGGCGCGGGCGAGCGGGGCGCCGTTGCGATCGGTGATCTCGCCGCGCGGGGGCACCATCGCCTCCTCAAGGCTGGTGCGCTGCGGGGCCTGTCCGCCCAGCCCCAGCGAGACGATCCGCAGCAAGGCGATCAACGCCACCGCGACAAAGCCCGCCAGCAGCCACAAGACCCGCACCCGCGCCGCCCATAGCAGCTGCGCGCGCAGGCCGGTGCCGGGCAGCCGACCGGCCGGGATCACCGGCGTCGCAGCATAGACGGCGGTGAGCATGTTCATTCCGCGCCCTTGGCCCCGGCAACGGCAGCGCCAGCGGCGGCGGCGACCCTCGGGGTGCGGCGCGCAGGCGTTTCGGCGCGGGCCGGGCGGATCGGCGAGGCATCGATCAGGAAGTCGCCGAAGGCCTCGGCGAAGACCGCGCCCGCGTCCTTCTCAGACGATGCCGAGGCGAGCGTCACCTTGGCGCCCGACACCGGCGAGCGCATCGCCGCATCGGCGGGCGCGCCGGCGACCGCGGCGGCATCGGCGCTGTCGGCGCGGGCGAGGCGGATCGGCGCGGGCGCATCGGGGCCGCGCACTTCGCCAAGGCTCGCCAACTGGCGCTCGCCTTCGAGGAACTGCCCGGCGCGCGGCGCGGCATAGCCGAATTCGACCGTGTTCCACTCGGCCAACTGGCGCTGGCTGGCGCGGGTTTCGAACTCGGTTTCCAGCAGGAGCGTCTCGCGCTGCAAGGCGATCAGCTGACGCTCGGCGAGCAGCACTTCGCTTTTCACCGCATGCACCTTGAAGCTCAGCACCACAACAAGCGCAAAGCAGATCGCGAGCACGGCGGCCCAGCCGAGCGATCGGGCCTGAGAGCTGGTCATCATGCGGCTAGGCTCCTCGCTGGCGCGCCGGTGCGGATCGCATGGCGCAGGGTGGATGAACGGGCGCGCGGGTTGCGGGCGATTTCGGCCTCTGTGGGACGAATAGCCTTGGAAACCTGCGCGAACGTAGGGGGCGGCCCCGGGGTTTCCCCGGGCAGGTGGCGCGAGACGGCACGCCCGGCGCCGCTGGCGGTCTTGAGGAACTGCTTGACGATGCGGTCCTCCAGGCTGTGGAAGCTGACCACGGCCAGCACCCCGCCCTCGGTCAGCAGCGCCTCGGCCGCGGCGAGCCCGGCTTCCAGCTCACCCAGCTCGTCGTTCACATGGATGCGCACCGCCTGAAAGGTGCGGGTCGCGGGGTCCTTCTTGTCGTGGGGCTTGTGGCCCAATGCGCGGCGCACCACGCGGGCGAGTTCGCCGGTGGTCGACAAGGGCCGCGCGGCGACGATCGCGCGGGCGACGCGGCGCGACTGGCGTTCCTCGCCATAGGTGTAGAGCACGTCGGCGATGGCTTCTTCATCGGCGGTGTTGAGGAAATCGGCGGCGCTCTCCCCGTCCCGGCTCATGCGCATGTCGAGCGGCCCGTCATGCATGAAGGCAAAGCCGCGCTCCCCCTGATCGAGCTGCATCGAGGAGACGCCGATATCCATCACCACCGCATCGACGCTGTCGATACCGATGGCGGCCAATTCGCTGCGCATCGCGGAAAAGCGCGCCGGGTGAAGTGCGAGGCGGCCTTCGTAACGGGCGACCAGCGCCTCCCCGGCGGCAACCGCGTCGGGATCGCGGTCGAAGGCATGGACGCGCGCGCCCGCTTCGAGCAGCGCGGTGGTATAGCCGCCCGCGCCGAAGGTGGCATCGACGACGGTCAGCCCCTCGCGCGGGGCAATCGCGGCAACGACTTCGTCGAGCAGGACAGGGATGTGGGGGGCACCAGAGGTCACTCGCTGCCCCCCTTCTTCGAGGAGGCGATGAGTTTGGCGCAGGCCGCCTGCGCGCCCTTCCATTCCGGGCCCATTGCCGCGAGTTCCGCCGGGCTCCAGATGAAGAAGAAATCGCCCGCGCCCTGAAAATAGAGCCCGTCGGCCACCTTGCCGAGATCGCGCAGGTGTTCGGGCATCACGAAGCGGCCGGAATCGTCGAAGGGCAGCTGCTCGAAACCGAACAGCTGCGCGGCGCGCACTTCGCGGTCGAAATCGTGCTGACCAAGGCGGATCGCGCGCTCTTCCTCGCGGTCGAGCTGCTCGCCCAGCTTGTCGGTGCGCGAGAGGCCGAAACCGATCAGGCAATCGAAGCGGTCATGCGCGGCAAGACACAAGGTGCGGTTGCCGCCCGAGCTTTCCTTGACCGCCTTGCGGAAGGCCGGAGGAAGGACAAAGCGGCCCTTCTCGCCCGCGGGCGAGTAAGCTTGGCCGTTATATCCTCCAAAAGCAGACACGTGCCTGCGATCCCCTCTATCCCCTGCAAGGCAGCCCTACGGGCCGGACCTTGCGCACATGAAACGCGCGAATTCCCCCGGACATGCCTTCCCCGTCCCGGCCATCGCGCAAGCGCGGCCAGTGCGCCGACCCCACCAGCCGGACGCGAGACATTCAGGCATGTCTGATGGACCCCGGTCATATCGGGGAAGGGGCGGGGATGGAAGGGATTTTTCGGGGATTTTACGGGAAAACTTGGTAAGTCTATGATTTACCTCATTTGGGGCTGTTTAGACTAAGCGGCCACCCGTATGAACTGTGCGAAACAAACTCCGATTTTCGCAGAACAAAACGAGCACTTCGCGCACTTTCCCCGGCCCCGACCGACTCCGCAGCCGCCCTGTCCCGCATCATCCCGTGTGCGCTCATTCGACCGACTCCACGATCACGTCGCGCAGCCGCTGGCCGCCCTCTCCGGCAAGCTCGGGATGCTCGAACATCGCGGCATCCGCGATCAGCGTGACGCGCCCTGCCCCCACCTGGCACCGCGCCGCCGCGCCGCCTGCCAGCAGCGTGCAATCCGCCGCCGGGTCGGTCACCACCACCTCGCCTGCCAGCGCGAGGGACAGCGCAGCCTGCCCAAGCCTGCGCTCCTGCACCTCTGCCGCCTGCGCCTCGTCGAAGCGCACTGCCAGCCCCCAGCGCGCCACCACCGGCGGGATCAGCGCGGTATCGACCGGGCGGCGCGGATCGCCCAGCGGCAGGTCATAATCGCCCGTCAGCGCCGGATCGAGCGCCAGCAGAAGCCGCCCCCCGGCGCGCACCCATCTGTCGAGCGCGACATTATCGGTCGGCGAAAGCCCGCGCGGCTGGATCACCGCCAGCCGTTCGAGCCCGGCAAGCGGGTTGGTTTCCGGCGCGACGTGGATGGCTCCGGCCATCGGAGACAGCGTGTCGAGCGGGACCGGCGCATAGCACAGGCCGATGGCAAGCCGCTGCCAGGTCATCGGCTCCGCGCCGCTCAGGACATCGCTCATCTCGGCGTTGAGGGGCCAGATCAGCGGCAGGCTCGACATTATGCCAATGGCCGGCGGCGGATCGCCCTCGTTTGCGGACCGTCCGGCGCAGGCCAGCGCGGCGGGGCCTTGCGCCCCGGCAGGCGCGCGGTCGCAGCCGGTCGCCAGCAGCGCTATCAGCGCGATCAGCGAAGCTGCGCGCGTGTCAGGGTTGCGGCGCAGCATTGCCCGGGCTCGGCCGACTGGGCGGCGGCGGCAGGTCGAGCGGCCGGACGCTCGGCGAAGGGCTCGGGTCGGCGGCGATGTCGGGCACCACGCCCGCATCGGCCAGCGGATTGGCCTGCGCGGGCGCGACGCTCGGCTCGGTGGTGGGGGCCGCCTCGGGCACGGCGAGCTTGTCGTTGCGATCGGCCTGCCCGCCGATGATGCTGGCAAGGCCCACCAGCAGCACCATCGCCCCGATGCCGAAGAACCCGACCTGAAGCCGGTGCACCGCCTCGCTGCGCGCCTGACCCGCTGCCGAAGTGACGTCCTGCGCCTCGCCGCCCGCAGGCCGCGCCGCGCCGCCGAACAGGCTGCGCTCGTTCATGCGCCGCAGCCGCTCGCGCCAGGACAGCCCGCTCATGCCGCGTCTCCGCGCTTCAGCCAGTCGAACACCGGGAGGCCCTTGGCCGCCAGCCATTCGGGGTTGTAGAGGCTGGAGAGATAGCGAAAGCCCGTGTCGCACAGGATCGTCACCACCTGCGGATTTGCGCGCCCCTCGGCGACCAGTTCGCGGCCCAGCATCACCGCGCCTGCGACATTGATGCCTGAAGACAGGCCAAGGCACAGCCCTTCTTCCCGCAGCAGGCGTTCGACCCACGCCAGCCCTTCCTCGTCGCTGATTCGGTATTGGGTGTCGATCGGCGCGCCTTCGAGGTTGGCGGTGATCCGCCCCTGCCCGATGCCTTCCGCGACCGAGGAACCCTCGGCGCGCAATTCGCCGTGGGCGTAATAGTTGTAGAGCGCCGCGCCGTAGGGGTCGGTCAGCGCGATGCGGACATTCTCGTCGAACGCCTTGAGGCCGAGGCCCACGCCCGCGATGGTCCCGCCGGTCCCAGCCGCACAGGTGAAGCCGTCGATCCGGCCGCCGGTCTGCTCCCAGATCTCGGGCGCGGTACCCTCGATATGGGCGCGGCGGTTGGCGATGTTGTCGAACTGGTTGGCCCACACTGCCCCCGGCGTCTCCTGCGCGATGCGGCGCGAGGTGTGGACGAAGTGCCCGGCGTCGGCGAACTTGGTGGGCGGCACCAGCACCAGCTCGGCGCCGAGCGCGCGCAGGGTGTCCATCTTTTCCTTGGACTGGTTGTCGGGCATGACGATGATCGTCCGGTAGCCGCGCGCATTGGCCACCAGCGCGATGCCGATCCCGGTGTTGCCGGCCGTCCCTTCGACCACGGTGCCGCCGGGCTGCAGCTCCCCCCGGCTTTCCGCATCGCGGATGATGTAGAGCGCCGCGCGGTCCTTGACCGAGGCGCCGGGGTTGGCGAATTCGCACTTGCCATAGATGTCGCAGCCCGCGGCTTGGGACGGCCCGGCAAGGCGGACGAGCGGGGTATTGCCGATCAGGGCGAGCGTATCGCCGAAGGGGCGGGTGATGTTCATGGGCGCAGAGTTAGGCGCTCGGGAGGGATGTCGCAACGGCGAAGGCGATCAGGTCAGCGCCAACTCTGCCTCGATCATCGTCCCCTCGCCGATTGCCTCGGCCTTCCGCACTGCCGCCTTCAGCGGGAGCAGCCAGCCGCCATGGGCCTTGGAGGGAAACAGCGAGGTGCGCCATGTCGTGCCGCCGATGGTTGCCATGACATAAACCGATCCCCATGCGGCCGCATTCACCGCAGATGCACGGATGCCCTGCGCGGTCTCGCCATCGACGGTGAGGAAATACCACGCGCCCTTGGCAGGTGCACCATCGCTGCCCTGCCACAGCCACGCGGCCCCGCGCACCATCCACGGCCCCGCGCCGGAACCTTCGGGCGCATGGCCCAACTCGTCGCGCAGGAAACGGGCGAGATCAGCATCCAAGTCGAACGCCCTTGGCCCCGCCCTCCTGCCGGATCAATCTTCCGGGGCGATGGTCACGTGCAGCCCGTCAAGATCCGCGGTGAAGGGGATCTGGCAGGACAGGCGCGAGGTGGGCGCGCGGTGATCGGAGGATTCGAGCAGGTCGTCCTCGTCTTCGCTCATCTTGGGCAGCTTGTCGGCGAAGGCCGGGTCGACCACCACATGGCAGGTCGCACACGAACAGCACCCGCCGCACAGCGCCAGCAGCTCGTCGAAGCCATTGTCGCGGATCGCCTCCATCACGGTCAGGCCGTCATCGACGGTGATCTCGCTGGTGGCGCCTTCGCGGTTGGTGACGACCAGTTTGGGCATGGACAGGATTTCCTTTTCGGCTGTTCGCGCGCAAGACCTTGCGCTGTGAGGATGTCGCCGCGCTGCTAAGATACTCTTGGGGCCAGTGCAAGTTAAGGAAAGTGCGAGTGGGGCTTTCGGCTGAAAAATTGCGCGCAGACCTCGACGCGCTCGCCCGCCGCGAGCCGAAGGTGGCGGCGGCGCTGGAGCGGGTCGGCTATCCCGAGCCGCGCCTGCGCGACCGCGGCTTCATGACCATGCTGCGCACCATCGTCGGCCAGCAGGTCTCGGTCGCGGCCGCCGCTTCGATGTGGCGCAAGCTGGAGGCGGAGCTGGGTGAAGGTTTCACCCCCGCCTGCCTGCTGGCCCGCGATTTCGATACGCTGCGGGCCTGCGGGCTGTCGCGCCAGAAGCAGGGCTATGCGCGGTCCTTGTGCGAGTTGGTCGCGGCGGGGGACCTGGATTTCGAGAGCCTTCCCGCCGACGACGAGGAGGCGATCGCCCTCCTCACCCGCATCAAGGGCATCGGCCGCTGGTCGGCGGAAATCTATCTCCTGTTCGCCGAAGGCCGCCCCGATATCTGGCCCGCGGGCGACCTTGCCGTGCAGGAGGGGGTGAAGCGCCTGCTGGGGCTGGAGCAACGCCCCGCCGAGAAAGCGACACGGGCGCTCGCCGAGCCGTGGTCGCCGCAGCGCGGGGCGATGGCGATCTTCACCTGGCACTATTACTCGACAGGTTGTGAACCTATTTGAGGGGTATGTCCGGTTCTCACATATTCAGCCCAAAAGCTGCCGTTCGGGAAGCGACCCCGTTGCGGTCATTACGACGGGAACCTCCGCAAGACGATAACTCGCTTCGCAACCGCGTTTATCTCACACAATTCATTCACCACCGCAGCCGTTGAACCTCTGAGATCTCCGACTTCATCCTTGCAGTGCCGAAACCGTGACCCCCACCAACGACGTTGATCATTCTGCAGCCGTCTTCTCGCAGCATCATCCCGCTGACGCGCCAAGGCACTTCGATAATCTTTCGACAGCAGCGCGTCTAACCGCTTGTATTCCTGATCAAGGCATCCGTAGGATTCAGCGTTCAAAGGGGCCTCTGGCCCGAAGCATTCTCGAAATTCGGCACTTAAGACCGTTTCCAAATCGTCGAGCGATACCTCACGATTCTCAGCTATCGCTTGCGCGCCAGTCACGAAAATAGTGACAAAGAATGCGCTTAGAGGCAGGACGCGGCACATTCCTAAGCCTTAACATAGATATAGTGCAGCGCAACGTCTGAATTCCACCCAGTTTCAGTCATTCGGCTACCGCTCGGATCAGCCCAAAACCTGCCATCGAAACAGTGCCGGATTGTCGCAGTAGTGAAACCGGCTCACCAAATTTCTATAACCTATTGGAATTGAAGCGCTCATCGCATTGCAGCGCAGCAATCTCGTTCTTGCATTTCTACGCCAACCCGGCGCTTTGATCGGATGTCCGGAGTCTGCATTTTCCGACCGATAGCCGACATTCGGCTTACGACCGGGAAGAAGACATTGCGGAATGTTTGCGCGCGCTCCCGCAAGCGGCATATCGAAGCTGCCGATGCATGATATCTATCTGATCCGCCATGGTGAAACGGAATGGAACGCTCAGGGTCGTTTTCAGGGAAAGCTGGATTCTGCCCTTACCGAAACTGGTATCAAGCAAGCCGAGGCTATCGGTAGACGCCTCGCCCGCTTGGACCTTTCTTTCGATGCGTTCGTGAGTAGCCCTCTCGGCAGAGCTCGTCAGACGGCATCGATCATTGCAGGATTGGCGCATCTTCCTGCCGTGCAATGTGACGATCGTCTCGCCGAAGTGTCTTTGGGCTCATGGGATGGTTTGACCCCCATCGACATCGACGCACAGTGGCCCGGGTTGCTCGATGGCTCCACACCGTTCGACTGGTTTTTCAGGTCGCCTGATGGCGAGAGCTACGACGCCGTTTTCCAGAGAGCAAGATGCTGGCTGGACGAACGGCAGGGCGTGACAATCGCCGTGTCTCACGGGCTGATCGGCCGGGTGATCAGAGGTGCATACTGCGGGCTTTCCAGGACAGAAGCATTGAGCCTGCCGGTGCCTCAGGACGTTATCTGGAAACTCTCCAGCGGCCGGATTGCGCCCGTTTGCGTCGGTTGAGCATCGGACGCATCATTCTGGTGCCAAGCTCTTGGCCGCCCCTGTGAGTTGCGGTCCTTCTCCTGCTGACAAGCGTGTCAGTTGCCTCTAGACGGGTTGCAAAGTGCAATCGGAGAGGGGATCACACAGTGGGGCAGCGCAGCATCTTCATCACCGGCGGCGGATCGGGCATCGGGCGCGCCACGGCGCTGCACTTTGCCGGGCGCGGGTGGTTCGTGGGGGTGGCCGACATCAGCGAGGCCGGGATGGCCGAGACGCTTGGCATGATCGCGGGCGAGGCGAAGTGGGCGGGCAAGCTCGACGTGCGCGACCGGGCCGGGTGGGACGGGAGCCTCGCCGCCTTTGCCGCAGCCGCAGGGGGCCGGATCGATGCGATGGTCAACAACGCCGGGATCGGCACCGGGGGATCATTGAGCGAGCTCGACCCCGAGGAGATCGACCGCTGTCTCGACATCAACCTGAAGGGCGTGCTCTACGGCGCGCAGGCGGTCTACCCCTACCTCAAGGCGACCGCCCCCGGATCGGCCCTCGTCAACATGGCGAGCGCGGCGGGGATCGCGGGCAGCGCCGGAATGAGCGTCTATTGCGCCACCAAGTTCGGCGTGCGCGCGGTGAGCGAAAGCCTCGACGCGGAATGGGCGCCCGACGGGATCACCGTCGCATCGGTGTGCCCGAGCTTCATCGAAACCCCGCTGCTCGACGGCACCGGCAACCGCAAGTCGAACGAACAGATCCGCGACCGGGTGAAGGCGGCGGGGCTGGAGATCACCCCCGTCTCGCACGTGGCGCAGGCGGTGTGGGACGCGGTCCACGGCACCAGGCTCGATTACTTCGTGGGCGCGACCTCGAAGCGGATGGCCTTCGCCAAGCGCTGGATGCCGGGCAAGGTCAGGAAGCAGCTCAGGAACAGCCTGCGGCCCCTAGGCCAGTAGCGCGTCCATCGCCGCCGCCATTGTCGCATCACGCGCCGAGAGGCCGCCGGCATCATGGGTGGTCAGCGTCACCTCGACCCGGTTGTAGACGTTGAACCACTCCGGGTGATGGTCCTGCACCTCGGCCAGCAGGGCGACACGGTTCATGAAGCCCCACGCCTCGGAAAAATCCCTGAAGCGGAAGGTGCGCTCCATCGCCTTGCCTTCGCGCGACAGGCTCCATTCGGGGTGCGCCGCGATCAGCGCGGCGGCTTCGTCGGGGGTGAGTTCGGGGACGGACATGGAAGACTTCCTTGCAGGGGCTCGCTTGTTTGCGCACCCGCTTTTCCCTAACGCAGGCCCGCAATGCAAGCGCCGAGCCCTTCCCTGAGTGCCGAAAACCTCGCCTGCCGCAGGGGCGAGCGGCTGCTGTTCCGGCGGCTGTCGTTCAGGCTCGAAGCGGGCACGGCGTGCCATGTGACGGGGGCGAACGGGGCGGGCAAGACCACGCTGATCCGGGCGCTCGCGGGCCTCACCACGCCCTATGCCGGGAGCATCACCCGGGAGGGCGCGCTGGCGCTGCTGGACGAGCGCAGCGGGCTCGACCCGGACCTGCCGCTTGGCCGTGCGCTGGCCTTCTGGTTCGGGGTGGACGGTGCGGGCGAGGCCGCCGCGATCATCGCGCGCCTGAGGCTCGACGCGCTGGCCGAGGTGCCGGTGCGCTACCTCTCGACCGGCCAGAAGAAACGCGCCGCCCTCGCCCGCGTCCTCGGACAGGCCGCGCCTGTGTGGCTGCTGGACGAGCCCTTGAGCGGCCTCGACACCGCCTCGCAGGACCTCGTCAGCACGCTGGTGCGCGAGCATTGCGCGCAGCGAGGGATCGCGCTGATCGCCTCGCACCAGCCGCTGGACGTGCCCGGCATGACCAGCTTCGCCATCGAGGATTTCGCCCCCGCCGATGCGGACGAGGACGCGGCATGATCCTCGCCCTGCTCCGCCGCGATCTCGCGCAGTTCTTCCCCTTCACGGGTAGCGGCGCTGCCTTGCCGGTCGTGTTCTTCGTCGCCGTCGCCATGCTGTTCCCCTTCGCCGTGGGGCCGGACGCCAACGTGCTCGCCAAGACCGGCGGCGGGGTGGTGTGGATCGCGGCGCTGCTGGCCGCCATCCTGCCGCTCGAAAAGCTGGTAGCGCGCGACATTGCCCTGGGCTTCTTCGACCAGCTGCGCCTGCGCGGAGTGGCGGAAGAGGCGATGATGGCGGTGCGCCTCATCGCCCATTGGCTGAGCTTCGGCCCGCCGCTGCTGCTGGCGACCTTCCCGGCGGCCGCGCTGCTCAAGATCGAGGGCGAGACCTTCTCCATCCTCCTTCTCGGCCTCCTGGCGGGCACGCCGGGGCTGGCCGCCATCGGGTTGATGATCGCCGCGCTCACCGCCAGCTTGCGGGCGGGGGCGGCGCTTTCGGGCCTGTTGCTGATCCCGCTGGCCCTTCCCATCCTGATATTCGGCGCGGGCGCCCTCGCCCGTCAGGATCAAGTGAGCCTCGGCTTCGTTGGAGCGATAAGCCTCGCGCTGGTGGCACTCGCCCCGTTTGCTGCCGGGGCCGCGATCCGGGCCGCAAGGGAGCAATAGTGAGAGCGCCAGAAAGCCACGTTCGCGGGCATGTGCTGATGGGACGGATTGCGCTGGGGCTGCTCGGCTTCACGCTGTTCGCCTTCGCGCTGAAGGCCATCGCCCACCCCGCAGTGCAGGCGCGCTACACCCCCATCGTGGTGTTTCACGCCGGGAGCATGATCGCCTGGCTGATCCTGCTCGCGAGCCAGAGTTTTCTGGCGGCGAAATACCGCCTCTCTGCGCACCGCGCGACGGGGCGCGCCTCGATTGCGCTCGTCGGGGCAATGTTGGTGAGCGGCGGGGTGATCTCGTGGCGCATCGGGCTGGAGCTGGGCCGCCCGGAGGTGACGGTGGTGAACCTCGCCGCCTTCGCGACCTTCGTGCCGCTCTACTTCGCCGCCCTGCACTTCGCCCGCCGCCGCGACATCGCCGCGCACCGCCAGGCGATGCTGATCGCGACCCTCGCGCTGATGACCCCCGCCTATGCCCGCGTGGTGCAGGTCATCGGCCTGCCCGATCCAGTCGCGATTGCGGTGCAGGTGCCGATCACCGTGCTGATTGCGGGCGGATACGACTGGGTGCTCCACGGGCGGGTGACGCGGCCCACGCTGGCGATGCTGGGCTTTTCCGTGGGGCTGGTGGTGGTGATGAGCGCGGTGCTGGCGGTGTTGTTCTTGTGAACGGAAAAAAAGCGGGGCCCCGGGTCAAGCCCGGGGAGGCGGAACAGTTGGTATTAGCGCCTCCCCGGCCCTGAGCCGGGGCCCCGCTTCTTCACTTCAAGAGATCGTCGAACAGATCGCGCCAATCCGGATTGCTCTTCTCGATCAGGGCAAACTTCCACTCACGTCGCCAGCGCTTGATGCGCTTCTCCTGATCCATCGCCTCCTGCATGGTCGGCAGAAGCTCCGCCCAGGCCAAGCGCGTCAGGCCATACTCGGCGCAGAATTTCGAACCTTGCCCCTCGCGATGCTCGGCGATGCGCACCGCCAGATCGGCAGTCGATCCGACGTACATTGTCCCACGATAGCGGTCGGCCATGATGTAAGCCCAGCCGCCCCTTTGTTCCCGCTCCATTGCGCGAGGAAAAAGGAAGCGGGGCCCCGGGTCAAGCCCGGGGAGGCGTTAGATCAAAGTCTTGCCTCACACGTAAGGCGGGCAATCCCGTCCGGTCGGGCTCTTCGTGAAAATCTCGTTGCCCGTTTCGGTGATCGCAATCGAATGCTCGAACTGCGCGCTCAGCGACTTGTCCCGCGTCACCGCGGTCCAGCCGTCGCCCAGCACCTTGGCCCAGGGCTTGCCGAGGTTGATCATCGGCTCGATGGTGAAGAACATTCCCGGCTTGAGTTCCGGCCCTGTCCCGGCGCGGGCGGCGTGGACCACCTCGGGCGCGTCATGGAACAGGCGGCCGAGGCCATGCCCGCAGAACTCGCGCACCACGCCGTAGCGGAACTGCGCAGCATGGGCTTCAATGGCCGCGCCGATATCGCCGAGCCGTGCGCCGGGCTGCGCCGCCGCGATGCCCAGCATCAGGCATTCATAGGTCACCTCGACCAGCTTCCTCGCCTTCAGCGAAGGCTCGCCCGCGTAGAACATCCGGCTGGTATCGCCGTGCCAGCCATCGACCAAGGGCGTGACATCAATGTTGAGGATGTCGCCATCCTTCAACACCTTGTCGCCCGGAATGCCGTGGCAGATCACATGGTTGATCGAGATGCACGAGCTGTGCGCGTAGCCGCGGTACCCGAGCGTCGCGGGCACCGCGCCGGCATCGAGCATCATGCCGCGGATCGCATCGTCCAATGCGCCGGTGGTGACGCCGGGCTTCACCAGATCGGCACAGGCATCGAGGATTTCGGCGGCGAGGCGCCCGGCCTTCCTCATCCCCTCGAACCCGGCGGGTGAGTGGAGCTTGATGGAGCCATCGCGGTAGACGGTCTGATCGCCGTCGACGAGTTGATAATCGTGCATCGCCCGTACTTAGGGCATCGCGCCCGGAAATGCTACTTTCCGAGCGCGAAGGCTGCCTTGTATTCGGGTTTGACCGCCGCAAGCACCGCCGGGGTGACGGGGAAGGTCAGCTCGTAAGGCCCTTCGGCATAGGAGCCCGCCACATAAGGCGCGGCGATCAGGCCGATGCGGTCGAAGGCGCGCTTGTCGGAGGAGCCGACCAGCACGGTGAGATCGGCAATCGGCGGGCACTGGAAGAAGCCGTCGTCGCTCCAGTCCGCGCCGAGGCGCTTCTGCCGTTCGGCCTTCAAGGCCTTGCACCAGCTTGCGCCGAGGGCCTGTTGCAAGGCGGTTTGCGAGGTGAACATCGTCTTGGGGTCGAAGGCCGTTTTCGCCTCGCGGTCCCACACTAGCGCATCGAAAGCGCCGTTGCCGTGCGCGCCGCCGGTGTAGGCGTAGAAGCTGGCGGAGAGCGAGAGGAAGCGCGGGAGATCGGCGACGACGTCCCAGCCCTTCTGGAAATCGCGCATCATGCAGCCGCCACAGCTTTCGCCGGCGAACTCCCTGAGCGCCTCCTGCCAATCGGCCTTCTGTTCGGCGAGCAGCGCGTCGCGTTCGGCGGTGAAGCGGGCGGCGAGTTCGGGGACGGCGGAGGCTTGCGCCGGCCAGCTGTAGGAAAAGTCGCGCTTGGCCTCGCCCTTGGCCTCGTTGTCGGCGAAATCGACCTTGCCCGGAGTCGGCGTCGGCGGCGAAGGCGCGGCCGGTGGCGCGGCGGGTGCGGCGATGCCGGTTTCGGCGGCAATGTCCTCGGGCGAGGAACAGGCCGCGAGCAATCCCGCCGCCAGCACCGCTCCAGCCCGTGCCAGAGTGCCGCCAGAGGCCGCCAGACCCCCTCCAGACCCCCGCCAGACCCCCCGCAGACCCCCCGTCAAAACCTGTTTCACGTGAAACATTGCCATGGTCACGGCCTCCTCCCGGTGGCGCGAATCTTCTATCGACAAGCCTTGGTGCGGGATTATGGAACAGGCATGACCGAAGCCAAAGCCCTGATCCGCCCCGACCGGGGGGAAGACGCGATTGCCATCCATCTGGTGAACAAGGAGGGGGCCGAAGCCTTCGCCAAGGGCCTTTCCGCAGGCCAGCGAGCGGCGCTTGCGGCGCAGAAGTTCGAAGGCGGCGGCTATCAATATGCCATTGTTCCTGATGGGGATTCTTGGTTCGTGGTGAGCGGCGTGGCCAACCCCGAGAGCCTCTCCAGCTGGTGCCTCGCCAAGCTCGCCGAGGAGCTGCCCGAAGGGGTCTACCGCCTTGCCAGCGGCGATCCCGGCCCGGCGATGTTCGGGTGGGTGACGGGCCAGCACCGCTTCACCCGCTACAAAAGCGAGGACAAGGGTCAGGGCCCGCGGGTGCTGCTGACCGGGCAGGTCGGGCAGATCGACGCACAAGTGGCTGAAGCGGAAGCAGAAATTCTGGTTCGCGAACTGGTCAACGCGCCGCCCGAGGACATGGGTCCCGCCGCGCTTGAGGCCGAGTGCGAGCGGCTGGCGAAGGCCCACAAGGCCGAGCTTGCGGTGGTGCGCGGCGACGCGCTGGAACAGGACTATCCGATGATCCACGCGGTCGGCCGGGCGGCGGCGCGGCACCATGCGCCGCGGCTGATGCACTTGTCCTGGGGCGATCCTGCGCATCCGGTGCTGGCCGTGGTCGGCAAGGGGGTGTGCTTCGACAGCGGCGGGCTCGACATCAAGCCCGCGAGCGGCATGCGGCTGATGAAGAAGGACATGGGCGGCGCGGCCCACGCACTGGCGCTGGCCGGACTGATCATGGGCGCGCGGCTGAAGGTGCGGCTGCATCTGCTTGTTCCGGCTGTTGAAAATGCGATCGCAGGCAACGCCTTCCGCCCCGGCGACATCCTCAAGAGCCGCAAGGGACTGACGGTCGAGATCGACAACACCGATGCCGAAGGCCGCCTGATCCTTGGTGATGCGCTCACCCGCGCTTCGGAAGAAAGCCCCGATCTGATCGTCGATTTTGCCACGCTGACCGGCGCGGCACGGGTGGCGCTCGGCCCTGACCTTCCTGCGCTTTTCGCCCGCCGCGACGAGACGGCGGACGCCTTCCTCGCGGCGGGCAAGGCGCATGACGATGCCGCCTGGCGCCTGCCGCTGCACGAGGCCTACCGCGAATACCTCGCCTCGGACGTGGCCGACATGGCGAACTCCGCGTCCAGTCCCTTTGCCGGGGCGAGCGTCGCCGGGTTGTTCCTCGACCGCTTTGTGGGGGAAGGGATCGACTGGGTGCACTTCGACACCTTCGCCTGGTCCCCCGCCCCCAAACCGGGCCGTGCGCGCGGCGGCCGGGGGCTTGGCCTGCGCGCCGCATGGCACGCCATCCGGGCAAGATACGCCGCCTAAGCTTGCTCCGGGGGCAGCTTGCCGCTAACGGGCCTGCCACGCCGCGCTTGGGGAGAGGCTGCGACGTCACGAGTATCGGGAACGCAGATGAGCGGCGCGACGCGCAAGGACAGTGATTATGCAGTGCCTGAGGGCGTGCTGGGTCTGAAGGGCCCGGTCGAAAAGCCCGCGCCCGGCACGCTGCCGCTGCGGGGCGATCTGGCGCACATGGCGCTCGCCGGCACGCATCTCGCCGCGCATTATGTGATCCCCCATGTCCGCAGCCTTGGCGAAGGCGGCGCGGGGCTGCGCCTCAACCCCCGTGCCGACGCCGAGGTGTTCGCCACGCTCGCGCCCGGCAGCCGCTTCGAATTGCTCGACGTGGCGGGCGAATGGGTGTGGGGCTGCCCCGGCCCTCAGGGACCGAGCGGCTGGTGCCGGGCGAGCGACCTCGCCCCCGAAGCCGCCTGATACGCGGTGGCGATCCGGCTGTTCATCGACGGTGCCGCTGGCACCACGGGCCTCGAAATCCGCGAGCGGTTGCAAGGACATAGCGAGTTCGACCTGATCGTCCTGGACGATGCCCAGCGCAAGGACGAAGGCGCCCGCCGCAACGCGCTCCACGCCGCCGACATCGCGATCCTGTGCCTGCCGGACGAAGCCGCCAAGGAGGCGGTGAAGCTGGCGGAAGGCTCCGGCACACGTTTCATCGACGCCTCCAGCGCGCACCGCGTGGCCGAGGGCTGGACTTACGGTTTCCCCGAGCTGATCGGGCACGAAGCCATCGCCAATGCGCAATTGGTGAGCAATCCCGGGTGCTATCCGACGGGCTTTCTCGCCCTCGTCGCGCCCCTGGTGCGCGCCGGTCTGCTGCCCGCCAACTTCCCCTTCACCGTCAACGCGGTGAGTGGCTATTCGGGGGGCGGCATTGCGCTGATCGACCGTTTCGAGCAGGATCCCGACATCGCCTTTCGCGCCTATGGCCTGGGCCTTGGCCACAAGCACCTGCCCGAGATGCAGACCTATGCCGGCCTTGTGCATCCGCCGGTGTTCTCGCCCGCCGTGATCCCCGCGCATCGCGGCATGGTGGTCGATGTGCCGCTGCCGCTTGCCGCTCTGCCCGGCCAGCCGCAGGCCGGCGCGCTCCATGCCGAAATCGAGGCCTTTTTTGCCGGCAGCGACGTGGTCACGGTCGCCCCGCTCACACCCGTCCCGGCCGAGATGCTGCTGCACGCCTCGGCCGAGCCGTGGGACGGTATTGCGCTTCACGTGTGCGGCTCAGCCGACGGTTCGCAGGGGCGGTTGATCGCCCGGCTCGACAATCTCGGCAAAGGTGCATCGGGCGCCGCAATTCAGAACCTCAACATCATGTGCGGCCTGCCCGAGACCACCGGTCTACGCCTGTGATTGTGCGCGGCTCTGCTTAAAATTTAGGCAAGGCCAGATCAGATGCTGTGCACCATTGCGCAGTGCACCATAATGTTGCTAACCGGCCGTGACAGGCGAAAGACATCTCGCCCCTTGAGTCTTCAAGCGGCAAGGATTGTTCACAGCTAACACCTAGGGCTTGGCACGATTCTTGTTAAGAATCGGTCAGCATTCCAGCCAGGCGCGGACGGGGACGACGTGAAAAAGATCGAGGCGATCATCAAACCCTTCAAGCTCGACGAGGTGAAGGAGGCACTGCACGAGATCGGCGTGTCCGGCATCACCGTCACCGAAGCCAAGGGCTTTGGGCGGCAGAAGGGCCATACCGAGCTCTACCGCGGCGCCGAATATGTCGTCGACTTCCTGCCCAAGGTGAAGCTTGAAGTGGTCGTCGCCGACGATCAGGCCGAACGCGTGGTCGAAGCCATCGCTTCTGCTGCTCAGACGGGCCGCATCGGCGACGGCAAGATCTTCGTCACCGCCATCGAGAGCGCGCTGCGCATTCGCACGGGCGAGACGAACGACGACGCCATCTGAATTTCCATCCCTCTCCGTCCCGCCCGAAATTTGAGTGTCATCGGGTGGGCCGACCACAACGACTTGGAGGCAATACAAAATGTCGAAGGCAAAAGACGTCCTGAAGAAGATCAAGGACGAGGAAATTGAGTGGGTGGATCTGCGCTTCACCGATCCCAAGGGCAAGTGGCAGCACCTCACCATGGTCGCCGGCGTGATGGGCGAGGATGAGCTCGAGGACGGCCTGATGTTCGACGGCTCGTCGATCGCGGGCTGGAAGGCGATCAACGAATCCGACATGATCCTGAAGCCCGACCTTTCCGAGGTCTGGACCGATCCCTTCAGCGCCACCCCGATGCTGATCATCAACTGCGACATCGTCGAGCCTTCGACCGGCGACTGGTACAGCCGCGACCCGCGCACAACCGCCAAGCGCGCCGAAGCCTACCTGAAGTCGACCGGCCTCGGTGACACGGTCTATGTCGGCCCGGAAGCCGAGTTCTTCATGTTCGACGACGTCCGTTTCGAGGACGGCTATTCGGGTTCGGGCTTCTCGATCGACGATATCGAGCTGCCGACCAACACCGGCAAGGAATATGACGCGGGCAACATGGCCCACCGTCCGCGCGCCAAGGGCGGCTACTTCCCCGTCGCACCGGTCGACTCTGCGGTCGATATCCGCGCCGAGATGGTTTCGACCATGCTCGAAATGGGTCTGCCTTGCGACAAGCACCACCACGAAGTCGCCGCCGCCCAGCACGAGCTGGGCCTGACCTTCGGCACGCTGGTGCAGACCGCTGACCGCATGCAGATCTACAAGTATGTCGTGCATCAGGTCGCCCATGCCTACGGCAAGACCGCGACCTTCATGCCCAAGCCGATCAAGCAGGACAACGGGTCGGGCATGCACACCCACATGTCGATCTGGAAGGACGGCAAGCCGCTGTTTGCGGGCAATGAATATGCCGGCCTTTCGGAAATGTGCCTCTACTACATCGGCGGCGTCATCAAGCACGCCAAGGCGCTGAACGCCTTCACCAACCCGACCACCAACAGCTACAAGCGTCTGGTGCCGGGCTTCGAGGCGCCGGTGCTGCTCGCCTATTCGGCGCGCAACCGCTCGGCCTCGTGCCGCATCCCTTATGGTGCGGGCGAGAAGGCCAAGCGCGTCGAGTTCCGCTTCCCCGATGCGATGGCCAACCCCTACCTCGCCTATTCGGCGCTGCTGATGGCTGGTCTCGACGGGATCGAGAACAAGATCCACCCTGGCGAGGCGATGGACAAGAACCTCTACGATCTGCCCCCGGCCGAGCTTGCCGAAGTGCCGACCGTGTGCGGTTCGCTCCGCGAGGCGCTGGACTCGCTGGCCGCAGACCACGAGTTCCTGCTCAAGGGCGACGTGTTCACCAAGGACCAGATCGAAGCTTACATGGAACTCAAGTGGGAAGAGGTCATCCGCACCGAGACCACGCCGTGCCCGGTCGAGTTCGACATGTACTACTCGATGTAAGTCACCCAGATTTACGGTGAATTATGAAAGGCCCGGAGGTTCGCCTCCGGGCCTTTCCGCTTGTATGCCGGCGTTCTAGGGCTTCGTCGTCAGCCCGGAACCGATCCGCAGATAGCGCTGCATGACCTCGCGGTGGTGCCCTGGGTCAGCGCCAGAACAGGCGAACAGCAGCATTCCGGCAGGCCCGGGCATGATCGCCCATGTCGCCCGGACACCCTCGGCGTTGTGGGCGTCCCAGCCGAGCATCTTGAGCGGCTTTGCGGTGCGCTGGCCGGGCGTATCGAGGATCATCGTCGCCCGACTGTCGATCGTGAAGCCGACGGCGTCGATCAGCGTGTCGAAGGGCTGGTAGAGAGTGGCGATCTCGGCCTGGATCGCGTCCATGGTGAAGCCGGCAAAGTTCGAATCGGGCAATCGCTGCGCTGCACATCGCGTCTCCAGCGTGCCAACCTCGAAAATGAACGAGCGCATCGGCCCCGCCATGTCGATGGTGCCGCCATTGGGCATGGTGAAGCGGTACCAGCCCTCCTCATCGGCAAAGGCAACCCCGCCGGTGGCGGCATTGGCGGCATCGGGCAATAGCTGCCCACGCGCCTCTGCCGGGATCACGAGCCCGCCCCAAGCATCGAGCGCGACTGTGGCCTGAGGTGCCTGCGTGTCGCCTTCCAGCGGGTTGGTCTGGGCACCGCTGGCCGGTGCGGCGAGCGCCAGCAGCGCGAGCGCGACGCTAGGCCGAAGCGGGATTGGCATTGATCACCCCCATGTAAAGCCCGTGCGTCGCGCGCGCGGCGTCAAGCGCGGCGGTCTGCAGCAGCGCGGGATCGACCCGGTACTGATAGGTCGAGTAGTTGTAGCCGAGGGTTGGGCGCGAGGGGCCCGCCATGTTCGGCTCGGTCCACCACGCATTGGAGCGCACATAGGCATTCCACTGCTCGATCTCGGCATTGTTGTTGAAGCTGCTGGTCTGCACAAGCTGCCCTGCCTGGCCGACGGCCACCCGGTCCTCGAGGATCAACCGCCCCCCTTCGCCCGCGAGCGCGATCTTGGCGTGGAAGAAATTGCAGTGCGTGAACAGCGGCACCAGGAACAGGCCGGGCTGGATGCCGACATTGGCCCCCCCGCCATAGGTCGAATGGCCGCTGCCGGTCAGCGCGGCAAAGTCCATGACGAGGCTCGGGATCACGACCACGCACTTCAGCGCCGCCGACATCGCGTTGAGCGCGCGGGCATTGCCGAGATTGAAGGGCGATCGGTCGGATAGCGGCGATTCCGGGCCGATCGTCAGCAGCGGCAGGTATTCCGGGCTCACCACGGCCACGGTACGCGAATCCGCGAAGGGCTTCTTGAGGAAGGGATCGGGAGTCGGATCGAGCTTCTTGAATCCCTCGCTCGCCGAGATCTCGTTCCAGCCGAGCACGGTGCGCCCGGTGGCGCGCAGCCGCTCGATAAAGTCGCTGAAGGCCAGATGCGCAATCTGGCGCATCATCGCCGCATCGACCCCGACGAGGTCGGCGGTGAGATCGACCTTGGTCGACCCCTGCCCGCTGCTGGCCCCCATGCCGTTGCGCATGACCAGACCGAACCGGTACGATGGCACCGCAATCCGCGTCGTGCGCGCAAGGATCTTGGCCATCACCTGATGGTAGTTCTTCATGCTCATGCCTGAGAGCGGCACCATGCCGTCGGCGGCCTGCAAAGGCCCGGCAGCAAAACCGCCTGCCGCCACCGCCCCCATGATGCCCGCGCCGCGCCGCAGCACCGAGCGCCGATCCCAATCCGTTCCGCTCATTCAAACCCCCTTGAATGTGCGACCGCGCTTTTTTTGGTAAACTAACACCGCGTTGCATCCGATGCAATCGGGGGCGTTGTTGCTTCAATTTGGCGCATGAAGCCGCTAGAACACCGGACGACCGTCAACCTTCAGGACACACATGACCGAATCGCTGCTGCTCGTTGCCGGAGGCTTGGTACTGCTCGCGCTCGGGGGCGAATTGCTGGTGCGCGGCGCGGTCGGCATGGCCACCCGGCTCGGGATCTCGCCGTTGCTGGCCGGGCTTACGATCGTCGGCTTCGGCACTTCCACGCCCGAGCTGGCGACCAGCGTGCAGGCCGCGATCGCCGGATCACCGGGCATCGCCATCGGCAATGTGGTGGGATCGAACATCGCCAACATCCTGTTCATCCTCGGTCTTTCGGCGGTGATCCTGCCGCTCTCGGTCAACCCCGCCTCCTTCGCGCGCGATTCGATCGCGCTCGGTGGTTCGAGCGTGCTTTGCGCTGGGGCGATTCTGTCCGGGGTTATAGGGCCAGTGATCGGGGTCGCCTTCATCGCGGCTCTCGCGGGCTATATCTGGTGGGCCTACAGATCCGAAAGCGCCGCACCCTGCCCCGAGGGCGAGCGGCACGAGCATGAGGCGGCCGACGTCGCGGTTCCACCGAACACCGGTCCCGTGGTGCTGGGCGGGATGATCGTGGCGGGGCTGGCCGCGGCAATCTTCGGAGCGGGCTTTCTGGTCGATGGCGCGGTCGTGCTGGCGAGCGCGGCAGGGGTCTCCGAGACCGTGATCGGCCTCACCGTGGTGGCTGTGGGCACCAGCCTTCCCGAACTGATCGCATGCATCGTCGCGGTGCTGCGCAAGCATGAGGATGTGGCGCTCGGGAACGTGGTCGGCTCCAATATCTACAACCTCCTCGGCATTCTCGGCATCACCGCGCTCATCAATCCGATTGCTGTGCCCGTGGAAATCGCCGCCTTCGACATCTGGGTGATGCTCGGTGTCACCGCGCTGCTGATCGTGCAACTGCGGAGCGGCTGGCGCCTGTCGCGGGTCGAGGGCGCGCTGCTGGTATCGCTCTACATCGGCTATACGCTGCTGCTTGTGACACGCTGAGACATTCGTGCAACGCTTCGGGGATTTGCGACGAACCGATAAAAACTCCAATTGTCGGAAGGGCTTGAGCCTCTAGGCTTAGCTCTACGGTCGACCCCTCGGCCACACCCCTATGGAGTACACGCATGAAGACGACGCTTGTCCCGCGCCGGCAGCTGCTGGCGGGCACGGCCATCGCGGCCCTGTCGATTGCCACGCTCGCCGCACCTGCCAACGCCGTGGTGCCCAACGAGACGACCAATTCCGAAGAGATCGTCGACAATGACAATGTCTTCGCCGGCGTCGGCTTGATCGTCACCAGCGATCCCAACGAGGAGACGATCGGCATCTGCACCGGATCGCTGATCAACCCGCGCACCGTGCTCTTCGCTGCTCACTGCGTGAACGACCGGCCCGAGACCGACTACAACGACCAGCAAGTCCGCGGCGTGGTCGCCTTCGAGGCCGACGCCTTTGCCGGGCTGATCAGCTATTTCAGTTCCGGGGGCTTCACCGACTCCGCGCTGTCCGCCTTCAACATCAACCGCATCTTCTACAACCGGGAATCGCTGCTGAACCCGGCCGCCGGCGGCTTCATCGAAGCCGACATAGCGCTCGCCAGCCTCGATACGCCGGCTGCCGGCATCCCGACCTGGGCGCTGCTGTTCAGCACCCTGCCGGCACCGGAAGCGATCGATCCGGTGCGCGGCACCGGCTACCACGTCAACATGGTAGGCTACGGCGGCACCGGCAACGCCTTCGAGGGTGCGGTGGACGGCATCGATTTCCGTCGCCGCGCGGCCGAAAACATGCTGGGCGGCTTCTTGTCGACCGACGATCTCGACCAGCTGATCTTCGGACCCTTTGAGCCGGTCTTGACCCAGAACCTCTATTGGACCGATTTCGATTCGCAGGACCGCAGCGTCTTTGCCGACCTCAACCTGCTGCGCGACGATGCCCTGCCCAACGAAGGCGATACCGCGGGCGGGGATTCGGGCGGCCCGCTGATCCTCGATGCGGCCAACAACACCCTGTCGACCGAGGACCTGATCATCGGCGTGCTGTCGGGCGGAGGCAACTTCTTCGGGCCGCCCAGCTCAATCGGGGGCAACAGCTTCTACCAGCCGCTGTCGCTCTATTGGCAGTACATCGTCGAAACCAACCCGTACCGCTATGTCGGCGCCCTCGCCGGGAACGGCGCCTGGGAGGACCCCGAACACTGGGTCACCCTGCTCGATCCGATGTACCGGGTGATCGACAGCAACGGCGCGGTGGTCAACGGCCTGCCCACAACCCCGCAGCTTGGCCTCGGCGGCAGCGAAGGCGATTTCGGCGGGGTCTGCTTCGAGTTCGAGGACCCGGACGATGTGTGCATCGATCTTGCCACGGGCGAGATCGAGGAAACCTTCGTCCCTCCGGAGCCGACCGCAGGAGCGGCCCAGACAGTGGCCGCCAGCCTCGGCAATAACCGCGGCGAAGCTGCGCTCAGCATCCTGAACGTCGCGTCCGAGAGCGCCGTCCTTGCGCCGCGCGTGGAGGGTGCCGAACCGCCCGTCGGCGAGGACGAGGTGACGATCACCGACGTCGAAGGCCCGGTCTTGCCCGAACCCACCCTCGCCAACGGCCTGCCGGGGGCGAGCGGGTTCGTGCCGAACAACATCGACCCGATCGTCAGCGCCGATCCGGAGGAGAACGTCGACCCCCGCTATTTCGACGTCACTCTCAGCCAGAACGGCACGACCACGTTGTCCAGCGAGGTCACAATCGACCGGCTGACGGTGCGCGGCAATGCCGGGTTGACCGTCGCTGCTGCGGGCGACCTTACCTCGCTCATCGACATCAACCAGTTCGGCGGCCGGGTGAACGTCAATGGCGGCCTTGCTTCGGTGGGCGACTACACGCTGTTCGCCGGGATGCTTGAAGGGACGGGGACCGTCACCGCGCCGTTCCTGACCAGCATCACCGGGGTATTCTCGCCCGCCACGATGGGCTCAGTCGGGACGCTTACGATCGACGGCAACCTGGTGATGGCCTCGGGCTCGAACTTCCTCGTCGACATCGGCCCCGGCACGACGTCCGATCGCCTCGCGGTGACAGGCATCGCCGATGTCGGCGGGATCGTCACCATCGGAGCCGGCATCACGCAGCAGGTCAACGGGCAAGGTCAACGCTATACCATCGTGACCGGAGCCGAAGGCGTGAGCGGCGCCTTCACCGAGCGCGCGATCTCCGCAATTCTCAGCCAGAACTTCATTTACGAAGACAACGCAGTGCTGATGGAGGTCAATGCGGCGAGCTACACGACCGTCATCGCGCAAGGCGATCCGGTGCAGGCGGCCTATGCCCAGCTGTTCGACCAGAACCGCAACACCGCCGCCCTTGCCGACCTCTACGGGCTGGACTTCGCCACGGTCGACACCATCCGCGACACCTTCTCGCGACTGGCGCCGGTGAACGAGCAGGCAGTGCGTTCGCTTGCGGCACAGTCGATCAACGGGCTCCAGAACTTCCACGATGCCCGCCTGCGCGAGGCCGACAAGGCGCGCGCCGGAGGCAAGATCGCGGTCACGGGTCGCCCGCTGGAGCTTGCGCAGATGGGCCTTGCACCGGGCCTTCAGCCTGCTGGCGGCGCGATGATGGGGCTACAGCAGGGGGTCGGCGAGACCGAGCTGCGCGAGGCGAACCTCCCCGACAATGTCGCGATGTTCCTGTCGGGCGGGTTCGTTTCGGGCGATGCGGATTCCCTGCCGGGCTTCGAAGTCGGCGGTGAAGTCGCCGGGCAGTTCATCACCCGCAACACCGAATTCTCGGGCTGGTATCTTGCCGGCGGCGTGGAGTTCTACCCGGGGGAGAACACCATGGTGGGGATTTCGGGCCATGTCACCTCGCTCGAAGCTGATGCGCCGCTCGGCCAGCAGGTCGATAGCGAGACCTATGCAGCCACGCTGTACATGCGACACAAGTTCGAAGCCGGTGCAGTGATCGACGGCCAGTTCAGCATGGGCAGCATGGGCTTCGACACCCGGCGGCAGGTGCAGTTCCTCAGTGCGACGCAGACGCTCGAATCCTCCTCCGACGACCTGCTGGTTTCAGGCGCGCTCGGCATCTCCTACGACCTCGAAAGCAGCATCGGCACGTTCTCGCCAGGCATCGAGGCGCGCTATGCCAGCGTCGCGCTGACGACGCTTCGCGAGAGCGGCGGCACCCTGGCGCTGGCCTTCGACCGGGAGACCTTCAAGAGCACGCAGCTCCGGGCCGGCGTCGACTTCGAGAAGCGGGGCAAGGCGCTGGTCTTCAACGCCACTGCCCAACTTGTGCGCGAGCTCGAGGACGGGCCGCAGGTGCTCGGCGCAAACTTCGCCGCCGGCACCGGTCCCGACGCCAGCTTCGTGCTCGCCGCCCCCGACGAGACCTGGGGCGAGTTGGGCGTGGCGGCGATCTTCGGTACCGGGCCGCTGCAGTTCAGCGCCGCGATCGACACCACTATCGGACGCAGCAATGCCGAGGCGCAGGTCCTGCGCGGCACAGCGACCTGGAGATTCTGAGCCGTCGCACAGGTCTGAATACGAAAATGGGGCACCCGCATCGCTGCGGGCGCCCCATTTGCGTTGGGTCGGAGAAAGCTCAGCGAACCGTGATCAATCCGCGCCGCCCGATCGCGATGAAGGAAGCGACCATCACCAGCGCATAGCAGGCGCTAAGGATGTCGAGCGGCTCGGGCGCGGAAACATAGCCGACATGCGCCAGCATCGCCCACCCGCCCAGCGTCACCAACACCAGCCCGTAAGTGATCGCGCCTGCCTCGAGGTTCATCGCCAGCATCAATTCATCGGACTCGCGGTACGCCTTGATCGCAAACCACGTTCCGATGAGCAGCCCCGCCGCACCGATCGTCAATGCCATCGGGGCCGCGAGCGGCCCAACCGGCTCCGCCAGAGCCAGCGCCAGCAGTGCAAAGCCCCACAACAGCATCGCGATGCCCGACGTGACGAACTGCGACTGCATTTCGCGCACCTCGTCGGCATCCTCGACGTTGAGGATCTTAGAGCCGATCGACGGGCTTGCCGATCCTGCCAGAACGATCGTCGCAATGAAGATGTAGATCACCGCCACCAAGCCTGCGATCTCGGCTGAGAGCGGCACATGATCCAGCCCCCGCGCCTCGGCATAGTCGCCGAGGAAGTGTCCCACGCCATAACCGAACAGGGCTCCGCAAATCACGCCTGTGCCCAGCTGCAAGAGCAGTTTGCGCCATTTGAAGGGAGGACGGGGGGTTTCGATCTCGCTCGTCATCATGCTTCGGGCTCCCAGTGATCGATGAACAATTCGGGCACCCCCACCCCGAACAGCCGTGCCATGCGCAGCGCGAGGGGGAGAGAGGGATCGTACCTGTCGGTCTCGACCGCGTTGATCGTCTGCCGCGACACGCCGAGCCGCCGGGCCAACTCACCCTGACTCCAGCCCTGTGCCTCTCGGTAGTGTTTCAGACGGTTTTCCACGCTGATACTGCCCTGCACGTTCACAAAATACATTCAGGAGCCGCCTTGGCGCGAACTTCAGACCTGTTCCGCTCCTGACAAGAGCTCTTTACAGACAAGAGCTCTTGTCAGTCAAGAATTCTTGTCACCTCCCGCAAAACCATTTTCCTACTCGGCGACGGCATGCCTAGTTGCCCGGCCCCATCCCCGAAGGAGGCCCCGCTATGCCTTACCAACCCTCGATTTCGCTGCTCGCGCTGATGCGCCGTCTGGCCGAACTCCCCGCCGCCGCCACCGCTGCCGCGACGAGCCGCCCCGCCCCGACCCCGCGCCGCATCGGGCCGGCGGGCGTCGCGCTCGTCAAGCGATTCGAGGGCTGTGCGCGGCTGCGCACCGATGGCCTAATCGAGGCCTATCCCGACCCCGGAACGGGGGCTGCGCCGTGGACCATCGGCTGGGGCGCCACGGGCCGCGATCGGTTCAACGGCGGGATGATCGGACCCGGCACCCGCTGGACGCAGGCCCAATGCGACGCGCGCCTTGCCGAGGACCTCGCCGCCTGCGCCGCCGAGGTCGCCGCCGCGATCGGAGGGGCGCTCACCACGCAAAGCCAGTTCGATGCCCTCGTCAGCTTCCACTACAACACCGGCGCGATTGCCCGCGCGACCCTGACGCAGAAACACATCGCGGGCGACCACGCCGGGGCCGCGCGCGAGTTCGCCCGCTGGAACCGTGCCGCCGGACGCGTGCTGCAAGGTCTGGTGCGGCGGCGCGCGGCGGAGGCCGAACTGTATCAGAGCTAGAGAGCGGGCAGGGGCGCTGGCTGGCCGCTCAGTAATCCCTGCTCACCTGCACCAGCACCGAATCGCGCCCGATGGTCGACACCGTGCCCAGCAGCGCCAGCCAGCTGGTGATCCGGTATTCGACCTGCGTCGCGCTGTATCCCCGTCCGTCGGTGACCAGTTCGACATAGATGTTGCGGGTGATGTTCTTGCCGATCGCCACCCCGGTCTGCTGGCCGGTCAGCGGATCGGCGCTGACGATCCGCAGCTGATCGAGCCCGATCGTCCGCCGCAGCGATCCGATCGGGTCGAGCCCCCCGCCCCCGCCCTGCAAGGCGGCTACCGCCGCCGCCAGCTGCACGGCATCGGTCGCCGAAAGCGACGTCACCGATCCGCCGAACAGCAGCCGGGCGAGGATCTCTTCCTGAGGCAGCGCCGGATCGCTCGAGAAGGCGATGCTCGGCGACTGCGCGTTTCCGGTGATCGCGATGTCGACTTCGGTCCCGTTCTTGGACGTCTCGGCCAGCACGTCGAGGCGCGGGTTGATCGGCTCGCCCACGTCAAACAGGATACGTCCGCGGGTCAGCTCGAAGCGGGTGCCGGCGAAGGTATAGTCGCCGCGCACCAGCCGCGCCGTGCCTCCGATGCGCGGGTCCGCCACCGTGCCGCGCAGCGCAATGTCGATACCCCATTCGCTCTCAAGCCCGAGCCCTTCGACCGCCACCCGGTTGGGCGCGGAGGCGTTGACGAGGTAGCGCCAGGCGGCATCGCGCGCGGAAACCTGTGCACGCGCGCGCCCGTCATCGCCGTTGATCTCGCGGGTTGCGATGCGCGGCAGGGCGACGTCTTCCTCGGCATTGCCGAGCGCCCAGCGCGCGCGGTCGATCGTCACCCGGCCGGCGATGGTTCCGCCAAGCCCGTTCGAGACGATCCGCAGCGGGCCGGTGATGGTCGCCTCGAGCCCGTTGGCATCCAGCGCGCGCGCGTTCCTTACGGCAGCGCGCAGATCGAGGCTGGGCCCGCGCGTCGCGCTCATCCCGCCAAGGTCGACAGTGCCGCTGCCGCTCACCGTCCCCCCGCCCGCGGTCGTCCCGGCAAAGCGCGTGAGTTCCAGGCGCGATCCGGCGAATTGTCCGCGCGCGCTGACGCCGGTTATGCGGGTGCCGGTGAGCGCGCTCTGCACCGTCAGATCGTCACTCGCGAGCGTTCCGGTGATGCGCGGCGCGCGCAGGGTCCCGGTGGCGCGGGCGGCGATCCGCACCGGGCCGGCAAAGTCGAAGGCTTCGACCGCGGCGAGCCGCCACAGCGTTTCGGCTGCCCCGTCGAAGGCGAGCCTCCCGCTCAACCGGCCATTCATCACCCGGTCGGCGAGGTCCCCCCCGGCGCCAAGGCCGGTGACCGCGAGCGACACCGCGCCGCGCCGGTCCGCGCCCTCGAACAGGCGCGCCGCCGCAGTCAGCCGATCAGGCCCGAGATCGACCACGCCGAGCACGTTGATCGGCTTTGACGAAAGCACGAGTCCCGCGCGGCTGAACCGCTCGATCCGCCCGCGCGCGCGCGCCGTGGGGGCGTCGCGGCCCGCCTGACGGTAGTCGATGATCCCGGTCAGCCGCCCGCCAAGGCCCAGATCCGCGCCTGCAAGGTCAAGCAGCCTGAGCGGCATCCGGGCAAGCTTCACCTCAAGCGCGGTCGTCCCGCCGCCGAAGGTGCCTTGCGCGATGGCAAAGCCGCCGCCGAAGCCGACCTGCGTGGGCGCAAGGCTCCAACCGCCCTCTTCCAGCGCCGTGAGCACGGCGCGGCGCGGCATGGTGATCGCGGCATTGCCATACTGCCCGCGCGCCACGGCCGCGATGCGCGAGGGTGCGACATCGGCATCGAAGTTGAGCGCGAAGCGGTCCGCCCTGCGCCCGGACACCGTGCCCGTCACCTTGCCCGCGCCGTTGGCCACGGCCGCCTTGGCGGAGAGATTGGCGAGATAGAGCCCGCCATATTCCAGCCCCGTGGCGGTGACATCGGCATCGACGCTGGTGTTGCCATCGGCATAGCGCCCGGTGGCGGCGATATCGGCGCGGGTGATGCTGATCGGCGTCGTCCCGCCGAAGCTCGCGTTGCGGGCAGCAAGGTCAACCGCAAAGCCGGTTGCCCCGCCCGGCTGGGGGCGGAAGCCGATGGTGCCGTCGATACCGCCGCCTGCGAGCCTGAGGTCGCCCGCGGGCCCGCCATCGGCCAGCACGACCTCGCCGGTGACGGTGGTGCGATAGACCTCCAGCCGCTCGATGGCGATGCGGGTCGGGGCATTGCCGGGCAGGATCAGCGCCAGCTCGCCGTCGAACGCGCCGAGCAGCGATTGCCCGGCGACCTCCAGTCCGAACCCCTCCTCGCGCGGGGCGAGCGCGATGCGCACGTCCCTGAGGCCCGCCGCCGGAAGAGGGTCGGCCAGCACCAGCACGGCGCGGGGGCCATCGCCTGCGATTTCGGCATCGAAGCGGAACGTCCCATATTGCGCCTGCCGCCCGCTCCCCGCCAGCACGGTGCGGGTCACGCCGCCGCCGGTGACCACGCGGCTATCGAGCCGGGCGGTGAGGCGCGGGGCGGTGATGATTGTGTCGCGCATGATGATCGGCTGGTCCGCACCCATCGCCAGCGCGCCCCTGAATGCGATCCGCTCCCCTGCGAGGTTGACGAGGGTGGCATTGCCAATCCGGCTGAGGGTACCGTTGAGGTCCGCCTCGATCCGCCACGGCGCGGCAGAGCCGAAGCTGGCGAGAATGCGGGCACGGGCGGTAACTTCGCCCGCGCCTTCAAGCCGCAGTCGGCTGGCACTGATCGGCCCGGTGACGGTATAGGCCCCGCTCCCGGTATCGCCGCGCAGGGCAAGCGTGGCATCGAGCCCCGGGAAGGTGATCCGCGCACGGTCTGCAGCAAGCTTGCCGCTGCCGAAATCATAGGTCAGCAGCCCGCTCGCCTGCCCACGCACGAGCCGCGGGTCGGCCTGGGCGATGCCGGTCGTCAACCGCTCCGCGGTGAGCGCGAGCGGCAGGCTGAGCACCGATCCGTCCAGCCGCGCACTGCCCGACTGGGCAAGGCCGGTGGCGGTCACACCCGAGGCCGCGAGGCGGCGCACCGCGATTTCGTGCTTGATGCCGAGATCGTCGAAGGCGCCATTGAGGTTTGCGACCAGCGTCCCGCCCTCGATCCTCAGCGCCGAGCCGAACAGGTCGGGATCACGCAGGGCAAGGCTCAGCCGGGCACCATCGACCACCTTGTCGGCGAGATCGACCACCCCGCCCGCGCGCAGCTCGATGGCGGGGGAGACCGCGGCGGCGCGGCCTTCGACGACGCTGTTCTCGAGCCGGAAGGAGGCGGCAATCGCCGTCGTCTCGCCCAGCGCGCGGCCTGTCAGTGTTCCGGATTGAAGGCCCGCCCGCAGCCGTCCGAGGACGCCGTACCGCCCCGCGTCATTGGTGATGCGGAACGCCGCCACCGGCGCATCGCTGGCCCCGGCCCCGATCCGGCGGGCAACCGCTGCCCCGCGCCACTGTGCCCACGTCCCATCCCCGACGATCCGCCCGGCATAGCCCGCATCGAGCCCCGCAAGGCCCGCCAGCGCCCCGCCTGCGGCCGCGCGGTAATCGCCCTCAAGGTCAAAGCGGTCGCCATCGGGTTCGGCATCGAGCAGCAGGGCTATGCGGTCTTCCGCCCCGAGCTGCGCCTTGGCATCGACCAATGCGCGGCCCTTGCGGATATCGATGCGCGCCGCAAGGTCGGCCCGCTCGTCACGGTCGGTGGCAAGGCCCCGGGCGATGGTCAGATCGTCGATCGCCAGCCGGTCCACCCGGATATCGAAATCGGGGAGCAGCGGCGCATCCGGATCGCCGGGCAGCAGCTCCGGCAGCCGCGTCAGCCGGCCCCGCCGCGCGGTCACCTCGCGGATGTCGAGCCCGCTCCACAGCCAGGTCAGCGGCCGCCAGTCGAGCTCGACGAGCGGGATGGTGAGGAACGCGCCCTTGGGGTCGCTCACGGTCACGTCGCGCAGCACGGCCTCGCGGTAGATGTCGCCCTCGATCCGCCCGATCGTGAAGCGCAGGCCCGAAGCGGGCGCGACCGCGGCGATCCGGTCAGCGATGAAGCGCTTGCCGATGGGGGTGGCGAAGAACGCCGAGACGAGCAGCATCGGCACCAGCAGCACCGCCAGCGCCCAGCCGAGCCGCTTGCCCCAGCGCCGCCGCCGGTCGCGGGGCGGCGGCGCCGTGCCCGCTGTTGCCTCGCTCGCCACACCGTCGGCCATCAGAACGCCTGCCCCAGACTGACATAGACCACCACCGGGCTATCGAATTCGTTGGGGTTGAGCGGCGCTGCAACATCGATGCGGATCGGGCCGAAGGTGGTCTTGTACCGCAAGCCGATGCCTGCACCCCAGCGGATTTCTCCGAAGGTCGGGGTCGAGCCGCGGCTGACGGTACCCGCATCGACGAACGGGACCACCTCGACAGCCCCGCCGAACAGGGGCGTGGGGATGCGCGCTTCGAGCGCGAACTCGACCAGCGAGGCCCCGCCTTCGGGGTTGCCGAGCGCATCGCGCGGGCCGACGCCCTGAAAGCCGTAACCGCGCACCGATGCCCCGCCCCCGCCATAGAGCCTGCGCGACGGGGCAATATCCGCCGCTGCTGCGCCCTGGATCGTCGCTGCCCGCACCCGGCCCGCCAGCACCAGATCGCCGAACGACTGGTAATAGCTCGCATCGCCCTGGGCCCGCAGGTAGAAGCTCTCCGCCCCCTGCGAACGCGACACTTCGGGCGCAAGGAACACGGTGGCGCGATACCCCTGCGTCGGATCGAGCAGATCGTCGCTCGCGTCCAGCGTGACGCTGCCGAACAGCCCGGCGATCAGATAATCCTGCCGCGGCAAGGGGCCGCCGGGGGCGATGCGGACATCGCGGTTGCGCTCGTCGGAATAGAGCAGTTCGGCGCCGACCTGCCAGCTGACCGGCTTCTGGAACAGGATGTTCGACACCTTCTCGAACGTCGCGCGCATCCCGCCGCCGCGCGAATCCACCGCCAACGTGGTGATGTCGCTGGCGAAGAGATCGACAGTCAGCACCTGATCGCGCCCGCGGAAATTGTTGCGCCTGATCCCGACGCTCCCCAGCATCTCGCGCGTGCCGACAATGCCGCGCAGCCGCAGCGCGCCTTCGGGCGGAAAGAGGTTGCGGTGTTCCCAGCGGCCTTCGACCTTGAAGCCGTCCTCGGTACCGTAACCGATCGCGCCGGCAATGGTGCGCACCGGCGCACGCTCGAAGGCGACGTCGAGCGCGACTTCGCCCGGCTGGCCATCTTGCGGCGCGCGGGTCTCGCGCGGGGTGATGGTGACGCTGGAGACAAGGCCGGTGGCGATCACCGCCCGGCGCAGATCGGTCTCGAGGCTCTGCTTGAACACGTCGCCCGGATCGAACCGCGCGATGCGCCCGAGGTGACGGCCGGACAGGAAACGCGGATCGGCGCTGACCACTTCGCCGAACACATACTTGCCCTGTGGTTCGACCGCGAGCGTCAGGTCCCCCTCCTGGCGGGCGTGATCGATCAGCAGGGAGGGCTCGCCAACGCTGGCAAAAGGATAACCGGTTTCGCCCAGCGCAACCCTGAGCTCGAGTTCGCGTTCGACGATGCGGTCGGCGTAGAGCGGGTCGCCGGCCGTGATGCCGAAAGCGGCGATCAGCCGGCTGGCATCGGGCTCTGCCAAGGCGGGCAGGCGTCCAAGATCGATCCGCCCGAAGCGATAGCGTTGCCCCGGCAGGATGTCGAACCGCACGCTCGGCTCGCGCGCGGCGGCCTCGGCCGCATCATCCCCGTTCGCCCCGGCGCGGCGGCCGCCCGAAAGCTGGCGCACGACCTCGCCATCATAATAGCCGTAGGTGCGCAGGATATCGCCGAGCAGTTCCTCGTCAGCGCGCGCGCGGGCGGCGACCTGCGGGGCGGCCTCCTCGCCGTCATCGAGGTCGCGCAAGGTCGAGAGGTCTTCGAAGCGGTCGACGAATTCGTCCCTCTCGGGGAAGGCCTCGCGCGACGCGGGAAGGGCCAGCACCAGCGTGCTGCTGACCCGGGTCTCCTCAAGCTCGGGGAGGTCGGCAAGAATGGGCGCGGCGATACTGGCGAGTTGCTCGAGTTCCGGATCGGCAGGCAGAGGCTCGGGCTCGGTGATCGCGAGATCGGCAAGCCCGCCATCGCCCGCTGGCGGCAGCACCCCGTCGGCCTGCCCTTCAAGCCCGGCGAAAGCTGCATCGAAGGCCGGATCGTCGATCTCGCCGAATGCGCTGTCGGGAAGTTCGACAGGCTGCGGACCGGCCACACCAGCAGCGGCCCATGCCTCGGGATCGGAGAGCGCACTTTCGGGGATCAGCGTGTCGAGCGATTGCGGCACGGGTTCGGGGACTGATCCGGGCGCGGGCAGCGGGGGCGCACCCGCATCTTCCGTCTCGGCCCGGTCCTCGCCCTGCGCCTGCCCGGACACCGGCTGCTGCACGACAGCGGCAGCCGCCGCCGCGCCGTTCAGCGCCAGCGTGGCCTGACCCAATCCTGCGGCAATAGCGAGACCGAGCGAGAGACGGCGCTGCGTCTCAGGTCGCGGGGAACTTGACAGGCTGGCCATCCTTGCCCCGCACGCCGGTGAGGGCTTCGTCCTGCGGGCGACGAGGGGCCGTGGCAGCGGCGATCAGGCGGTGCTGTTCGCTATCTTCCATCAGCTGCCAACCTTCACGGGTCAGCCGCTCGAGCGGGCGGTAGCGGACCTTGTACTGCATGCGCGGCGAGCCTTCGACCCAGTAACCCAGATAGACGTAAGGCAATGCCTCAGCCGCGGCGCGGCGGATATGATCGAGGATAATAAAATTGCCCAGACCTGCCCGGGTCGGGTGATCGGGTTCGTAGAAGGAGTAGATCATCGACAGGCCATCGCCCTGCCGATCGGTCAGGCAGGCACCGACCAGCCGCCCCGGCTTGCCGTTCGGCCCGGGCTCGCGATATTCGGTGACGACGCTGGTGACGGGCGTATGTTCGATCATGTCGGCATAGTCGAGCTCGTCCATCGCCGACATGCCGCCATCGGGGTGGCGCTGGCCCAGATAGCGGGCGAGCAGGGCGAACTGTTCGTCAGTCGCCCAAGGGCGGCATTCGGTGACGATCAGGTCGCTGTTGCGCTTCAGCTCGCGCTTCTGCGTGGCCGAGGGCTGGAACCTGCCCGCCACCACCCGCACCGACACGCAGGCCTGACAATCGAGGCAGGAGGGGCGATAGGCGACCGTCTGGCTGCGGC